>Ga0247723_1001809_pt1 | contig 12093 bp, 13 predicted proteins | sample MSEWelMarce5H_FC_FD_189079 | JGI IMG/M metagenome (GOLD analysis project Ga0247723, IMG submission 189079) | Subsurface sediment microbial communities from gas well in West Virginia, United States - MSEEL Well Study Marcellus 5H_FC | ecosystem: Environmental > Terrestrial > Deep subsurface >...
CCATGAGATTTTATTCGTGTCAACTACTACACCGTTTGTCCCTGTTATGGGAGAACCGTTATAGGTAAATAAAGTATTTACCACAGCTGCCGAGGCTCCTATGGCTACCCAATTAACAGCAGGAGACCCGAGTGCAGCTATGTAATACTTAGATCCCGAGACCAGAGGCGATGCAGGTATAGTAATTACAGATTTATTAAATCGCCATCCGGATCCTGTAACAGGTGCGACAGGAGGTTTATATATCACTACCGGATCTGAATCTAATGGAACATATACATTCGAGGCCTGGCCATCTGACCATTGTAAAGATGTAGTTTCGGTAGTATTGATCGGCGAAACCAGAATCTTATTTGCTAGCGGTTCACTAAATGGACCTGTAGCACCAGTAGCACCAGTAGGGCCAGCAGTTCCTGACATCATTGTAATCAAAAGTATATTATGGTTATTTGCAAAATTTGTTCCTCCTGATGATACAAGAGTAACGGGATACTGTATATAATTTACATAGATAACAGGAGTCCCTGATACTGACCATACTTGGTAATTACTAGTGTTGTCCTTGTCTTGCAGACGTAGCGTATTTCCCTGCTGTATCGCCGTTAAGAATATATCGACTGCATTGCCATCGTTGTCCATGTGATTTATTTCAATATGTGTGGATAGTGTTTGTGATGTATTCTGCCAGGTTATATGACCTGCTACAGGTGTCAACGTATTCGTCTGCGCCTGATAATTAAATAGAGAGGAGGATAGGCCCTGTGGTCCTGTGGCTCCTGTGACACCTGCAGCACCAGTAGAACCTGTGGCTCCTGTGACACCTGCAGCACCAGTAGGGCCAGTAGCACCAGTAGGACCAGTAGGTCCAGTAGCACCTGTAGATCCACCGCCGCCAGGTATTTCATTTTCTAGAGCTGTGATACGCTCACCATAGCTTATAATAGTCGGAGCGTATAATCTGTTATACCACGATAGCAAGTTTTCGCTTGCACTATAGGACATCTTTAATGAGACTATATCTTTTATTTTGATGCGTTTCTATCAATATATTTTCTCCCCGTCTATTAGAAAAATGGAACAGGCCCCTTTAACTTGGAGGGTGATACCCGGGTTTGAGCGTTATGAGGTGAATGAATGTGGTGACATCAGAAATAAACGATCAGGTATAATCCGATCTATGGACCTGAATGCAGGCGGATACGCTCGATTCAGAATTAGCGTAGATAAAAAATACAAGCGTCTAATGGTCCACAGGGCCGTAGCTCTTGCTTTTATCCCGAATCCTTTGAATAAGAAATGCGTAGACCATATTGATAATAATAAATTAAATAACCATGTGTCTAATCTACGATGGGCCACAGTATCAGAGAATGCACTAAATACTAAAATACGGGCAAATACCGTATTTAAGAATGTAGTTAAGTCTGGCAAGAAGTTTTATTGGAGAATAACGATTAATTTTCAAACGCACCGAAGCGAGACATTTGAAACAGCCAAAGAGGCATTTGAGGATTTCACGGCCAAGATCAGAACTCTATCAGAGTTTGCATCTATTCAAAGTAGGCCTATCGCCTAGCGTCATCATCCGTATAGCACTCGACCACTAGCTGTATGTTATTGCTACCTATATCAACTACCCTGCCTGTTAGATCAACTAGACGAATATCAATCCATTCAAAATCACGAGGAACCTTCCACCTATAATCTAGAACCGGCCCACGAACATTATCATAGGTAATAGATGTAGAATTCGCTAGGGTATTACCAGTAGGAATGGCTACCCATGCACTAAAGCCCTGTCGACTTGCGATCTCATTCCCAAGTCTATCGGACTGAATTAATAACATATCGTAATTAGCAAGTCTTAGAGGAACGTTACTAGTAACCGCAAAGGGAGGGTAGGTCGTGGGAGGTGGGCCGACCGCAGGGATTCCGTTGGCCGCTACTATCGTAGTAAATCCTAAGAGCAGTTGTGTCCCTTGTAATGGAAATTCAATGGCCCAGTTGAGAGATAGATCGTTAGTAAATGTCATATAGCCCATAGAATCGGCCTCTACAAAAAAAGTAGATTGGGTAGGTGGAACAAGGCCATTCGTTAAGCTATTCACATTATTAAATGAATTGGCCAATGATGTGCTTAATGTCTGAATATCATAATAACCAGGAACTAGATTAATAGAATGTCTAACAGCTGCCGAGGCGAGTCCTGCAAAGGACCAGCTACCAGCACCTTGGGGAACTGTAGCCGATCTAGTAAGAACATCGACGACTAATACGGTTGGAGTTGTTGAGAAGTGCACCGTTCCAGTAAAGGTATTACCTACCGACCATGTGCCAGTAATAGGAGTATTAGGGGCGAATGAAGATCCAAGAGTCATCGTGACCGGAAACGATACTTGAGTCAATGCAGCAGGGACAGCGGCACTTGACGGGGACGTAGCTGTGGCCGGTGTAGTATCGTTGGCCCCTAGAACTAATGTAAGCATATCATTCACACCTCCCCTAATATTATATACACCGTTTTCTATAACAGCTGATAATAAATTCGTATGCACTACATTCTTTACAGTCTCGGGGAAGATGTATGTAAAGTCTGTCGTAGAGTTAGACTGATTAGAGCGGTAAGCCGAATTAATCAGTATAGTCTTGCGTCCGTATATCTTACTCATTTAATTATGTCCTACAAATTAAATTTTCTTAGGTCTCAAAGCGAACGGTGTGGTTACCAGCCATGCAGGTGATGTGAGCATAGGAGTAGGAGATGATGGTAATCATGTTAGTTCCCACACTAGTCGTCTCACCATTAGGATTGATCTTACCTGGTAACGTTAACACGGTGCCATCAGGAGTGAGCACGAACTGCTCTAGAGTCGTGAGCTGGTAGGACCCGTTAGAGCAGCCCTCGTCGAGCACAGGCTGAAAGTGGTTGGCAAAGGGGAGAAGGGCCACAGTGCGGATATCGGGATTTGCACTGTTAGGGAAAGAGGAATCAATCTGGTCGGGAAACACCTTAGACGTAAGGATATCGTTATCGAGGATCTCAGTCAGCTTATTACCACGGGCATCCAGGAGCTGAATAGAAGCGAAGGCCAGACGCTGCTGCAGTCTGTCGGCAGGAGGATTAGGCTGAGTGATATACATCAGAAGACCGGCGGACTTGTTACGGAAAGCACGAAGGAAGGTTGTGTTCTGCTGTGCACCGACTAAGGCAGGAGGGTTGTCCTGCAGACGCTCACGGATTGCGACGGTGTAGTCCACGATACCTGCCTTGTGAGCCTGTTCTAGGGCCATGAGGGACATGGCATCCGTGGTGCGCTCCTCTACCAGTAGCTGCAGCTGGCCGATGGAAGGAACGCTGGCGTAGAAAGAGCTTGTTGCGGAGCCGGATCCAGGAGCATTCACCATCTGCTGAGCTACCCAAGAAGTGGCCCAGTAGACACGAACCTTGAATTTAGCATTGAAACCCTTGACATACACCTTAGCAGCCTTTAAGCATGTGTTGTCGAGGTTGATGTAGTAGTAGCCAGAAGCCGTCTCTGTTACCTGGCCGTTGCTCAGACCGGCCTGTCCTGCACCAGTAGCCAGCACGGGCTGCACCACCACGCCAGGAGCAGGAAGAACCACGGGAATACCATTTACAGGCACTCCGCCAGGCTGGTTCTGGCCCGTAGCCTCCTCATAGCCAATGCCGTTCACAGGTGGAGTAAAGCCATTAGCCGTGCAATAAGCCTGAATTGAGGCAGTTGTGGGGAAATACATGTTACGAGGAGACAGATCCTGCTCGTTCAGGTTGTGGATGTCTGCCACGTTGTGTGCCTTCTGCTCGGAGAGAAAGGCGATAGACTCGTGATAGAGGGAATCTGCATAAACCGTCTCGACCAAATCAGCGCCTACGTATACTTCGGCCCGGTTGAGGGCGTAAAAAGTATTGGGGCATGATGGGCGGTGAGTAGGGTCGGAGAACTGCAGACTCATACGAAGATACAGGGAGTTGCATACACCGATATTCTGGTCCAGCTCAAAATCGGTATATGTCAGGTTGCCGGACCAAAGGCCAGACGGGGCCTGAAGAGGGTTGATATACCAGATACGAGGCTTGTCGTCGGTAGGAGGGCACTTAGACTGGTGCTCGGGCTTGAAGATCCCACGTTGACTAGAACCACCGGTGGCATGACGAACTGGGCGAGGCATTTTAATATGATTGCAGAAAATAATTTCTAGGAGATAAATAAATGGGCTTCTTCAGTAGTTTTTTTAAGGCAGGCGAAAAAGGAGCAGTGAAGGATCTCGAGAAGGAAGCCGTAAAGGCTGGGGAGAAGGCATTAGAAAAGGGGCTTGAGAAGGATGTAGCTAAAAATGTAGAAAAAGGAGTCAGCCAGGGATTTAGTTCCGGGACGATGTTGGCGGTGGCCGCCCTGCCTATTATCGGAGGTGTGGCCGTTTCAATGATGACAGCCGACACGGCCAAGGAGGCATTTGACGATCTAATAGCTAATCCTATGGCCCTGGCAGTCGTCGCCGGAGTTGCATTTTTGGTCCTGAAAAAATAAGTCTCATTGTCTCAAATTAAATTCTGATACTTTAATAAAATGAAGGTATCAGAATCTGTGAGGACGGCCGTTTTAGCTAGTAAGAGAGAAGGGAAGGCTATTAAGGATATATGTAGTCTGCATGGCTTATCAAAGGCTACGGTTCATAGAGTTCTAGCCTCTAGAGCCGATACAGGCCCGGAATTAACAATAAAGGAGATTGAGGTGAAAGATACTATCCCGGTCAATACATTCGAGTCAAATGCATTAGAGTTCTCTAAGATACTTAGTGATGCTACGCCTGCAGAGACCATGGCCAAGACCGGAAAGACAAAGGTGAGTGGTAAGGAGGTTGATAGCTTGATTGAGGAATTAGTAGGGAAACCGGGCGACCTTGATGATGAGGTAGGTCTACCACAGATCCCAACAACACCTAGGCCCCGGCCTGTCCCTCATATACGATTCGCTGAGCCGGATGAGCCAGAAGATATGGATTTACATAACCAGCTAGAACAAAAGATCATTTTGAATATACAGAATTTCGGCCCTATATTCCATTTTATCCGGGATAAAGAAGCCTTTATTAAGTCCCTGCACGATAAACGTAATGCAGAGCTTAAGGGCATCCTAACGACACTAGAGACGACTAGGACTACGGTTAACCTAAGTAATCAAATGAAGCAGATGTTCTTTATGGTATCTAAGGGCGCAGAGTTTGCAGGGTCCGCATTTCTCAAATTAAAGACTGACGGGTTTACCGATAACCTAATTCAACAGCAACAGGAGCTAGACATGATATTCAGGGAGATCGCCATCGAGTATGCTCCTATGTTTAAGATGTCTAATAAGCCGGAATTGAGACTCGCCATGGTGTTTACAATGACACTAATCCAAACGGATAGTCTGAATCGTCTCAAAGACTCATTTGCTAACCAACAATTTTCAAAATCCAAATCGGAGGAGAATACAAGCCCGGAGCAAAAATACGAGGATCTTTAGTCTCCGAACCTCAAAATTATTTTCTAGATTCATATTAAAATGAGCTCCACCGATTCCACCCTCCCATCGCCTGACTTCTCTCACGGTCTGTCTACTGGTCTTCTTACTGTGGCTGTGGCCCGTGGATGGACAATGTCCCAGGGCCTTAATGTGCCATGGCAACCTCAGCTCGAGGCCGGCCTAGCCTGTGGTGCATCCGCTGTGGTAGCCGATACTCTTATGAAGGACTCTGATGTAATGATAAAGGCCGGGGCTACTGGTGCTCTCCTTTCTGGTGCTATGTGGGCCTGGAAGAATGACCAGAATGTATGGCTCTGGTTACCTGTAGGCGCTGTATCCTACTACCTGAGTGATATGGCTATGCAGATGTATAAGAAGGGCCAGGAGAAGAAGAACTTAGGTCGCAATGGTGGTGGTCGTCGTCAGGACTCATCTTCCTCTTCCGACGTGCCTGTTGTCCCTGGCATGTAAAAAATCTACAGTATAAGTAATGAATAAGAAGCTCTTGATAGCACTTCTTATACTTACTTTTGTGATATACGAATACGTAATGAATGCGGAGGATGACGAGGATGTCGACGACGAGCAGGAGGAAACCTTAAGACAAAAAATATTCCATTTTCTTGAGAGCCTCGGGATCATGATAGGGACCGATCTGTTCTTTAAGGGGCTTGCTAAGGCTATACGTGGCCAAATGACTAAATCCGCTGAGAAGGCTGCCGCTAAAGCCGCAGAGAAGGCCGCAGCTGAGGCAGCAGCAAAGGAAGGGATTAAGGTCGCTGAAACAGAGGCCGAGCGTCTTGCACGTCGTGAGGCTGAGAAGATCGCACAGCAAGAGGCTGAACGGTTAGCAGAGACCGAGGCGGAGCGTCTGGCCCGTCTCGAGGCAGAACGGTTGGCCCAAATGGAGGCAGAGAAATTAACTGAGGAGGAGGCTGCTAAACTCGCTAAATATGAGGCTGAACGTCTAGCTAAGGCAGAGGCTGCTAAACTTGCAGAGGAAGAGGCCGAGAGAGTCGCAAAGGCTGAGTCTGAACGTCTAGCTAAGGAGGAGGCTGAGCGTCTAGCAGCTAAAGAGGCTGAAAAACTGGCCGAGGAGGAACTTCAACGTCTCGCCGTGTTAGAATTAGAAAAGACCGCTCAGTCTGAATTATTGAAATTAACCGAGGAACAATTAGCCAAAAAGGGTCTTGCTAAGGTCGGAGAGAAGGTAGTGCTAAAGGCTGCAGAGAAGTCGGCGACTAAGATGGCTTCCATGATGGCAAAGCTGGCTGGTGGTCCATTTGAATGGATCAGCTTCGCAATTTCAACTACCCTTTATCTGGCCCTTGGCCTAGACTCAGGTATGTTCGATGAATGCCCTGACGATGAATGGTCTTTCACGCATTTACCGTCGGAAGTTTTAATGATTATTAATGCAATTCCTTTTTTTGGTGATGCATGGCAACTGATAGGAGAATTAGTCTGTTTCAGAAAAACATGTCCCGAGGGCCAAGAAAACGCTAATTCACTTTGTTATCAGCCATGTAAGGAATCATTTAAATCAGACGGTGCAACGATGTGTTATAAGCAATACGGAGACTACTGGGAGAATAAAGGATTTCCAGCAGCTCCTACATTAACATCAGTCACTAATACGGTTCTAACCAATACAGGGACACCGCCGACTAACTGTCCACCTGGCCAGGAGTTTTTTGGAGGATTATGTAGACCAGCCTGTCGAGACGGATATGATGGTGTTCTAGATACCTGCCATGCTAGAATTATTACAGTAGGTAACGGGGTAGGTAATCCAACAAAGACACGGCCATGCGGACCCGATCAACGTGATGACGGGACGGTCTGTTGGGACAAGTCTGGCGAGATTTGCGCAGATGACTGCAGTAAGGGATGGGATGACCATAAGCATCAAACGTGGAATGCATTAAAATGTAAGAGAGGTAGCGAAAAGTCTAGTTGGGGATGCTACCAAGATAATCCATTCAAAGGATGCGGAAACGATTTTAAGAAGACCTGGACCTGCGATGAGTTAGGCGATTGGGATTTCATAGGTGGCTGTCCTACATCCTGTGCACCCGAATACCTAGGGGCCAGAACAGAATTAGCACAGCGTTTATATTGTGATGATCCTGGCCAGGAAGTGATCGGTCTGACGTGCTACAATAAATGTCCTGAAGGGATGGAACATCCACCAGGAATGCCTAACCAGTGCAGGACCAAGGGAGAGATCTCGTATTATAGAGGTCTGCCAGGGACCCCGTTTTGCGACTATACACAGACCGAGGACAGTCCGGGCCTCTGCTATAACGCCGCACCTCCTAACTTCGAGAAGACTACTCTCGGTATGATATCCGATATATGCCCTCCTGGCACTGGCGCATTTGGCACAGGATGCACACGAGAATCATATAACAGAGGTGCAGGGACAATCCCGTTTAGTATACACATGAAAACTCGTAATAATTACTGGGGAAAGAAAGGGGATGATATACCAAAGGGACTATAATGCTATTTTTTTATACTATGATGATAGATGGCCGGCGGATTTAATGGAAAACCATTTGAATTTAATGCTAAATGCTTAATAATATCAGGATCGTTGGCATACGGATATTATTATTTACCTTCTAAGAGATCTGAGATCTTCTGGTCCCTATTCTTTGGATCGTATGTAGCTCTTGCATGGTATGACGCTTATAATATGTGCGATTATAAACTATCAGCCAATACTATACTGCATCCTGTGACCGCTGGGATAAAGCCGCCCGTTAATGAGGAGGGAAATTATGGCTTTGATTAAAGGTTAAATCTACGAATATAATCCGATATAGAATCCTTTAAGGTTGTCTTATTCCACAGTATCCACCTCGAGAGTGCTCCCGGTGTGACAGGATTATTCCAATTTTCAGTCGTCTTATGACGTGCTAGGTATGCATTTTTTCTGGCCTCGTTTTTGTGTTGGATAAAATCAGAGTAGCCCTTGGCCCCAAAGGATACGACTCGTTGCTTACCATCGATAGTAAATGTTGCATCGTATTTTTTAGTAGCCTTATCCGAAGGTCTAATTTTTAGTAGCTTGATCATATTAGTATTAGATAATATTTTATCTAATATTAGTATTTAATCCGGAGACGTATTACATGTGGTAGGTATCATGAGATACTCCTGAACGTCTATTGTAGCCACAGCCACCACCGCTACAGGTTGCAGGTGTTAGGTCATTTACGTTAATCATATTTACCGAGGTCCCTGCAGCACTCTTATTAACCTTCCAGAATTTCTTATTTTGCTTCTTACTGGCTACGGAATTAGTTAGGAACCAGTTATTCACACCAGTTTCCTCGCAGATGACGTGAAAGAGTCCAGCACTAAGGGCCACCTTTAGAAGTGTGGCACTCTCCGTGGACCAGGTTCTTGTAACATTCCGTAGAGCCTTATCGACTACCCAATAGACCGGAACCATAGAGCCACCGACGAAGACTACCTCCTTTAATAGATCCTCCGTGTGAGCTAGGCCCTTGTCTGTATTGATAGCGTTATATGCATAGTTTTCGAACCGGGTCACATATTCTTGAGGAGACTCAAAATAATCCGAGTAATTAGGGCCAACCAGAACCATTTACTAAGAGTGAATATAAAAAAATTATAGGTCATCATATTTCTTATTCTCGTATGGGCAACTACGTTTCTTCTTCTTCTTATCCATGTTGCGAAGACGTAATGAATTCCCTATTAGACCTATGAAAAAAAGCCCTACACCGTAATACCAGTAATCCATTTATTAATAGGTGACATTTATTTCTTACCACCGCCACCACCGCCAGCGGACCCTGATACCTTCACCTTAACCTTTCTACCACCTGCTGCCGATTCAGCCTTAGAGACTGACTGTGCTCTTGCGGCCGCCGATGCACTTCCTCCACCGCCGCCTCCTGCCGCCGGTGCTGCTGCTAATGCTTCGGCCCGTGCTGCTTTTTCTGCAGCTTCAGCGGCCCTCTCAGCAGGATACGACAGTCTGCGATTTGCGGCGATCTTCTTTATGAATGCTACAGCAGCAGCTTTCTCTGGGCTTGTTGTGCCGTCGCTAGCCTCCGCTAATGCATCGTTAATTACACTTAATGGCGTTTTACCTGCTGTTATACGTGCGCCCTTGTAAAATACAACGTTACGAGGCTTGCCAGCTCCTCCTTTACGTGTGCTGACCGTGGTTTTAACTGTTACATCCTGATGAGTCCAGGAGGTAGTCTTAGTATTTGCAGGTGATGCGGCCTGAGCCCCCCCTTCGGCCTCTGTCTCCTCGGCACCCTCGACCTCAGTCTCTGCATTAACTCTAGGCGCATCATATTTGGTCTCCTCGGCCCTTAGAGCCTTCTGGTCAGCTAGTAGGCCCTTACCCTTGAATCTCCGTTGAAGAGTAGTAACAACCTTCGATAGCTTAGCCTTCGCCTCACGTGCTTCCTTCAGAATTCTCTTACCCTTAAATTTCTCAACCAGAGTCTTTAGGGTCTCCTTAGCCTTAGCGATATCCTGTGCTCTCACGGTTGCACCTGCTAATAAGGCTTGCACGCCTGTTAACACCGCATTATAATCGGCAGTAGATCGGTCCGCAGCAGTAGATACCTCTCTAGGCTGTGCTACACTAGATGGTATACGGGGTAATCCTCTCTCAAAATCGTCTGCCGCTTCACTGGCCGCAAAATTCTGCGTCTCGGCCGCTAACTCATCTGCGGCCTCATATCTCTTCTTTCCAGCCCGAGCCTTTTGTAATGCTAGAACGCCCTTGGCAGACTTACCAGCCTTAGCGTCCCTAGCGGCGGCCCGAGCCTCCTCTATTGCTCTCTTACTAGCCAGTTTACCTTTCAGTAATTTAAGGCTAGGATTACGTGCAGGGGCCGTCTCCTCTGCATGGACTGTCTCGCCGACCCTAGAAAGCTCTTCCTTAGTATCGGCAAACGATTCAACACCTGTATTAAGTAGCTCCTCTTCTTCTTCCCTATCATCACCTAAAAAATTATCAATCGGATCATTGGTAGCAATAACCAACTTACGCCCTCTCATGTAAGGCTCGAAGTCATTATCAGAATCTACGCTATCCATGTCTGTGGCTACAAGGAAAGGCAGGCCCTTCATCCTCCTACATTCAAAGTCGGACCCTATAGACTCGGTATCGTCTAGAGTTATATTATCCCTATTAAATTTGGATAGGTTTTTAGTTACCTCAAATTCTGGGAAATTCTCCTCATCCTCATATACGCCAGGTCTATATATGGTAGACGTATTTCGGGTTAGACGTGCGCTAGACTTATTGGTAAAGAACTCATTATCTGAATCACTATCAGAGTCATTATAAAGAGCCATAATATTCGTGGACATGTGTTCTACATATTCACCAATATTTTAAAATGACAATTGTCGGAGATTAAGGAGTCAGGCCAAATGCATTCTGGCTGATATTTGCCCTACCCTTCTTGGCGGTCTCGTCTATGTCAGCCTGAACATCACCAGGACTCAGCAGCTTAGAAATAGAGTTCTCGACCAGCTGCTTCTTATACTGCTTACGTGCGATCACAGTGGCGCAATCCTCACGGTTGTCAGTCTTGGTATAGGCCAGGATCTGCATCAGGCCTGCATCGTTATCATCCAGGTTATACAGACGGGCCAGGGTCTTCATCTCCCACTTCTGCAGTGCGCCGAGGGACTTGAGGGCCTGCACCTCGGAGGCATTGAGCACACCAGCTGCAGCGGCAGAATCGATCTTCGCCTGGCGAGTCATAAAGGCGAAGTGCCTTGCCTGGGCATCATCCTCAGACTTCACACGGCCGATAATGTTTCCTACACGGGCTTCCTCGAGACGAACGTCGGCGTTCTTGGCGCTGAATTCCTTGGACATTTTAATAGGTAGCTAGAAAATAATTTCGGACCGTATTATTTTTTTGGCCCGGGGAATACCTTAACAATTGACAGCCAATCTTCAACGACATTTGAATTTGACGTATTGTCAATTACTATAAAATTGTAATCTTTATTGCAAGATTCAACAATTGTAATAAACTCATCTTTATCTATATTTGTGAGACTCTCCCATATACTAGCTAATTGAAACCGATTGAGACGACTGATAAACATATATGAAGCATTATTCTTAATTACAGGTGTCATGATATGATTACCGACTTGACTGATTAGAATTGGTTGGCAGCCAAAGTGCCTACCCTCGCAGAACATAGACAGGATCAGAGGTGACCTACGGGCCTCAGCGTCGGAGAGTAAATCGTCCATGACCACTAGCACTATTTGCCTCTTCTCCTTTGGCGTGGACTTCTGATGATCTATTAGCTTCTGCATCTTAGCATCAGAATAGGTATGTTTGATACCAGCCGGAAAATCTGGATAATCAGTCTCATTAATTAGGGCCGTATTAGAGAATATAACAATTGTATCGATCTTCTTTTGTTCTACCAACGCCTTCATTAATGCATTGACCATGACACTCTTACCAGTCATACGACGACTACAAAATACAGCACTGAACGGCACTTTCATCTCAGAAGCATACTCGGCGATA
>Ga0247723_1001810_pt1 | contig 12090 bp, 18 predicted proteins | sample MSEWelMarce5H_FC_FD_189079 | JGI IMG/M metagenome (GOLD analysis project Ga0247723, IMG submission 189079) | Subsurface sediment microbial communities from gas well in West Virginia, United States - MSEEL Well Study Marcellus 5H_FC | ecosystem: Environmental > Terrestrial > Deep subsurface >...
AAATTATTATAAAATATATCTTTTTCCTTTAGGCATATTTCTCCACCAATAAAATCTTCATTAAAATAAGTTACAGAACTTAAATGAACTTGTTTTTTATTGTTTTCTATAACATAAGGATCTAACGGTTCCCAATCTCTATGGGCTTCAATATATTGATTTTCTGTATACTTGATTAATACGTGTGATGTTACAGATAGTATTTTTGTTGAAAATTTTTCTTCTACAAAATTGTTTAAACGAACCTGAAAATCCTCAAGTATAGAAAAACCTTCAAAATCACTATATAAGTGTGAGGCACGAATTCTCATGTTGTCCAATATTGGATCTTCTGGCAAATTAGCATTCTGCGGAGTATGTCCAAAAACTCTGTCTTTGGCGTAACCTATTACTAAATTACATTCCTCTTTAGAGATAAGATCTTCAGATATAATTGTTGGATACATTATTTATAATGTGTCCCATCTTAAATGTTTTCTAAATTCGCTTAAAGAAATAATATTTGGATCAACCCACCAATCCTCGTGAATTTCTCTTACAACCAAAGAATAACCTAAGGAATCAAGGATTTCTCTTTGGGCATCGCGCAAAGCGGTATTTCTAAAGTACATATTAGCATCATGTTCAAATGTTATAACACTAAATCTATATTGAGTAAGTGGCAACGTAATTAGACCATGAAGACTTGTATAATGATTGCCTTGTGGCCTACAGTGCTCGTCATATCCGGTATCTATATCAACTTGCAAATAGTCTATTTGTTGCGGAAAATTGTTTTCCTTAAAATATTTGATATAATCAAATTTTAAAGCATCTCCTTGGCAAGGGTTTCTTCTATTGGCATTGATTTCATTTCTACTGTGCTCTTCTATTTCGAAGGTAACACCAGACCAATCGTAGTCTTGTTCTAAATAATATGTGTTAGAACCTTGGGTTGAATGAAATCCGCCAAGCTCAACATAATAGCCATTTCTTTTTTCTTTTAGGACTTCTAGTACGAACTTCTCTTGAGCACTATTTCCTCTGTACTGCATATATACTCCATGGTCTACGGGTGACTTAGTAATTATATCACACTAAGATAGGATAACATATATATTTTATTTTAATTTTTCCTATACGGGGTAAAAAGTAGAAAAAAATTTCTAAGGGGTTTTCCGTTTTAGGCTTTTTTCCCTGTAGCTAAATTATAAATATCTAAGAGCATATCTTCTACTTCTTGATAAGAGAATAGTTCTCTTTGAGTTTTAGATACCTCAGCTAAAAAATTTTCAACTGAGGATCTAATTTCTTCTACTCTTTCATCCTTAACGGTAGAAAGTATTCCACTCATTAACTTTCGTCGTTCTTTAAAAGAACATGTATGTAATGAACAGCCAAGGCAACACCTGTTGCTATCATGGCTGTCTTTCTTGTGTCGCCCGACAATGTTATGAACACGACAACGCTACCAGCCAAAGTGAATGATAGTGCTGCTGTCTCATTAACAAATTTCCTTACTAGTCCGAGCCAACTTATTTTTCTCTTCCATGTATCCTCCTCTAGGTAATAATTAAATATGCTATTTCTTGTGTACTCTTCATCGTCTTCGTCGTCCAAGCCAGCTATTTCTCCTGCTGGCTCTTCACCCTCTTCTTCTCGCCTGCTACGACCCTCTGCACTTGAGCTGCCAGATCCGCCTCCAGAACTGCCACCAGAGCCTCCTCCAGAGCCTCCAGAGGCTCCTCCAGTGGCTGCAGCCCCAGCTACAGCAGCAACAGCTGTAGTGGCTGCTATAAGCGTTCTACGGCTTCCTACGTCGACTTGGGAGCCCACGGCAACATAGTCGTCAAGACCCTCGCCATAGATGTCAATGGTTTCTTCAAAGGTTTCTTTAATTTCCTGAGGAGCATCAGTCACTGCAGCAACAAGGGCTGCTTCTTCGGCCTGGGTTAGGTCTCCAACAGGGATAGTTTCGAACACTGCTTCAGCTTGGGCGGTATCGATACTTTCCAGAACTTTAGAACTACTTGCAAGATCGGTTGCCTGGTCTTCAGTTACCCCGTTTTCAAGTACTGCATCTACGGCCTCAGCTACCTGCTCTTCTGAAACTGTATCTGATTCTAGAACATTTAAAACTTCAGCGAATTGTTCATCGGTGATATCTTCTGTGATAACTGAATCTATAACTGCAGTGAACTGTTCATCGGATAATGGCTCATCGAATACTGCATCGAGAACCGCAGCAAATTCTTCTGTCGAAATATCAGCTGACAACACTGCATCAAGTGCAGCCACCAAGACTTCTGCTTCTACGTCTGCCGTAAACACAGCATCGAGAACTTCAGTCAACTGTTCAGCAGATATATCAGAAGCAAAAATATCATCTAACACTGCTGCGACTTCTTCTGATGAAGTTGTATCTATGCTATCTATAATATTAATTATTTCTTCGTCGGTGAAATCAGTTGTTTCATCTGGTAAAGTATCTACAGGAGGTTCAGTTGATTCTGTTTCAGGTTCTGTCGTTGTTGTTTCTGTTTCTTCAGGCAGCGTCTCTTCCGTGGTTGGCGTGGTGTCTTCTGGGACTGTGGTCTCTGGCTCAGGTTCTACAGGGACGACCACTACCACTGGCTCTGTGGTTGTTGACACTACTTCCGTCGTTGTTGTTGTTGACGTGGTTGTAGTGCTCGTGGAAACCCCAACCTGGATTGAAACGACATTTGAGTTCGCTGAATACTTTGAGAAAGTATCGTTATCAGAGCGGATGTGGAACGGGAATGTTTCACCTTCTTCACCGAATGAATAGATGACCGAATATGGGATTTCAATGGATGTATTCAGTGCATTTGCACCGCCGACATTCCCTGTAGCGATTCCGCCTCCACCAAGACTTCCAGACCACGAAATTGCGTATCGTTCAGGAAGGTATCCGCCGCCAACTGGCGCATCCCAATCAAGAAGGATTCCTGTACCAGTATCGGTTGCCGTTAGGTTGCTTGGGGCACTAATTGTGTCGGGGAATGTGTTTGAACTTTGCGCAAATACCGTTCCTGTTGTGTAAGGACGCGCAGTCCCTTCTGCATTCGTGGTTCCATTCCATTGGTAGTAGCGAACCCATACGCCATTTGCGTCCCAGGTATTGCCGACCACAGTTGACCAACCTTGATATTTTTGTCCACTCGTATTTGTGTCATCAAGGTAAATAGCAATCCCGTTATTGGTAAATGTGTTTCCACTAATCAAACGATTATCCGTACCCATATTGAAAGATGCTGGAATCCAGCCATTATGGTAAACACCAATACCGTTGCCTGTGAACGTGGAGTTCAAGACTTGACCCCTATTCAAACCTTGAATGTTCACTGCATAAGAGTTATTTGTAAATGTTGAGTTTTGCACCTTGGTAAAGCGCTGGGTGTTAATGCCAGAACCATTGTTACTAAAAACACAGTTGTCTACATATGTCCTATTTTGGAAAACAGAATCTGCTTGGTCTGCCCAAGTTGTAACGCCAGTAGGAAGTTGTGGAGTTGAGCCATGGTCACCACCAATTCCAATACTCAAATAGTCAAACGTGCAGTTTGTGTAAACCGCCCTCGAGCCAGCGGCATTATTCCAAACAGCACTGCCGCCAGTCATAGCCGTAAACCTCAAGTTTGTTGCAATTACAGTTCCTTGAGAGTTGTATATGAGACCACCGTAAACATTTTGTCCTTGCTTGAGGGTCATATCGGATACCGTAAGGCTCCTGCCAGATGGGACATTGAATATGCGGTACAAATTATTACCATCAATGATTGTCTGCGTTCTTCCGTTGCCAGTAATAGTTACATTCTGTGTTATCTGTGGCAAAGCACTCGTTAAAGTTATTGTTCCATCAACACCAAAAGTGATTGAATCATAAATGCCACCGGCCGTAGCGTTTGCTTGTGTGATTGCCCAACGGAGTGTCCCACTTGAAGTTGTATCATCAAGGCTTGTCACAACCAGTGATGTTGGTGCAGGGATATCATTAGGAACGAATGACATGGTCGATCCGTATGCAGAACCAAAAGCATTAGTAACTTTAAGCCTAAAGTAGTATGTTATTGAACCAGTCAAGCCAGAAACAACTGTTGACACAGTCGAAAGAGAAGTGCCAGTAAAAGTTCCAGATACAGGGACATCTACAACTGCTCCAGAGAAGTCTGCTGTAGTGCTGTATTGGAAGACGGCTGTAGAGCTGAAACCGTTAGGGTTTAATGTTCCAGAAAGAGTTACAGGACCATCGTCAACTGTAACAGTTGGTTCTTCTGATGAAACAATTGGAGCTGTTGCTGCCAAGGTGTCGAAGTCAAATACTGCTGACTCTGTAGTTCCAGTCTCGTTAGTTGCAACAATCTTTGCGTAATAAGTTTCGCTTGGGTCAAGACCAGTGATCTCTGCGTTAATAGCAAGCTCGTCTGAACCTGTGAATGTCCCCATTGACACAGAACTGGAAGTGGCAAAACTTGGACTAGTTGAGTAAACAAGTTCCGCAGTCGTCGAGAATCCCTTTGGGTTCACTGTTGACGCAACGGTCGCAGAAGTCTGGCCAATGCCACTCACTACTGGTGCACCTAATACTGGAGCATTGTTGCCATCTGCTGAAAGCACATAGCTGATACGAAAAGAAGTAGAAGCACCAGCACCAAGAGTAGGAACATTGAGAGCAACATAAATACCTGCATCTGCAAGCATTTCCCCAACATTGCCGAGATATGTGCCACTTGTTGAAAGGTTGTTACCAGCAGTCCAAATATCTGAAGGGTCCGGCGAGGAGAATCCACCAGCTTGACGAGCTACACGAGCACGAGCATCAAATGACTGAAGCGCAATAAACGAGTTGTTTCCCCAACGGGCTGTTGCTTGTGCTTCGGTTCCCTGACCAGTCACAGCGTTGCACGACTGGTATGTGCTTGTTCCAACCGTTGAACCAGCGCAGGTCATTGAGCCAGATCCTGTTGCGTTATCTGGATCAAACCCACGACCAAAATAAATGTCGCTGACAGCCGAGCCTGTTGTGTTTGTGAGGGTCACATCTGTATGCAAAGCCTGCCCTGCCGTTGGCACACAATATCTTTGTGAAATGCTCACTCCGTTATACGGGCTTGCACTATTCCAAGAGACACACTGCGAAGAACCTGAGTTCTGAATATCGGATACAGTACCAGAAACCCCAGTTTGTCCATGGTCGTTCCTGCCGAGGCTTGAACCGACCTTTACCTGCCAGCCCTCAAAGGGTGAGCCAGGGCAGAAGTAGTCACCATCGTCTGTAGAGCTTCCCCATCCATCCATTTCTCTGTCAACACGGAAACCAAGACAATTGGCAGGGTTGGCATGAAAGCCGCTTGGGACATTCGTTGAGCCGAACGCTCCGTTTACTCGTACACCAACTTCAGCAAATTCTCCCTGAAGGAAGGCTTGCCCATTGGATATTTGCGTGTTAGTTGAAAACGTTGCATGTGCTGGTGTTGCAGATCCAACCGGTGGAACAAAGGCTGCAATCAAAAATAAAGGAACAAAAACCCATGCAGCTTTACGTGTAAAAGCAAATTTTAATCTATTAAGTATATTCAACCGACATCCCCTTCAGTTAGACACACCTTATAGTAATAGGTTTGACTAACAAAAAATCCCCAACCTATTTAAAAGTTGGGGATTCTTTAGACGTTGAGCGTCGGTTTCCGTATAACTATTATATCAAACTTTTGTTGCTATCACACCTAGATTTGGAATATCTTTTCCAAAATCTTTTTTTGTTTCTTCAGGCAATATATCATCATCAATATCATATTGCCAAAAGCCGGCATCAAAGCCAGTAGCTTGCATACCAATTGCCTGAAAGTCCTTAATCAATTCTTCTTGTGACCACATACTTTGATGCTGCTGCAATATATTTGAATCACATCTACTAGCGGGAGTAAATATCGGGGCTCTCATTGCTCTAAATGATAGCTTTCCATCAGCCCACAATTTTATAACTCTACCAACATCTGTTTGTATTACTTTGATTGTTCCACCGCTCTTAAGCTTTCTAAGCATGTGCAGTAAGAAAGACTTGTACTGTAACACAGATATATGCTCAAGGGTATGTGATAAGAAAAATTCATCCACAGTTCCATCGTCACAGAATGAATCGAGATCCATTATGTTGGCTTCTATGTCGCAAATTTCTGCTAGGTTAACTGTCTTGTATTCTGATCCCTTGCCAATTCCGCCAAGGTTAAATTTTATACTACTCATAATTAATCCTCTCTTGTGTGGACATTAATCCATACCCAGTTGTAATTTCTAAATGTTTGCGGGAGTCTGTCTGGAGTGTAACCAGTTTTCCATAAACAATACGGGAAGCTTACTTGATCTTGGTATGACCATTCAAGGTTCTGCTTGTGCCACAGCTCGCCAACTTCTTTTACCTTTTCGTTAGTTAAATCTCTAGCAGAGACTCCACACTCATAAAGGCCGTATTGTTCTGGAAAACCTTCTGACCTATAAAAATCGCATTGCTCATCAAGTGGTTCGTTAGCGTATTTAAGTGGACGGATTGTAGCTTCACCATAAGCACAGTGTCTTCCATCAAAATGAGGCGAGACAACAAATCCATTTTCCATGTATGACATAATCTCTGGAACAAATTCTGGCCTATCAATACCCATGTCACCATCTATCCAAATCATATACTTCCAATTCAGTAGCATTGGTATGGAGTGTGGGTTTAGTTTTGGTCTCTTAGATCTTCTTCTATTATCTAAATTCTCATCGCCAAGAAGAATTGGAATCCATGGTCCAGTAATTGGTGCTGTTGATTTCCCATCAGTAAAATACACATAGTCTACACCGTCTATTTTAGGCTGAGCTGGCATGTAGTCATATCCACCTGTAACTGCAGTGCATATAACTGTATTGCCATACCAATCTGTAACCATCTTATCTATAATCCTTTGTTATTGGAAGTGGCATTGTTTTAATTAATTTATCTGTGTACTCATAGCACAGTGGATGAAATATCTCAAGAAGTATTTCACCCCAATCTATCGGGTACCTAGTGACTATAGTATCTGCTGCTTCTCTACTGCTTTTTGCTGGAAACTTTTGTAAATTATTTAATTTTATATCCATTACTTCAAGTAACTTATTATACCATTTTGTAGTGAACTCTGTATTTGGTTTGAATATATATAAATCATTAGTCATTAATTTTTCCCAATGTTGACCAAGCCAAGCTCTTTGTTTTACAGTAACACTTAGTTCACCTTCATCTTCTGGAGCACCAATGCCAAATGCATCAGAAGATTCTAATTGATCAAAGTATGGGTTCCAATCCCATGAGCATGGTTTGATATCAGTATACCCACCACCATGGTGGTGCATGAAGTAAGTTCTTAGATAGTCTGCCTTGTGAACGTCGGACAAGTAATTAAATCCGGGATGAAGTGGGTGTTCATTTAGTATGAACTTTTGTAAATTTTCATTTGTGACTAAAATATAATTAACATTAGAATTATTTTTAATTGATTCCAATCCATTAATTCTATTTTCATTCATCACTAGATTATTAGTGCCAACCCAAAAAGAATATAAGTTTCTTTGTAACAAGATTAAAACTCCGTAGTTATAATATGATTATTTATTTGGTCACTAGGTGGAAGTTCTTTTCTTACTAAGATTCTTTGCACCCACCTATCAGTGCCATCATATCTAGCTTGAAATGGTTTGCGACCATGAATTGTTTTATTGTTATCTATAACTAATAAGTCGCCAGTTTCTAAAACTATTTCCTGAATACATTCTTGTACAGCTTTATGAAGCATATCCAATGCTGCTCTACCTAGTTCATCATTTGCCTTAACAAAAGTGTAGTCATAAATAAAATTATATCCATCTTCAGTTTTTTCTAGAACTGAAATAGGAATATTTTTATCCTTCTGCCCTTTTGTTCTAAAAGATATATCTATATTGGTTGTGAACCATTTCTTTTGTAGGGTTGCTATTACCCATAGATCTAATTTTTTAACAATGTCATCTACATTTGCATATGTAGTCACTGCATTTGGATCGCCCCTCAAACATAGCAATAAGACATAATCTGGTTTATATGGGTGGAATGCAGTCTCTGTATGTAGAGCTAGTTCAACTTTAGATGACGTAGATATTTGTTGAGTCTCAGTTTTGTGTACAGGAAGTATATTCTGTACCAGTTGACCTTCTTGTTCCTGCATATAGGAAACAGGGTAGCCAAATTTGTGAGCGTATTCCAAAAATACTATAGAAGACTTATCGGAAGAAGCCTCTTTAATTGAATTCGGAAATGGAGTTGCCGGCGTCTTCGGAACAAAACCAATATCAAGATTTTTAAAAAGTATTATACCCATTACTGATCAGACAAAACTTTCAATATTAAAAAATATAATTTACTTAAATCATTTGGAGAAATAGAAAATATATATTCTTTTTCAAGTGTTTTAATTGTAACGCAATGAACATCAACTAAGTCGCCATTTGATGTAATCGATGCAGTTGGCTTTGATATAACTATATTACTTATAGTTGGCATGAAGCCGTCAAATGGGTTTACGTTATCCATTTTTCTATTATATCACAAAGAGATACTTAACCTACTTGAGATACAGTAAGAATTGCAGGATGTTGTAATGGCATTTACTTATACCTTTTTCTTTTTCTTAAAAGTACTTACATTCTTAGGTGCTTGACCCTTTACTCCTTTTTCAGGAGTTCCTGATCTTCTTTTTCTTTGAACAGCACTTTTCTTTTGAGCCGCGGACATTGATCTAGCCTTTGCAACTGGAACGCACTTTGCATAACCAGATCCGCCAGCACCTGATGTACCGCACGGTTGATATTTACCCTTTTTTTTGGGAGCGCCAATGTTTACCCATTTTTGATCAAACCACTTAGTTAATCCAACTCCCTTAGGGCCTGGCATTACTTACTCTTCTTTGCCTTTTTGGTAGAAACAGTTTTCCAACCACCACCCATTGACTTATATTTTTTTGCAGCCCAGGCATTTGCATATGCTGACGGGTAGACATCAAACTTTGCCTTGGCCTGAGACTTTGCAGAAGACCACAAAGCTGGTTTAGTTGGTTTGTTTTGCTTGGCCATTATTTTACCAATCCTATAATCAAAATCATTTGAATTAAATGAAGAGCAAGATAACCAAGATGAGTCGCTAATTCTTTTTTAGAATTAGAAACTTTATCTACACCTAAACAATAGGTGCATGCGCCGTCAGCTTCGTGACAGTCTTCACAACAGTATTTTGTAGTCATAATATTATTTCTTCTTACTAATTTTTCTAAGTGTTTTAGCAAGCGAAGCTTGCTTACGGGTAAGCGGGCTATACTTTTCTGGATTCTTAGAAACGGCTGCTGCCATTCCAGCTACAGACTTGCCAGCTTTTTTTGCTTTTGCGGTAAAGGCACCAGGTCTTTTAATCGCACCTTGAATCCATTTTTTATTAGATTTTTTTGCTGCCATTTTTTATTTCTTTCTTTTTCTTAATTTCAGTAAGTCTACCAACAACATGATCTCTTACATGAGTATCTATTTTGTATTCAATTCTGTCGAGATGTTCTCGAACATAACCATGATCTTCTTTGTTTTCTCTTCTAGCTTTTTCTAAAAGAGTAACAATAACAGCACCGACAACACCAATGAGAGCAACAGTAATCTGTTCCATGGCATTATGCTTTAATACCCAAGAGTTCCATAACCCTAGGTCCTGGAACTGAGTCGGCTGGTAACTTATTTGCTACCTTAAATTTCTTAATAGCTTCTTTTGTTGCTGCGTCCATTTCGCCATTGATTGGTCCAGCGTAGACTCCCTTTTTCTTAAGGGCTTCTTGTATTTCTTTTACGTTGTTTCCACCTGCTGCAGGTGCTGCAACTGGTGCTCCAGCTGCCGGAGCAGCCACTCCATTAGCATCCATCCATGCTTTTACCGATGCAGGGACGTTGTCGCCGTTTACATAGCGCAGGTGCCATGGTTCGCTTGGCACTACTTCCCACGAGAAACCAAACTCTTTAACATTTGCAATCAACCAATTGAGACGCTTTGGCTCTGAAGCCGAATGAACGTCAACAGCCAAGCCGAGGTTATGCTGTGACTTACCAGGTGTGGCCAACATCGCCATTCCTTTTTTAAGGTACCAAGTTTTTCCCTCAAATGTTTTAGTGCTGGTTCCAGCAACTTCTTCGAGTTGATAGCGTGTAAGGAATCCTTTTTTCTGGCTTTCGTAATCGCGATATGTATCACCTGCTGAAGTCGGCTTAAGTTCAACGCCTTCGGCCTTTGCCTTCTCAACCATTGCGGTCCATGCAGCTGCGGCAATCCAATGCATCTTTCCACCACCGGGGACAGCCTTCAAAAGGTTGGCAGGAAGCTTTCCTGGTTCAATTCCCTTTAGGTCTTTTGGAAGTACTACTGGAACTATATAATCCCAAGCTAGCTTTGCCATACGTGCTCCTATTTCTTTTTAGATTTTTTTCTTTTGCCCGCAACAGAGATTGCTATTGCGATAGCTTGTTTTCTATCTTTTACTACAGGACCTTTTTTGCCAGAATGAAGAGTCCCTTTTCCATATTCGTCCATAACTTTAGTAACTTTCTTTTGGAAAAGAGACTTCTTCTTCGCCACAGTTACTTCTTCTTTTTCTTCTTAGCAATTGCTGCTTGAATAAATGGTGGAAGCTTCTTCTGAGCAGCTGTCATGCCGTCCATTTTTGCTGCTGCCTTTTTAGCAGGAGCTTTCTTCGCCATCTTTTTTTCTTTCTTCATCATTGCCATTATTTTCTCCTATTTTATAGAATATATTACCCTTTTGATAATATAAAGATATTAACAATCCCACTTACGTAATGCAAGTGCTTTGCGTGTTGGTCGTCCTTTAGAGTCTTTCATAGGACCTGGCATACCGCCCATTCGCGCACAAAATGATTTACGTCGTGCAGCTGACTTAGGAGATTTCTTTGCTTGCTTAGCTGAAACTGGAGGCTTTAAAGTCCCACCAGTCTGTGCCTTGTAGGATGCACGACCTTTAGCGTTCAAACCTCCCTTGGGGTTTTTACCTTCTTTGCGCTGCCATGCTGGTGATTTAGCCATTATCATCCACCTTAAACAATTTATTATTTTTAATTTTAATAACGTATATTATATTATAGTATCGATGTTTTTACAAATTTATTACTATAATTTTCCTCGGAAATACGTCTAGTATATTTAAAACTTTTAATAGCATTAAGCAATACGGCTTTCTCGCCATACCACATACTAGGGATGGTGTACCTATAGCCATCTACAACACTGGTTACCCCATGTAGATACTTTGCATTGCTTGGCCAGGTAATAAAGTCTCCAGCCTTTGGCTTAATTGTTATATCATACTCCGGAAAAAATAACTCTCCACCCGTATAGTTATCGTTAATATAAAATACAGAAGAATAATCAACGAAATCATTTGGTAGGGCGTGCTCAGATTCGTCAATCTCTTGATCTTCATCGGTAATATACTGCAGGCTTAGAAATCTTCCACTTGCAAGTTCGTTATCCGCATGAACATCTTGATGCTCATTTGGAGACCATTTTCTTATGGCCTCATATTTTTTTGGTATCACCCTAGCTCCATATGACCATTCTATTTTATCTTTAATTAAAGATAAAGCATTCGTAAATAGACTGAATATTTCTGGAATAGCATCATTAAAGGTTGTTTTTAGATCTGGGTAATTTTCTACTTTTCCATTTCTGTAAAAAGTACTACTAGACCATGTGCTTGCACCCTCACAAAAAGATAGCATTTTTTTTAGATCTTCTTGAGAATACAAGCTTTTATGAATAATGATATTATTCGGTGAGGCTGGTGTCATTATTTTTTCTTAGGTTTTTTAGCCTTACCATTTGGCTTTGTGGATTTATATGGTTTTGGGGCGTTCTTTAATTCTATTCCATACATCCAATTATTAGTTCCCATTCTAGGTCCACTAATATATATATTCTGTTTCATTGCCATTATTTTTTGTCCTCTGGCTTAGGTTTAGGTGTGGTCTGTGGTTGTGGCGGTTTGCCCAA
>Ga0247723_1001811_pt1 | contig 12081 bp, 18 predicted proteins | sample MSEWelMarce5H_FC_FD_189079 | JGI IMG/M metagenome (GOLD analysis project Ga0247723, IMG submission 189079) | Subsurface sediment microbial communities from gas well in West Virginia, United States - MSEEL Well Study Marcellus 5H_FC | ecosystem: Environmental > Terrestrial > Deep subsurface >...
GAACTAAGTCTAAATGCCATTATGCTACTCCTTTAGCCATTAAACCTTTACGCTCTACAATAGCTTCAGGACTCTTCTCTACTTTTTTCTTTGCTTCATCAATCAATTGCTTAATGATTGCAGGATTTACAGTGTTCTCTTTACCTGCTTCTTCAGCAGTGATTGTATAAGTAACATCATTCAAATCTGCTAGTGTCTTAATAATTTCTACAATGATTGGTGTCACTAAGAAACCTGTATCAACAGTGTGGTATCCCTTCATGATGGAAGCCTTCACCATTGTATTAACAATAGTAAGAATGGGTGTACCATTCTCAAGCAAAGACATCAACTCAAAGATAGCCTCTGGATTGTCTAGCTTATCAGAATAGAAAGAAGCTACATCATCTATAGTGACATACTGAGAAGGCTGCTCCCAAGGCACACTGCCCGGCTCAACTGTTAATGATTGACCGGGGATAGGTGCAGTAAATAAAATATCATCTGTCATTCATCAACTCCTGTTTTTGTTTTCTAATTGCTGCCATATAGTTTGACACTTTAGCAAATACATCTTTAGAAGATGGTGTTGATACTTCTGATTCTGTGGATGTTTTAGATAACAAACCTTTACCAGTATCTTTCTTTGGTTTAGATAGTTGAGCATTAGCCATACCATCCACTTTACTATAATAGTTTTTAAAGTTTTTCATAGATTATCCAAATAGAACACGGGCAACAAATCCACCAATAGCTGCTGAACTATCACCATCTGCTTTAATGTTTGCACCAGCAACAGCAGCAGCAGCACTAATTTCTGAGGCAGCTAGTGTAGTAGCTCTGTTAGCATCATTCTCTCCAGACTGCCATGCATGCGTTACAGCATCACGATACATCTGTATCTCATTATTATATTCTGTAAGTGTCATCTGCTGTGCAAGCTGAGCATTAGACAAGTTGATGGTGTTGATAGCACCAGTGTTTATGGTGGCAATCTCTCGCTGCCACTGAGCATTAGACTGGTCAATAACCAATCGTTGCTGGGCATTAAACTGTTCTCTCAGGTTTTTAACTTCAGCATTAAATCTAGAAACAGCATTTGTTTGATCAACTCTAAACTGCTCCATGCCGTTGCTCTGTGCAGAATTAAACTGACTAACTTGAGAAGACAAGCTGGCAAAGAATTGATTTGTTTGATTTGTACTTGCAGCATTAAACTGCTTGGTAGCATTCTCAGCAGCAGTGTCAGACAAGAGTGCCTGTGCTGTAAGCTGTGCCTTAAGAACAGTTGTTTGTTGTTCATAAGACATGTTAGTTAAGTCAATCTGCAAAGCAGACTGAGCATTAACAACAGCAGCTTGCTGTCTGTTATTTAAGTTGGCTGTCTCAAGAGTTGCTGTCTGTGCCAGCTCAGCCATGAAACCAGCTTGTCTACCACTGAGGTTAGCTAAGTCAACAGTCTGTGCTAGTCTTGAATTCTCAAGAGCCACTTGCTGTTTAGCATTGAAGTTTAAGTTGGCAATGTCAGCAACACGGGCAGCATTAACAACACGGGTCTGGAAGTTCTGATCAAACTCTTGACCTAAGAAGGTAGCTCTTTGTTGTGCTGTAAGAACAGCAATCTGTTGTCTGTTAGATAGGTTCTGTGTTGACATCTGCTGATAGACAGCAGCATCAGCAGAAGCAATAGGAAGAGCTTTCTCTAAAGCAGCCTGTACCAAAGCAGCACCAGCCAAGCTAGAAGCACCTAAGCCTCTAGCAGACATCTCTGCTGTAACAGCTCTCAATGCACCAGCAGCCCATGAAGGTGGATTCTTAGCATCGAAATCTTTAGTAAGCTTAGCAAGCTGTCCCTGTACAGTCATGTCTTCAGTGACAACACCTTGTGCAGCTTCAGCCTTAGCAAGCTCTGTAGCTACCTTAGTCATATCAACAGCAGAGCCAGCCACTGTTTCTGCTTCAGTCATTACACGATCAGCAGGAGCTTTAACTGTTTGAGCAGCAGCAATCTGTGGAGCACTCTTCCTAGCTTCTGTAAGTGCTGTAGTCCATTGCTCTTCTGGTTTAATTGTTGCATCTGTAGACAATGTACCAGTTGCTGGTTTAAATCCAGCAAGCAGTGTAGCCATCTCAGGAGAAGCAGTTGAAGCTGTTATCTGTTCTGCTGTTAGTGCTGTTGGCATTGTTGCCAACTTAGCAGCACCTACCTCTGCTCCAGTAATTGTTGAAGCAGCACCAGCTCTGTTAGCTGTAGCAATGTCTTGTGTTGTACTAGCTACAATCTTCTCTGGCTTTACTTGAGAAGCAGCAGCAGCCTGTGGAGTGCCTCCTACTGGAGCAAAGGTAACATTACCTCCACCAGTTACAGCACCAGTGGTTGTTGCTGATGTAGCAGCTAATGCAGCCAGTCTAAGTCTTTCTGCTTCAGCAGCAGCAGCAAGAGCAGCTTGTCTTTGTGCTTCTGTTTGAGCATTAGCTAATGCAGTGGCAGCAGCAGTGGCTGCATTGACTGCAGCTACCCTGTCTCTCTCAGCCTCATCAAAATATCTAGTGGATATGTCAGTAGCAGTAGCTGTGTTAGCACCAATAGATCTAGCAAATTGTTCTGGAGTAACTTTATATTGATCCATGAGATCTTTAATCTCACTATCAGACTTAGCTTGATTCTCTGGCTTGCTCCACCAATCAGCCACTACATTATCAGTGATGCCACCTCTAGACTGTGCTGCAGCTACGGCTGCTTGATTGTCTGCATCACGGGCTGCAGCTATGGCTTGATTTTGTTGATCACGAAGCTCAGCAGCTTTTTCCCAACTACCAGTTTGTTGGAACAATTGTTCATCTGAATAGACAGGACCGCCATAGGCATAACCTCTGGGCTTCATCTTAACCAAGCCACCCTTAGCCATACGCTCAGCAAACTTACCAGTGATGGCAGCATACTTAGCACCTAAGGAAGGAGAGGATGCAATGAATTCATCAAAGCCTTGCATAGGACCATCGTAGCCTAGCTTCCTAGCTACAATCTCTTTTTGCTGTGATGTAAAATCTTTCATATGTTTCTTGGTTTCTCTATTGCTTCAGTTAAATAGGCAAGCATATCTCTGTTATCTCTGAGGAGTGCTATCACCCCTACAGCTATACAATACACTTGTCTCTCTGACAGTTTTAATTGGAAGCAGTCGTCTATAGCGTGTATACATTCATGTAACAATGTATCTGCCTCCGCTAAGGGGTGCTGACCAGACTTAATTTTAATTGCATAATCGTCATAGCTGTACTCTCCCAGTTGTTCTGGGAATACATCTACAACTCTAATCGGCACTTCTCTGCCAATAATACTTAGAGAAGCTGGTAACATTATATACCTTTAAGCCTTGTCATACCACAAATTAGGGGCTTAGTCAACCACCTAATACATGTAAGGCATGTTCTATATGCTTCTTACGATCTTCTAAACCTATAGTACCACCATTGATACGCTTTGTCATAGTGAGAATGTCACCACTGTCAGCATACTGGTTGAGCCTGTGAGTCTGCCAGAACCAGCCAGCAGTCTGTGCTGCATATCTGGGAGTGCGAACAAGCTCTGGTTGCATAACAAAATCTACACCTAAGGCTTGCCCTGCATGGTAGAAGTTGCTATGTCCAGTTAGCTGGAGAAATCCGGATCCACGGAACCTGAACCCATCCCCACTAGCCTCATCCCTGTTGCCCATACGATTGCCGTAAATCCTATTGGCGATACGAACTGGCTGCTTTTCATAAGCTGCTGCACTCTCTGGTGTAAATCCCCAGACTCGCTTAGGATTCTGAGGAAACAGCTTCAGCAGGGTGGGAGCACGATAGTTCAGGTTCTCTTCCATGATGCGGAAGTTCCCACACTCATGACCACACTGACCAATCCATGAAGCCTGTTGAGCTGGTGTAACTATACCAAACCTCTCAAAGGTTTCATTGAAAGCATCTGCCAGAGATGGCTCAATGTGTAGCTGTCTTAGTTGTTCACTTGTTACCATTGTTTACCAACTCCCTCATTTCGTTGTAGGCTGCGACACAGGCTGTGTGCTTGACGATGGCTTTGTCTCCTTCGGCAACGATGTCGATAAGAGTTGCAATAGTCTGTCGCTCAAGTTCGCTTGCATCGGTTCCGCTATTTCCTGTGGCAGGGGTGGAACCTGTGCTGGCTTGTACACAACTGGCGGTGGGGAGGCGCAACCTGCCAGTGTTAGCAAGCTCACGCATAGCAGACTGTTTCTTAGATATTTCATTGTTGGCCTTTCTTAATGCTGTTTCTTTATCAGCAAGTTTAGAAGCCATGTTCTTTTCTAGTTCACGGGCTTCTTCATTCTTCTTAGCTATCTCTATCTGCATCTCTTCGTCACGCTCAATCCAGCCATAGTGATGACCAACTTGATATGTTCCAAACAGTGCAATGGTTGCACTAATAAGTATCCAAGGGAGTGGAATAGGGAACATCACTCAGCCTCTTTTCTTGCCAGAGCTATCTCTTCTCTTTCCTCATCAGGCTCCATATGTTCAGGAGGTGTTGTTGGTGGAGGACCGGGAGTCCAACTTTCGTCTAGCTCTGGATTCTTCCATACAGGCATAGCACCGAAGGGCTGGCTAGGAAGGCCATAGGCCGACTGTGGAGGGGCGTAGCTGCTGTTGGGCATACCATAGCCACCACCACCGCCACAGCCCTGCATTGGAGGCTGTGGTCTAAAAGCATTCTGTGCTGAGTTAACAGCCCTCTTACCTACAATGCCACCAATACCACCTACAATAAGTAATACTATATCATTAAGCATCTTGGTGTAGGCTTGGTCAATCGGAGCCATACTCTTAATTGGTTGTGTTACAAAGGTAACAGAATAGAGCAAGGCAAAGACAATACCAAACAGGATGACTGTAATAGCCACCACTACAAATCCCCACACCCTAACCTCAAACTCTTCAGTTGTTAGCTTTGGCTTTGGTTGCTGGTTGGGTGTCAGCATTCTGATTAGCAGTTCTCTCAATTTGTTTCTCCAATATAGGTGCAACTAAATACTCAGGGCATGTCTGTGTGAATTGACATCTAGGTTTCTGACATGGCTCAGCATGAAAGTTGTCTGGGTTCTGACAGAAGTATCTGTACTTGTCTTCACAACCAGTAAGCAGCAATAACAATAACAAATATTTCATACCATTACATCCACAGAATTTGCTTTAATCCACTGAGCTTTAATTGTTTCTTGAGTTTGGCGGTTAAGCTTCTCTAAGTCTTTAAGATGTTGTTGATGAAGTACCCTCTGGTATTCACGCAACATGTTTGCATTGTGTTGATAGGGAGTCACTTTCATAAGCCAACCTTTCCTAATAACATATTCACAATCTTGTCAGACAAATCATCAGGCAAGAACTTCAGGAAGCCTAAGAAGTACAGAGCCACACACCCATAGACAAATATCTTTATACAGATATCAAAGGTCTTTTGATATTCGTTCACCGCCCACACCTTCTAGTGGTTTCACAAAACTCCATCAACTCATAAATACCAATTCCAACTAAGAACAAAACAAAAGCACATCCACCAAGAATAATTCCTAGCTCATTCATCTCTTGTTCTTTTTGTTTAGCCTTCTTCTCTGCTCTCTCTAAAGAGCGAAGCTCTCTTGCATCGTCAATATCCATTTGTGCTTGGCGTTCTTTAATCTTATTCCAAACATCAATCTTACCTGTTGTCATGAAGAGCATCTTCAGCTCTTCCTCAAAAGCTCTAGCCTGTTCAAGAGCCATCTCAATTTGAAGAGCAGTTCCCATGTTGGAACCCTTGCCCTTTTTAGTCTCAATCAATGCCTTAGTAGCTACACTCTTGGCATCAAACATCTTGCCAATCATTGGGGCAAGAGAGCCTAAATCATTAGCCACCTTGCTGGCCTTCTTGACCATACTGATGGCTGTCTGTATGCCAGCTAGGGCTGTCATCGGATCAATCATCGCTCAACCTTTTTCCATTCAATGCATACAACTTTTCTGTTATATACATCTCCAGTCCATGTCCATCGGACACACTTATATTTTTCCTCCTTGGACCCAATAGGGAAAGATATTAATAATAAAAGTATTACTGATGCAGCTTGTTTTCTATAGCCAGCCATATGGCTCCACAGAATGCACCAATAACTAAGATGGGCTTCACTGCTCTAGCAAGCCATTCAAGCACAGTGAATGCACCAGAGGCTGCATTAAATGCAACCACCACAGCTTGTGTATTTTTATCTAACTGGTCTACCTTGGCTTCAACAGCACATAGACGCTCATAGATTTGGGCGTGTGTTACTTCTTCGGTCATAATGTTTATACAGCAATAATAGCTGTAGATGTTTCTTTATCAATTGTTAAATTGCCTTGGCAAACAATGTTGTAATCAATTCCATTAGTATCTTTTTCGCTTTTAACTTGTACTGTTATGTTTAAGTTTTTAAAAAGATATTCTTTTTCATCTTCAAACACCCGCCACACATGGTCAATGGTTCCTCTACCTTCTTGACCACGACTTTTATTAAATCTGATTTTGTATGTCTTCATACAATCTCCGCTGCTGGTGCAATACATTGATTGAATGCAACATTGTTTACTTGACGCAAACCAATATTGAAATGGATAAACTTAATTGGTTCATCAGCTTCATGCCGACTAAAACTATGTGGTAACCAAGCATTTGTAAACATCAACAAACCCGCTTTTGGCGTGAAGTTAATTGCATTGCTTGCAAATGTTGCTTGACCCATGTCTTTCTCATTCCAAGAAATCATTGGCTTTGCAGTTCTTGGGTCATGGAATACAATCTTTGAGCAATTCTCTGGGGCTTCAAGAATATAAAATCCAACCATTTGAGAACCAGCACCATGAACGTGCTGTTCCATTGCTGAATGTTTATAGTGTTCTTGACAAAACATTTCTGAAAAGTAAGCCTCAAACCCATCAAGGTTGTAGCCTTGCTCATTAAGCAAGTTCATAGCTGTGCCACCAACATAGTATTGAAAAGGCGTAATATCAGGCTTATCAAACAAATTACCTGTTATATGAACAGGATAAATTTCATGTAATTCTTGTTTACTGCGAATCTCTACAAGTGCTTCTTCCGCAACTTTTCCAACCGCCTCAAGAAACTCAGGCTTGTCAATTTGATAAATCAGCGTTGGAAAATAGATGTTGGCTTCTATCACATCTTGTTTTGGTGTTTCAGCAGCAGCGCACATAGTTAGCCTTTAAGTTAATGCTTGGATTTGAGCAGATAGTGCATTTAACTGAGCAAGCAATTCTTCTCTTGTTGGAGGAGTTGGCTCTGGTATTACTTCAATAACTTCTGGTGTTACTTCAATAACTTCAGGAGCAGTAAACGCAGACCCATCATAGACCCATCCTAAATTACATTCAATGTTTTCTACGTTGATACAAATCATGTTTTCTGGGGGTTGCCATGAATCACCACCATCCCAAATCACAATGTTGTCAACAATATTTTGATTGTTTATAAGTGCATATCTGTTCATATAAATCACCATGAGTAAACTTTAATACCGCCTGATCCACCATTACCGCCAGCCCCTGACGAGACTGTCTTTCCTGCTGAACCACCACCGCCGCCACCTCCGTAAGCCGCACCATTACCACCAGCTTTACCCTCAATAGTGCTTGTGTCTGCACCACCACCGCCGCCACCTCCACCAGACCCACTCGGAAGGATAGAACCAGCAGTTCCAGCCGCACTACTTCCACCAGCCGCACCACCACCAACGGCATATTTATTTGTTCCTCCAGCCCCACCACCACTAGGTGAACCACCTGCAGTAATTTGACCACCACCACCGCCACCAGTACCGCCAAACAAAGAACCACCGCCGGGGTAAACTGTACTACTACTAGGTCTGCTGGTTGCACCGCCACCACCGCCGCCCCATTCAGCATTTCCTGCCGCAGTCGTTATACAAGCGGCAAAACCTCCTCCAGCACCACCACCTCCACCAATGGCATTTGCTCTAAGACAGGTTGATGCCGCAACAAAGCCGTTGTACGCACTTCTTGGAAATCCACCAGCGGCAATAGGGTTAACACCAAAACCAGCATTACCAACACTTCCTACCCCGCCACCACCGCCGCCATAATAACCACTCACACTACAACAGCCCTGTGAACCACCACCGCCACCAAAGGCTTTTACGTAACCGCAGCCAGTTCCAAAAGTTGAAGTTCCACCAGCGGCTCCAATATTGCCCCCATTATTGCCAACAACGCTTGCCGCAGCCCCACCTGCGCCACCAGCACCAATAGTTACAGTAACAGTAGAGGGTAAGCAAGCGGCTGGGAATATTAAACTTGCCCTTGCACCACCGCCACCACCACTGCCACCACCACCATTATTATTGTACTGAGTACCAAAACCAGAGCCACCACCACCGCCACCACCCCAAACGCATACACGCACAAATGTCACGCCAGCAGGTTTAGTCCATGTGCCAGAGGATGTGAATGTTTGTAGGTCAGCGGTTGAGCCACTAGCTGCTGCAATTGTCTGATTCGGCCAAGAACCAGTAATCGTAATATTAGTTCCTTGCACAAGTGCAGGGCTTGCTGTGCCTGTACCACCATTAGCAATAGGAAGTGTTCCTGTTACACCAGTAGACAGGGGCAGTCCAGTAGCACTAGTTAAAGTACCACTAGAAGGAGTTCCTAGAGCACCACCATTAACAACAGCAGCACCAGCAGAGCCAATATTAACAGCTAAGGCTGTAGCCACATCAGTGCCTAGCCCAGATAATTCACTGGCTGCAATGGTTCCATCAGACAGGGGATTCCCTGTGCTTACAAAATTACCTAGTGTTCTTGCTTTAGTCATTCATTACTCCGGTTGTGTAGGCCACACGATAGTCCAAGGGAAACCAGCTTGTGTAGGCACATCTCTTAATGCTTGGCAATAATCCTTCCACGCCTGTGAAGGTGTCATATCGCTACGAAATCTCCAATCAGTTTCTGTCAGTTTATCATCACGGGACTGACGAACACTCTTAGCCTGTTCAGCATCTTTAGTGGCTTTGTAAGCTGCTTCTTGTTCAGCAGCAGTAGTAGTTACACCATCTACAACTTGGTCAATAAAGACAGGGCCAAGCACATACTTTGTGTACCACTTACCATCTACTTGCTCAACACCAGAGGCTTGAGAGTATTGGTAAACAGTACCGCCTGTTGCTTGTGAGCCTTCAAAGACTACATCAGCACCCAAAGCCGTTAAGACTTCAGTTGTTGTTGTTTCCCATGATGGGCCACCATTGGCTTTTGTGTATGCACGAAATTCTGCTTCGTACATGACTGCGCCTGTTTGTGTTCTGATTTGCATGATTGTTCCCAATGAAATGTTTATGCGATAGCCAAAAAAATGTAAGTAGCATTATTGATACTTAAATTTGCACTATCTTGATTAACTGTAAAACCAGCGGAGTAAGGGTCAACGCCATCATAGGATGCTTGTTCAGAATCTGCCTCATTCAATTTTAGATATGGGTCATTACCAGAAACAATGCCCCTTGCAGTATCAAATACTTTCCAATCACCAAATTGAGAGTTATCTGTGCGCTTGATTAAAATAAATCTTGCACCACTTGTAAAACCACAATCAATATTTTGACTACTTCCATTGCCTGTGTATGAGCCTACTTTGGAAACACCCGCACAAGTGGCAAATAGGTAGGCGACATAAGTAGCTGTAGATGTAAGACTTTCCCAATCACCTACTGTAAATTGTGTAGATGTTGGATTAGTATAATTCCATGCCCCACTATTTGCTGTTGCAGAAGCATCAGTTGTGTTTAAAAGAAGATATTTAGTATTTCCTAGAGCAGAGTGATATACAAGCCAATCTCCATAACTTGTGCCATCTCTACGCTTCACAATCATTAACTCAGGTACTACGCCTAAATTGTGCGTCAAAGTTCTTGCACTACCCGTCCCTGTATAGCAAACCTCATCAAAGAAGCTAGGGGCACGTTGCATAAACCAATTAACATAAGTTACACCAGAATCATTGACAGTTCCAGACGCTGATATGTTGACGCTTGTGTTCCCAAATTGAGTTACAGGCGCAGTAGATTCGGTAACTTCTGCCGCAGTTGAAGCACCGCCCAATCGTTGAGAACCACCACGCAGTTTATCCATTAAGAAATTACCATACCCTGTGGTATTTCTAATTCCATCCCACAACAAATCGGGTGCAAATCCAATTCCAGAAATAGTTGTTGCGTTTCCAGTTCCAGTTCTAGCCACAGGCGCAAACACACTAGTCCCACTCGTAGGCACTTTCATCGGACCTCTACGAATTGCCATGTAGACATAAGTTGAGTTGTTAATGTTTATGTCTTGGTCTGTGCTTGTGACTCTAAACCCAGTTGAAGTTGGAGCAATAAATGTGCTTGACGATTCTGCGTTACCTCCATTTGGAAGCAGACGAGCCGCATTAGTCATACTAAGGCCCCGCATATTGTCAAAAATTATCCAGTTGCCAGTTCCACCAGTAGCCCTCTTAGTCAGAATCCACTGAGGCTCCCACCCAATATCAATGACTGGACCTGTTGCAGAACCATTACCAACATAAGATCCACAAGTAATTACATTATCTGTCCCACTTAACCCAAAGCCACCAGCATTGTGAGCGAATAGGTAGGCTACATATGTACCACCGACTGCATTGACAGCACTAATATTTCCTTCGTAAGCACTTACGCTAAACCCATTTATTCCCGGATTTACATTTCCACCAACCCATGCATCGTAAGAATCATTAATACTTAAGTTTAGTGATAGCCAAGGGATTTGACCGCCTTGACCTCCCCTAAAAGAAGATTTCCAATTTGTCGAGGATGAATTTGTCCTTTTTATAAACACAGCACCAAGAACCCCTGAACCCATGTTGTGGTTTGATGCTATTATTCTTCCATCAACCCCATTTCCCGTATAAGTTACAACATCAAAAAACTTTGGTGCTTTTGCAAAAGACCATGAGGAAAAATTATACCCACTCCCATTAAGAGCAGTTGCTGATAAACCATATGGGGCTTCCAATGTAAAACCATTAGAATTAAAGCCAGCAAAATCTGGCGAACCATTACTCTCACCATTTGTGCCATTACTTTGCATGTAATAGCTATTCGATGTAAGCCCACTTGTAAATAGTAAGTTACTGTACGAACTATTCCTACCTTTAATCCAAACCAACCCACCTTTGGTAGACAAATCAATGTTATTGGTGATGGTCTGTGTAGAGCTGTTTCCACTGTATAGGTATGTTGAAAACACATCCTCAATATACTGAGGAACAGCAGCAGCACCCCCACCAAAACCATCATAAGAAGCCGCACCACTTGTTGCTTGTAATGGCATAGTGTTAAGCCTTAAATTGTGTATTGCTTGCCAAGACTGTAAAGGTTGCACTACCTGTCTTGATAATCAAATATCTGTATGAATCGATGCCACTAGCATTACCCGCAGTAGGCGCACCACCTAACCACCTAGTAGTTACACCTGATGTAGTGCCATCAACTTGCACAGCAGAGTTGTAGTAAGCCGTAGCACCTTGAGTAACCAAAAAAGCCACAGTCATTGATTGACCTGTACTCATCAAAGTATCTAATGAAGTACCGCTAGAGCCTCTGAAGTTAACTGTCCAGTTAGCACTTGCGTTACTTGTGTAATACAAGACAGACTGAGTGGTAATGTCGTAGTTAATCGTGCCAGTAGCTGCTGTTGCTGATACTGTAGCTACCTCTGCTGCATCGTTTAAAACAATAGCTTGAGCAGATGATGTGCCTGAGAATGTTTGTGTGGCTGTAAAGGTCTGTGCTGTGTTGGTAGTGGCTATGTTAGCGTTGTAAGCTTGTACATCAGTACCAATAGCAAGACCAAGGAATGAACGAGCAGAAGAACCACCAGCACCTAAGGTAGTTAAATCAGCATCATATGCTTGTACATCAGTACCAATAGCTAGTCCAAGAAATGAACGTGCAGAAGAACCACCAGCACCAAGTGTAGTTAGATCTGCGTCATATGCTTGTACATTAGTACCGA
>Ga0247723_1001812_pt1 | contig 12081 bp, 18 predicted proteins | sample MSEWelMarce5H_FC_FD_189079 | JGI IMG/M metagenome (GOLD analysis project Ga0247723, IMG submission 189079) | Subsurface sediment microbial communities from gas well in West Virginia, United States - MSEEL Well Study Marcellus 5H_FC | ecosystem: Environmental > Terrestrial > Deep subsurface >...
GCAATAACTGGAGAACCAATGACTCACATTGGATTAAATCCTAAAAATAAAAAAAAGTACTCAAGAAATTGGAATAATATTAGTATAGATAAATTAGATCCTGACAAACCATATACTTTAGAAAATATAATATTTGTAACTTGGAAGATTAACAAAGCTAAAAATGATTTACCTATAAAATATTTAAAAAGAATATTAGAATTATATAACCAAAGATTTAATAGTTTAAATTAATTTTATGGATTTAAGTAAGATAGATCTGAATAAACTCCCCGTGGACTCACGTAAGGAGTTTATGAAGTATGCAATTAAATTAAGTGAAAAGAAAAAAGAAGAGAAAGTTCATAAAGACTTTTTAACTTTTGTAAAATCAGTCTGGCCAGATTTTGTTGAAGGCTCACATCATAAAAAAATTGCTGATCAATTTAATCGTCTTGCAGAAGGAAAGATTAATAGATTAATTATTAACATGCCTCCTCGACATACGAAGTCAGAGTTTGCATCATTCTTACTTCCTGCTTGGATGATTGGTAAGAATCCTAAATTAAAAATTATTCAAACAACCCATACAACTGAACTTGCGGTACGTTTTGGTAGAAAAGCAAAACATTTAATTGATAGCCAAGAATATAAAACATTTTTTAAAACTACATTGCGCGAAGATTCCCAAGCCGCGGGCCGTTGGGAAACAGAACAAGGTGGTGAATACTTTGCAGCGGGTGTTGGCGGGGCGATCACGGGCCGCGGAGCGGATTTACTTATTATCGATGACCCACACTCGGAACAAGACGCTATGAATCCAGAATCATTGGAGCGTGCTTATGAGTGGTATACTTCAGGTCCACGTCAGCGATTACAACCAGGTGGAAAAATAGTTGTGGTTATGACGCGTTGGTCGTTGAAAGATCTTACCGGAGCGTTGATCGGGGCTCAAAAAGAATTAAAGTCAGATCAATGGGAGGTTGTAGAATTTCCAGCTATCCTTCCAAACAATACTCCTGTATGGCCAGAGTATTGGAAGTTATCAGAATTAGAATCTGTAAAAGCATCATTATCTATTCAGAAATGGAATGCTCAATGGATGCAGAATCCTACATCAGAAGAAGGATCAATCATTAAGCGTGAATGGTGGCGTAAGTGGGATAGAGATTATATTCCATCTTTGTATCATGTGATTCAAAGTTATGACACGGCATTTCTTAAAAAGGAATCTGCTGACTTTTCAGCTATTACTACTTGGGGTGTATTTTATCCAAGCGAGGATAGCGGACCGAATTTAATACTATTAGATGCAGTAAAGGAAAGATTAGAGTTTCCAGAGTTAAGACGTAAAGCATTAGAACAGTATTACTATTGGAAACCCGATTCGGTGATCGTGGAATCAAAAGCATCAGGATTACCGCTAACTTATGAATTACGTAAAATGGGTATTCCAGTCATTAACTTTACACCAAGCAAAGGAAATGATAAGCACTCTAGAGTAAATGCTGTAGCACCGTTATTTGAATCAGGTCAAATATGGGCTCCAGAACATAAGTTTGCAGAAGAGGTTATTGAGGAATGCGCGGCATTTCCTTTCGGGGATCACGATGACCTTGTTGACTCAATGACACAGGCTTTAATGAGATTTAGACAGGGTGGCTTTATTGAACACCCAGAGGATTATGCAGATGAAAAAATTATTCATGAGGAAAAGGAATACTACTAAATGAAACAGATCCTATTTAGACTATTTGAAAATTTAAAAGAGTTAGGTATTAAACCTAATATTGGTAGTAGAACAAATGTAACTCCAATACCAGGATCAGAAATAGATAGATTAATTAATAGACAAGTTACTCCAAAAGATTTTGATTATTCAAAACCAGAAGTTGTAGATAGTATGAAAAGCATAGTTCAAAATGCTTCTGACTATGTAGGTCAATTTACAGAAAGACAATTAAAAACATTTAATGATAATATTGAAAGAATTATAGGCGCTATTAAACCAAAAGAAACAACTGCTGAAGTTGTAGATCTTGCAACTAAAGAAAAGATTACAGGTCCAGGACTTGAAAGTTTAATGAGAGAAAAAGGAGTTGCACCTATTAGTAGAAAAACTATTGAAGCTGAAACTTTAATTAAACAATTTTTAGATGATGACTTAATTTCATTAAATGCAAAACAAATAGATCAACTATCTAGAGGTAGAGCAGAAGACGTATTTGAAAATATATTTGGAAGTAAAGCTAAAGAATTAATTACAGGTAAGAATACTAATGAAAGTTTAAATGAAGTTTATAATAAATTAAAAACTACTAAAGATGCAAGAGGAAGATTACCCGATGATCCAAACTTTGATCCATCGGATATAAACTTTAAAGATGGTGGATCGGTATCTGAAGACGTTAAAAAATTACTTAAAGAAGAATTTATAGAATTAATTAATGCGGATCCTGAATCATTTCCAGATACTAATGCTGGGTTTAGAAGATTTTTAAAACGTAAAGGATCACCAGTATTCAATTATAAAAAAGGTGGTAAGGTTAAAGAGAAAGCAGAAGAACCATTAAGCAAATATAAATCTTATTCTGAAAATGAATTATTATCTAGCTTAGATGCTAAGATGCCTAATCTTGAAATAATAGAAGATGAATTTATTACTATGCCTATTTTTGAACCAACAGACATAGTACCACCAAGAGCTGTTCCAAACATGCCAAGTTTAGAAGGTATATTAAATGCTGTTTACAAAGAACCAATTGGAATTAAAAATGGTGGGTACATTAGTAAAGGTGGCAAAGTTAATACAAATTTGACAAAAACAATACCACCTGTTAAAGGTCCTAACTCTCAAGGTGTTGAAACATTATTTAAAAAAAGATAGAATATAATCATGGCAGATATAGATAAATCATTACCGAACGTTACCCCAACTCCATCAGATCCTGAATTCAAAGAACAAGAAATTGGTTTAGAACAAACACAGGAAATTACACCTATTGAAAATGTTGAAATGAATCAAATGGAAGATGGTGGTGTAGAAATTTCTTTTGATCCAACTCAAGAACTACAATCAGATAATCATTCTTCAAATTTAGCAGAAGTAATTGATGAACAAGAATTAGGACAAATAGGTGCAGATTTAGTTGATAACTATCTTGAATATCGTTCTTCAAGACAAGATTGGGAAACAACCTATACAAATGGTTTAGATCTTTTAGGATTTAAATATGAAAGACGAACAGAACCATTTAGAGGTGCATCAGGTGTAACACATCCAGTACTTGCAGAATCTGTAACTCAATTTCAATCACAAGCTTATAAAGAATTATTACCAGCAGATGGACCGGTACGAACTCAAATCATTGGAGCAATAACTCCTGAAAGATTAGATCAAGCATCTCGCGTTAAAGATTTCATGAACTATGAGATTATGGATGTGATGAAAGAATACGAACCTGAATTTGATCAGATGTTATTCTATTTACCATTATCAGGATCTACATTTAAAAAAGTTTATTATGATGAATTATTAGGAAGAGCTGTATCTAAATTTATTCCAGCTGAAGATTTAATAGTTCCTTATTCTGCAACTTCATTAGAAGATGCTGAAGCAGTTATCCATACAATTAAAATTTCAGCAAATGATTTAAGAAAACAACAAGTAAGTGGTTTCTATAGAGATGTTGAACTTGGTGAGCCAGCAATACAAACAGATGAATTAAAAGAAAAGAAACAAAAATTAGAAGGTATTAGAGTTGAAAGACAAGATGATATTTATACATTATTAGAATGTCATGTTTATTTAGATCTGCCAGGATTTGAAGATAAAGATCCGCAGACTGGTGAGCCCACAGGAATTAAACTTCCATATGTTGTAACTATTGAAGAATCTTCTAGAGAAGTTTTATCTATAAGACGTAACTATTCTGAAACAGATCCTAAGAAAAATAAAATTAATTACTTTGTACACTTTAAATTTTTACCAGGTTTAGGATTCTATGGCTTTGGATTAATTCACATGATTGGTGGATTGTCACGTACTGCAACATCAGCTTTAAGACAGTTATTAGATGCAGGAACATTAGCTAACTTACCAGCTGGATTTAAAATGCGTGGCATTAGAGTTAGAGATGATGCACAACCATTACAACCAGGAGAATGGAGAGATGTAGATGCTCCAGGAGGAAATATTAAAGATAACTTTATGGCATTGCCATTTAAAGGACCAGATCAAACACTATTGCAATTAATGGGACTTGTAGTTCAAGCAGGTCAACGATTCGCGTCCATCGCTGATTCACAAGTGGGCGAAGGAAACCAACAAGCGGCTGTAGGTACGACGTTAGCATTATTGGAACGTGGTTCAAGAGTTATGTCTGCAATACACAAAAGAATTTATGCTTCATTAAAACAAGAATTTAAATTATTAGCAAATGTATTTAAAACATATTTACCACCAGTATATCCTTACGATGTAGTAGGTGGAAATAAACAAATCAAAGTTGCGGACTTTGATGATAGAGTTGATATTGTTCCAGTTGCAGATCCAAATATATTCTCTCAAACACAAAGAATTAGTTTAGCGCAAACTCAATTACAACTTGCTCAATCTAATCCACAGATTCATAATTTATATCAAGCTTACAAAGATATGTATCAAGCGATTGGTGTAGATAATATTGATTTGATATTACCTCCTCCAGCTAGACCAACTCCAATGGATCCAAGTTTAGAACATATTAGTGCAATGGGAGCTCAACCATTCCAAGCTTTCCCAGGACAAGATCATAGAGCTCACATTGAAGCTCATTTAAATTTCATGCAATTAAATATGGTTAGAAATAATCCAGTTATAGTTGCTGCAATTCAAAAAAATATACTTGAACACATCTCAATTATGGCTCAAGAACAAGTTCAATTAGAGTTTTCAAAAGAATTACAACAATTACCTATGTTACAACAACAGGCAGCTCAAAACCCTGCTCTTGCACAACAGTTACAAATGGTAATGCAGAAGATTGAATCTAGAAAAGCTGTATTAGTAGCTGAAATGACAGCTGATTTCATGAAAGAGGAGAACCAAATTACATCTCAATTTGATTCTGACCCATTATTGAAGCTAAAATCACGTGAAGTTGACCTAAGAGCCATGGAAAATGAGCAAAAACGCAAGGAAGCTGAAGATAGATTGAATTTAGACAAGATGAGAGCTTTAATGAATCAACAAAATAATGAAAATAAGCTTGAACAAAACGAAAATTTAGCTAAACTGCGAGCTGGTGTAAGTCTTGCAAAGCAAGGAGCACAACAAGTTAAAATTAAGGGTATATAATTATGAAAAAAATGTCACAAAGCCAAAAAAAAGTTGGTAAAGTTATGAGAGAATTTAAAAAAGGAGAATTACATTCTGGTAAATCTGGAAAGATTGTAAAAAATCCTAAACAAGCAATTGCAATCGCTTTATCTGAAGCAGGTCAATCTAGAAAACCTATGGCTAAAGGTGGTTCAGTAAATGGTACATCAAGATCAGAGTATGGTAATCTAGTAGATCATTCACAATTTTTAAATAGTGATGGTTATGCACAATCAGTTGATATTAAAATAACTAATCCTCAAGAAACTCAATTAGAACAAGTTGGTGGTCAAAGAAGAATGCTACCAGAAAAGAAAAGAAAAGCGAAGTGGTACTAAACCATGATGCAAATGTTAGGAGCTGTAGCACCTCTAGCAAAAATTCTTTTTAACACAATTGAAAAATCAGTTCCTGATAAAGATTTACAAGCAAAATTAAAAGCAGATCTACAAACTCAATTATTACAATCTAATACACAAGAATTAACTGCAGCAGCAAAGATTATTGAAGCAGAAGCTAAAGCTGGATGGTTTGCATCTAGCTGGAGACCATTATTGATGTATGTATTAATATTTATATTAATATGGAATTATGTATTAGGACCTGTTATCTTATTTTTTTTTAAAGCTTCTATAACTATAACTCTTCCAGGTGATGTTTGGACATTATTACAAATAGGTCTTGGAGGTTATGTTGTAGGCAGAAGCGCAGAATCGGTGGCGCGCACTATGGCGAATAGACCGGCAAACAAAGAACAAGAAAACGGATAAGGATATAACATGAGAAACGATTACAAAATAAGACCAAGAGCACAAATGTTAAAAGGTGGTGGAATTGCTACAAGAGGAACTGGACAAGCTCTTAAAAAAGGTGGAATGGCAGATATGATAACTGCTAAAATGTCAAAGAAGAAAAAAGGTAAAATGATGAAAGGTAAAAGATAATGGCTGGAATTGGAAAACAATTAAGAGGAAGTGGTATTGCAAGAGTAGGTCTTGCTAAAGGCGGAAAAGCATTTCCTGATTTAAACGAAGATGGCAAAGTAACTTTTAAAGATGTTTTAATTGGAAGAGGTGCAGTTAAAAAAGCTAAAGGTGGTTATGTAGATATGTCAGAAGAACATGAAGGCATGGAATCTAAAGCTGAAGAAGCTAAAGAATATGCTATGGAAGAAAAAGGTTATGAAGAAACTAAATCTGGAAAAATGGTAAAGAAAAAAACCAAAAAGAAGAAAAAGTAAATGGCTAAACTTTGTCCAAGAGGAAAAGCTGCTGCAAAAAGAAAATTTAAAGTTTGGCCATCTGCTTATGCTTCGCTTTATGCAAGTGGAGTATGTTCTGGCAAAATAACACCAGGTGGTAAAAATAAATCTCAAAAAAGAAAAGCAGTATCTAATTATGAACAAGGTGGTATTGCAAAAGGATGTGGAGATGTGATGGAAAACAGAAGAAAAATTACAAAGAAATATTAATATGAGTTTACGCAAATGGGTTCAAGAAAAATGGGTGGATATTGGATCTAAACGTAAAGATGGATCTTATGCTCCTTGTGGAAGATCAAAAGGAGAAAAAAGAAAAGGTTATCCAAAATGCGTACCATTAGCTAAAGCTAGATCAATGTCAGAAGGAGAAAGACGTTCCGCTGTTCAAAGAAAAAGAGCTGCTGGTAATACAGGACCTAAACCTACAAATGTTTCAACATTTTCAAAACGTAAAAAAATGCAAAGAGGTGGAAATGTAACTGGTGAAAAATATTATAAACAAGAAAAGGAAAGACAAGATAATTTTAAAAAATCTGAAAAAGAATTAGATAAAAAATATAAAGAGATTCAAGAAAAGGAAAGAGAATTTGATTATCTAAATATGATACGTCCAGAAGATTCTACCAAAGAATACAACCCAGTAGAATTTTTAAAAGATGGTGGTATTATAAAAGGAAAACCAAGATTAGCAAAAAGAGGTTGGAAATAATATGGGTGATATTGCATTAAGAGGAAAAGGCAGAGTTATGATGGCATCTGGTGGTAGAACTCCAGCATGGCAACGCAAAGAAGGTAAATCAGAATCTGGTGGATTAAATAGAAAAGGTATTGCATCTTATAGAGCTGCAAATCCTGGATCTAAATTATCTATGGCAGTTACAACTAAACCATCAAAATTAAAACCAGGTTCAAAATCTGCTAATAGAAGAAAATCATTCTGTGCTAGAATGAAAGGTTTAAAAAAAAGATTAACTTCAGCTAAAACAGCAAGAGATCCAAATTCAAGAGTTAATAAATCCTTAAGAAAATGGAATTGTTAGAAATTAAAAATTTTAAAAAATGCACTAGATGCAAGACTATTAAAGAAAGAACAAAACAATTTTTTCCTTTACATAATAAAAAATTAGATGGTTTAGACAGTTGGTGTCGCAAATGTAGGTCAACTTACAGAAGTGATATAAATAGAGGAATGTTTAGAGATAGTATATCAGATGATAATTTAAAAAAATTAAAACTAGAAAAATCTAGTTGTGAGATTTGTGGAGATAAAGAAAATTTAGTTATTGATCATAATCACAAAACAAATATAGTTAGAGGAAGATTATGTAATCATTGTAATAGAGGATTAGGTCATTTTTTAGATAATACATCTTTATTAAAATCAGCTATAGATTACTTGATAAAAACAGATAAATTTGATAAAGAATATTGGAAAGATTATTTTATAAATAACAAAAGGTAAAAGTGATGGATGGTGTAGAAGTAATAACAAAATTACAAAGACTGGCTAAAAACCAATTAGAAAATCTTACCTTAAGTATTACTTCAGGTAATGTTGACAATATGGAAAAATACCAGTATATGATAGGACAAATTCGTGTATACGAATATTTATTACAGGAACTCTCTAACCTGCTAAGCAAAAAGGAGCATAAGGACAATGGCGGAAATATTATTAAACTCGACTGATGCACAGTCAAACGAAATACCAAAGACTGTTCTAGGTCTTGAAGAAAAATATCAAGAAGAAAATAAAAAAATTGAAGATAAAACTATAAGAGCAGAAAACATTTCTGAATCTTTAGTTGATAGTTTACCAGAACCATCTGGATGGAGAATTTTAGTATTACCATTTACACCTAAAGATAAAACTAAAGGTGGAATTATTATTGCACAAGAATCATTGGATAAATTAAGAATAGCTACTAACTGTGGTTATGTTTTAAAAATTGGACCATTAGCGTATCACGATAAGGAAAGATACCCAACAGGTCCATGGTGTAAAAAAGGAGATTGGGTTATCTTTGCTCGTTATGCGGGTTCAAGATTACCAATAGAAGGTGGAGAAGTGCGACTACTTAACGATGACGAAGTACTTGGGACTATTAAAAATCCTGAAGATGTTCTTCATCACATTTAAACATAGGAGGCACTATGCCAGAAGACAAAAAACAAGAACCAATGATTGATGTTGGCGAAAATGAAGGAGCTGAAATCAATTTGGACGAAAACAACGAGCAGACGAAAGCCGTTGCAGAAGAGAAAATAGAAGTACAACAAGAGGAAGAGAAGCCTGTTGTTGAATCTAAAAAAGAAGAGAAACCTGTTGAACAAAAAACAGAAGTAAAAAAAGAACAGGAAAGTGAGTTAGAAAAATATAGCGAAAGCGTTAAAAAACGTATTGCAAAACTAACTTTTGAAAAAAGAGAAGCGGAAAGACAAAAAGAAGAAGCTATCCGTTTTGCTCAAGCAGTTAAACAAGAAGCTGAAAACAAGTATTCAAAACTTGATAAAACTTATGTTTCTGAATTTGAAAAAAGAGTTAAAACAAATTTAGAGGCTGTAAGAACAGCATTAAAAAATGCTATTGAATCAGGTAATGTGGATGCACAAATTGTTGCTCAAGAACAACTTGCAAGTCTAAACATAGATGCTGCAAGATTAGGAGCTTTAAAAGCAAGAGAACAGAATGCTGTTAAATCAGATGTTAAGAGAGATATTAATATAACTCCTCAACAAGCTGAAACACCTAGTGTTGATCCTAAAGCCGAAGATTGGGCTTCTAGAAATTCATGGTTTGGAAGTGATTCCGCTATGACTTACACTGCTTTTGACTTACATAAAAAGCTTGTAAATGAAGAAGGATTCGATCCTAAAAGCGATGATTATTATGCAGAAATAGACAAGAGAATAAGACTTGAATTTCCGCATAAATTTGCTAAGGTAGAAGATAATTCTACAGAAAGAGCAAAACCTGCTCAAACTGTAGCATCGGCGAAACGTCCAAGCCAAACAGGACGCAAAAAAACAGTGAAACTCACACCATCACAAGTAGCAATTGCTAAAAGATTAGGTGTGCCACTCGAAGAATATGCGAAACAAGTAATCGCGAAGGAGGTATAAGCATATGGAAAAAAATAAAACAATGAAGACTTCACGCGCGGTCGAGACTAGGTCTAAAACAAATAGACCACAAGTTTGGACTCCACCATCATCTCTAGACGCACCAACTGCGCCGGACGGATTTAGACATAGATGGATAAGAGCTGAAAGCTTAGGCTTTGATGATACAAAGAATATAGCTGGCAGATTAAGATCAGGTTATGAATTAGTGAGAGCTGACGAATACCCAGATCACAATTATCCTTCAATTAAAGACGGCAAATACGCAGGGGTTATCGGAGTTGGCGGCCTAGTGCTGGCTAGGATACCAGAGGAGATCGCAAAATCTCGTGAAGAGTACTACGCAAAGAGAACTCAAGAACGAGAAGACGCTATTGCAAACGATCCTCTTAAGGAACAGCATCCAAGTATGCCGATCAGCAGTGATAGGCAAACTCGTGTAACTTTTGGTGGTACAAAGAAGGACTAATTATTTAGTAATTCCTATCCAACAAGGTAAATAAAAACTTAAACAAGGATAAAAATATGGCAAACTCAACAACTGCTTTCGGTCTTAGACCGCTAGGCAAAGTTAGTGGGAATCCAGCAAACGGCGGAAATGACGCTTACAGAATAGCAGACAATGCTTCAACTTCTGTATATCAAGGCGATCTAGTAGGCTTAACTGCTGGTAATATTGTTCCAGTTACTTCATCTGCTACTTCTACAATTTTAGGAGTATTTAATGGATGTTTAATTGAACAAGACCCATCTACTAAAAAACCAAAATGGTCAAATTTCTATACACAAACTAATATCACACAAGGTATTATTTCTGCGTATGTATATGATGACCCAAATCAAGTTTACTTGGTTAAATCAACTGGGACAGCTGCTGGTAATACTGCGCTAGGAACAGGCAACACAGGTTACGGAATAGTATACGCTGCAGGAAATACGAATAATGGTATTTCTGGCGTTTACCTTGACCTTGGAGCTTCTACTACTGCACAGTTAAAAATCATGTCAGTATCTCCGTTCATTGGTAACGAAGAAAACGTAACAAATGAAGATTTCGTTGTTAAAATCAAACAATCTTCATCAATTCTATAAGGAGAATATAAACTATGGCTATATCACGATCACAACTAGTTAAAGAACTAGAACCAGGTTTAAACGCTCTGTTTGGACTTGAATATAAAAGATATGAGAACCAGCACGAAGAAATCTTTGATAAAGAAACTTCTGATCGAGCATTCGAAGAAGAAGTAATGTTATCAGGTTTTGGTAATGCTGCGGTAAAAGCTGAAGGTACTGGCGTGTCTTACGACCAAGCGCAAGAAACTTTCACTGCTAGATACACTCACAACACTATAGCTCTTGCATTCGCAATCACTGAAGAAGCGATTGAGGACAATTTGTATGACAGACTAGCGTCTAGATATACAAAAGCATTAGCAAGATCTATGGCGAACACTAAACAAGTAACTGCTGCAAACGTTCTAAACAACGGTTTCACAGCTGCTTATGTTGGTGGTGATGGATCTACTTTGTTCTCAACAACGCATGCTACTATTGCTGGTTCATTCAGCAATACATTAGCTACGCAAGCTGACTTAAACGAAACTTCATTAGAACAAGCATTGATTGATATCGCTGCTTTAACTGATGAAAGAGGTTTAAAAATTGCTGCTCAAGGAGTAAAATTAATTATTCCTTCTGCTAACCAATTTACAGCTGCTAGATTAATGGAATCTGCAGGCAGAGTTGGAACAGCTGATAACGATATCAACGCAATTAGAAACAGAGGAATGATTCCACAAGGTTATGTGGTTAACAATTTCTTAACTGATCCTGATGCGTTCTATATCAAGACAGATGTACCTAATGGTATGAAGTATTTTGAAAGATCTCCGATTAGAACTTCTATGGAGGGAGATTTCGAAACAGGTAACGTTAGATACAAAGCTAGAGAAAGATACAGCTTCGGTTGGTCAGACCCAAGAGGTATTTTCGGTTCTCAAGGAGCTTAAGACCTTTATTTTACAAGGCGGGCTTGACTCGCCTTGTAAATCATTATAAAAACATCTGTGAGAAGATGAAAATTTACATAATAAAATTATTCTTTAACGGAGTTAAAATCCAATTTACATTGGAATCCGAACCCATAAATACTACAGAATCTTTACATCAGAAAGTACTTGACTTTCTGGGAAAAATCAGTAAAGAGCAATTAGAGAAATTAATTAGTCATAAACAGATTAGTAATTTCTCTTATATAACCTATGAGGAGGTTGAGCGTGACATCATTGTCCCAATCACTTCTGGCCAAGAAAATAGACTTGGAGTCACAGTGGAACAAGTCTTATCTTGAACAGGG
>Ga0247723_1001814_pt1 | contig 12071 bp, 18 predicted proteins | sample MSEWelMarce5H_FC_FD_189079 | JGI IMG/M metagenome (GOLD analysis project Ga0247723, IMG submission 189079) | Subsurface sediment microbial communities from gas well in West Virginia, United States - MSEEL Well Study Marcellus 5H_FC | ecosystem: Environmental > Terrestrial > Deep subsurface >...
GTTGACAAAGGTAATCTGTCTGGTTTGAGTCCAGAAGAACTTGCTGTTGCTAAACAATACGAAGCTCTGGTCAAAGACATCGGTGATCGTGCTGTTGAGCAAGGTGTTGTTAAAGGTTTGCTTGAAGATTACGTTACCCACATTCTTGATTGGCGTGGTGCTCCCAAAGGTGCTCGTGAAGAGTTTATCCAATCGTTACTAGGAACAGGTAAACGTGATCCTGGTATGGGAGGCATGACTACCGAATCTAAGTTTGGTAAAGAACGTAAGTTCAAAACCTTTGCTGACTTGGAGTGGTACATCAATGATGTCAACTCCCGTATTGCTGCTGCTGGCAAGTCTGATTGGAGATTACAACTTAAGACCAAAGACATTGCACAAATCTACAAAGAGTATGCAACGTCAATGGAAAAAGCTATTGAAAACAAGAAGTTGGTCGATAGTCTTAAACAAGTACGTAACGTTGCTGGTGAGACTTTAATCAAAGAAGTCAACAAAGATAACCCACTGCCTTATGGTTGGGAGATGATGGACAGTCCCCAGTTTGCTGGTTACGCTGTTCATCCTGACTTAGTGCCTGCTTTGAAGTTTGTGTTTGATGCTGGACCTGGCGATCTGATGACTGCTCTTGGGTATGTGTCTCAGCTTACTAAGCGCATCAACGTTATTGGTTCTTTCTTCCACGCTAAATCTTTGATTGAGGTGTTGTCTAGCACTGGTTCTGCTATTCCTTTGTGGACTCCTGCTAAAGAAATTACTTTAGGTGGCATAGACAAGTTACTAGGAACAAAGTACTCTGGCATCACTAAAGCTCTAGACCAGTTTAGAAAAGGTGGTCTGGGTGATAACGTAGACAAGTGGATCAAAGAAGGTGGCTTAGTTTTAGAACTTCCAGAGGATGTGTCTAAAGGCATTCTGTCAGCTACAGGTAAGTTTGCAGATTCAATGATTGGCAAGTATGGTCCTAAGACCCGTGTACTTGAATCGTCTTTGTCTACTGTAGAAAAAGCAACCCTGGGTATCTTCGATAAGATTACTTGGGACTTTTTGCACACTGGTGGTAAGTTGATGGTTGCTGATGCTTACCTAGGCAGAGCACGTATGGAAGCACTCAGAGCAGGTAAACCCTTTGATGAAGTAGCTGCTCGTAAAGAAATCTCCAGCTTTGTCAATGACAGCTTTGGTGGTTTGAACTGGTTTGATGCTGCTACACAGACTCAGAATGAGTTTGCTAAACGTATGGCTATGGCTGCTTACAGTCCTGCTGGTCGCAGAGGTTTGCAGATCATGCTGTTTGCTCCTGACTGGACACTCTCTACTCTTAGAGCGTTTACTGCTGCTCTTCCTAAAGGTTTGAATCCAACCAAATGGAATCCTGTTGAAGGCATCAAAGGCATGATGACTCCTACAACCAAGGCTGACTATGCTAGGTTGTATCAGTTTAAAACTGCTATTGCTTACATCACTTTGGTTAACAGCATTAACTTGTTGGTAGCTGGTAGACCTGCATGGGAAAACAAAGACCCAACACGTATTGAGTTCCCTGATGGTACGTCTATGCAGGCTATGAAGCACGCTATGGAACCAGCTCACTGGATCATGGACCCAACTAAAACCCTGTCTAACAAATTAGGGTTTGTACCTAAAGCTGCCATTATCTATACTGCTGGTACTGAGTACGCTTCTCCACAAGCTCCTAAGCTGGTTGATCCTAGTATGTTGGGCAGAACAGAGGCTGTTCTTAAGGGTGCTGTTCCATTCCAGGTATCTGCTGCTAGAGAAGCTCCTGAAGGTGAAGGTGCTAAACGTGCGTTACTAGGAACATTGGGCTTCCCACTGTATGGTGGTACAAAAGAACAAAGGAAAGAGAAGAGAGCTGAACGAGAGTTGCTGCTCAAAGAGAATGCCTGGAAGTACCGAGACAAAGAAATCAAAGCTGGCAGAGAACCTATGACTAGTGAACACACTAAACAAGGTGAAACTTTACGCAAACGCAGACAAGAGTTTGAGAAGAAGAAGGCTGCTAAAGATGGCGAATAAACCTATCATACCTATTCCTCGTGATCCTATTGGGGAAAGCTTTGTCTGGAGAGATTGGTTTCAGAAGCTAAGCAATACAGTCTATGGTTCTATAGCTACGCAGAATGCTGACAACGTAAACATTACTGGCGGCACTATTAGTAACATCAACTTTAATAATGTTGCTATTACTAAGAGCACAATAGACAGTACGCCCATTGGTAATAACAGTGCATCTACTGGTCGCTTTACCTCTATTAAGTTAGACACACCTTTAGCTGTTGCTTATGGTGGTACTGGGGTTAAGACTGCTACTGCTAACTACGTGTTTGCTGGTCCTACTACTGGTGCGGCTGCTGCTCCTTCTTTCCGTGCTCTTGTTACTAGTGACATTCCTGCTCTGCCCTATGCTCCGCAAACTAGTGGTACATCTATTTTGTATGGCAATGGTAGTGGTGGTTTTAGCAATGTAACTATTGGCTCTGGCATTACGTTTGCTGCTGGTACTTTAAGTGCTACAGGTTCAGGTGGTACTGTTACGTCTGTAACTGGTACAGCACCCATTGCTTCTAGCGGAGGAACAACACCTGCTATCAGTATCTCTCAGGCTAGTACTTCTACTAATGGTTATTTATCCAGTACTGATTGGAACACATTCAATGGAAAACAACCTGCAGGAACATATGTCACTTCCGTTAGTGGCACAGCTCCTGTAGTCTCTAGTGGTGGTACAACTCCAGCTATTTCTATGGCTGCAGCTACAGCCTCTGTTAATGGTTATCTTACTAGTACAGATTGGACAACTTTCAACAACAAAGGTTCGGGCACAGTTACATCGGTAGCTGCACTTACTTTGGGAACAACGGGTACAGATTTATCTTCAACTGTTGCTAACGGAACAACGACTCCTGTTATTACACTGAATGTACCTACTGCTTCTGCAACTAACAGGGGTGTTCTTAGTTCTGCAGATTGGACTACCTTTAACAATAAGGGATCAGGAACAGTTACTTCTGTAACAGGTACTGCTCCAGTTGTTTCTTCGGGTGGAACTACTCCTGCCATTAGCATGGCTGCTGCTAGTGCTAGTGCAAATGGTTACTTAACTTCAACTGATTGGTCTACGTTTAACAGCAAAGGTTCTGGAACTGTGACTGCTGTGTCAGTTGTTTCAGCCAATGGTTTTGCTGGTACGTCTAGTGGTGGTGCTACACCTGCTCTAACCTTATCAACAACCATTACTGGTTTGTTAAAGGGCAACGGCACAGCTATTTCTGCTGCTACTAATAACACCGACTACATGGGCATAGCTGCTCCTGTTACTAAGACTGCTGACTTTACTGTAGCCAATGGTGAAATTTGGTACATCAATAATAAGTCTGGATCAACTTGCGTTGTTACGTTACCTGCTGCTTCTTCCTGGACTGGCAGATCACTGACATTTAAAAACATGCAGGCTCAGTTGCTTAATTCTGCTTCTAGTAACGTTGTACCTATTGATAGCACAACTGCTGGTACAGCCATCTTATTAGGAGTTGTTGGCAATTGGGCTACATTGGTATCTGATGGTACTAACTGGGTCATTATGCAAGCTGCTTCTAATAACAATCTGCTGTTAGAGTGATGAGGTGGTTTAGCGTACTGCTCATACCCTTAGTATTTTGGGCAAGTGCTAAACCCCCGTGCATAGTCACAGATTTTTATAAACTTAGTTGGATAAATGAACCAACTATGAGGCACATGGAGTTGTCCAGATGGCTAACAACCAACGGAGACAACTGTAGTTCTGAACAGTTAGTTGGGATATGGAACAACCTTGCTTTATGGGCAGGAGTTGCAGATAGCGCAGAGTTAAGAGGCAAGGTTCTTTATTACTACGCAAGGGCTATGGAAAGGGAAAAGAAATGATTACCCTAGACAAATGGTATCCGTTAGTACAACCAACTCACACCGCTACTCAAATGGCATTTGATAAAGCAGTAGAAAAAGTACAAGAAGAATACCGACAAGCAGTTGAAGCCAATAAGCTTGAACTTAAAACCATCGAATTAGAAGTTGAGTTGTACGATAAACGAGCTAGACAAAACACAATCGAGTTGGGATCGTTTGAAAACAGAAGACGTTTCCAAATATTTGTATGAAGGATCAACATGGAACCGACACAAAATATGCGAGACAAACTAACCTTTTGGGTAACGTTTATGATAAGCGTGACCCTGTGCTTCTCTGTTTTAGCCATGGTCGTAGCCTTTCTATTGGGGCTGTGGGCAAAGGAAGTGGACAACGGGGAAATTTTCAAGATGATTTCACCCGCTTTTTCTACTCTTATAGGCGGTATGATTGGATTCCTGAGTGGTATCAAACTCAACCAAAGTGAAGAAAAGGAAACATCATGATTGGACTAGATGCACTTCTTAATGTTGGTGGCAAGCTCATTGACAAACTTATTCCTGATCCTGAAGCTAAAGCCAAGGCTCAGTTAGAGCTACAAAAGATGGCTCAAGATGGTGAGTTAGCTAAAATGGCTAATGAAACCAAGATGTATGAGGTTGAACAAAACAATCTTACAGAACGTGTCAAAGCTGACATGGCATCTGACTCTTGGTTATCTAAGAACATCCGTCCATTTACCTTGATCTTCTTATTGATTGCTTACTCTGGCTTTGCCATTGCATCAATCTTTGAGTACGAGACTCGTGGTGCATACGTTGAGCTGTTAGGTCAATGGGGTATGTTGGTTATGTCGTTCTACTTTGGTGGACGTACAATGGAAAAGATTGCAGACAGGGTTAAAAAATGAACTTAACAGAACACTTTACTCTTGAAGAGTTAACACACACCGATCATCGTGAGTTTGATAACACACCTAATGAGGCTGAACTTGAGAACCTTAAAAGACTTGCAGCATTCCTCGAAGAAGTCAAATCTGCATTGGGAGGAAGACCTGTTATGGTTAACTCGGCTTTTAGAAGCAAGCAAGTCAATGATGCGGTTGGTAGCCGTGACTCTAGCCAGCATCGTATTGGTTGTGCTGTGGACATCCGAGTACCTCAACTAACTCCTGATGAAGTAGTTAAGACCATCATTGCTTCAGGTCTGCCATACGATCAAGTAATCCGTGAGTTTGATAGGTGGACACATGTGAGTATTCCTAATACTCCTGATGCCACACCTAGAAAACAAGCACTGATTATTGATAAGCAAGGTACTCGTTTGTACGCTTAACTAGTTTTTCTGTACTGTTTAAGTTGCCCGCCAGTTGCTTTTAGTATCCAACAGCCCTGGCATATCCATCTTGGTCCCATATCTATTCCCCCTTCTGGGGGTTTAGTTTCATTGCATTTGCTGCAGAGTTTTAGTTTGTGGACTGGTTGTGTCTTGTGGCTTATTGTTAGTGTGTGCATGTCTTCTTTTTCTTGGGGCTAGGAATGTTATCAGGAACATTTACACACATCCACACTGATGCAAACTGTCCTCGTGGTGCTGGCTGCCATCGGTCTATGTAAACACCCCAGACGTTGGGCATAGTTTTTTGTAGGCTCTTGTCTGGTGCTTGCAGTAATCGTTCTAGTTGTTTAATTGTTAGCCCATCTTCTGAAGCTAACAACAACTCCCTGATCTTTGCGTGTCTAGATAGTCTCACTGCATCTCCTTAATAAAAGTTCCCTGGGGAGTTAGATAACCCTTGCGATCTTTTATTTCTTCGTATGCTGATGCCAAACAATCAACTAGGTTGATGTCCAATACAGCACACACCATAAGCAGTGTGACAACAATATCTCCTACAGCATCTTTAACTTCATCAAGATTGTTCTTGTTGATAGCATCAAGCAGCTCTGTTGTTTCTTCTAGTGTCTTGATAGCTTGAGAAATAGCTGTGCCATTCTGCACAATACCTCTAGCCTCACCCCATCTAACAACTTCCATTTCGTAATAACTGTAACTCATTGCTTCATACCCCTTACATAACAAGCAAAACTAGCTGCCGTATCTCCAAGACTTTTCATCTTGTCAAACTCTTTAGCAACTTCTTCTAGCACAAAGTTCCTCTGTGATGGAGAAACAAAAATATCAAAGTGGTATGGTTGACCACTCTTCATTTGGTTCTCGTGTTCTATGCGATCAAACTCATCGTCCTCTGCTGTCTGGATCATGTTTATTCTCCATAGGTTTTATTGCTTGCTCATACAAATCATCTAAAGCTTCTTCAACAGCTTTCTTTTTGTCTAAGTCTTTACCAAAGATAGCGTCCCATCTGTTGACCCATTCATCCTGAGACAACTGTGATGGTCTACGTCCACTTCCCTTACTCATTCTTTCTTCTCCTTTATATCGTAAAACCAATTTTCTCCTGCTGACCACTTACGTGTGCCATCAACTGACCACAATCTCTTTGCAGCTTGGAAGTCTGGGTACTTTGTTTCTGCAGGCACAAGGCTCTGGTCATACCATAAACACCTGTTGTTAGGCTGTGTTGCAAACTGCCCATTGTCTAGTGCTATGAAGTTAAAGCTCTTGTGTTCTTCAGACTGCTCTGTAAACCCTGTGTTTACATCCATGCCATCGGCACAGAAGTCTACAGTAAACAGATACCTACCAAAGTGCCATTCCTTATCTTTGCCAAGAAACTTAACACCCAGGTTACGCAGACCTATTTTCTCAACAATTGTGAACTGATAGCCCATGCAATCCCATAGCTGCAAGACATCAATAGGTAAGTTACCAGTAACATCTGTATGCCAAACATAGGCATGGATCGGCAGCTTGTCATACAAAGCACCATACGCAGGAAGCAATGATTCAATACGAAACACTTGACCACGTAAAGCTTTGAGACTAACCCACACTGCAGGTTCTAGTTCTCCGTGTCCCTTCTGATCGTTGTACAAAAACTCCTTCTTAACAAAACATTTGATAGGAGGTAGCGATGCTACGATATAACTCATGCTTTTTCCTGTAGAGATATTGGAATGTAGATGCAAGCCTTGTCTTTGCTGTTCTTAACATTGACATACATGTGAGTTTGTACCAACTTCCTTTTGCAGTTAGCACACTTCTCATCTGGCTTAGAGGGGGAACATCTAAGTTGATCTGGGTTTATCACTGTTCTATTCTTTCTTTAAGGTATGTGCCTCATAATGTATTCAGTCCAATGCCTGGTGTCTGAGAACACACACGCATCTAGTCCGTTCTTAGCTGCCCAATCTAAGTAAGTGGTCTTGCTTTTCTTAGACAGCCCTTGATTGCGTTGCAATACGTAGAGTATGCTGATCTGTGGGTGCTGTTGTTTGATAAGCACAGCCTTCTTTCTATCTGCTCCTGTCCATAGACCTTTAGTTTCTATGTAAATGTTCTCAGTAACAGTGAAGTCAGGTGTGTATGTGTGATTGCTTGCAGGTATAACGTACTTGATCTTGTCCATCTCATACGGAAGTTTCCAACCATGAGACTCACAAGCAGCCTGGAATTTAGTTTCCAAACCGCTACGATAACCTGAAGGATTGTGTCGTTTAGGTCTTGGCATTACGAGCAGCTCTCACTTGCATAAATGCTTCTGCCCAATTGAAAGCAGATTCAACTACTTTTGTAGCAGTAGTTTCTTTCTCTCCAATCATCTTTAGCACGGCATCTTTACCTGCCAGCTCTGTAAGTATTGCTATAGCCACATACTCTTTCATAGTCATGTGCTGCATGTTGATGTCTTGTGTCATTGTTGTTCCTTGTTTCGTGTAGATATAGCGTGTAATGCTTCTTCAATTACGCCCATGTGATTACCTGACCACATGTCCCATGTAGCGGTACGCTTTTGATTGATTGTCAAATCATCGTTAGGACTATGCCGTAACAACTTCCCCATGTCTTTACAGCTTGCGGTAAATTGTGTTGGTGTTTCTTGGTCTGGGCAAATTGTGTATGTGTAGGGTAGTTTAGCCATTTGTTTGTTCTTCCTTCGCTGCTTGGGGCAGCTCAGTTGTTGTGGTTGCCACCTTCGGTGGTTGCCAACTGTCGTTGGGCTTTTGCCAGATGTAAAGCAGTTGTAAGTTAAGGTGGTAACGTTCATCATCGTTATAGAGTTCACGGCACTTCTCGTACCACTCTTCTTCAGTGAAAAGCTCTGCTAATGCTTTACCTGCCTTTACTGGTCCAATGCCAGCTACCCCGATGATGTTGTCGCTCTTGTCACCTATGAGACTCTGAAGGTACAGAAACTTCTTGCCTTGTTCAGCGTCTACCTCTTGAGCTTCCTTCTTGACAAAGTTGTAGTGCCTACCTGGAATCTGTAACAAGTCTTTGTCTATGCTGCAGATAACAGTGTTGCCACCTTCTTTGTCTTGGTCGATACCCATCTGGTCATCAGCTTCCCATCCGTTGCAGATGATTGCTTTGTGCTGTGTTACTAGGAACTCTCTCACAGCTTGCCAGTGTTCTGGTCGTTCGTCTGGTCTGTGTGCTTTGTAGGTAGGTGTTAGCTCTCTACGAAAGTTATTAGACCCAGTTAAATACACTTGGTAATCTGTAGCTCCAGTTTCTTCCAGTATGTCTTGGATCATCTTGTCAGCTCTTGCCAGAGCTACCCAAGTCTCTTCACCAATAGCACTACAAGCACCTCTGAATACTACGATGTCACCATCTATCAATGCTCTCATAAACTATCTCCTGTGTTGTTGTCAAAAAAAGTAAGGACCTCGATTTGGGCTTCAATAAATCACAATAGAAAACCAGAAAAAACTGTGAGTCACCATCCTCGAACGCTGGCTTAACAGCCCTTACAAAACCCTCTTAGGCAACTACACCAGGGGATTCGTACTATCTTCCTCAATAGCTTCCATCATGTCAATGTCACCTGCAGTGTAAGCCTCAAACTTACGAGCAAGCTTAATAACAAAGTCAAGATTCTCAGGTTCCAACTCAAATGGTTTACCACCACGAGCTGCAATGTAAATGTCTGTAGCCCGTGCTAATGCGTTCTGACGAACGATAGCTCTATCACCATGCAATGCGGGGATAGGAAACACTTTGTCTTTGTAACCACCAAATGCTTTAGCTTGCGGAGCTGCTGCAGTAGCTGCTGGTGTGCTACTAGTAACAGCAGGAGCACCTGTACCTCTACGCAAAACAATAACTGCTTTTGTTTCTACACCATAAGTACCTGTGTTGCCATCGAACTCTACTTCGTCACCAACGTTTGCGTTGTGATTCTTAAATCCGCACTTGACCCAACCACCATTAACTTTGATTGAGTAGGTAGGTTTAGTACCAAATTTAGTTGTCACATCTTTTGTAGAAACTGCTTCTACGATACCTGTCTGCATTGTCATACGATTTCTTTCATATCAAACCAATTAATACCAACTGATGCTCCTGCATTGAGCTTGAGAGCCAGTGGCTTCTTAAATATATCTTCAAAATAACTGTGTGTGAGTCTTAGTACTTCTGTGATCTCCTTTATAAATGGTGTTACGGAATCTAACTCTACATCAAACATCAGAGAATCGTGAATGGTATTAACCATCTTGACATCATCTCTGTTCTTCAACTGCCTGAAGATAATGCCCAACATCATTGGAACAATATCACCAGTAGCCAAACCTTGTATAGGATAATTCTTCAATTCAGTGGGACTGAAATTGTAAGTCCTTGAAGACCACGAACTATCGCTATAGTATTCTTTAAAGCAAAATCTACGCCCAGTCTCTGTGTGATAAATGTACGTCTTGACCTTCTCTCTAAAGCCATCATCGTCTAGTTCGTACACAGAGTTGCCCTCAACTTCTTCTGCAAAGTTTTTGTGCCAATCAGCTACACCTGAGTATCGAGTGTAGAACACATCAACAAACTTCTTAGCTTCATCAATGCTGCAGCCTGCTTGTTTACTGATAGCTTTAGCACCAGCACCATAGATCAATTGGAACGTCCTAGCTTTGAATGGCTTACGTTCTTCCTTGGTTGGATACCTGCCAAACATATCTTTGTACAGCTCAGAGTGAATGTCTTTACCAGATGAGATGTCGTGTATCAATTGCAAGTCTTTAGTAACGTGTGCAAGAGCAACAACCTCAAGCTGGTTAAAGTCAACCTCAACAATGCAACCATCTCTAAACCTTGATGTAAAGATTTGTTTGATTGGGTTATTGCTGATGTTTTGCAAGTTAGGATTAGTTGAAGACAAGCGACCTGTAACAGTTGCAGTGTGATTTAACTTGCCATGTATGAAGTCTCCAATGATGTGCTTACTCAAGCCTTGCACATACGTAGATAGTTGCTTTGACAACTCACGATACTTCAACAATCCGTTGATGATTGCAATTGCTTTAGGATCAAATGTATGCTTTAACATATCATTGAGCACAGCATCATCTACTGACACTTGACCTGTCTTTGCAGACACCTTGTCTGGGTCTGGTACATAACGAATGAATGGTTCGATCTTTACCTTCTTCTCAACAAGTTTGTACTTAGTGTTGCCGTTCTTGTAGACACCGACTTCTTCTTTGACTTTTACTTTCTTAGTACCACCAAAGAAAAACTGTGACCATTGCTTAGGGCTGTTGATGTCTTCGATTGCATGTGCTTCAGCTAACTCTTGCAAGTCAAGCTTCACTTCAACAAACTTATCCACAACCTCAACTGTGTACTCGTCAAGCTTTGTTCTATCAATGTGCAAGCCATTGAACTGCATCTCTGTAGTCGCATGTAGAGCCTCCATTTGAGTTTCAATTAAAGTTAATTGCCCCTGTGTTATTGCACGTTCGTATTGTTTTTTAGCAATAACAACAGTATTAATAACATCTTGCTCCAAGTAAGGAATTAGCTCTGAAGATGGAATCTTGTCAGAACCTAAACCTTTCTCAAAGTATTTTTTAATCTTATCGTCTTTAATAGGCAAGCCATACTGAACAGATAGTTCATCAAGGCTAGACCATTTAGTTTGTTGAGCACTAAGAATGTATTCTGCTAGTTGCGTATCCCAGATACGTTTATTTTGTAACTCTTCTTTTAATACAACATCTGTTCTGTATAAATACATCAAGTCAAATGCTAAATTGTGACCGCATATAACAGCACTTGTAGGCATTTCGTAAACAGCTTCTACAAAAGAAGCTTGGTCATACCACACCATAGGTGCTGGTATGCTTTCGTGATAGCACATACCAAACGCTACAACTTCATTGTCTGGGTGCATTGGGTGAGCTAGTCCCACTTCTTCGTTTCCATTGAGAGTAGTCTCAACGTCAACAGCTACAAAATATGGCATGGTCATGGTTTTCCATACTCCTTTTCATAAAGAATCGCTTGAAACACTGTGATTCTGTGTTGTTTATCAAGCACGTTAAGAGTCTTGCATACGTGTGTAGCAAGCATAAACTTATCAAAGAACTCCTTTCTGTCTGTAACAATTAGATTATTAACACCTGATCTTAAAGAACGAAACTGACTATCTGCATAGTTACCTTCGTCTACAAAACCACGTTCTATGCAATCACCAATAAAGGTAGAGAAGTTTTCAGAGTAGATGAGCCAGTCATCATCAGTGTCAGTTGGTGGAGGGTTACAAGTAACTCTGCTGCCAACAGATTTGATGTCAGTAATGTGTTTTGTCCAGCTCATATTTACCTCACTCGTATCTAGCTCTGATGGGATCAATGGTTACAAGGAACTGACCATGACGATCAGACTCTACTTGCTTAGTGCCACCACCTGGCAGCTTGTTCTTAGGAACATTGATGGTGCGAATCATTTCTTCTTCTGGCGATTTGGGGTCTTTGTACTTCCCAATTGTGATAACAACATCCGCTTCACCTGGTTTGTCCGTCTTACTTCCACGGAGAGCATCCATGCCGATAAACGGAGGGTCCTTAAGATCGACAACCGAAGCACTGAGCTGAGAAGCCGCAATGACAGGACCATAATTGCGAGCCAGCTCCCTTGCCCACTTGTAGATTTTTCCGAGCTTGAGGTCTTCACGTTCATCTCCTTTGTTGAATCCATCTACTTTGTCAAGCTGGTCAAAGATAATTAAGCCTGGGTTAACTTCTCTGAACAGTGTCTCA
>Ga0247723_1001815_pt1 | contig 12070 bp, 17 predicted proteins | sample MSEWelMarce5H_FC_FD_189079 | JGI IMG/M metagenome (GOLD analysis project Ga0247723, IMG submission 189079) | Subsurface sediment microbial communities from gas well in West Virginia, United States - MSEEL Well Study Marcellus 5H_FC | ecosystem: Environmental > Terrestrial > Deep subsurface >...
GTGTAGTTGAGTACTCTCATGCTACTCAAGGTAAAATCTTTGTTAAAGTTCAGAACGGTTATGAGCTTGATGAGATACATGATGTATCTGCACAAAGCCCTACAACAGGACAAACTATTGTATATAATAGTGCAACTAGTTTGTGGGAAAAGAATACAGTATCATTAACTGCAGGTGTTAATGGAATATTACCTCTTGCTAACGGTGGCACAAATTCTTCTACAGCTCAAGGTGCTATTAATACATTAGCTGGAGCTGTTACGAGTGGAAGTTACTTAAGAGGTAACGGCACTAATGTAGTGATGAACACTATACAAGCAGCAGATGTACCTACATTAAACCAAAATACAACAGGTACAGCTGCAAATATAACAGCCTCTAGTAATGGTACGTTAACAACACTCAGTGCATTAAGTTTACCAACATCACAATTAAGTGGCTCTATTTCTATTGCTAATGGCGGTACAGGTGGAACATCGGTAGCAACAGCGCAAACATCACTTCAAGTAGATCCAGCGGGTACTGCGGTAGCTCTTTCAATAGCGCTTGGGTAGATAAGGAATATAAATGGCAAATAATTTTAAAAGTTACGCAAATAAAAACGTAGGCACTTCAGCCGCAACGGTATATACATGTCCGTCATCTACACAGACAACCCTAATTGGACTGTCTATGGCTAACACATCAACCTCACCTATCACAACTGACGCATATGTTACACGTTCAGCAGTTAATTACTATCTAGTTAAAGGAGCAACAGTCCCTGTAGGTGGTTCGCTAGTTATTGTCGGTGGAGATCAAAAGGTTGTTTTACAGCCCTCTGATGTACTGTACATTTTAAATAATGCTGCAACATCGGGTGACTGTTTCGCCTCATTGTTGGAGATCACATGAGTTATATTGGTAACACTTCTACACAACAATCATACAGTCCTACTGTTGACTACTTCAGTGGTAACGGGTCTACAACAGCATTTACTTTGTCTCGTCCAGCAGCCTCAGTTGCTGACGTACAAGTAACTATTGATAACGTAGCACAAAACCCTAGTTCAGCATATACGGTGTCTGGTAGTACAATTACGTTTACTTCTGCACCTTTGTCTGGTACAAATAATATATATGTACGTTATACAAGCCCGATAACTCAGGTGATTGCACCGGGTCAGGGTACAGTGACTTCGGACAGTTTTGGAACAATTACAAACTTCACCACTACAGGTAACACCGTTCTTGGTGACGCTACTACAGACACATTGACTGTCGGTGTTACAGGGATTGTGAAAGATTCAAGCGGTAATGTGGGGATTGGTACTGCTTCGCCAAGCTACAAATTAGATATAACAGGTCAAGGCAGAGCAACTACTGGGTTTGCTGTAAGTGCAGACGGCTCTACTTTTACTCCATCGGGTTTAAACGCAATCCCAAACTACGGTGTTGGATACATTACAAGCACATCTCAAACTACGCTTTCTGGTTTTGGGGGAATACCGTTTTACACAAACCAAGTAGAGCGTATGCGTATCGACTCCTCTGGCAATGTGGGGATTGGTACGACTTCGCCCGGCTCAAAACTATATACCCAACTTTCAAGCGCAACCGCATACTCATCTGGGGTTACTGGAAACGGACTGACGATATACAACAGTAGTGCCACAACAAATCAATATGTTGGCATTACATTACAAGGCGAACCAACGACAGGCAATGGTGGTTTAGCAACCATCATGGGAACTACTACTGGTTCTGGAAACATGGACTTAACCTTTAGTACGAGAGCAAGTGCAACTCTTGCAGAGCGTATGCGTATCGCCTCAGATGGAAAAGTATTTGTTGGAACAGGTACAGACTTTTCAGACAATCCACAGCAAGGTCTTATTTTATATGCGGCAAACAATAATTCACAATTAGCAGTTAGTCACGGAAACGGTACTTCGTCTGGAACTTTTTATGCAAAATTTGTTTACAACGCAGGAAGTATTGGCACTATTACGCAAAATGGCACAACAGCAGTTGCATACAACACTTCATCTGACTATCGCCTAAAAGAAAACATTGCACCTTTAACTGGCGCATTGGCTAAAGTTGCTCAATTAAAACCAGTAACTTACACATGGAAATCTTCACCAGAAGAAACGGGTGAAGGTTTTATAGCACATGAATTGTCAGAGGTATGCCCACAAGCAGTTCATGGTACTAAAGATGAAGTTGATACAGACGGAAATCCTAAGTACCAAGGCATTGACACATCATTCCTAGTAGCAACACTAACAGCGGCTATACAAGAACTAAAAGCAATAAACGACACACAAGCCGAAACAATCAACGCACTAACTGCTCGCATAGAAGCATTGGAGAATAAATAATGCCTATTAGTACGATTGGACAAAACGGGTTAAACGCCCCACTGAGCCTGACATCTCCAGCGTTGGGTACACCTTCGGCTATTGTGCTGACTAATGCTACGGGTTTGGCTAAGGCGGCTTTACCTACGGGGTCTGTGTTGCAAGTGGTGCAGGCATACATAACCTCTGTTTTTTCAACAACCAACAATACAGCCTTTGTAGATATAACTGGACTTTCTGTCTCAATTACGCCAACTTCCGCATCAAGCAAAATACTAGTTATGGCAACGCTTACAGATTGTTCTACAAGTTCAGCTTTAGGTGATGGAATGTTTCAAGTTTTGCGTGGTTCAACAGCAATAGGTAATGCTGGTAGTGGTGGAACGGCTCCCGTTATGGGGTATGTAAGCACTTATCTTGCCGCAAGTGCAAATATTACGGATGCTGTAGTTTTTAATTATCTTGACTCCCCAGCGACTACATCATCTACAACATATAAAGTGCAATGTCGCTTATGGAGCAACAGTGGCTCAGGTCTAGATGGAACGCTTTATGTTGGAAGAAGAAATGGAAATTCTTCCTTTATTTCGCCATCATCAATTACTTTAATGGAGATTGCGGCATGAAACACGAAGCAATTTATAAAATTAACCCTACCGTGGTTAGTATCTGTGGTGACGATGCTTTTGATATTGATGGCAACCCCGTTGCCTATGACGAAACAGCAGTTCAAACCTACATAGATGCCAACGCATATAAAGCGCAACGTGCTAAAGCCTACCCATCTTTTGCTGACCAATTTGATCTGCTGTACCACGGTGGCTATGACGCATGGAAAGCTTCTATACAAGCAATTAAAGAGGAGTATCCTAAATGAGTTACATAGGCAACACTCCTATAACATCAGCCTTCCTAACAAACACTTTCAGCGGGACAGGCTCACAAACAGTCTTCACAATGACTGTTGCACCAGCAAATACATCTTCATGTATTGTTGCTGTTACAGGTGTCTTACAGGACCCCTCTACTTACTCTGTGAGTGGTACTACATTGACCTTCAGTGCAGCACCTCCTACGGGTACAAGCAACATTAGTGTACGTTACTTAGGTATTCCTGCTTCAGGAGTAACGACTACAGCGTATCGAACAGTAACAGACTCTACTGCTACAGCTAATCAAACAACATTTAGTATTCCATCGTACACAGTAGGTTATGTAGATGTATTTAGGAACGGTGTACGTTTACCTAACGCTGACTATACAGCTACAAGCGGTACTACAGTAGTGTTAGTTAATGGATGTACTGCTGGAGATACCATCACTACAGTGAGTTTCTTTGTAAGCTCTGTGTTGAATGCTATACCTAACAGTCCAGCAAGTGTAGGTGACACTAACATTGTTGATGTATCGGCATCTAAGTTAACTGGCTCACGCACAATTCCTAAAGGCACAATGCCAGCGGGTGCGGTGTTGCAAGTGGTGAATGCTACTTATTCAACGCAAGTAACAACTACAAGCAGTTCTTTTGTAACAACAAGTTTAACTGCGTCAATTACTCCAACATCTTCAACAAGCAAAATATTTGTAATAGCAACAATGCCAATGTCTACTGGTACTGCTAATGAAAATGGCAAATTAACTATTTACAGAAATGGGTCAAATATTGCGCCCAATACAGGTTTGGGAGTATTTCAAACAAGTGCAGTAACTTATACTGGTTTAACTATTCAATTATTAGACTCCCCAGCAACTACATCATCTACTACTTACGCTGTTTATGGAAGTGCTTCTGGTGGCTCAACAGTTACATTTAATAGTTTATTAACGGGGGCATCTTCTTCTGTTATTACCCTAATGGAGATAGCCGCATGAACAAGCATGAAGCAATTTACGCTACGCACCCATCTGTGGTTACTATCCGTGGTGACGATGCTTTTGACGCTAATGGTAACCCCGTTACTTATGACGAAGCTGCAGTACAAGCCTATATAGACGCACATTCCTACATATTTAAGCGAGTAGCAGAGTACCCAACCATTGGTGACCAACTAGACGCACTATGGAAAGGTGGAGATGCCCAAACAGAAATGCTGGCTAAAGTAATGGCAGTGAAAGCCAAGTATCCCAAGGAGCAACTAGCATGACTAACGCAGTAGATATCGCCCAAATGGGTTCTAACAATGTAACCTTCCGCAACCGCATCATAAACGGGGCAATGGTCATAGACCAGAGGAACGCAGGGGCTAGTGTTACTCCTACGGCTTCTGCATACACGCTTGACAGGTGGGAAGCCGGTATGTCGGTGGCATCTAAGTTCTCAGTTCAGCGCAGCACAACTGCGCCTGCTGGCTTTATAAATTCTTTGCTTGCAACATCTACTTCTGCATACACAGTAGGTGCAGGTGAAATATTTGTTTTAACTCAATTTATTGAAGGTTATAACGTAGCAGATATGGGCTTTGGTACTGCTAATGCATCTACTTTTACTCTATCATTTTGGGTTCGTAGTTCTTTAACAGGAACTTTTGGGGGGTCGTTACAAAACTCAGGTAGAACTCGTTCTTACCCATTTACGTACACGATTTCATCTGCAAATACTTGGGAGCAAAAAAGCATAACTGTTGCTGGAGATACAACAGGCACATGGCTAACTGACAATGGTCGAGGCTTAAATGTTATTTTTTCTTTAGGCGCTGGTTCTACGTATAGTGGAACTGCAAATGCTTGGGCTACAGCAAACTATTATTCAGCCACAGGCGCCACATCAGTTGTAGGAACAAACGGTGCTACTTTCTACATCACAGGTGTGCAACTAGAAGCAGGGACAACAGCATCCCCATTTGAGTACCGCCAGTATGGTACGGAGTTGGCTTTGTGTCAGAGGTATTATTACAAAGCCAATAGCGCGGGTGGAAACGTATTATTTGGTTTTGGATATAACACTGCAACAACCGAATCTGCATTTGGCATTCAATACCCTGTAACAATGCGCTCAATACCAACATTTACTTCATCTGCCGCTGGAACATTTTTATCTCAAGATAATACAAACAGAGTTCCTACGGCTGTAAGTATGCAAACATCTTCTGTTTGGGCGGCATCAGTAGTTTTTACAATTACAGGGGCAACCGCTGGCACAGGTGCAAAACTTTTAGATAATGGTGCGGCTAATTTGGCTTTTTCATCGGAGTTATAAATGTATAAATTAAATAAACCTGTTATCGTTGGAAATCCATCCCAAGTTGTGATTCGTTTAAGCGATGGTGCTTGCATCCCCTTTGACCCAGACAACACCGACTACCAAGAATACCTTCGCTGGCTTGAGGCTGGCAACACACCAGAACCCGCAGAGGAGAACCAATAATGGCGCTTACAGTTGTCGATCAAGGTCTGCTGGGTACTAACGCCCAGTACACAGGGTTTAAGAACCGCATCATCAATGGTGCGCAAGTAATTAATCAAAGAAATGCAACAGTAACAACAGCATCAACTTTTGTAACAGACCGTTGGCAAGTAGATAACATTAGCACTTCTGGTTCAGTTTCTTTTGCTCAAAATACTACTGCCCCTGCTGGGTTTACATATTCGTTAAAAATTACTGTTACAAGCGCAGATGCCGCTGTAGGTGCTACAGATTTAATTGATTTTAGGCAGTGGATTGAAGGCTACAACATTGCTGATATGGGGTTTGGCACTTCTAATTCTAATTATTTTACTTGTTCGTTTTGGGTGAACTCTAGTCAAACAGGTACATATGGCGTTTCATTTAGAAACTCAGATTCAAGTCGCGTCTATGTTTCAACCTATACCGTCAATTCTGCAAGTACATGGGAACAAAAAACAGTAACTATTCCAGTAGACACAAGCGGAACTTGGCTTACTGATAACAGCCGAGGAATAGGAATAGCGTTTACTGTAATGGCTGGCTCAAATTATCAAGGCACGGCAGGTTCTTGGGGTACTACAAACAATAGAACAACAAGCGCACAAGCAAACCTTTTGGCAACAAATGGCGCAACCTTCTACATCACAGGCGTACAACTAGAAAAAGGCAGTACCGCAACATCGTTTGATTACAGACCTTATGGTACTGAGTTGGCTTTGTGTTTGCGGTATTTCCAAACTTGGGGTGGCTTTAGTAATCAGGACTATATTTCATATTTAGGTATTGGATATAACTCTACTACTTTAGAAGGCGTATTAACATTCCAACAAATAATGAGAGCGCAACCTACATTAGCATATACAAATACATTTCAATTTAATGATGTTGCGACTGGATATAACGTAACAAGTTTTATTCTTGACAATGTAGGTTTACAAAATGCTAGATTAAGAACGGCTGGTGGCACTAGCGGAATTACAGGATATCGCCCTTATATGTTAACCACAAGCAATGTTAATTCTAGACTTCAACTTTCTGCGGAGTTATAAATGATTACATATAAACACTGTCCACCTGATGCAATGAATTTACCAGCAACTTCTATTTTCAAAATGGAGGATAACGCTGTTGTTATGTGCATCCCATTTGACCCCGCTAACACAGACTACCAAGCCTATTTAAAGTGGGTGGCTGAAGGCAACACGCCACAGCCCGCAGAAGAAACATAATGATAAAGGAAACAAACAATGTCAACAATTGACGCAACAGACGCTAAACTGTCTGCTCATGAACAAGTATGTGCTGAACGATACGGAGTTATTAATGCCCGTTTAAAAAGACTAGAGAGCATCCTAATAAGTGCTTGCGGTATTATGATGACTGGTATGGCAGGTACACTATTTGCAATGGTAACCCACTTTAAGTGAGGATAAAATTGATCCAATAACCATATTCGCTACTTGTAAAGCTGCTTATAGCGGTATACAAGGTTGTATTTCTGTTTACAAAGAGCTTAAAGCAACTGGACTAGATGTAGCACATATAGGTGAAGAGGTTGGAGGGTTTCTATCTTCATTCTTTGTAGGTCAACAAACCTTAGAAGAAGAACACGAGAAACAAAAAGCTCAACGTAAAGAGGAAGTATTGGCTGGTAAGCCACGTAACGTTACCCAAGAAGCTATTGATAATGTTATGCGTGTACGTCAGATCAGACGTTACTACGCTGACTTAGAACATATGGTTCGATGGGAGTTAGGTATGCCTGACCTGTGGAATGAAATCACAGAAGAACGGGATAGACTTTCAGAAGAACGAGAGCTTCTTAAAAAGAAACAAGATGAGTTAGAGCGTATAGCTAAACTTAAAAGAGAATATCATTTAAAAGTTATTGAAGAATATTCTTGGATTGCAGTAGCTCTTGTTTGTGCCATTACTTTTGTTATAGGAAACTTATGGGCGCTACAAGAACTAATAGAGCTGGATCGACTGCGACGTTGGAAATACTGATAGCTATTTTTATTGTACTATACATTGTTACAGTAACTTTAATAGCCGTATGGTGGACTAAAGAAGAACGTAAGTTTGCTAATAAGAATATTGCACGTATAGAACGACAACTTGAAATATGTAAAAGGAATAACAATGAATGATCTATTAGGTTTACTAAAGAACCTTGCCCCAACACTGGCTACAGCTGTTGCTGGTCCCTTAGGTGGTGCAGCTGTTTCAGCTATAGCATCTCGTTTAGGTGTCTCTGATACTGTAGAAGAAGTTGCTAAAGCTATTGCGGGTGATCCAGCAGCAGCACAAAAGATAGCAGAGCTTGAGTTAGAGTTTGCTAAAGTTGTTATTGACGGTCAAAAGAACGAAGACAATAACGTAACAGCACGTTGGCAATCTGACAATCAATCTGAAGGCTGGCTAAACAAAAATATACGACCTGCTACCCTTGTATATCTCTTGACTACCTACAACTTGTTTGCGCTAATGTCAGCCTTTGGTCATCAAGTTAACGAGGCATATGTTAGCTTGTTAGGACAATGGGGTATGTTAGTAATGACAGCTTACTTTGGTGGCAAGACACTCGAAAACATTATGAAGATTAAGGGTAGCAAATGAACCTATCAGAACACTTTACACTAGAAGAAGCTACTCACTCAGACACAGCTATTAGGATGGGGCTTGACAATCAACCTAACATTAGACAGCTAGAGAACATGAAGGTTACTGCCGCTAAGTTAGAACAAGTACGTACAGCTACTGGACCATTAAATGTAAACTCATGGCTAAGACTTCCTGAAGTTAATGTAGCTGTTGGTGGATCTAAAGTTAGTTCTCATATGGATGGTTGGGCTATAGATGTTAGTTCATCTAAGTTAACTCCATATGAACTGTGCCAAGCAGTTAAAAAGACTGGTATTAAGTTTGACCAGATTATACATGAGTTTGGCAAATGGATGCACATTAGCTTTGCTCCTGAGATGCGTCAACAAGAGTTAACTATCTTTAGACCAGAAAATAAATACAAATCAGGCATCCTAACCGAGGCAGAGTATCATAAAGCGTAATCGGTACCTAATAGGAAAACATCTTAAAGGAATAATCTATGGCTGAACAAATCAAAGAACTAGGGAAGGGCGGGTTAAATCTAGACTTACCACCTATGATAACCCCATTGAACACCTTCACGGATGGATACAATATTCGTTTTGATGATGAAGCCGTTCAGACTATTACAGGCGAAACAACCTCTAGAGTTGTGTCTATTACTCCTGACTATGGTATTCACTGGAGACGTCCTGATCAAGGATATAATATATTTGCCAAGAACGGTAACATAGTTAGGGTTGATGCTGCTGGTAGCGCATCTTCTATGCTGTCTTCAAGTAGCTCTGTTTACAATAACAGTGACTGGCAAGGAACAACATTTAACGGAGGATATGCAATTGTACTTAACAACGGTACTAGTACCCCTCTATATTGTCTATATGGAAGTGCTACAGCTGGCTCTACATTTCAACCCCTACCTAACTGGAACTACCTCTCAGGACTCACAGTAACTGCCAAAGTTATTCGTTCGTTAGGTTACTCGTTGGTAGCCGCTAACCTTACACTTGATCAAAGTAGTGTAATAACCTATGCACCTAGCACTATAAGAATTTCAGCTCAGGCTGCTACAGGAAACATTCCTACTATATGGCAGCCAGGACTTACAACAGATACAGCTGATGAGTTTGAAATTTCTTCTACCTCACCTATCTTAGATATGTGTGAGTTAAGAGGAAATATGTTTATATATTCTTCAGACAGTATTAACATACTTACTATTGGCTCAACTACAAGAGTGTCTCCTTACTCAAAGTCATATGGTATTCTTAATACAGACTGTGTATGCGAGTTTGATGGTCAACACTTTGTAGTAGATCGTAATGATATATACTTACATAATGGCTCTGGTGCTATTCAGTCTATTGCTGACTGGAGAATTAAAAAGTACTTCTTTAATGCACTAAATAAAAATGCTCTTGATAAAGTGCATATCACTAAACATTCCTTTTATAAAGAAATCTGGATTAATTTCCCTAAAGGATCATCAACTGTTTGTACTGAAGCTCTGATCTATAACTATAAAAACAACACATGGTCTAAACGAACATTACCTTCAGTAACATATTCATTCTATGGCCCAGACAACGTGTCTAATGCTTTTGTGTATGGTAAAGAAGTTGTATACTTCACTACTAACACTACTCAGACACTTAAGACTGATGATGGATACTTAATGTGGAATGGTTCTGCACTGGCGTCCTATACATCATACATTGAAAAGAAAAGAATGAACACAGGAGACATCACAGGAAGCTCTTTAATATCAGCTCTGTATCCAGTGTTTGATAAAGTACCTAGTGACTCTTCTATTACTATTCGAGTAATAGGACAAAACAATTATGTAGAAGACGTTGATCTTTCTGTTGATGATCCAGACTTAAAAGATACATTTGTATTTTTACCTAACAACATGAAGTCACAAGGATACAAAGTTGATCCTCGGGTTAATGGTCGTGTAATGAACTATCGTATCACAACAACAGGATACTGGAGACTAGCTGCTATGGCATTTGACTTTAAACCTGCTGACAGGAGATAAAATGAACAATCCACCTATCACTGGATTTCCAGAGTTAGACTCTTACTTATTTAATTTAAGTTTAGGACTACCTGATATTACTTCTAATAGTTTATCTGTTCGTAGTGATAATGCTATTGTTGATTCTAATAATAACGTTATTAGTTATCTTAACCAATACATGCATATCAAATATGCTGATGATAATATTGGTACTAACATATCTAACTCTCCTACTAACAAAGCTTACTTTGGTTTGTTTAATAGTACATCAGGAACAGAATCAACTGCCCCTGCTGACTATACTTGGTACTTAGTTTCTGGTGGATTTGGTACTACAAACTATTTGTGGTATGTAGTTCCTGGGGGTAGAAGGTTTAGTTATTACATTGGACCCTCTGCACCATCGTATCTCTATTCAGTAGATGCTGGAACAGCTGTTAACTTAGATATTATATCTAGTGCTGATGGATCATCTGCCAGAATATGTTATGCAAAAAGCTCTTCGTCTAGTCTGGCCTCAACACCTACTTCAGTAACAGTAGCGGGTAACACAACTTATCCAGCAACAAATACTTGGGGTGGTTCTGAGGTGTGGGTAGCTACAGCTCCTTCTTTGTCTGCTAATGAGTACTTGTATCAATCAGATGGTGTATATAATCCTACTACAGGATTTACAACATGGAATGTACCTTACTTGTCTAACTTAAAAGTAGGTCAATTAAGCGCTATATCAGCTGATCTTGGATCAATAACTGCTGGTGAAATATCTATTGGTACTAGCCCTGCTATTAGCGGTACTACAATGACAGGTACTGGTGCTCATATTTATTCTGATGGTAGAATGGTTGTAGGTAACTCTAGTAAAAATATTAACTGGAATAATAGCACATTAACTATTAATGGTAATGTTATTTCTACTGGAAATATTTCTTCTTCAGCTGTATCTACTACAAGCCAAATGGTAGGCTCAACTCCTGGACCTTCATTGTGGCCTTCTACTGGAAATACTTATTCATACTACACTAACGTATCTACTATAACTAACTTTGACTTAAGCAAACCTATCTTTATTTTTGTTAATGTTAATGTGGGTATAGAAACAAGTTCTGTAGGTAATGCTTCAGCTCCTACGTATGCAATGTATTATGGCCAACTGCAGTATAGTACTGATAATGGATCTACATATAGTAATCTTGGTGTTCAAGCTAAAACTTTTATAACAGCTTTGCAAGCAACTTCTATATCAGGAAGTAATAGATTATTTTATAGCACAAGTGGTTTAGCACAACAATATGTTCCAACAACTGCTTTTGCTAATATAAAGTTTAGAATACAAAACAACTTTACATCATATCAGAACGTAACAGGTACATTAGGTACATGGTGTGCTCAGGATTTAGGATTATACCCTCCTGGGGGTTATGGTCAAGTATATGATTATACAGCCGTAACAATAACTACTATACAATTAAAGGTTTAATATGAAAATAGTTATAATGACCCATGAAGATGTTGTATCTCATTGGAACACTATAACTGATCTCTTAAAGAAAGCAATGATATATGGTCAAGGAGAATCCTCCTTAGCTGACTATCTTCGTAAAATATTAAATGATCAAGCTCAATGTTGGGCTGTTATAGATGACAACCGCATTGTTGGTGTTGGTCTAACTGAAGTACTAACTTATACACAACATAAGACACTTCATATTA
>Ga0247723_1001816_pt1 | contig 12069 bp, 26 predicted proteins | sample MSEWelMarce5H_FC_FD_189079 | JGI IMG/M metagenome (GOLD analysis project Ga0247723, IMG submission 189079) | Subsurface sediment microbial communities from gas well in West Virginia, United States - MSEEL Well Study Marcellus 5H_FC | ecosystem: Environmental > Terrestrial > Deep subsurface >...
CCACGAATTGCCCTTGCTGGCTTGCTCGACCTCTCCGACTTTTTCAACCATCATATATGCCGTGTAACACTGTAACATTTAACATTGCTTATAAATCAACAGGTTACGAATTCCGAGCCCCTGAAAAAGTGCGTTCAATTGCGTGTTAAACATTGACAGTGCTCTCCCATTTCATAACACACCATCACAGCCCTTGCGCCCCGCGCACACCAACCAACACCCCATAGCTTGACATAGACATCACTTTGTGGTATACTATAGGCTGGTTAGGGGAAATAATGCTCCTAGCCAAATAAGCAAGTCAGATGTTAACAGTGTAATTCAATTTATCAGGAAGGTCAGAATCATGGGCTACTTCAAGCAACAACTCTATTCGTGCCGCGACTGCGGCGACGACATAGACCCGCGAAGGGTTCAACTCGGTTATCGGCTGTGCCTATGGTGCGGCGAGGATGCTGCTCAGACCGAGCGCAAGAGCTGGACGGTTGTCCAAGAGTATACGAAGGGGAATTACGGGTTCGTTACCGCCGCTGCGGCGCGGCGGACTTTGTTGGACACCAACCCCAAAAATATCCGGTCGTAGGGTAAACCTATGTGGTACACTTGTACTTCATAGGAAAGGAAACTAACAATGTTAGGTATCTACGCAATCACTCACACCCCTACGGGCCGACGCTATGTGGGGCAGAGCAACAACATAGAGAAGCGGTTCTCTCAGCATCGAAAGGCTTTGCAACGTGGTAAGCACTACAACGCAAAGTTGCAGAGGGCATGGAATCAATATGGTGAAGCAGAGTTTGAGTTCGTAGTACTTGAGCAGTGTGAGGCCGACAAGCTAACCGAGCGAGAGCAAAGTTACATAGACCAACAACCGTGGTTCAACCTTGCCTTGTATGCCGACGCAGGTATGCGAGGGAGGAAGCACACAAACGAAACGAGGGTAAAGATGAAAGAAGCATGGGTAAACAGAGTAGATAAGAGTCCGAACAAGGGCGGTACTCTTTCCGACACAACCAAAGCGAAGATAAGCGCGACGTTGAAGGGTCGGCCATTGTCTGAGGAAACCAAAGCGAAGATGAGTGCGGCACGTAAGGGTAAACGTAACTCCCCCGAAATGGCAGCGAAGGTGAGCGCAGCTAAGACAGGCGTACCTAACGTGAAAGTATGTAAGTCGGTGCGGTGCTTGGAGACAGGGCAAGTGTTTGGCTCTTTGAAGTTGGCAGCAGAGTACCTAAACGGCGACCCGACAACACTGACCCACCATCTGAAAGGTAGGAAGCCAAGGTTCAAGGGCTACACCTTTGAATACATCGTAATAACCAAGAAGGAGTAAGCATGAAAACAGAAATCATCGTCGAGCCAAAGAAAACCTACGGCGAGACACGCATCTACCCGAAGTGCGACATGGCAAAAGGATTCGCTGCGCTTCTGGGGCAATCCACTCTTACCCCTGCCAACATACAGGGAATCATCCGCATGGGCTTCACCGTCCGTGCCGAGTACACCGAGCCGAGAGAAGAACTAACAATGTTAGGAATCCAACCATGAAAACATCAGAACTGACAGGAGCAGCCCTTGATTGGGCGGTGGCAATGGCTGAGGGGTTCGGCACAGACCAATACATGAGACGCATCGACATCCGTTTGGATGTACGAGGTAAGTGTTCTTGCCTGCTGATTCCAATTAACCGTGAGTATGTGCAATGGCACCCATCAACCGACTGGGTACAAGGCGGGCCAATTATTGAGCGGGAAAAGATCGCAGCGGTGTATAGGGCTGGAGAATACTGGCTGGCATACACACACGAAAACTACCAAGGCCGTCAAGCGGACGCATACGGCCCAACACCCCTGATCGCAGCCATGCGCTGCTATGTGGCAAGCAAGCTAGGCAATGAAGTAGATATACCGAAGGAGCTACAACCATGAGTGAAATGGAAAAAATGTGGGTTGAGCTAGCTGAGCACCAGCCGATAGCTGACGAGCAAGGCTACGGGGACGAGTGGGCGCGTATGTGCGACTTGAAAACCCTAGAGGCTGCGATGGCTGCGGCGAGAGTAAAACTTGAGTGGCCTTTATGGGGTGCTGTATGGGGTGCTGTATGGGGTGCTGTATATGCCATCCAATTGAACCCCGCTTCCACCGAACGAGGTGAACGCGCTGCTGCATACGCTATTAGCTGCATGCAGGAATACAACAAGGAGCAACCATGAAAACAAATGAACTGACGGGAGCCGCCCTTGATTGGGCAGTGGCAGAAGCAGAGGGGTTGCCAAAAGCCGTGGATTCTTCGGGGCTTGACGGGCCTGTAATTGTCTGTGGGTTTGAGCAAGAGGTACTGCACTCACAGCACCGCAAGGGCCAAGAATGGAAGGCATACCAACCCTCAACCAACTGGGCGCAAGCCGGGCCGATTATTGAGCGAGAGGGGGTTGGCATCTACCAATACCGTGGTGCTTGGGCAGCACACTGCCCGCTACCAAACGGGAGGCTTCATGCGTGTATGGAGAACCAACCCACACCCCTAATCGCAGCCATGCGCTGCTACGTTGCGTCCAAGCTAGGCGATGAAGTAGAACTACCAAAGGAGCTGACATGAAAACAAGTGAATTGACAACACTGAGCACCCCTAGATGGACATTCACCAGCGACTCATGCGGATATACGTTGTTCAAAGACGGTGTTCCCCAAGGTGGCGGTCGGACATTGAACACCGCGACCCACACCAGCGATGGACGTCGCCGCCACCGGCAACACCGTAAGGCGGACATCAAGATGTTCCGAGAAACAGCACAACGATTGTGCGACCAGTACAACCGAGAATTTGACCAAGGAGAAAGTAAATGAACGAAACAACCGAAGACCTAGTAACACCCGAGGACAAGCTGAAGCTGCTGCTCCCACACAGGCCGTGGGAGAGTGAGCCCGACGAAGCCAATTGGGTCGATGCAGCCACGGGCTACAAGTGCAGGATTGTGCGCAACGAACACACCGGCACGTTGTGCGGGTACGTGGGAGTACCGAGAGAGCACAGGCTGTATGGCATGGTCTACCAATATGCGGAGAAAAACTATCCGTTCCATGCGCACGGCGGGCTGACCTACAGCGGGGGGATGGGTGAAGGGGATGTCTACCACTTCTTTGGTTTCGATACTGCACATGCGGGAGACCTGAGTCCGGGACTACTGGCGGTAACGATGCAGTGGTACGAGGGCGGGCCAATTCGGGGCGAAACCTACCGCACATGGGACTACGTGAAGAACAACGTGCAAATGCTGGCTTGGCAGTTGTTGTACTACGACAAAGGGGAATCTAACAATGTTAGCTAGGTACTACGTGACAGGGTGGAGCAAGCGATTCAGTTGCTGGATGCCCGAGGTAATCGAAGCTGCCAACAAAGCCGCAGCCAAGGAACGGTTCGCTGCCAAGTGCCCAAGCCTGACGAGGCTGAAGGTGTACCGACTGCTGAGCATAGGAGAGAAGGGATGAAGCCGAGGGACGAGTACGTGATTGTGAAAACGATGGGTTGGAGTAATACGGATGCGTATTTTATGGAGCGTAGATACGTGGTGGAGAGGCTTGCGAAGAACCACGGCCTAACACCGGACACCGACAGATACGTAGCAACGGGCTTGTCTCGCAAGCAAGCGAAGGCAATGATGAAACTTTTTAAGGAGCAATGAGATGGGACATTCAACAATACAAAACGTAAAGCAGTGCTGTGCATATGCGTATGCTAAGTACTTGCACGACACGACCAAGCCGCTACGGGGCCGGTCACCGGAGATTCGGCCATTGGGGGCACGGCGAGACGTGGACACCTACTCGGTGCGGATGAGTGGTGAGAACGTGGAGTTTGTGCTCTACAAAACGCCTGTGGTTACTTACCTACCCAATGGGGACGTAGTGATTAAGACCGATGGGTGGAGCAGTGTCAGTACGCACCAATTCATTCAGCAAGTGCTGGGCGTTAAGTGCTACGGGTCTAGGCGTAGCACCGTCATGGAGGTGCGTAGTGCCGATGGGGACGTGCACAAGTACATCATCCCGAAGGACAAGGGCATCACCATGATTCATGCGGGTGGGAACTGGCGCATCACGCAGTTCAACACAATCTACGAGTACCGACTCAACCGCAAAGCTGCCAACGCAGTGCGTAAAAAATACGCAGACTTCCTGCGTTACATCAAGGGCATGGTGAACCTACGCTCCGAGATGGTTGAGCCGAAGCGGTGGGCACGCCGACAGAAACCGTATGCGGTGATAACCGTAACAGGGAACGAGGTCAGCCTGATTAGAGGGTCTACGTTGAGGGTTAACGACTTGGTGTGGGGGCTCATGGAACTCATCAAGCTGGAGCAGCCCGAGGACACAAGGCATGAGAACCACAACGCCGCGCTTGCTATGGTGCTGAGACATTGCAACCAAAACGTAAACCGGTACAGCCAAGACGCTGCCAAAGTCCCAGCGGATGAAGTGCTGAGCCTCATTGATGAGCTACTGCTACGTGCGCATGCACAGGAGGTATTGGTCTGGACAGAACTCAAAGTAGGCCAAGTGCCATCGGGCAAGTACAAGGGTTGGATGCCTGAGAGGGCGGGGATGGGGCCACTTGCGACCATATTGGCTTGACATAGACATCACTTTGTGGTACAATAAAGGCTAGACAGGGAGAAGTGTGTTCGTTGGTTAGAGGTTAGGTGAGCCCAAGGCAAAACCTAACATTGTTAGATTTTTCTTTTATTTAGGAGTTAGAAATGGCTGAAGTTACATTTGGTAAGACCGTGACATTGAAGCAAGCGGTGAATCTCATCTGCACGAACCCCGAGATTCGGTTCATGCTACGGGGTGAGCCCGGCATTGGCAAGTCGAGCATGCTGCGGGCTATCGCCGACCGACTAGGTTACGACCATGCGTATATCGACGTACCCAATATGGATTTGGGCGACATTGCGATGCCTGTGGTTGACCACGAGACACGTACTACGAAGTACTACCCCAACGCACGGTTCAAGCTCCACGAGGGCAAGCCGCTGGTCATTATGCTCGATGAGTTCTCCAAAGGCGCAGACCCCGTGAAGAACATGCTGCACCCCATGCTAGAGAAGGACAACCCGCGCCTCGGTGACATACCAATACCCAAGGACGGAGACAAACAGACCGTTGTGTTTATGACGGGCAACCAAGGCAGCGATGGCGTGGGCGACAACCTGAAAGCACACACCCGCAACCGTATCGTCGAGTTGACGGTGGCCAAGCCGACAGCGGACGAGTGGATTGAGTGGGCGATGAACAGCAACGTCGAGCCCGAGGTGATTGCGTGGGTCAACCGATTCCCGCAAGTGCTTGCAAGCTACACCGACGGTGGACAGGCCGACAACCCGTACATCTTCAATCCCCGCAAGGCTATGGGTGCGTTCGTATCGCCTCGCTCATTGGAGACAGCATCTAACATTGTTAGAACACGCAAGCAGAACGACCACGAGTCCATCATTGCAGCGTTGACGGGTGCTATCGGCGAGTCAGGTGCGCGAGACATGCAGGCGTACATCGAGTTCTCCGACCAACTACCAACGTGGGAGTCCACGATTGCCGACCCTAAGAATACGCGCATACCTACAAGCTCCGGCGCGTGTGCAATTGTTGTGTTCGGTGCAATCTCCCGTATCACCAAGGAATCCATCACGCCATTCATGACGTACTTGGAACGGTTTGAACCTGAGTGGCAGTCAGTGTTTGCTATCCAAATAGCTAAAACCCCGACCAAGCAGAACATTGCATTCAGTTGCAAGGCGTTCGCCGACTGGGTCGCGGCCAACCAAGACCTGCTCTAAGGTAGAAACCAATGGCTATGTACGCACCCATAGACAGGGTTAACTACCCCCAAGAACTTGCGCTCAAAGTCAACAAGATTCAATGGTTTGAGAAAGAACTCAGGGGGCACAACGCCAACTACCAAGTGGGCATGGAGCGTCGAGTGATGGGGGACTTAGATGAAGCGGAGTACAGGTACATCGTGCTGAAGTGGAAGCCTACAAGTGTGGGGTCTATAAAAACACGGGGGGTACTACTGGAGACGAGCGACCCTGACCAAGTGATAGCGACCCTGAAGATGCTGCTGAGCATCGAGCGGGAGCCGAGATGACATGGGACTTAACTAACTACGAAAGGATGGATGACATGGGACACCGAAGTGATGTGCATGCGTTGTTCTACACAACGAAGAAGGAGGAATGGCCTGTGCTGAAGCTGTACATGGATGAGAACTTCCCCGAGGACTTTTTGCCTGAACTGAAGTACGTAGAGGGCAAGCATCTTTGGGGGTACGAGATGGTGTGCGAGAACGTGAAGTGGTACGAGGACTACGAGGATGTGAAAGCGTTCACTGCGTTCAAGACAAAGTACCACGCCCTGCTAGACGAGCAGGAGGATGGCAAGAAGTGGAAGTTTGAGTTTGTCCGCGTAGGTGAGGGCAACGACGATATTGAGCAGGAACAAAACGACTCATCGTATGTGCTGAGTGTGAGCACACGGATTGAAGCGGACTATTAACAGTAACCAAGAAGGAACTAACAATGTTAGAAGAACGGAAACTACAGAAGGCAAAGATTGCGCTGATGCGTAGTCCTAAGTTTGCCCTGCTATCGGGCATCTTGATGGTGGGCAAGACACGGGTGGATGACAACACCCCAACAGCGTGTACCAACGGGCGCGATGAGCGATACGGGCGGGCATTCGTCAAAGAGTTGCGCGATACCGAGTTGAACTTCCTTGTAGCACACGAGGGGTATCACAAGATGTACCGGCATCTGACCACATGGCGCAAGCTACACGACGAAGACCACAGCCTAGCCAACCAAGCGTGTGACTACGTTATCAACCTGCAACTGCAAGACATAGACCCGACCGAGGCGCTGATAGCCATGCCGAGGTACAAGGACGGCCCGCACAAGGGTGAGCGCATGGGTTTGGTTGACGAGCGGTTCCGCAACATGACTACCAAGCAAGTGTTCGACATTCTCAAGCAGGAGAAGAAGGAGAACGGTGACGGTGACGGTGACGGTGGTGGGTTCGACGAGCACGACTGGGCCGATGCCAAGAACATGACCGATGCAGAGAAGAAGGAGTTGCTCAAGGAGATTGACCAAGCTGTCCGTCAAGGCATCATGGCGCACCAAAAAATTGCGGGAACTGGCGCAGGGAGCACCGACCGCGAACTCGAAGGCTTGCTTGAGCCCAAGGTGGATTGGCGCGAGGTGCTACGTGAGTTTGTAAAAGCCACATGCAATGCCAAGGATGCGAGTAGCTGGCGCAGACCTAATCGTCGGTTCCTGTCCACGGGCGTGTATATGCCTAGCATGATCGGCGAGAAGGTTGGTCATCTCGTAGTTGCCATAGACACATCCGGTTCTATCGGTGGCAGTGAGTTGGCTGAGTTTCTGTCCGAGGTCAAGGGTATTGCCGAGGAGGTCAACCCCGAGGTGGTGGACTTGATGTATTGGGACTGCAACGTAGCAGCGCATGAGGTGTACGAGGGTAGCGAGGTATCTAACATTGTTAGTTCTACCAAGCCCCGAGGCGGTGGCGGCACGAGCCCAAGCTGTGTATCTGCGTACCTGAAAGAGAAGGCCATCGTACCCGAGTGCACCATCATTCTCACTGACGGGTATGTAGGTGGTGATTGGGGTCGCGAGTGGACATCCGAGGTGCTGTGGTGCATCGTTGGAGGTAACGATGAGGTTGCACCAAACGGGAAGACCGTCCATGTCAAAGATTAAATACGGTTACGGGTGGACTGACCCGAGGGTGCCCAATTTTGGGTTGTGGCGTTACGAGGTTAGGTATGCGTTTAACCCCGATGGGTATCAGGTGGTGAAAAGTAGCCTCCTCCACTCCGATGTGAATGAGGTGCTAGCGAGTGGCCTGACGAAGGAAGTGGCTGAGGGATACATCAAACTTTTGAAGGAGGAATGATGGTTCAAATAGGAAAAATAGACTGGCTTGCCGAAGTCATTGACCCGAGCAACGGGTACACCCGGAACTACGGTGTAGTAACGCGGAGGTATGACCCCCGATGGCTGGTGGTGTACGGCGTGCCGTTGTGGGGCACGGACGAGTGTGAGGTGTTAGCGACAGTGGATAGCCGCGATGCGGCAGTTGGATTTATCAAACTTTTGAAGGAGAACTGAGATGAGTATTAGTGCATCAGCGTTATTGGTTGAGTTGAACATCAGCGTGTGGCCTGCATCGAAGATTGACCGCGAGATTACCGACAAGGTGAACAGCGATGCGGGGGCGGTACGTGGTGCGTCACAGACGAAGAAGAATCTGTTTGCGGGTACTAGCCTACGCAAAGACATCTCGGACTTTGCAGCACGGGTTCGGCTGTATCACAACAAGCACACGTTGCCGTGGGCTGACAAGGGTGAGCGCATGTTGCCGACTGCGTTGTTCATGGAGTACAAGCAGACCATGAATGGGTTCGAGCAGACGTTCAACATGATGTGCAACAACTTCTACATCGAGTACCCGAGGTTGGTTGCCGAAGCGCCGACTGCGTTGCAAGGGCTGCACAAGGCCGAGGACTATCCTGAGCTTGAGGATGTGAGGCTGAAGTTCGGGTTCCGACGCACGGTGAAGCCTGTGCCCGAGGCTGGTGACTTCCGACTGGACATTCCTGCGTATGACCTAGAGGAGATGAAGGCCGAGTTCATCACACAGCAGGAGACCAAGCTAGCCGAGGCGATGCGTGAGCCGTGGGACAGACTGCACAAGATGCTTGTCGGTATGTCTGAGAAGCTGACAGACCTTGAGGGTGAGGATGCGAAGAAGCGGTATCACGACACGCTGATTACCAACCCCGTCGAGTTGTGTTCTCTGCTGACCAAGCTGAACGTGACGAACGACCCTGTGTTGGAGGAAGCACGTAGGCAAGTAGAGCTAACCATGATGGGGGCCGACATCGAGAGCATCAAAGAAGATGCTGAGTCGCGCAGTGCGTTGAAGTCCAAGGTGGACGACATCCTCAAGAAGTTCGAGTGGTAGTAGTTAAGAGTATCAACCTAGGAGTAAACATGAACATATTTGATTTCAACAACGTGACGCTGAGCCCCGATGTAGTTAAGCACGGCTACGTCAAGGGCGGTCTAAAAACCCATCACTTGCTGGCCAGCACGATTAAGAAGCTAGCCCCGATGTATCCGATGTGGCAGTTCGTAGTGTCGAACATACATTTGGGCGATGATGTATCTACGTTTCAGGTAGTAGCGAATGGGGAAGAGCTCGGGGCTATAAAGCGCGTGTACCACGGGCGGGACTGGGTGATTGCAGTTACCAACCACCGCATAGTCGAGAGCAGGCTACGGGGTAGTGAGTACAAGACTAAGGATGTGAACAAGGCCGTGCTCAAGGTCAAGAAGACATTCGCCCCGCGCAACCCGAAGGAGCGTCTAGCCGAGGCACAAAAGGAAGCCGATAGGTGCATCAACCAACAGGAAAACGGCAAACAACAAAACCTTGAGCACCACAAGTACCGCGTCAAAGAGGCAATGCTTTCCTATGTGATAGGCGCGGGGTATGAGGGGTTCCTAGCTCATGCGCAGACGTTGGAGCCGCGTGTTAGAGATAGGGTACTAGACAGCGTACAAAGCGAGCAGGAACTACGCATGGAGGTGAAGTCCATCGAAGAGATTCGTCGCCAATTCGAGAATCAAATCGCAGCTTTAATTGTGCGAGATTCGGGTAAGTACTTAGTTAGAATAGATGACAATGTACAAATTTACGATGACAATACATTGCCCGAGAGCATGAAGAGAAATCTAGGGATGCTCAAGTTAGTGGACGCTGGATTCTTCCTCAGTGGCGTAGGCTGCCGAGTGAATGACGAGGTGTTTGTCGTAGCAGCAGAAGAGAAGGAGCAAGCATGAAATACATCATCGACTTCCTAACATTGTTAGGTTTGGCCTGCACAATCATCGTGGTGGGGTTCTACACGGGCTACGCCACCTACCAACCTAAGTGCGGCACAGCAGTGTCGGTGTTCACGAAGGAGTGCAAATGATCGCAATGGCGAAACGACTACTGGCTACGCCGACCCCGTTGGAATTAGCAGCGCGAGAACTGGTGCAAGCGCAGCGGGCAAAACTTGAAGCCGAGTCTGCGTGTGAATACGCTGCAAGCATGATTCAGTACAACGACGACCGCATCAACCGACTGAGAGTAAGACTAACTGAACTACAAGGAGAGACAGTATGAGAAGCCAATACGAACTGGAAATGGAAGAACACGATAAGCACATCACATGGATGACAAAGAACGGCGGCTTTGCCAAGGACATGACCATGCGTGACCATTACGCTGGCAAGGCTGCGGAGTACGTTAATTGGAACGTCAATGCGTTTGAGCTTTGCGCCAAAAGGTGTTACGAAATTGCAGACGCAATGCTGAAAGCGAGGGATGGGAAATGACCGACCGCCTACAGCAAAACTTAGACAGGCTTGCCGCCGCTGCGGGCATAACCGAAGTAACCCTTGAGATACGCATGTTTGCATGGCTTGTAAATCAAGATGCTCTACAAGGGTTTTGGGAAGCGGCGCAGCACTACGCGAAGTTTGAGCAAGAGAAGGTGGATAGGTACATGAAAGCGAAGGAGGCGAAATGAACAGTTTGGAATACAAAAAGGGTGTGTTGGATGCTCGTGTAGATTGCATCAAGTTGGTGATGAAGGGTACTAAAAAACCCGTGCAGACCGCCACCCTCAAAGCCCTACAGCGTGACCGCCTACGCATCGCCAAGCTGATTGCAGGGAAAAATCCATACCTGCACCGACTGGTTGACTCTTACACGATGGCAAGCGAGGAGAACAATGTATGAACATCAAAGAACTTGCTGAACAGGTTGGCGGTGTATTTGACGTGCTTGCTTTAGGGCGACATGACGGAGTGTTGTTCACACCATTAGAACTGGAAAAGTTTGCCGACTTGGTAGCCGCGCACACGCTGATGAACATTGACCCGAGCAAGTTTATTGGCGGCTATCAAGAAGGGTTTGAGGCTGGTGTGGCTAAAGAGCGTGAAGAGTGCGCCAAGGTGGCTGAAAAAAGGGTGCTACTCGATGACAACAAAAACAAAAAAAATGGGTACAACCATGCCTGCAAAGTCATTGTAGATGCAATCAGAGCAAGGAGCAAAGCATGAAAATTGAACACTGCGAAAGGTGCAACAAAAACAGGCGAAGCAACAGCCCATACAGCTATGTGTGGTGGTTTGTCATGGGTGCAGGACTCATGTGTTGGCACTGCTACGACAGATACAAATGGAGCAAAGCATGAAATACGATGACGATACCGATAGCGGCGGGGGCTTCTTTTTTGACGCAGTGAAGACCATCATCGGCGCGGGCTTTGTTGCACTGCTTGTGGTCACCGTTGGTTTTGTTATACGGGAGTTTGTAGCATGACTTGGGTTTTGAAGGTGCAATACGTTGACGAGTCAAAGCCTTGGAAGGAATTGAACTACGCCATGACCTTGACCGACGAGGTTGTTGAAAACTCAGGATTGGGTATACGCGAAGCCTATTTCGCGTTAATGCTGAAAGAACTTGACCGAAAGATTAAAGATGAAAACACCTGAAGACGAAGCGTTTGACGAACTCGCCCGCAAGCAGGGTGATTGGGGCGGTGGGTTTCCCGCTAAGAGGGCTATGGCTGCGGACAAGTTGCACTGGTCAGACTGCGCTGTGCATAACGGGCCAGCGTATCCTGCGGGCGAGTGTGATTGCGGTGCAGCGCAAAAAACTGAGCGTGAAGCATTAAAGCTGGCGCTAGAGGTGATGCAAATTAACCTCACGCTGCTGGAAAAGATAGACCCATATAAAGGGCAAGAGGACTTGTTGTCCGATTCTCTTGAATTGACGCACGAAGCCATCGCTTCCATAGAAGCAGCCTTGGCACAGCCAGAGCGGGAGCCTGTGGCGTGTGAACGATGCAAGCAATTGGAAGAGCAGGCTTATGACCTGTTGGGCCAATTGAAAGTCGCCAACCTCAAGTGGTCTGTAGCGCATCCGTGGGTAG
>Ga0247723_1001817_pt1 | contig 12069 bp, 12 predicted proteins | sample MSEWelMarce5H_FC_FD_189079 | JGI IMG/M metagenome (GOLD analysis project Ga0247723, IMG submission 189079) | Subsurface sediment microbial communities from gas well in West Virginia, United States - MSEEL Well Study Marcellus 5H_FC | ecosystem: Environmental > Terrestrial > Deep subsurface >...
ATATAATAGAGAAGATTCTATATTTTCTAGAAAAAAAGAAATAAACACAGAAATCTAATAAAAATGAACAGATCTCAAAGGAGAAAAATGCTTAAAGATGCTGGCCTTCTAGGAAAACAAGCGGAAAAAAATGGAATTAGGGTAGACAAGATCGAATTAAATTCCATAGTTAAATCGGGGGAAGAAAAAAGAAGAATGGATCTACAGAGAATAAAGAATCAAAAAATATTTTCGGGTAAAGAAAATAAAAACGATTCACAGGAATTTATTCAGTTTTCCTCTTATTCTAGCGATTCCTATGGTAGTTTATCTGATTTTTTAAATAATCCCGATTGGGAAGAAAATAAGGATTAATGGGAATTGTTATGTCGGAGTCTAGAAGTTTAATTTTTTATGTTTCTAAATATAGTCCAAAAGAGTCTAAAAAAAGAATAGAAGAAGTTTTAGATCTTTATATAGTAGATATCTCTAAAATAATAAAAGATCTGGGATACGACACCAAAAATCTTTCTGTACAATCGGAATTTATATTAAATTATTCAATTCATAAAAAAATTACTCACGGAATATATAATAGTAAATGCGAAGGTATTCTCATTTGCTATCGAGGTAATTCTCCGGATTTCGTAGATAATCTAATATCTTTCATCGAAGAATTACAAGATCCTATAGAATACTCTTTTAGTTATATAAATTAAAATTGGTATTTTATGTATTACTATCAAGGAGATGATACTAGTAGGACCTCAATCTCGGGAACAAATGTAGCTGGAGCACCCATACAAGAAGAATCGCTTAATGATAAAACTAGATTATTAGTATCCAGATTTAGTAATATAGGAGCTGATAATCCAGCAAAAACGTATCCCCTACCAAGATCTTTATTTTACGATGCAGCAAAACTAGATCCAGATACTAAGCAAGCCGAAAAATACGGTTTATTTATGTTCTACTCGTTCGATGGAGCATCGGGTAATCGATTTGCAGATCAATATTTTAATTCAGAAAGGCCCGAGTATAATAAAAGAATATCTTCTCCACAATCTAAGAATCCCACTGCTGCTTCTTTGGTAGAAGATACTGCAAATTACAGCCAACTTTTAGGATCATCTTCTCCAACTCTTACCGATGCTAGTCCTATAAAGGGAGGAGTGAATGCCCCGTATTATTGGAAAGATTTCATATATTGCAAATACTACGGAACTATACCCAACAACAGGCTTATAACTTTAAGGAGATTTGCTTCACCGGTTCTAGATAATTTCTCTGTTCCTAAAGGCATTTCAACCCCAGAAAATATCAAAAAGGGTGTTGGTATGCCAGTGGCCCAAGCAGTAACATGGTTCGGTGGTAATAGCGGAAATACTCTTAGCGATCTCATAGGTTTTTCGACTGGATTAGAATGGGACGAACAAGTTGATATAAACGAATCGAAAATTCAAAACGCATTCGGGGATAATCTTATAGGTTCTTCTGCTTTCAAAACCCTTACCAATCTGATATCCACTATGTCGGGAAATCCCAATATTGCTGAAAAAACGGATAGTGCCGAATTTAAAGCAGGGACAGAGGTTCTTGCCAATTCATTAAGTTCTGAAGGAGAAGAGCTAACAAAAGCTAAATATTTTAAAGCTTTTTTCGATGCAGCTAAAAGCGATCAGGAGGGAAGATTTGGTATAATGTCAGAGCGAATATGGGTTCCTGTGGACGTAATAAAAACTACTACTAAAAGAGACTTTGGCCTTACTTTCACTTGGAGCGATATGTCTTTGAAGTTTTCATATGATTTAACATCCGTGGGAGAAGTAAACACCAAGGCTGCTATGTTTGACATACTGGGGAATCTTCTTTCGATAGGAACTAATTATGGTAATTTCCTGGCTCCTTACATAAGATACAATTCGGAGTATTCTGCTTTGACTTTTCCTGGAGGAGATGAGGGTGCAAGATTGGCATATACGAATTTAGAGCAATTTATTCTTAATTATTCCACTAAAATGTTCCTACAAACCCAAAGTACAACTAGAGGAACTGTAACCGGAGGGGGAGACATAACAGATACGGATGTAAATTCAGTTAAGGATGCACTTGCTGCGATACAAGCTGATCTTGCCGACAACGGTCAATTAACTTCCGAAACTGTAGAAAAGTACGGTAAATATTTTAGGGGTATTCAATCTCAGCTAGCATCTGCTGCAGCCCAGGAATGGCAAGCTCCCCTTTCTCTTTACACCGGGGCTCCTATAGGAGAATGGCATTTAGTTGTAGGAAATCCTTATAATCCTATTGCAATGATAGGTAATCTAATATGTAAAGGAGTAACTGTTGAATTTGGAAATTCCCTAGGCCCTGATGATTTCCCATCTTCTTTAGAAGCTACCATCATAGTAGCACATGCAAGACCTAGGGAAAGAGGTGAAATAGAAAGTATATTTAATAGGGGAGATGGAAGACTTTATCAGACCGTCAAAAGCACTTCTGCCAACGCACAAAGTTATAATAATATTGTTGACCTTTCGGGAACAGTACTCAATAACGAGAACCTTAATTTTATATTCAGTGATCCTTCTAAAGCCCCTGTGACTTCTCCTAATATAACAGACGACAATAATACTGAACTCTAGTATAAAAATCAGATATGCTAAATATAGACACACTATTAATAAATAAAAAGATATTCAACCCTAACCCGTCGGACAATAGTGGATCTTTTGGGATATGGGATCTTACCTCATCATCTATAGATTATAACATTTCAGAATTGGGTGCAAGAAAATTTTATATAGTTTCTGACGATTTAGCTATGAGACCCGATCTTATATCTCTCTATCAAATAGGGGATCCCCAATATTGTGGTTCACTGATGAAAATAAATAGCATATCAAATCCTTTTTCTATAGAGCCAGGAAGAAAGATGTTCATATTGACAGAAGGGGTAATAAGAAAAACTTACGAGAGAAAAAGTTTAAACGTATCCACAGAATCAAAAGAAAATAAAGATTCGCCTCTTGATAATCTAAAAAAATCACAGGAGGATAAAAAATTTAAAGTGAGTGAAGGCAGAAAAAAATTCTTAGAAAAATCTATAAAAAATAAGCCTTCCTCAGTTCTCCCTCCTAATGTATCCCAGCCCGGAGAAAGAAAATTCGAGAGAAAGGGGAAAATTTTTACTTTTGCGCCGGATGCAGGCAAAGGAGGATTTAATAAACCTTTAATCAGATAAAATTGGGGGATATAAGAATAAATCAGATAGCTCTTAACAACATGAAGCTGGACCAACAGTTTCTTTCTGTTGGCTCTGCAGGAGAAGGAGATTCTAAAACTAATGCTGGTGAAAGAACCGGAGTAGATAAGCCATATATCACAATAAACGGATATGCTATTAGTAACTTTCTGATGTCTTTTAATTTGGATCTAACTGGATTCTTACCTGTTATTAATTTCTCTTTTTATGCAGGAAATCCGTCTTTTATATCTTTACACTACCCCAAAGACGGGGATTTGGTTTCCGTTTATATAGCTTCTCCTGAAGGGTACTACAAACCTTTAAGGATGGATTTTAATATTCTTACTGTGAGAAGTAATGTTTCCAGCAAGTATTCACCCACTGGGAAATCCCCAGATCCTCTCGGAAAAGAATTTAGATTTAACATAACTGCAGAGGCAAGAATACCTTCCTTGTATACACCAGTAATAAAATCTTTTAGAGAAAAAAATTCTTACGAAACTTTATTGGAGGTCTCCCAGGATTTAGATTTAGGGTTTTCCACAAATGAGTCTTCTACTGAAGACAGAATGACTTGGATATGCCCTAATTATTCATATTATGATTTTATACAGGAGGTCTGCCTAAGGTCTTATAAAGATGACGAAGAAAGTTTTTTTGATTGCTGGATAGATCAATATTATAATTTAAATTTTATAAATTTAGGGTCTCAGTTTTCTTATGATAAATTAGTAGAAGAAGAAATTGTTTACATAGAAGGATACTACAGTCAGGAGAATTATAAACCAGATGTTTATCTGTCAGGAGAAGCAAAGCTCCCTATAGAAAAAACCCTTCTTCTTCTTAGAAATTTCTTAGATTCTTCTAGATTTCCCTTCGCTATAAATGGGTACACCCTTGTTTCTAATTCGGGAACTAATGTAAATAAAACCGGATATATCGTAAATATAGGATTCTATGATGAAAATCTGGAAGAAGAAGATCCCAAAAACAAATATGTAAATTACGATATAGAATCTATAACCTCCGATAACATTATAAAGGGACAGATAATCCAAAAAGGAAGGGGAAATGACGATGAATATAAAAGAGAGAAAAGGAGAGAATGGGTCGGGGTTCTAAATAGAAAGGACGAAACCGGGGGGGTTCATTTAAACTACCACCATTCCAAATACCAAAATCTAATAAACTATAACGATTGTACCAAATTTTTCCTTAAAGTAGAACTGATCGGATATTATGCTGGAATATACAGGGGACAAGTGGTTCCTGTACATATACAGGTTTCTAGAACCGGATTAAGGCTCGATAAAGTTGGAAATACAGGTCCAGATAAAGGACCACAACCCGAATCAGTAAAAACGGACAATTTTCTTTCTGGAAATTATGTTGTCATGGGGGTAGAGGTTTTCTGGGATTTGTCCGGATTTAAGCAGGTACTTCATCTAGCTAAAAGAAATTGGGTCGTAAATAGAGCAAGTATTTTGCCTAAAGCATACCCTTTTGTTTTTGAATAAATCCGATTTCGGATAAATAGAATAAAAGACTATGAGTTTCGGAATCTTAGGTGCTACTGACAGAAATAGATATAGATTTTTAAGTGGGTTTAAGCTTAATGATCAGGGAAAAAACGAGGATCCTACTTATTTAGGATTTTCTATTGATTTTGATTTTTCTGATGGGATAGATTCAATTTATGGAACCCCAATAAGTCCTTTATTTAAAGATGGCAGCTATATAAACACAGGATCTCTTAATATATTTGGCCAGTTAGAATATTCGACTAGAAATACCAGCCCTAATGATGTTCTTTTTTATTCCGCACAATCATATTTGGTTAATAGAGAATTTGAGAGCAATAACGGAAATAAAGGATTTGGACCCGGAGGGGGAAAAAGATCCCAGATGATCAAGCAGTTTAAAATTCTCCTTAGAGACGTATCAAAAAACCAACCGTGGTTTTTTCAGTCCATCTCAGGATTAGATGAACTATATAAAGTAACAAGACCTGGATACCAAGACGAAGATGGGCTTTCGGATGTAAATCCATCTAGAGCTGCAACGATCACAGTAAATACTTTAGAATCATTAAATCTTAGGATTACAGCTCTTGCGGATCTTTATAATCATGCTACTTTTGATTATATAAACATGAGAGAAACTGTTCCTAGAAATCTTAGAAGATTTAGGATGTACATCTACGTTACGGATCTTAGAAATTTTTTCAAGACGAATAGATTGACTAATTCCTCTACTACGTTATCTTCTGCACTCAATTTTGCTAATCTCGTAGGATCTGGAATAAATCCAGGATCGAGCTTAAATGGAAACACTTTAGATAGCACCAGTTTTCCTGGTCTTGGTGAAAATAGCGGATCTGGATCTGGTTTAATAGGAGCTGGTCAGGAGATATTAAGAAGCGAAGGGCTATCTAATCAACAGGACCAATCCGGAATTAAACCCGTTATAGTTATAGAATGCAGTAATTGCGAATTTGATTTCTCCGAAAGTTCTCCAATAGGATCGGATATCAATGCCGGAACAGATTCCGGAGAGCCTTTAGGACAGAGTTTCAAGATACATGTTGGAAGGGTCAGAATAAGAAGTCAGTACCCTAATATTAGATTGGATAAAAAGCCAATGATAATATCAGATGATACTTTTACTGAAAAAAGCTCGGTTCAAATTTACGAGGGGGATCCTTCCGGGAGAACGATTTTTGGGGTGGAAATACCAAACGGTCCGGCAGAAGATCTCGTTGAGCAAGCTATCAATCTGGGAACTAATCTTATAGGAAACACAGTAAATGATCTTTATGATAGGGGAGCTCAATTTTTATCTTCTTCTCTTAACGGAGCAGATCAATTACTTCTTGGGAACATATATTCATCAAATCCCTCTCTGCTAACCTCTGCTTTATCAGGTGATACCTCTAATTTAAGTTTAAATACAATTAAAGATTTTTCTAATCCGTTTTCTTCTAACGCTTCCCAAACTCAGATGCAAAATCCTAAAAATTTAGGACAAGGGGGACCTCCCGAGAACAAATACCCATCAGGGGATTTAAAATCTTTAGATGAATATACAGATGTTCCGGGAAAAGATCTCGGGGTAAGTCCCAAAGGGTCCGGTGTTATGGGGAGAGTTTACCCTTCCCCAGGGGGAGATTTGGATTCTTACGATAATGTTCCTGGTCCTGATTTAGGAGTTCCAGGGAGAGTTTACCCTTCCCCAGGGGGAGATTTGGATTCTTACGATAATGTTCCTGGTCCTGATTTAGGAGTTCCAGGGAGAGTTTACCCTAATCCACCGAAAAGTGACGCATATCCAGAGGTTCCTGGAAAAGATCTTGGATCCCCTAAGAGAACTTATCCCGAAGTAAAAGACGATTTCTATCCGGATGTTCCTGGAGTGGATCTTGGAGGAACTCAAAGAGTATACCCAAATCCAGAAGGAGATGTCTATCCAGACGTTCCAGGAAAAGATTTAGGATCCCCTGATAGGGTATACCCGGGAATAAAAGACGATGTTTATCGATCTGTACCTGGAAGGGATCTAGGTGTTCCGGACAGATCCTATCCGGTTTTCGAAGATGACTTTTATCCAGATGTTCCAGGAAAAGATTTAGGTCTCCCCGAGAGGAGATATCCGATCATTAACGATAATCTTTATCCCTCGGAATCTGAAGTCTCTAATCAATTAAAATCCCCCGAAAGAGTATACAAAGAAGAGCCCGAAAAAAATACATCCCTGATAGGAGATTCTTATGGAGATCCGAAAGAAGATTTAACCAGATTTACTAGTAAACCTTCTCCGGTTTACCCTAGAGAAGAGGTTAAATACTTTAGAGGGAATCTAGGGGATTTATACCCTCCAACCGCAGAAGATTTTAATCCGGATTCCCCGGGGGATTTAGGAAACTTAAAACCTAAAGGATCGTACAACATAAGTCTTGGAGGTAAAAATCCAGACCCTTCTAAATTTAATGAGTAATGTCTACGGCTAAATCGTATTTGGGTGTAATAGTTGATGTAAATGACCCTTTAAAACAAGGAAGGGCTAAGGTTAGAGTTTTTGGGATATTTGACGATCTTCCCGTAGAAGACATACCTTGGGCAGAAGCAGGTACGGCTAGTGAATATTTCGGAGGGGGAAAAGGAGGGGGAGCAGTTAGCATACCCAGGTTGGGAGCTGTGGTTTATTGTTCTTTTGAAGGGGATAACTATTATAAAATGTATTTCGATATAATAAAAGAATTTTCTCCTGACCTAGTAGCTGAACTAAACGAGGAAAATTCTTATGAGGGAACTCATTCACTTATATATGATTCTGAAGCTCAGCCTGGAACCTTAAAGCTATTCTATACAAGAAAAAAAGGTTTAGTTTTTGAATTGGGGGATGCAAAAATCCAATTAGATACACAGAATGGTGGAGAACTTAGAGTCGTTATAAAAATGGGGGACGACGAGATAAGAATGGAAAATAGAAAAGTTATAATAAATTCTTCAAATATAGAGTTAGGAGAAGGTGCATTAGAATCGGTCATAAAGGGGGATACCTTCAAGAAGATATACGACACCCACACTCACGCAGGGGCAGGATCTCCTCCGGTAGTTCCTCTCCCATCCTCAGTATTAAGTAAAACTACAAAAACCAAATAGAAATGTCTCTAAATGCTCAAATTGAAATATTGAATAAGATGGGGGATTTAGGAGAATCTGTCCCAGGATTAGATGTAAATTCCATAATTAAAAAATTAACTTCAGAAAGCGAAGAGCTGAGAATTGTTAATCAATCGATAGACGAAGAGGAAAAAGAAGACGTTGAAAGAGGACTTTCTAAGGAAGAAGCCAGAAAAAAAGCAGAGACCCAAAAAAAGAGATTGCAGGAATCATATCAAAAAAATATCAAAAAAACTGTAAACGAGCAGATAACTTCAATTAGACAAAATTATAAAGTTTTTAAAGATTCTATAGAATCTATTCCTCCGGACGTTACCGCTCTCATAACTAATATAGCTTTGCCTGCTACTGTTACAGTTCCGCCTGGAGCTCCCAATCCCATCTATGCTTTGAACCTCACGAAACAAGCTAAAAATACATTGGGAAGAACTTTGAATAGTGCAATTGTAGCTTTTACCGAGGTTTTAAAAGCTTCCAATTCTATTAAATTCGAAATACCAACCTTTATACTAGATCTTTTCGAAAAAATAGCTCTGGTTAATAAATTGATATCTAGCATACCTATATAGAAATTTTACCAATTATTATTTTTATAGAGATATATAGGTAAATGTCAGAAAGAAATCACATAGATAAACTTAATGCACTTTCTTCTTCTGTTATAGGATTCGAATTTGAATTCTATACCAATATGCTGAAGGGAGAAGCTGCTGAGTCCATAGGAAAAGAAATAAAGAAAAAAATCCAGGTCTCCGAAAAATACCATTCTGATTTAAAAGTCACTTCTTCTTTGTTTAAATTAGAACCCGATTATTCAGGGGGAAATAAAATGGTAGAGCTCATAACAGGTCCTATGGAATATTCTGAAGCTATTCCTGTAATGATAAAGATCCTAAATTGGATAGATAAAAATGGCTGGACTGACGATAGATGTGCATTCCAATTTTCCCTAAGCTTCGATAAATTCAGAAGGGAAATAAAAGACAGAATAGAAAATTTAGATAAACTTAAATTTATATTAGGTCTCGACGAAAATTTCATCTATTCTAAATTTGGAAATCGATCCAATAATGTTTACGCTAACACGGTAAAAAGAGTAGTTCCTGTAAATAGATTTTCCATTTTAGAAAATATAACTTCCATAGATCCCAAACTTTTTAAAGTACCAGACGAAAAATATTACGGAGTTAATTTCACTAAACTTAAGGACGGATATCTAGAGTTTAGGTATCTAGGAAATAGGGACTATCAAAAAAAGATAAGAGAAATAAGAGAGGTTATAGATTATATTATACTTTATCTTTATGATATATTATCCCACAGATCTAATGGATACACGAAAGAGGATTTAGAAAAACTTAAAGGAATGATGAAGGATTACAGCAAAGTTGTAAGATCCTATAGCAATCCGGAGTTATTCTTTATGAATTTTCCAGATTTCCATGTTTTTGTAGACCTGAAAGGAATAGATGAAAATATAAAAACCTATTTTCCTTCTATAAGGGATAAAATATTCGAATTGGTTGTCGATGGAAATGTAAGGTCATGCTATTTTAACTATGATACCACAAACGGGAGATTTCAGGTAAAAGAAGCAAGAATAAGAAATTTCATGAAAATTAAGGATATGGATTTGATATCCTGCGATATAAAAGGAGGAGCTTTAGAAAATTGTAATCTATACACATGCGATATAAAAAAAATCGAGAATAGAAAATTGCAACGTAGCCAACGGGTGTAAAATATCATCTTCTAAGGTCAATGATAGCGTAATAGAATTTTCCAATGAGCTTAAAGATTGTTTTGTAGATTGCAAAGGGAAAAATGTAAATTGTAAAATGATAGGAGGAGTTCTCAGAGACGGAAACGTTGGAGACTATGCCGAAATAAGTAAAGATACAATAAAGGTTAAAGGGTTTAATGACGTAAGAAATGAAAGATTTGTAACGGATTCCCGATTAAAAAATCTTAATTTCGAATATAAAAAATCCAAATTTGGAAATCTAAACTACTAAAAAATGACGTTAGACGAACTTGTACAGGAAATAGAAGATGCTATATCTTTTAGCTGTTCCCTTCCCTATAATTTAAACAGACAGGAAACAGAAAGAATTATAAAAAGAGCTAGAGCTTGGTTCTATGATAATTATCAATATGCAGTAGAGGAAAGAATAATGGTTTTAGGTAATCAGCTATTTAATCATTCTGAATTTAGAAAGACCAGACAGATAAAATTGCCAGATTCTATAGTTACTGTTTATGACGTTAGAGAAGTTGGGGGAGCTGGAATATCAGGAAATCCAGATAGAGACTTTAGTGATTCTAAATTGTTAGGGTCTGAATTATTATTATCCCCTTTTATCGGAGATAATTTAGTTTATAGAACTGTAATGTATTCTTATTTCGATTTAGCGAAAGCCTATCTCTTACCTACTTATGCTTTTAAGTGGAATAAAAACACTAAATTTTTAACTATACTCGGTAGAGATCCAGGGAGAAGTGGTCAAGGAGGAGGATCCCAACAGGCTCAATTAGCCCAAGGATTTGGATCCGGAGGTAGTGATGTTGCTGTTAGATGCTTTGTTGCTATAAATGATGAATACCTATATGATGACGAGCTATTCGTTAGGTATTGTATAGGAAAATGTAAAATAGCTTTAGGAACCATGCTCGGAGTTTTCTCGTATAATCTTCCAGGGGGCGTTCAGGTAAACGCCAATGATATAAAGGCAAACGGAGAAGCAGAGGTACAGGAGGTGATGGAAGCTATAAATGGGGAAAATACGGCAGCGTACTTCCTCCAATGGAGCTAACATATTGATTACCAATAAGTTATCGTATTATAGTTAAATCTTTAGTTGAATCTGAGAATATCCAAAATTCAAATTCGATTCCTTTACTAGTTACTGATTCCATTTTAAGAGTATTGATTTCCATATAGGCCTCATATGTATATTTAGATTTTACCTCTATAATCTTATTTAAATTCTTTAGGTATATGTCAGGAAAATAGAATTTTTCTTTTCCGTCTAATTCGTAAATAAAATCACCTAAATACTTATGAATCTCACTTCTCCCCATTATTATATCTTCTTCTGCTGCCATCTTTTCTCCGATTATCCTTTTAATCGCGTATTCTTCGTACCCTTGTACGTTTACAATCTTACCCCCAGGCATTTTATATTTTTTGGTCTGATATGAAGATTTTATCTGTTTTTCAGATATTTCCGGATTATTCAAAACACACTTATATCCATATTTTTCCAGATTCGTTTTCATCTTCTTTTCTTTAACCGAATCGTGACTAGTCGGATGCCTTCCTCCCCAATCTTTATCGTATTTTTCCTGGCATTTTTTTTGAAAATCTTTAGATCCCATATAATATTTTACCCCATGTCTTTCTAAATTCGATTTTTCAAATGATTCTCTATATCCAGGAATATCCCATATATTATCAACCCCGTATTTTTCCATTATTGATTCTTTTATTCTTCCATTTCTATATTCATACGAGCATTCTTTTTTCCCACAGGTATTCCAATAATTATATCCACTTTTATACCTGTCTTCAGAGAATCCTTTGACTGGCGTATATTTTTTTGGGTCCGAACAGTATGGGCATTTTTCTATTTCATAGAAATTAAAGAATATGTGATATAATCTTTGAGGTATTCTTATTTCTTTGTAATGTGGATCTAAAAATGATGTCTTCTGCTCTGCTAATTTTACCAGATTAGGGTCTTTTCGAATTTTATCCACAAAAGCCCCATATGCTTGTTTTCCCTTAGTGGTTTTTCTAAAATTTTTCACTAAGCACTCTATGTTTTCACAATATGGGTGGTAATTTGAATTGATCTTGTTTCTGTCCGTAGATAATCTGTTATTCTTATTGAATTTTTTAGGGCAACCGCACTCGCATTTTTCTATCCCGTGTTCTTCAAAGATCAAATGGTAAAGTCTTTGGGAAAAAGAAACTTCCCCATATACTTCATCTAAATAAGGAGTCAGATTCCTAATTTCCCCTTCGAGTTCAAGGTTTCCCTTAATTCTACGAGAAATTGGGCCGATAATTTTTTTCGATTCCCTTAGAGTCTTAAGTTCTTGATTTAACATAATTTTCAATTTAGATATTCTTAATTATAGGCTCGGGAAGAAAAAGAT
>Ga0247723_1001818_pt1 | contig 12065 bp, 18 predicted proteins | sample MSEWelMarce5H_FC_FD_189079 | JGI IMG/M metagenome (GOLD analysis project Ga0247723, IMG submission 189079) | Subsurface sediment microbial communities from gas well in West Virginia, United States - MSEEL Well Study Marcellus 5H_FC | ecosystem: Environmental > Terrestrial > Deep subsurface >...
TTAATATAGGGGTCTTGAATAACACTTCTATTTAAAGAATAAATTTTATCAGAATTCTTTTTTGCAAAATCAAAATTTCTATAATTATCTATTGCAAAAGCATGACCATAATCAAAAAATATTCCTTCCGTTCCTGTTTTAGGATTATTAACTAATGCTTCTGTTAAAGCAGGGTCTGATTCTTTACTTATAATAATATTTTTCTTTACTTTAAAATTATTTAATAAAGTATCTAATTCTGGATCTAATTCTTTTCTTATTTTAGGAAGATCAGTAAGATTACCTGAAACTGGAGCTTTAGTTTTAAAAGCAGCATCTTTTTCAATATTATTAATTATGTCGTTTAATTTATATAATTTAAATTGTTCTCTTTGAGGATCATTTACTATTTCAACGGGTTCATTGGTAAATCTTCCTTTGTCATAAGTTTTAGTTTTTTGTACAGCAAAGTCACGAATAATATTATCCCTGTATTCTTTTTTAGAGCTTAATCCAAATATTTTAGCTATGTCCCCAGCATTATAAAATTCATTAGGATTTATTTTTTTATCTTTAATTAATTGTTTTAAATAATTTGGATTTTCTTTTACTAAATTTGTAAGTTCGGCAGCTGTTAAATCACCGTAATCTAAATCTTTTATTTTAGTAGTTCCTGTTGATCCTTTGCCTTCAAATTTAAATCCTCTTCTTTCACCAGCTTGAATCATGGCCTTTCTATCAAGTCTTAAATTTTCAGCAGTATTAGATAAATTACCTCCAAACTTTTCAGAATATTTTTGTATTGCAGGAAATAGATTTGGATCATCTTTATTTACAGAGTATGTATCTATTATAAATTTTTTTAATGCAGAATATTCTTTTTCTGATGATAAAGCTGTTTTTCCAAGTATTCTTCCTAAAGCGGATCCTCCTAATTGAAAATCGGCTCTACCTCCTTCGCTTAGTCTAGTTCTTTGCCACATTCTTATAAATGCATTGTCTAATGGAATTGTAGGTTGACCAATAGATTTTCTATAATCATTAAAAGCTTTATGATCATCTTTAATATTTTGTTCTAAAGTTTTACCTGTTCCTGTTAATTTACTTCCTTCATTAAAATTAACTCTTCCACCCGTTGCTAGTTCCAATATTCTATTTTGTGGATTAGGAATTCCTGGAGCAGATGGCATTACTGGTTCTGAATTTTTAGGTAACACATCTTGTGGAGGTACAACCATTTCAGGTGCAACTTCTGTTTGGTAATCAGTCTCTGGTCCCTTGCCGCTCGTCGCTTGTATCGGGGCTGGAGTTACGGGGGTCTGGATTCTAGTTCTTGCTAATTCAATATCTTGAGTAGTGACTGGTTTTCTAGTGAGATAATCCATTACCTCTTTTCTTTTATAACTACTCATTATAATCCCATTAAGTAATTTAATCCACCACTTGCATTTGGTTTTCTGTCCGTTACATCAAATTCATCTAATACTTGTTTTTGATTAATATCTTCTGTTAATTTAAAAATCTTATTATAAATTTCAGGATGATCTCTTTTTAAAAGTAATGCCATTTTTTCTGCGTTAGCTGGATTACTTACATCTACCATTCCTTGTGCGTCTTTTATAAACATTGATTTATCATATTGATTTAAAACTCTATTCATTTCATTTTCTAAATCTTGTTCTGATATTTTTTTTGATTGTTCTCTTGCTATTTTTAAATTGTCTAAAGTTTCTTGACTAGGTGCAAATGGGCTACTACCAAAATTTTCTTCAGTGATGGCGTCTCCTTTTTTATAAATAAATCTAGATTCTAATTCCATTAATTCCTCTATTTCCTTTGGAGTAATTAATCTTCTATCTTTTACATCTGCGGCTTCTTCCATTTTTTTTTGTAAAAATTTCATTCTAGCTTCAGTTTGTTCACCAGGTTCAGGATCTAATTTACCAAGTTTATATTGTGTACGATAATACGCTTCTTCAGCTTTACTTCTCTTTAAAGCTTTCTCAGCTTCTTCAACAGTTCCTTCTGACATCCATTGTTCAGAATCTCTTCCTATTGCTTCTTCATAATCTTCAATCTCTTCTTTAGTAAGTTGTCTTTTTTTATCTGCTATTGTAACTGGTTCTTTTGGAGTTGTAACTTCTCCTGTTTTAGGATTCATAACTTCCATAGAACCTTTGTTTTGTAATTGTTTATTAACAATGTCTTTAATTTCTTCAGCTGATGGAAGTTTACCATACTTTTCTATATATAAATCTTGTACTGCTTTTGGACTAGATCTTTCCAATAGCTTTCTATTAAAATCTTTTTCGTCAGCTAATTTGTCAATAAGAAATTTTAACATTTTAGGTATGCTACCTTTTTCAAAATTAATTCTTCCACCATCAGCGTAACCTTTAGATGGTTCCATGCCTGTTAAATAATCAAGACCTTTTGATCCAACACTTCCACCTTTTGCAAAACCATTATCCCCTATTGACAAAACGTTCATATATTCTTCGTTTGCAGCATCTAACAGTTTTCCTTTTACATCTTGAGTTAATTCATCAAATGGTTTTTGATATAAATATTCAGCCATGTCATCCGCAATGTGACGTACATCTTCTTTAGGTTCTTTTCCAAACTCATAAAATTGATTTGGTTTTTCTCTGTAACTATAATCTTTTAAAGCAGCTTTAATATCTGCACCTTTTTCTTTTAGTTGTAGATATGTTTTATATGCATCTGGATGATCATATCCAAATGCTATTTCAAATGCATTTTTTTGAGATCCATAATGTTCTAATTCATTTTTAATTTGTTCATCTGTCATATCTGCAAATCTAGATTCACGTCTCTTAATCATTCTTTCAATATTCTCAAGTTCTTGTATGTTTGCTTTAATTTCTCCGGGAGTCATATAACCACCTGGAGTTGCAGGTGCTTCTACTTTTACAGGGTTAATATTTATTTTAGACATCTCTTCTATAATTTCAGATGGTGCCCCTGTTTTTATTTTATCTAATGGAATTTTTTCAAATACATCATCTCCATAATGAAGTCTCATAATTCTAATTGGATCTGGATACATTAGTGGTTGTCCGCCAGAAATATAATTACGTTCTTCTAAATTTTTAATAACATCATCTGTTAATTTAATTTTTCCTTTTGCATGTTGATCAAGTAAAAAATTTCTAGCAACAGATCTATACATTCCACTTGGACCAAACACTCCACCTTCATAACCTTTTCCTTCATACTGTTTTGCAATTAATGCTTGTCTTTTAGCTTCTGCCTTTTCAACTTCTTCTTGTGATTTAAAAAACTCATCTGCTTTTTGAAGCATCTGTTTATTTCTAAGATCTATTCTTCCAAGGTCAGTTGTAGGTGGCGCTATTAATCCAGATTTTTCTTTTAAAGTTTCAATGTCTTCTACTTTTTTACCTGTCTCAATATTTAATACTTCTGCTTCTGGTTTTGTTTTAAATGTCTCAAAGTCTTTTTCAAATCTTCTTTTTGCTTCTAAATTTTTTGCAAAGTTAACTCTTTGTTCTTGTGTTAATTGTAAATTTTTATTTAATATTTGATCTGTAAGTTTTGTAAGTTCATCATCTATCATTTTAAGTTGTGCTTCTGCACTTTTTAAAATATCTTCTCTAGATCTACCTTTGTAATAATCAATCTCAAATGGATTTCCAATTACATCTGAAACTAAAAAATCTTTAGCTAATTGTCCTTCTCTTGGTTTTGAAAAAACACCTGTAGCAACATTTGTTCCCATTATTCCTTGTGGCTCTACTGGAACTTTGTTTAATACATTTTTAATCTCATTTTCAGAGTATCCTAATTTTCTTAATAAATTTAAAATGCCTTCCATATTAATAATACGTTTTGTTGTTTCTGATTATAGGTTCATCTTTATAATCTTCTGGATGATCTATAAATCCACCTTGTCTAAAACGCATGACTGCTTGTGTCATTGAATCCACTAGATCGTCATGATCACCATATGGAAATGCCGCACATTCTTCAATTACCTCTTGTGCAAATTCCTTTTCAACAGGTGCCCATATTTGACCCGATTCAAATAAAGGTGCAACAGAGTTAACTCTAGAATGCTTATCATTCCCTCTAGATGGGGTATAGTTTATAACAGGGATACCCATTTTACGCAATTCATATGTTAATGGTAGTCCTGATGCTTTTGCTTCTACTAACACAGTTTCTGGTTGCCAATACTGATATTGTTGATATGCTACTCTACGAAGCTCAGGAAATTCAAATCGATCTTTAACAGCATCTAGCAAAATAAGTTGAGGTCCTGAGTCTTCGTTTCTTTGAAACACACCCCAAGTTGTTATTGCAGAATAATCCGCAGATTCTTTTTTTAAGAAAGCTGTATCATAAGATTGAATTACATGTTGAAGAGGTGGAATAAAATTATGTTCCCATTTCTGCCACCACTCTCGTTTTATAATTGCACCTTCTTCTGATGTTGGATTTTGCATCCACTGTGCATTCCACTTTTGTAAACTTAATGAAGCTTTAACTCCCTCTAATTCTTCTAACTTCCAATACTCTGGCCATACGGGTTTACCAGAAGGTAAAATTGCAGGAAATTCTATGAGCTCCCATTTATCTGCTTTTATGTTCCCCGTTTCTCGCAACAACGCACCTGTTAAATCTTTTGTATTCCATCTTGTCATAACAAGAACAATAGCTCCACCTGGCTGAAGTCGCTGACGAGGTCCTGATGTATACCATTCATGCGCTCGCTCAAGAGCATCTATGTTTAATGCATCTTGTTCAGAATGCGGATCATCTATAATTAAAAGATCGGCACCTCGACCAGTAATAGCGGAACCGACACCGGCAGCATAATACTCACCACCTTGTTCTGTTTCCCATTTACCAGCGGCTTGAGAATCTTCTCGAAGCCTTGTTAAAAATATTTCTTTGTACTCAGGCATATCCATTAGTGTCTTTGCTTTACGACCAAATCTAACAGCGAGTTCTGTAGTGTGAGTTGACTGAATGATTTTAAGTTTAGGTCGACGACCTATCATCCAAGCTGGAAGCAAGAAGCTGGCGAACTCGGACTTTGTATGCCTTGGTGGCATATTGATAATTAATCTTTTAATCTTACCTTCTGCAAGATCATTAAATTTTTCTGCAATTTTTTTATGATGTGAGCCTTCTATAAATTCAGGCCAAACACGTTTAACAAACGTCATGAAATCAGTTTGTGCTTTTTCTATACCACGTTTTTGTGTAGCTAATGTTGCAGCTTCAATAAATTCTTTTTGAATATCAGGTGGTAGTAAATTTAATTTCTCTAAAGTTAGTTTCATAAAAATTTTCCGCAAAATTTTTTAGGATTAATTTTGGAACCTTTAAAGTATTTATACCTTATAAATGTCTAAATCAAGCAATACACGCTTAAGTTTAGGGACCCCTTTTTAAAAAGGGGGATCGAGTTATATAGAACTAAAGTTAATTGTAAGTGGGATGGGACCTCTTGCCGCTAGCTACTCGCATAGAGTAGCTAGAGGATAGTGACTAGACTCAGTCTAATAATGTCATGTATTGTTTAGGAAAGTATTGTCTAAACCAATCTAATCCTTGTTGCATTGTTTCATAATCATCGAACTGCTCAGCCCCCATGATAAGATCATAGACTGCAACAGCAAACCAAGGCAGACTTGCCTTCTCACCGCTGAATCTATTTGAAACATCTATTGTTTGATCCTTATCTATTTCTAGATCTAGATCGAATGGGATGCGATACTCTTTGCCCTCGTAGTTTATTACATGTAGTTGTTTTGTCATATTATACCTGTATGTTGTTATGTTGTTATACTATCATCAGTTATATTATTATTCAATAACTTTATAGTTGTATCTATATATTCTCCTCTCCAGCCTTGTTTAACTTCTTTTGTAATTTCGATTGGAGTTTCCTGTGCCTTTGTTTTAATACCAACAAAGTTCATTACTTGTGTTAAATGTATTCTTAACCAAGCATGTAAACATCTATCATCACAAAAATAATCTTCCCAACAATTAGGAGTAGACGGATTAAAAGTTGCATATGCATATCGAGTTCGCAAAACTTTATTTCCTTTTGTTCCTCTTATTCTGGACTGAGTATCGTATGTATGACACTTAGGTCCCTGACAATAATGTCTAGTCATTTTAATTATCCTCCTTTGGTACAACAGTTATATCTCCACTCGCCGTTCTATATCCCTCTTCATCTAAATCAAAATAAATAAAAAGATTTTTATTATCTTTTGAAATTCTCTCAACTGATTTTTCAGTCCATACTCCAGCACGAGTTATAAACTCTCCATACTTTTTAGCAAAGTATGTCACATTAAATTTAGTTCCTTGTTTTAGATTAAACATATTATACCTTTCTGATTTGTTTATATAGGGGATATTACTACAATATCCCCTATTGTGTCAATACTTAATGTGTTGCAACTTGTGATTGTCTTGCCTTTTTAAATTGAGCAATAACAGCTTTGTTATCTTGTTTTGCTCTTCTTGATTTAATAAGGTTTGCCAAGTTTTCTGGTTGATAAATAGTTAATGAAACACCAGCAGTTCTTTGCAATTCATTTTCATTAATATTTAAACCCAATGCACCACACAAATCAATTGCGTCTTTTACATATTTATAATCTTTAAGAGCATTATTAATATCTCTCATATCTTTAAAAATATGTTCAGCCCAAGTGTAATGTGCATTTACAAAACTTTCTCTAGCAAGTTTAAAAACTTTCATTTCATTAAACTCACTATTCGTGCAAGGTATAGTTCTTGAACGACAATAGCTAGTTCCGATTACATCAAGAGCATATTTACTTTTCCACTCTTGAAATATTCCGTCCTCATTATTGTAGCCAAGAAATTTTTTAATCTTGTCTACCTCTTGCGTCCAATGTGGATTGCTACGATTATCTTGTGCTTTGTTTTGAATAGTGATTTCAGGATTAATACCAACACCTTTTAGTTCTTCTCTAAAATATGCGTTGCAAAAATCCATACTGTCAAATCGTCCACTCATATTTGCACCTAGAGTGAAATCAAAATGTTCAGCAATATCTCTCTCACTATTCTCATTTGTTTTCATTTCCATATTAGCAAAATAAAAACAACTGTCTTTAGCCACAACATCACACGCACTACCATATTTCTTTTTAAATGATTGTAGTGTTGCAACATCATCTTTTGGATATGCTTTACTTACAACTGACTTTGCAATTTTAAATGCTCTATCGTATGCAGTAGTTATATCCTCTTTAGCTGATATAAAGTTTTCAAGTTCAGGAGTTTTTTCATTCTCAAAATGAGATAGAATTAAACTACCTATCTTTTTTCTTATATCAGTATTTAGTCTTAGTTTGCTTTGTGTCATTTTATACCTCTTTCATTATTGTTTATAATTATTTTTTACTATGACTTGACATTACTGTCAATAGGATTATATAGGATAGAGTGAGTAAGAGGAAACTGGGATTGACCTGTATTCTTACTCACACTGTAGATTGTGGACAGAGAATAATCGTAAGTGCGCTTGAAGGGGAATAAAGCCACGGACACTCGGCTTGCTAGCAATAGGGACGTAAATGCCGCCAACGTTATTAATATTCGCCCCGAGCCACAAGCTACAGGCAACAAGTGGCCTGCGACAATATGTCGCATAGGCAACTTGTTAAAATAGTTTAATGTTAAATTAAACTTAATAGAAAGGTATAATATGGACAAGATAGCAATAGAGATAGCAAGACTAAATAAAACATTAACTGAGATATTAATTCTCATCCAGAAAGAAATGAAACGCAGTGAAGAGATATCAAAACAATATGAAAAAGAAAGAAAGGAACGAAATGAATAAATTAAAAAAATTAGGATTTAAAAAGGTCCCTGGCACCGCGCCAGGGTTCCACATGTATGAATTGACGCCGGCCAAGCTGCAGCAATTCGATGAACATTTCAAGCCACAAGCTACAAGCAGCAAGCCACAAGCTTCAAGCAACAAGCGTATTGACAAAGTTAAATAACGTATTATATAGGATACATGAAAGTAAAAGATTTAGATAGCATTACAGGTACATTATCAAAGCCTTCTAAGATGCCTGGTTGGGCGTATGGTATACCTGCAAAGGAATGCAAAACAGGTAGTAAATTAGCTAAGATACCTGGCACGGTTTGCCATGGTTGTTACGCTCTAAAAGGTTGTTATGTATTTCCAAATGTACAAGAAGCTCAGTACAAACGTCTGGCAGCAATTGATCATCCGCTATGGATCCAGGCAATGGCTGCGCAAATATTACGCCATAAGTCAAAATGGTTTAGATGGCACGATTCTGGAGATCTACAGAGCCTTGATCACCTTAAAAAAATATTCGAAGTATGTAAGTTGACGCCCGATGTTAATCACTGGTTACCGACTCGAGAAGCTGGAATCATGAAACAGGTGACGCCTGGCGAAGTACCTACAAATCTTATTATACGACTTTCAGCAACAAAGGTTGACGGTCAGCCGTCTACCTTCTGGCCTTATACCTCCAGTGTGGTTACTGAGAACAAAACGTGCCCTGCAGCGGAGCAAGATAACAAATGCTTAGATTGTAGGGCATGTTGGGATAAACGAATTCCTAACATCGCATATGGTAAACACTAACATGGCCCCGGAACGCATAGCCAATTGCAAAAGACCGACCAGTCTCCGGGGTCCTAACCCAGCTACAAGCCGCAAGCTTCAAGCGACAAGCAGCAAGCGTCAAGCAACAAGCTGCTTGACATTTGATAAATAAAGGATTATATAGGATGTATAACCAACAAAGGAGAAAGTATGAAAGTAACAGTACAAGTAGAATGGAGAAAACTGGGAGAACCTATCCATCAAGTGGAACATGTGATCATTCGCGCACTACAAAAGTATGGATACACAACCGGATCTATACAGGTGCAAGGGGACCCGCTGGAAGACAAATCGATGATACCGTTCAGCGACCTGGAGCGTCTGCCACACGAAGAAGTAGCTCACCTGAGCAACCACAAAAACATGCAGCCTGTAGAGCTAGAAAAAGTAACTTATTGGAAATCATAACATTGCGGGCCCCTTCCTGGGGCCTAGCCACCAGCCACCTGTTACGAGCAGCAAGCAGCAAGCCGCAAGCAACAAGCCGCAAGCAGCAAGCAGCAAGCTACAAGCGTTTAAAATAATTATAGATCAGATCTAGACCCGAGCGGCAAGCCTCAAGCCGCAAGCCATCAGAGACTAGCTGCAAGCAGCGAGAGCCTTCATAAAGTTTTTCATCTTTGTACAAGTCAGAAGAAACTAGGATAAAAGTATTGTGCGGATGCTTCACGTGAAAGCTAATTTGGTGAGGAGAAAACTTAACAGAATTACCTTTTGCAACCTTAAGCTCAACAGTAAAAAAGGTATGTTTTTTATTATATGCCAATAGATCTGGAGTGCCAAAACCACTTAGATTTTCTAGCCTTGTGAAAGATATTTCAGGCATAAATTTTTTAACTTTATGCCAAAGTTTTGTCTCAGGTTTCAAGGTAGTTAGACCCTCTTCATAACCTTACCCATAGTCCATTTTTCCTTATCAATTGTAATGACTAATCTATGAGATTCACGGTTACCAATAATTTTATTTTCCATTAATTGTATACCAACAACATCATATAATTCTCCGTTTGGTAAACAAACTTGAACACGTGCGTTCTGTGATACTTCTGAATTTTTCAGAAATTTATCTAATGCCTGTCTTAATAACTTTCCTTTTAACATAGTATTTTAATGGGGCCCAGTATCTGAAGGCATGATCAAACATCTTCTCGTAAGCCGACCCCACTTGATTTATAACTAAAATTACCTTAAATGTCTAGTATGACACAACCAAAAAGATTAACGGAAATGCAAATGAAATTTGCATATGAATTGGTTACAAACGAAGGAAGAAAAACTGGAGCTGAATGTGCTATTGCTGCAGGATATTCTCCTGATGCTGCAATTGTATATGCAAGCAAATTACAAAATCCAAAAACATATCCATTGGTAGTACAATACATTGGACAATTAAGATCGGAGTATCAAAAAAAATATGACGTTACATTTGAAAGACACATCTCAGAACTCGCAAAACTTAGAGACAACGCAAGAGAATCAAAAGCATGGTCTGCTGCAGTCAATGCTGAAGTTGCTAGAGGAAAAGCAGCCGGGCTGTACGTTGAACAGAAGATTATTAGGACCGGTAAGTTAGAAGATCTTACTGCAGAACAGTTAGAGGCTCGTATGAAAGAAATCATAAACGAATACTCACCGATCCTAGAGGGTGTTGTATTAGATGATATTAAAAAAGAAGTTAAATCTAAACAAAAAGAAATTAACTATTCTTCGTCTGAATCATCATCTTCGAAATCATCATCGAAATCGTCATCTGAATCAGATTCACAATCGTGATTTTCTAATTCTTCAGCTTTATCTCTGATAATATCAATGTCTTCTTGAATTCTATCAAGAATATCTTGAATAGATTCATTTTTTGGTTTTTTGGCCATAAATTTTCTCCATTGATTTGATGTTGTTTGCTGGAATTACAGTCCTATCTCCGAATGTAATTTCGCCTAGATTGTCTATCTCATAGCTTGAGAAGATCCAAACATAATCTTTAGTTTGCCTATAAATAAAACCAATTGAAATACAATGACTTACATCCATTCTGTCAAATTCTGCATCTGAAGCCCATCCAGAATCAGAACATATATCTTCCCAAGATATTTTATATAACTGATAATTAAATTTCATAAAAAGTTCACCTAATAGGAGTTATATAGATTAAATCACTATTGGTACCCTCTTTTTAAATGAAAAATTTTGTAACTTTGTAACTTTATGCATATTGTCCTTATATACCAACTGTTCTGGAGTTACAAAATGGTTACAAAAGTTACAAATCAGGATAAAAGTGTTTAAAATCAATGACTTAAAATGTAACCAATTTTTTGCCATATTATTCATATAAATCAATGACTTATTAATAGTGTTGCATAAATGTCACACTCTAGCCTTCTCTTTTAGGTTGTAATAGGTATCAACTCGCCTCAACCAGTCCGATTTATAGTCTCTAAATCGTTGTCCATTAACTATAAATCTTTGAAAAAAATTGTCAGGTGTACACATTAAAACAACTATTTGTTCTATGTTTGTATTGTAAATACAATCATGAGCTGTAGCGTATGCTGCACCCTGTAGATAATAATCTGTTATCCATTCATCTTTCTTTGGCTTATTTGTTTGTTTAAAGTCAATAATACTGTCTCTTCCTTGGTATATTCCAACCAAATCTGTTTGACCTGCATATAGATCTGGATAATGTAGTACAACTTCATTGCCCCATATTTCATGTAAGTCCCCTAATCCTTTGTCTATTATAGTTTGTGCCATGTTCCTCGCCTCTCGCCCCTCGTCGCTTAAATCTAGTAGCCCTTGACCGTTTAAATGGTATTCTAAATAAGAGTGCATAGCTGTTCCACGTGTTGCTGCAGTATTCTTAACTCTTTCTGCTTCAGCTTCTCCAACCTTAGCTTTCCATTTAGCAAGAGACTCTCGTTTCTCGTCGCTAGACGTTACATTTAGTATCGTGGTCACAGAAGGGAGCTTCGAGGAGCCAATCTCATAGTGTCTTTCGTCTTTAATCAAAGATCTGATAGACTTAGGGTATTCGAATTGTTTATTCCATTTCATTAGTGTAATTTTTTAGTTTTTTGATATTCATGCTTTTCAAAATAAGCATAAGTTATTTTTTTCTTTTCTTCAGTAGGTTTACCATGAACAAATTTTAAAAGTTCATCTATAATTTGATCAGTTTTTTTACGTGGAATTTTTTTCATTTTTTATTAAATAATTAATTAAATTTTGTATTCCATTTACTGTATCACCACATCTACCAATCCCCATATTACAAGATCTACATAACCATCCTCTAAATTTTTTAGTTTTATGGTCATGATCTAAATCTAATTTTGTTTTAACACCACAAAGATCACAAGAATCACCTTTTAAATGTTTGTAATTTTTCTTT
>Ga0247723_1001819_pt1 | contig 12060 bp, 6 predicted proteins | sample MSEWelMarce5H_FC_FD_189079 | JGI IMG/M metagenome (GOLD analysis project Ga0247723, IMG submission 189079) | Subsurface sediment microbial communities from gas well in West Virginia, United States - MSEEL Well Study Marcellus 5H_FC | ecosystem: Environmental > Terrestrial > Deep subsurface > Rock...
TCTACCACTCAAAGGTCGACCAAGTATGGTGGTTCTTAATTCACCAGTATCTTCATCTGTTTCTTTAACATCATAGGCATAAACACCCATCTGATGAATTGGAAATATATCAGCACGAACAATAATATCTAATGGTGCAGTAAGACCAAACTTGATTACATGAGCAATCATATTTTTTGCAACGGCAGGATCAATTGCATACGCATGAGCCCTACAAATGAAATGATAGTTTGGACCTTCTGAAGCATGAGTAGGTGTTGGTAGAACTGGCCAACCCATGTTAACCTGTTCATTGTTACCTAGATACGCAATTGAATTGAATACTGCGTGTTTGAGATATGGTTGTACCATTACTGCATCATGCTCTAAGATTACCAATGGTTGATCTTGTTCGACACATTTGGCCCACAACGAAACATGGGACAATGCACAAGCAACCTCACCTCTAGTCATATAGTGGTCTGTAACTTTAATCATTTTCATTACAGAACTATTTTTGGAATGTTCGGGCTCTTTAATACGATGTGAGTAACCATCATAAGCATCCCAATACTCAAAAGGCATTCCTACCTCTTTACATGAGTTAGCACATCGTAAGGCCACATCTTCAGATTTTTTATTATCTTTAACCCGAATGATGTAGGCCTTATCCACATCCATATTATAAGAACAAAACAAAGAATTCATATCAAACTTTCATAATGAAAAACAAAATTACATTAAAGCGTCAACTTCCTCATGGGTAGTAGCAGCAGTAACGGCTGCAACTTTGGCATCACGAACTGGAGTTGCCTCTTCAATTTGTGCGGTTAATTCGGCCATTCTTTCAGTATTGTTTACTGTAGTTGCCATTTGTAATTGATTCTCTAACATTGTTACGGCAAAGTTAGCTTGACCAATCAACGAATCTTTACGCTCATCAACAGACAACTCTCTTTTACCCCAAACAATCTCAATTGGATTCTTGGTGATATCGAATGAATGTGTTGTCAGAATTTCACGGTTAGGTGTAAGGTCTGGAGTAATTTCTACGGCTGCACTCCAACCGGATTGACCTTCTGGTGCTGGTGTATCCCAGCAATCAGTTACCTTACCATCTTGAACTCGAACATTATAACCTGATCTTGTTGGCATTACTATCTCCTATTACTTTTTAAAATTTTGTAAATCTAATTTGATCTGATCAAATGGAGCAGACCAATCTCCAAATACTTCTTGTCTATACAACTTTACAGAATCATACCATACTGTGGTGTTTCCTGGAGGAGCCCACAGATAATAAGGTAAAACGGGTACCACAATCCAAGTAGGAATTCCTAAGGATCCCGAAAGGTGTGCTACAGAGGTACAAGATGTAATAACTAAATCACAACTGGCCAAAGCCCTTCTTGTTTCTTCCCAATGACCTAATGGTACATCTTTTACCCAATAAGGTTTGTATTGAGAACCTTCATCTCTTTGTAGAGAAATGAACTCTGCATCTACATCACCTAAAGCATCAAATAGTTTGGCTGCTGGAAACAATCTGTGTTGCTCGTGTTCGAACTGTGGATTGCCTTGCCATCTTAAACCAATTCTAAGACCTTTGTGTGGTTCTACTAGTGGTCTATTTATATAAGGTTTACCTGAGATATCCTTATACTCGTATCCAAGTAACTGGATGGTGGACATTGATGGTGCCCAAAAATCATGAACAATACCATATGTGGCATCGGTCTGACAGACAGCAACAACACCTTCTATATCACGGAATAGTGTTGCCAACGAACCAGAACACGCCACAATCACTTCACCAGCAATCTTTGCAATATCTCTTGCGTAACGAACTCCATGTATCTGGTCGCCTAATCCACCTTCTAGATTGAGTAACACGGTACCTTTAGATTTACCATCCCACATTGGCATTGGCGACTTAGGTGGTTCATTACCAAATACCTTTTCAAGTCTACCACGGAATAATAGTTCTTCACCTTCTAGAAGTTTACCTTCATACATTCTATACCAACCACGATTGAAAGCTGCACGATTGTTCCAAGGTTCTTCTTGCTCAATCTTGTTGGCTAATCGTAAACCTTCTTTGAAGTCACCCATTAGACCAGCAGCTAACTGCATATCAAGGTCATGAATAGGTTTGTTGGCTGCCTTTTCACCTAACCAAAATCTTGGTTGTACAAACTCCCAATAACGGTGTTTGAGAACATCTTTAGAATCTTGTTTGTGTTGGTAACCTAATTTTGGTTGAACATCATGTAGACCTGGAACCAACCAAACTTCTTCATCTCGTTCTTGTAAATTGGTACCATCGATGGCATCTAAGTTATAATTAAATGGCGGTAGTTCTAGAAACTCATGAACACGATTCAATTCTTTTTGTGGATCATTCATCAAGTCATCATAGTCAACAATCAGAAAACATTCTGGTGCAAATGAATATCCTTTTTCTAATGTTTGATATGATTCTTTTAGATGAGCAATGAGTTCATCTTCTACCAAAAACTTATCAAGATTTTCTGGCTTGGTGATACGAACAAACGAGGCCGCACAATCTTCTACTTTACGAACTGTGGCAATAATTTTGGGTTTATGTCCAAGAACTTTGGCCATGGTACGCATATTGGTATCATCAGCCCAACCTCTAGCCTTGTCGAGAATAATTGGCTTATCAATCTCAGCATATTTGGTATTACAAATATTTTTAAGAACTCTTTGAATTTCTTCCTCTGCGGCCTGTTGGTCTTTCTGTGCTTTGGTATTCATAGAATCAGCCCATGCACGAAGTGTACCAACCAGCATGTCTAAAAGACCTGAGGTGGATGAGGCATGTAAATCTGGATGTTGACTGAGAATAGCAGCCAATACTGTTGAACCGGACCTAGGAAGTCCTGATAAAAAATATACTTTTTTCACGGTAAAACCTTTCAATAATTAATTCACTCTATTATATATGCTAGTCAAAAAACAACTGAACTTTATGGTGTGGAAAAAGCCATTACTGAATAACCGCCTGAGCTAGTTGTAATCCAAGAGGTTCTTGATCCTAATTGTACTGGACTGGATCTATACACTCTATCATTAAATCCTAATTGGCCTTGACCATTATTTCCCCAACTCCATAATGTACCATTGGTTTTAATTCCATACATACTTGAATGTGAGGCAGTAATAGATGACCAATCCGTAGATACACCTAGTTGAGTTGGGCTGGATCTATTAAGTGTATTACTTTGTCCATTTTGGCCATAAGTGTTTCTTCCCCACAACCATAACGTACCGTCAGTCTTGGTTGCTGCTACCCAATAAGCTGCTCCGGAATCTAATGATAACCATGTAGTACCTGCACCAATTTGTGTTGGACTGGATCTGTACACTCTATCATTGAGTCCTAATTGGCCATGATTATTAACTCCCCAACCCCATAATGTACCATCGGTTTTTCTGGCTATGGGTGATTGCATGTGGGCGGTAACATTTGACCAATTGGTACCTGCACCAATCTGTATTGGACTGGATCTATATACTCGATTATTTTGTCCTAATTGACCACTACTATTTGTACCCCAACCCCACAATGTACCATCGGTTTTAATTGCAAATGTGAGGTAACCTCCTGTTGTTACTAAAGACCAATTAGTGTCAGTACCAATTTGAGTAGGACTAGACCTAAGAGTTACACTATTAAGACCTAAAGCGCCAGCCCCGGCCGGATTTCCCCAACCCCATAATGTGCCGTCTGTCTTAATTGCAAACAGATTTTGTCCATTACCTGAGCCACCGAGAGATAATTTTGACCAATTTGTATTTGTACCAACTTGCACTGGACTGGATTTAGGAGCTACATCATTGTGTCCTAATTGGCCATTATTATTTATTCCCCAAGTCCATAAAGTACCATCGGTTTTAATGGCCGCAGAAAGTCCAGTCCCTACGGAGTTAATAACTGACCAATTTGTATTTGTGCCAAGCTGCACTGGACTGGACCTATTAACTGTATCATTAAATCCTAATTGGCCAGAAGAATTAAATCCCCATGAAAATAATTGATATTGAGGAAATACCGTTACAGTTAAGCTAAATGTTCTTGATGCATCTTGGTTTTCCACATCGGTAGCTTTAACATCAAATGTATATGTTGTTTGAGTACCAATAGTAACAGTACCAGAAAATAATCCATTAGCAGCCAATGTGGTGCCAGCTGGTAATGATGTAGTATTAGAATATGTTATCGATGAATCAGAATTGGCACTTAGATTAACCGCAAAAGCACTATTGGCACTTTGGTTACTCAATGTTGCACCGGTACTCCATGCTGGAAATGAACTAGTGGTTAATCCATTAACTCTAATTGCAGTACCACCATTACTGTTCACCACATAAACTGGATATGAAGCCGCAGTTAGTGCTGGAGTTTGAGCTCTGAGTACGGTTGGACTAACATAAGATACTGCTGGTGCAGCAGTTGATCCAAACACCACAGTAGAACTATTGGTAAATCCTGATCCTGTAATAACAACAAAACCACCAGTAGTGTTGGCTGCTGTATCATCTAGAACATTATAGGATGAATCTGCAATTTGAATTGTGGTTATTAATGGTGCTGAGTTGGCTAAAATTGCCGCATTGGTATTTGCAGAAGCAAAAGCTGCAGCTGCCACAGAGGTAGCAATTGTGGCCACCGTATTGGCATTGTTTGCGGAAGCTAAATTACTGGCAACAGATGCATCAAGCTTATCTGAAGTGATTGCGCCAATTTGAATATTGTTTGCTGATATTTTTGCCATAGTGATTTATTTAGTATGATTTGGTTATAGTTATAACAGTTATTAATTTCTTGTGATTGCAAAACAGGCATCTATACCACCAGCTACTTGATACCAATTTGTTCCTGTACCGACTTGAGTTGGACTGGAAACATCACCACTAAGATTTAAACCTAATTGGCCAGCACTATTTCTACCACAAGTCCACAATGTACCATTACTTCTAATTGCAGCCATATAATTTTCTCCAAGTCCTACATCGGTCCAATCTGTTCCTGATCCTACTTGAGTTGGAACATATTTGTCGAGCCCACTATTTTGACCTAATTGGCCATAACTATTACGTCCCCAAGTCCATAAGGTGCCATCAGTTTTGATAGCTGCGACCGCTGGGGATCCATTTGAGGTATATATTTTACTCCAATTTGTTTCTGATCCTACTTGTACAGGACTGGATCTATCAACTTGGTCTCCATGTCCTGTAAATCCATAGGCACCATATCCCCAACTCCATAATGTGCCATCGTTTTTGATAGCAATACATGCAAAGTTTCCACTACGCACATCACTCCAATTTGTTAACGCACCAATTTGTACTGGACTGGATCTTGCAAGAATGGTGTTTGATCCTTGTTGTCCATTGGAACCTCTTCCCCAACCCCATAATGTACCATTACTTTTAACTGCAAAACCAGCATTATCACCAGCTGAGGCATTTAACCAAGTAAATGCGCCACCATCTAACATTGCTGGACTGGTTCTGTCCGCAGTACGACTGTTATTTCCTTGTGCTCCGTCAGCTGCATTTCCCCATATCCATAATGTATTATCATTTTTAATTGCTACTGATTGAGTACTATTGATTGCAAAATTATTACTCCAATCTGTTGAAGCATTAATTTGTGTTGGACTTGATCTTCCAGTGGTTGTTTGAGAAACTCCAACTCCTAATTGACCAGTATAATTTACACCCCAAGCCCATAGTGTGCCATCATCTCTACGAGCTAATATACCGGGATAACTACTTGATTTGCTGGCTGATATTTTTGTCCAATCTGGTTTTCCTCCAACTTGTGTTGGACTAGAAACCTCGGAGCCAAAAGTATTTAATCCTAATTGGCCTCTATTAGGACTACCCCAAGACCAAATCTTATATGGAACCTTAACAGGTAAAGTAAATGTTCTTGAGGTGCTTTGTGATTCATCATCGGTTGCTTGGACTGTAAATGTATAGTTTGTATCAGTTGAAACAGTATTTGCACCATAGAACCAGCCGTTAGACATTAATGTAGTGCCGACTGGTAATGCTGTGGTGTTAGCATAATTAATTATTGCTGAATCTGAAGTAGCTACAATATTGAATCCAATTGGATAATCACCATATTCATTGGACAAGGTTGCATTAGTATCAAATAGTGGAAAATCACTTATTGATGAATCATTAATAATAAAACCAACATCAAAATTATGTATATTTGACCAATATGGAATATTTGGAACTTGTACTGGACTGGATCTATATACTCTATCATTTAGTCCTAGTTGGCCTAGATCGTTTTTTCCCCATGTCCATAATGTACCATCAGTTTTAGCAGCCATAATGGCTTCTAATCCATTAACATGAATTTTTTTAGTTTGACTCCAATTCGTTTCTGTTCCTACTTGTACTGGACTGGATCTATATACTCTATCATTTAGTCCTAGTTGGCCAAAATTATTTTGTCCCCATGTCCATAATGTGCCATCAGTTTTAACAGCTAATGCACAGGCCAAACCAGAAGCAATAATATTACTCCAATTTGTGTCTGTACCAACTTGTGCAATTGTTGATCTACTAACTATAGTATTGCTTCCTAGTTGGCCACTTGTGCCAAGACCCCATGTCCATAATGTACCATCATTCTTGATGGCCATACTTGGTGATCCCGCACTAATTGAAGTCCAAGTTGAGCCCACACCAATTGCAACAGGAACGGATCTTGCATTTCTAGTACCGTCACCTACTCGGCCATCAATATTATATCCCCAAGACCATAATGTGCCATCGGTTTTAAGTGCTAAATTCATACCACCAGAAGATATATCAGTCCAATTTGTGCCTGTTCCTATTTGTACAGGACTTGATCTGTTTCCTGAGTTACCAGTGCCTGTAAACCCTAGACCTAATTGACCTTCACCATTGTACCCCCAAGACCATAATGTTCCATCGGTTTTAATAGCTATATTGATTAGGGAACCCGCAGACACTTTACTCCAATTTGTTAATGCACCAACTTGAGTTGGACTGGACCTAGGAATATTGACAGTATTGATTCCTAGTTGGCCTCTATCGTTTTGTCCCCACACCCACAATGTACCATCAGATTTAATACCTGTAGCATTAAGTCCAGAAAAATCGGAATTAATTTGACTCCAATTCCAATCTGTTGATGATCCTACTTGTGATGGACTGGATCGGTAAACTAAATCATTTTCTCCTAATTGACCTTGATTATTTTTCCCCCACGCATATAATTTTCTTTTGTTAAGAAAAGTTATATTGAATTCTTTAAAACTGTCTTGTAATTCAGTATCAGTAACTTTTGCTGTAAATGTATAGGTGGTGTCCGAATTAGCACTAGTATTAGCCGAAGCATAAAAATATCCATTGGCCAGTAAATTAGTACCAACTGGTAATATAGTAGTGTTTGCGTAAGAAATAATATTAGAATCTGAAGAAGCACTTAAATTAAGTGCAAACGCTACGCCATTTCTTTGTTGTGATAATGTTGCACCGGTAATCCATGTTGGGAATAAACCGGTTTTTAATCCATTAACACGAATTGCCGTACCACCATTAGTGTTCACCACATACACAGGATAAGTTCCTGATGTAATGGCTGGAATCTCTGCTCTCAATGTACTTGAGTTTACTAATGTGGTGGTCAATGCGGTGTTACTAGAACCCACCATAACAATGGCACCAGATTGAAAATTAGATCCAGTAATTTGTAGATATGCACCACCAGTATTGGCTGCCGTATCATCTAAAACATTATAAGATGAATCAGTAATTGATATTGTATTGATTGTTGGTGGTGTATTAGCAACTAATTGTGTTTGTAATGTAACAAAAGTACTAACCGCTTGTGCAGCCACATTGGCAGAGATTGCCACAGCAGAAGCTACAGAGGCTGCATTGAATGTGTTTGCTACACCAGAATCAAATACAAAAGATTTGATTGAGTTGTTTGCGATATTGTAAGACTTAATGAATTGAGTCATTTAGTTTAAGGTGACACCAAAGGTAGGATTTCCTGCACGAATTTGTGTCCATTTAGTGCTTGTGCCAAGTTGTGTAGGACTGGATTTAGGTTGATATGTGGTGTTAAATCCTAATTGGCCATTATTATCATTTCCCCACATCCACAATGTTCCATTTGTTTTGATTGCGCCTGTGACGACTGCGAATGTATGTACTAAACTCCAATTGGTGTTCGTTCCTACTTGTGTTGGACTAGAACGTTTTACTGTGTCACTAAGTCCTAATACACCTTGACTATTACCTCCCCATGCCCATAAAGTTCCATTAGTTTTAATAGCCAATGAATTTTCAAAACTAGGAGATATTAAACTCCAATTAGTATCTGTTCCTATTTGAACAGGACTGGATCTATACACCCTATCATTTAATCCTAATTGTCCTTCAGCATTTGCACCCCAAACCCATAATGTACCATCAGTTTTGATAGCTGCACAATAATCATTAGCCATTTCTACTTTAGACCAATTGGTTGCTGTTCCTACCTGTGTTGGGCTGGATTTGTTAGACCTATCATTCAATCCTAATCTACCATCACTATTTCTACCCCAAGCCCATAAGGTACCATTGGTTTTTATAGCAACAGTAGAATAACCAAATGTTTTCACTAAACTCCAATCGGTACCTGCACCAACTTGAGTTGGACTGGATCTATAAGTGTCACTATTTAAACCTAGTTGACCATAGTTTTGTGCAGATCCTCTATTGCCCCATGCCCACAATGTTCCATTTGTTTTGATTGCAAAAGTAGACATCGAACCTGTAGATACTGAACTCCAATTGGTGTCTGTTCCTACTTGTGTTGGACTAGAACGATTTATTCTATCATTCAGTCCAAGAGAACCTCCATAAGTGTTGGTTCCCCACAACCACAATGTGCCGTTGTCCTTAACGGCAGCTGCTACGCCAGACCGCACAGTAACCTGATTGCTCCAATTTGTTAAATTTCCCACTAATGTTGGGCTGGATTTTCTAGTATAATTTCCTTGAGTGTTTAATCCTAATTCACCACTAGCATTATTTCCCCACGAATACAATCTATAATCTTCTATTACTGTAACAGTCAAACTAAATGTTCTACTTGCATCTTGGTTCTCACTATCGGTTGCTTTGACATCAAACGAATATGTTGTTTGAGAACCAATTGAAACCGTACCTGAAAAATATCCATTGGCAGCCAATGTTGTACCAGCAGGTAGTGCTGATGTGTTTGCATAGGTGATATTAGAATCTGATGTAGCACTTAGACTTACACCAAAAGAAGTATTGGCACTTTGATTACTTAATGTTGCACCGGTACTCCATGCTGGGAATGAACTGTGTGTAAGTCCATTAATCTTAATCGCAGTAGCACCAGTATCAGTATCAATAACATACACAGGATAACTTGTAGCCGCTGCTGCAGGTACCTGAGCTCTGAGTGTTGAAGTGTTTACAAATGTTACAGAAGTTGCATTGTTTGTTCCAATAATAACTTGTGAGTTGGCACCAAATGTTGAACCGGTAATTTGAATAAAACCACCAGTAGTATTGGCTGCGGTATCATCTAGAACATTATAAGATGAATCACAGATAGATATCGTTTTAATTTTTGGAGATAAGGCACCAGGAACCAACTGAGTAACAGTAATGGTATTATTGGTGATATTATTTGCGGTTATCTGTGTTGTCATATTGTTTTATTTATTATGGTTAATTTAATGTAATACCAATAGCTGTGTGACCGCCAGCACTAATATCACTCCAATTAGTATTTGTGCCAATTTGGACAGGACTAGACCTATAAATTAAATCATTTTTTGCCAATTGTCCTTCATTATTTCTTCCCCAAGACCATAATGTACCATCGGTTTTGATGGCCATAGAAATTCCTGAACCATTACCACCAGCACCAGCGCTAATTTTACTCCAATTGGTGCCTGTTCCTACTTGTACTGGGCTGGATTTATCAATTATGTTGTTTTGTCCTAATTGGCCATAGTTGTTGTATCCCCATAACCATAAAGTACTATCGGTTTTGATGGCCATTATATGAAAACCGGTGGTTGAAACACTAATATCGTTCCAATTTGTCAACGTACCAACTTGTGTTGGACTAGATCTCGATACCGCAACATCGTTTAATCCTAGATGTGGACCGGCATTACCCCAAGTCCATAGTGTTCCATTTGTTTTAATGCCTGCAGACCACCGTTCAGCACTAATAACCTTTTTCCAATTTGTGTCGGAACCAACTTGTGTTGGACTTGATTTGTGTGAAGTGTCATCTAAACCTAATTGGCCTTGAGTATTCCATCCCCACATCCATAAGGTACCATTAGTTCTAATTGCAGCCATGCTATAACTACCTACACTAATGTCATTCCAATTTGTGTCGGAACCAACTTGTGTTGGACTTGATTTTGTAACAGAATTATTATGTCCTGTTGATCCTAATAAACCAGAACCCCAAGTCCACAATGTACCATTAGTTCTAATGGCTGCACCATTATCAAATATTCCTCCAATTTTACCCCAATTTGTGTCGGAACCAACTTGCGTTGGACTGGATCTGTTTCCTGGGGCATCTAATCCTAATTCGCCAGTATTATTTCTTCCCCAAGACCATAAAGTACCATTAGTTTTTATGGCCATTGCACTATATCGAATTACTTTAATTGAATTCCAATTTGTGTCGGAACCAACTTGAACTGGACTACTGCGACTAACAGAATCATTTAATCCAACTTGCCCATTGGATTCTATACCCCACGAATACAATCTTGTTTGTGGTGGTACTGTGATTGTTATACTAAATGATTTTGATGCATCTTGGTTTTCGGTATCAGTAGCTTTAACAACAAAGTTATAAGTTGTTGTGGAAACAGGATTAGATGTACCATAAAAATAACCATTGGCTAATAATGTAGTACCACTAGGCAACACAGTAGTATTGGAGTATGTTATGGATGAATCACTTGTAGCACTTAAACTAATTGCAAATGATGTGGCACTATTTTGTCCTGTTAATGTAGTACCTGTTCCCCATATTGGAGTATTACTAAAGGTAATTCCATTAATACGAATTGCAGTAGAGCCATCAAATGTATCAATAACATATACTGGATATGTGGCAGCTGCAAATGATTGAACTTGAGCTCTGAGTGTTGTATTGTTTACATAGGTGGTACTGGTTGCTGTGGTAGTTCCAATAACAACAACTGAGTTGCTTGTAAAATTAGTACCAGTAACTTGTATGAAACCACCACCAGTATTGGCTGCCGTATCATCTAGAACATTATAAGATGAATCACAGATAGCAACAGAGGTGAGAACAGGATTTAAAGCACCAACGACAAGTTGGTTTGCTGTAATGGATCCTGGAGCAAAGCTATCTCCGACTAATTTAGTTGGCATGGATTAATTAGTAGTAATGCCTATTGACCACTGGGAATGATTCATTGCTTTTGTCCAATTTGTTCCGGCAACTTGAGCTGGACTGGTCTGACTAGTTAAATTGTTTATTCCTAATTGACCTTCTTGATTTACTCCCCAAGCCCACAAAGTTCCGTCAGTTTTAGTAGCAAAGGTTGAACTGTATCCACCCCAGACATTAAGCCAATTTGTGCCTGCGCCTACTTGTGATGGACTATTTTGATCACTGCCAAAAGGTATCCATCCACAGTAGTTATCTTGAATGGTGCCACTAGGAGCTCGGCCCCAAGCCCACAATGTGCCATTGGTTTTAATTGCATATCCCGCACTATAACCTGTGGCAGTCTTTAACCATGTGGTATCGGAACCTATTTGTGCTGGGCTGGATCTATAACCACCCGAAGTTCCTAAACCATTTTGGCCTTTGTTATTTCCTCCCCAAGACCATATGGTACCATTAGTTTTAATTGCGAGTACTGATATGTATCTGCATGATACTTCACGCCAATCGGTTGAAGTACCAATTTGTTTGGGTGAACTAGAAACATCAGTTGTATTGTTGTGGCCTAAAGATCCAAAAAAAACCTT
>Ga0247723_1001821_pt1 | contig 12043 bp, 15 predicted proteins | sample MSEWelMarce5H_FC_FD_189079 | JGI IMG/M metagenome (GOLD analysis project Ga0247723, IMG submission 189079) | Subsurface sediment microbial communities from gas well in West Virginia, United States - MSEEL Well Study Marcellus 5H_FC | ecosystem: Environmental > Terrestrial > Deep subsurface >...
CTCTATGGTCGTGCGTGAAGACACGATGGACTTGCTAGAACAAGTGATGACCGAGCTTGATGACCGAGATGAGAAGGTGGCGGTATGAACGACGGCGTAGAACTTTTGCTTGAACGCATGAAGACTAACCCTGAAGAGTTTTATGGGGAATACAACAAGTGGACTGAAGTGCTCAGTAAGTTTGAACGCTTCCTCAGCGAAGACGAGCGAGCCCGTATCTATGAGGTCATAAACAAGATACGTCGTGACGAGTTCACACGTGTTGTGATGCAAGAGATATTGCGTGAGCCTACACCTGTCGAGATTGACCCTGACACGTTCACAATTAAAACGGCAGGTCGTTTTACACGGACAGATTTATTGAGACAACAAGCTGATGAGACCTACCTAAAAGCTCAGATAGAAAAAAATAGGGGTATCAAGTGAACATACTCACAATCGACTTCGAGACTTACTACTCCGTCACCTACTCATTGACTAAGATGACAACGGAAGAGTATATCCGTGGAGATGAGTTTGAAGTCATCGGTGTTTCCGTGCAAATTGATGCCGAAGAACCGCAATGGTTTACTGGAACGCACGCAGAAACTAAGGAATGGCTACAACAGTTTGACTGGGACAACAGCTTCGCACTAGCCCACAATGCTATGTTTGACAGCGCAATCCTTTCTTGGATATTCGACATCAGACCGAAAGCATGGCTAGACACACTATGTATGGCTCGTGCAACAGATGGCTTGGAAGTTGGTAACAGTTTGGCTAAGTTAGCCGACCGCTACGGCGTAGGCAAAAAGGGCACAGAAGTTGGTGATGCTAAAGGCTTGCACCGCATAGACTTTCCCAAAGCACAGTTGGCACAGTATGGTGAGTATTGCAAGAACGACGTGGCTATTACTTATCAGCTATTCCAAATCATGGTCGACCGCTTCTCGATGTCTGAGCTTAAGTTAATTGACCTAACTCTTTCTATGTTCTACAACCCTGTGTTGCAATTAGATACATTGCTTCTTGAACAACACCTGATGCAAGTTAAAGACAGGAAAGATAAGTTACTTGAGGCTTGCATCTCCGATAAAGACACATTGATGTCTAACCCTAAGTTAGCCGAGTTGCTAATCAGTTTGGGTGTTGAGCCACCGATGAAGATAAGCCCTGCGAACGGAAAGGAAACATATGCTTTCGCAAAAAATGATGATGGATTTAGACAGCTTGCCGAACACCATGACGAGCGGGTGCAGGCTATTATTGCCGCACGGCTTGGAACTAAATCTACGCTCGAGGAGACTAGAACTGAACGTTTCATCGGTATCTCTTTACGAGGAAAGATGCCAGTACCCTTACGATACTACGCTGCTCATACAGGACGATGGGGAGGAGACGATAAGCTCAATTTACAGAATCTCCCAAGAAAATCGCTACTTAAAAAAGCGATACGGGCTCCCAAAGGGTTCGTTTTAGTTGATGCCGACTCATCACAAATTGAAGCTCGCACAGTCGCATGGTTGTCAGGACAGAACGATTTAGTAGAGGCATTCGATGCAAAGCAAGACGTATACAAAATCATGGCATCTTCTATCTACGGCAAGAAGGAAGAAGAAATCACTGCGGATGAAAGGTTCGTGGGTAAGACCACGATTCTCGGAGCAGGGTACGGGATGGGTTCCACCAAGTTCAAGCTTCAACTTCAAACTTTTGGGGTGGAAATTGCTGATGAGGAAGCGTCTAGAATTATTGACGTCTACCGTGGAACATACAAATGGATACCGAAGCTATGGAAGGAAGCTAATAGCTCCTTGGACGCTCTACGACAAGGCAAGACTGCTAAAGTTGGGTGTCAAGACCAAGCACTTGTGCTTACGGAGTCAGGTTTTCTACTCCCTAGCGGACTCTACTTGAACTACCCCGACCTGAAGAAGGATAGCGATGACCAGTGGAGTTACGCAAGCCGACGTGGTCGCATCAAAATTTACGGCGGTAAGATTGTTGAGAACGTATGCCAAGCGCTAGCACGTTGCGTCATCGGTGAGCAGATGCTTCGTATATCAAAGAGATACAAGGTTGCATTGACCGTACACGATGCGGTGATGGCGGTAGTCAAGGAAGAAGAACGTGATGACGCTATACGTTATGTAGCCGAGTGCATGAGTTGGAGACCTAAGTGGGCGCAGACGCTACCGCTTGCTTGCGAAATAGGTGCAGGTAATAACTATTCAGATTGTAGCGACAAGAAATCAATTGAGAAATGGGGGTTAGTATGACCGCAGTTATTGAATGGCTTGGTAGTGGGTTGCTAAAGATTCTTGATATGTTCAAGAACCCTGAGTTGATTAAGCCTGAACCGCAAGTAATCGAAGTAAAAGAAACGATTGATGAACGGCTAACAGTTGATGGCGTAGAAAAGGGCGAGTTCCCAAAGACACTTAGTCAGTTGCTTGATAACTTGGATGCTACGTTTGAAGCATATAAATCACCTAGCTTTAATAGCTGGGTCACTACTGACGAACGGATTGGACTGAAGAAGTTAGGTGCTCACGTACCAAACCCTTGGTTGTTTCAGACTTACAAGCACGGTGATTTAAGAGTATCAAGTACCGAGAAGATGCCTAGCTTCATGATGATTTCTTTGGATGCTAGAGATACACATGGCACCAATAGTATTTCACCTAGCTTTATGTACGCAGTTAAACAGAAGGCGCCCCCTTGGTTTGTGCAGAAGAAGAAAGGCACCGTGTATAAAGTTGGCGCAGCTTACTTCCTAAACAAGTTATATTGGGCATGTGCTTGGTTGGTTGTTAAAGAAGACGGCACAGTTGAGCTATGCAAGGAACACAGAGCCGACCCAATCATTATTAAGAAAGGTAAACATAAAGGCTACGCATATAACAAAAAGGTTTATGACATGCCCGAGATATGCCACGACTGGGATGACGGCGAACATGTTTTAAAAGAAATATTTTTAAACTTATTTGAGTGGTGGATTAAACGGGGTGAGCGTTGGAACGTAACAGTTAAAAAGAATGGCGACAGAGTTACTTTCTGTGTAAACAAAGAGCTTACTAAGAAATATTTTGCCGACAGAGATAAGTCAGTAAAGACAAGCACAGGTCAAACTAAACGCATCATTCACTTTGTGAAAGAGCATGAAAGAAAGTACGGAGATAAGATACGTACGGTTAAGGAACACATCAGAGGGGTAAACAAATTCACATGGAAAGGTTATCAGTGCATTGTGTCAGCACCTGAGTTCGGAATGCGTATATCATCTGCGGTGTTTGATTTAACCCCTGATATAGAACTTAATGATGGCGAAGAAAGAGAAGGCTATGTATCAATGAGTAAAGTTGGTTTGATACTTGCCCAAGATGAAGAACGAAGAGCAGAAAGATGACAATGAAAAAAGTAGATTACAGCCCTGCCTACCTAGAGGCGAAGAAATGTTTAGAGCTAGCGCATGATGCGTTAGTAGCAGGTAAGTTTCAGATTGCGTACGACCACTGCTTGAACGCACAGGTTGAGATGCGGTTGATGACCACTGCGGTTAAGACTTGGCTACCTAGGAAAGAAGACTAATGAGCGACTTAAAATGGTCTTACTCGTCCTTGGGTTTATTCCAACAGTGCCCACGTAAGTATTATCACTTGCGTGTGGTTAAGGACATCAAAGAACCTGAGACCGAAGCTATCCTATACGGCAAGCGTGTACACGAGGCGGCTGAGTTTTATATCGGCAAAGGCACGCCACTACCACCGCCGTTTGAGCAGTTTAAAGAAGTGCTAGACATGTTGAAGGCAATCCCTGGGGAAAAGCTATGCGAATACAAGATGGGGCTAACAAAAGATATACAAGCGTGTGGTTTTTTCGACGAGAACGTATGGTTCAGAGGAGTCGCCGACTTAGTCATCATAAACGGGGATACAGCACGGGTAATCGATTACAAGACTGGTAAGTCATCGGAGTTTGCTGACGTCAAGCAGTTGGAGTTGATGGCGCTGGCTATCTTCAAACACTTTCCAAAGGTGCGTAAGGTCAAGACTGGCTTGGTGTTTTTAGTTTGCAACGACTTCGTGAAAGCCGATTTCCAAAAGAAAGATGCCCCGCTCACATGGCTCAAGTGGATACAAGAGACCGACCGCCTAGAGAAAGCGCATGAGACAGGTGTATGGAATGCAAAACCTAACTTTACTTGCCGTAAGTATTGCTTAGTTAAGGAGTGTGAACACAATGGAAGAGGACATTACAGATGAATGAAGAAGACTTGAGAGATTGCTTTGCTATGTTTGCTATGTTAGGTATATTAATCCGTGGCGATGAGGTACCTATAAAGACGGCTTATAACATAGCTGACCAAATGCTTGAACTAAGAAAGTATAAAGAAACCGAAGTTGGCATTGCCGCAGTTAAATCAAGACCAAGGAAAACAAAATGAACGAAGAAAATAAAGTATGGCTTACCAAGTTAAGAAACTTTTTAATTGTATTGCTTGTTGGCTTTGCCATCGGCAGTATGGTGTCTAATGCTACTTTTACTTATCACTTGCAACAGGACTGCGACACTATGAAGCAGTTCCGTATTGGTAAGTTAGCCTACACGTGCATGGTGAAGTAATGAACGAGAATCAAAAGAAAACAACTGAGCAGTACCGTAGCAACTACGACAACATATTTAAGAAAAAACAGGATGACAAACCTAAAGAACAAGAAACCAAACCAAGTCCAGGGAATTGACTATGATGGCATGAATCAACAAGAGGTTGCAGATGCTTTAGGTATTAGCCGAACAGCAGTGCAGAACATTGAGAGACGTGCCTACAAGAAGTTTAAACGTGCACTAGCAAAAAGACTTAAACATATTACAGATTTATTATGACCCCGCAAGAACAACAGAAAGAAGAACGTGAACAACGAGAACGAAAAGATAGAGAACGAAACGATTAACCGAGAGCAGATTGTTTTATGGGCATATGAAGCGGGGTTCCCGACAAACTATGCACGTAACGAGATAGCAAGATTTGAAAAGTTTGCACGACTATTACAGAAATACTTAGAAAGGGACTACAAATGAGCATTGAAACGGTAACAATTAACAAACAAAAACCATCATTGATGATTGCAACACCAATGTACGGCGGTATGTGTACAGGTAACTTCATGGTTGGCGTGCTACAAACTATAAATAAGATGCAGTCTATTGGCGTGCAAGTCTACTTCGTACAGATGGGTAACGAATCATTGATTACTCGTGCACGTAACGAGCTGACACGTATCTTCTTAGAGAAGAACTTTGACTACCTAATGTTCATTGATGCAGACATCGGATTTGACGGTAATGCGGTTGCTCAGTTGATGGCTGCTGATAAAGACATCGCTTGCGGTATCTATCCTAAGAAAGAAGTTGATTGGGTTGCAGTTGAGAAGGCAGTATCACTAGGTAAGACCACAAACCTCAAAGATTACTCAGGCGCTTTTGTATTGAACTTCGCACATGAGCTAGGTCAAGAACTACATACCGATGAATCAGGTTGTATCGAAGTTCGCCACGGGGGCACAGGCTTTATGCTTATCAAGCGTAAAGTGTTTGATGACTTAGCCGACAAAGTCCCTACTTACAGACCAAGCACAGTTAAGGACGCTAACGGTAACTACCTCAAACCTGAAGTAAAAGAGTTCTTTGCTACAAGTATTGACGAGTCAGGTTGCTTACTATCTGAGGACTACCACTTCTGTGAGTTGCATCGTAAGCATGGTGGCAAGATTCACGTGAACCCATTCATCAAGCTAGAACACGTTGGCACATACGTATATGGTGGCGACATCATCAAAGCGGGTGGTAACTTAAAATGAGCCTACCTGAAATTCACCTAGCCACCGACGGAGACCTGAACTATGCTCTTTTTAAGCACTCTGATGTTGTTAGCAATCATGTACGAGCTGGTGGTTACGAGACGGAGTTACAGACTATCTCCAATGAGCTATTGGTTGGGCATACTGATGGCATTGTTTTGGATGTTGGTGCTAATTTGGGAAGCTATGTTGTACCGCTCGCCAAGCGAAACACTCATCTACAGTTTGAATGCTTTGAGCCACAACGTATAGTCTACTATCAGCTATGCGCTAACACTTTCTTAAACCGACTAAGTAATGTATATACACACAATGTTGGCGTGAGTAACGAACAGCGCATCACTAGCTATGTATTGCCAAACTATGCGGAAGAAACCAATATCGGCGCATTCAGTATTGACTTTGACACTCGCCTCAAAGACTACGAAGTTAAGTCTGAGGGTGTTACCGAGCGCATGATAATCATTCCGCTTGACTCTATGCAGTATGAGAAGGTTCGCCTAATCAAGATTGACGTAGAGGGGCATGAGCTACAGGTGCTTCAGGGCGCAGAACATACGTTGCGTGAAAATAACTATCCGCCGATTATCTTCGAGGCATGGACTTGGAAGTTCCCTGAGAAGCGTCAGGCAGTCTTTGACCACTTGGAAAGCCTAGGATATGAGATTACGCAGATTGGGCAAAACAACCTAGCGCAGAGGAAGAAATAAGGATAATATAGGCTTTTCGCCTATAGGAGGGCTTATGCCATACGTTAATAAACCAAGACCATACAAGCACGAATACGAGACTTATGACGGCACCGAAGCTGTTAAAAAGAAACGTGCCCAGCGTAACAAAGCCCGTCGCATGATGGAAGCTGCTGGCAAAGTGCACAAAGGCGATGGCAAAGACGTAGACCATAAGACACCTCTATCCAAAGGTGGCAAGACAACGATGGGTAATCTATCTGTTAAATCAGCTAGCGCCAACCGTTCGTTTAGCCGTAACTCGGACAGCAGTGTGAAGAAGAACAAACCAAAAAATGGAAATAGTCGATAACAAAGCACTAGTAATAACGACGAGACGCCCTCAATTAGTAACCGAGTGCATCACTAAAAGCAAGATTATCGAATCCAATGGCGACTTACATAAGGTCGCTGTTCACTGGGGCTTGGACGAAGCTCAAGCCTTGGCTAAGCTTAAGGTCAAGAAGGTGCCATCTCCAATCATGCGTGACTATGATTGGCCAGGTGTGTTCCCTCCGATGGCGCACCAAAAGGACACTGCTGCGTTTTTAACGCTCAACAAGCGTAGCTTCTGCTTCAACGAGCAGGGTACAGGCAAGACTGCATCATCAATATGGGCGGCTGATTACCTAATGAAGCAAGGTAAGATAAAACGCGTGTTAATTATCTGCCCACTATCTATCATGCAGTCGGCATGGCAAGCAGACTTGTTTAAGTTTGCAGTGCACCGCAAGGTTGGATTAGCATACGGGGACCGCTATAAACGCAAGGCAGTTATCAATAGCGATGCCGATTTCGTCATTATTAACTACGACGGTATTGAGATTGTTGCTGAGGACATTATCTTCGCGGGGTTTGACTTAATTATTATTGACGAAGCAAACGCATACAAGACCCCTACGACGAAGCGCTGGAAGACACTTAACGCTATTCTAAAGAGTCATGAGGACATGTGGCTATGGATGATGACGGGTACCCCTGCGGCGCAAAACCCTACAGATGCCTACGGCTTGGCTAAGATGTGCGTGCCTGACAATGTGCCTAGATTCTTTGGTGCATTCCGTGACCAGACCATGACGAACTTAAGTAAGTTTCGTTGGATACCTAAACCAAACGCAAACCAAGTAGTTTTTGATGCACTGCAACCTGCAATAAGATATACTAAAGAACAGTGCATTGACCTACCAGAGCTAACTCATGTTTTTCGGGACGCCCCCCTTACTCCGCAACAGGCGAAATACTACAAAATCCTCAAGCAGCAAATGCTTATGGTTGCCGACGGAGAAGAAATCTCCACAGTCAATGCAGCAACGAACCTCAACAAACTGCTACAGATTTCTGGTGGCGCTGTTTATTCTGACAATGGTTCTGTTATTGAGTTTGATGTTTCTAACCGCTTACGAGTTGTTCAGGAAGTAATCGAAGAAGCAAGCCACAAGGTACTTGTCTTTGTTCCGTTCACGCATACAATAGAGTTACTGAGAGAGCACCTGAGAGGGGCAGGTATTACCTGTGAAGTTATCAATGGCGCCGTGCCAGTCAATAAACGCACCGAGATATTTAAACGCTTCCAAGAGTCCGAGTCACCACGAGTACTTATCATACAACCACAAGCCGCTGCTCACGGGGTTACATTGACTGCCGCTAACGTAATCATTTGGTACTCACCTGTTACTTCTATCGAGACATACTTGCAGGCTAATGCACGTATTCACCGTAAAGGGCAAGTCAACCCAATGACTATTGTGCATATTAAGGGTAGTCCCGTAGAGACAAGACTGTATAGCATGTTGCAAAATAAACTGGATATTCACTCAAAAATCATAGACTTATATCAGAGTGAAATTTCCGAAGAAAAATAAATAAAAATACTTGACAGGGTCAAGTTTATACACTAACATTACTTAACAGGCGTTAGACCTGTAAACAACAAAAGGAAAAACTAATGGACGATAAACCATCAGTCGAACAACTCGTCTCCGTCTACACCAAGATATACACCAAGCGTGAGGAAGAAGAGCGTGTTTGGAAGGCTAGAGAAGCAGAGCTGACAGAACAACTTGACCTAATCAAACGTGAACTGTTAGACATATGCAAAGAAAACGGCGTCAAAAGCTTGAGAACAAAAGCCGGCACACTAATTCGTACAGTTACCACTCGGTATTGGACTAATGATTGGGAACACTTTCATAAGTTTATGCTTGATAACCAAGCACCTGACTTGTTAGAGAAGCGCATTCATCAAAGCAACATGAAACAGTTTTTAGAAGAGAACCCCGAATTGCTGCCTGCCGGGTTAAATATGGACAGCGAATACACAATCACAGTAAGGAGAAGTAAATCATGAACGGATGGGAACCAGTAGAAGAGGCACCATTGAGGTTAGAGGAGTCTGAAAAGAACAATCTAGAAGCAATGATGTCGGCAACTGCAAAACCAAAACGCATTAAAGCAAAATTGCTTGATGACCCAGTCAACAGCCCAGCGCACTACACAGTTGGTGGCATTGAGACTATTGACTACATCAAAGCAAAACTAACGCCCGAAGAATTTATTGGGTACTTAAAGGGTAATGTGATTAAATACACATCCCGTGCAGGAAAGAAGCAAGACACGATACAAGATTTAGAGAAAGCACAGTGGTACATGAATCGTCAAATCAAGGAACTTAAAGGAGAAGCAAAATGAGTGAACTAGCATTGTTTAATAATAATTTACCTGACTACCTAAAAGAGGTAGAACTAGATGACGTTACCAAAGCCCTTGCAGGTGGCGGTGGTAGCAAGCGTATTTCTTTGCGTGGCGGCAAGTTCCGCATGGTTGTAAACGGCGAAGAAGTAATGACAAGTAAGAACGATGAGTTAGAAGTTGTTATCGTTAATGCGGCTAAAGAAGTATCTCGCCAATACTATGGCTCTGCATATAACCCGAAGGCGGATGCTACTCCTCCTGACTGCTGGTCTAACGATGGTATTGCTCCAGATAAAGGTGTTAAAGAAGCTCAGCACCACAACTGCGCCGAGTGCCCACAGAACATTAAAGGTTCAGGCCAAGGCGAGTCACGTGCATGCCGCCACTTCCGTCGCTTAGCCGTTGCTATGGCGCACGATGTTACTGGTGATGTTTATCAGTTGCAGTTGGCATCTAAGTCTATCTTCGGTAAAGGTGATTTAGAGCACATGCCGTTTGAGCAGTATGCTAAGTATGTCGGCGCACAGGGTTATAACCTAAACACGTTGGTTACCCAAATGCGCTTTGACGAGACTAGCGATACCGCTAAATTATTCTTCAAGCCATTGAAGTTTTTATCCCGTGAAGATTGGGAAGCAGCTAAGAAACAGGGCGACACACCTGCTGCCAAGAACGCTATCCAAATGACGGTAGCGCAGACTGACGGGGTTAAGCCAAAGCTAGAAGCACCTAAAGCTGCTGCACCTAAAGTAGAGAAAGTTGTAGCTGAGGAAGTAGACGAGCCTAAGAAGCGCGAAGACAAGAAGCCTGAGCCGACTGCCAAGCGTGACCTCAAGTCTGTAATGAGTGGCTGGTCTACTGACGACGAATGAGTTTAAGAGGCTATAGCTTTCGATTGGTGCAAGCTAACCAAGCTGCCGATTCCAAGAAGATTGGGGTGGCGCTTGGTAGGTACTGCATCACTAAGGATATACCTGTTGCTGAGATTGCGGATAAGTTTGATGTGTCTCGGATGACAATATATTCTTGGTTTACAGGTGTTGCGGAACCACATCGCTCGAAAGCCGAACAGATTGCAGCGATGCTAAAGAGAGCTAGGTTTAGCGTTTAGTTTACAGGGGTAGCTAGTTTGACGGAACGAACAGGGGATTCGCCGCACCCCGTGCTACCCCACCTTTATTGCGGACAGAGGCGACAATGGCGACAACAGATTTACTGACAGCAGTGCTACCCCCGGAAGGGTGGTATTGCATCGTCGGCTTAAAACAAGAGGGACACCCAAGACAAGTCTTCATGCAAACGTTGCAAGAGGCTCAAGATGCTATTGATGATTTGTTGGCGAAGCAGTATGACGTTTACTTTGCATGTGCTAAGTACGAGAATGACACTGACGGAAGAACACAGAAGAACAGCACATACTTTAAGTCGTTTTGGATTGACGTAGATTGCGGAGTTGGAAAGCCATACGAAGACCAAGCTGAAGGCTTAGAAGCGTTAAAAACATTCTGTGAAACTATTCACTGGCCTTTGCCGACTATTGTAAATAGCGGTCGTGGTATCCATGCTTACTGGCGTTTGAACAGCACTATTAACCGCGCTGAATGGAAGGCGGTTGCCGACAGACTAAAAGCTCTATGCGTTGACCACGAGTTTCATGCAGACCCTAGCCGTACAGCAGAGAGTGCATCTATCCTACGAGTACCTGAAACATGGAACTTTAAGAACGACCCACCTTTCCCAGTAGAGCTACTGAAGATTGAGCCTGAATCAGAGTACGACCACCTACGCCAGTTGCTTGGTGTGTTGGTTGCACCTGACTATATTCCTAGGGGCTTGAGCGAAGTTACTAAAGCGTTGATGGGTAACCGTCAAAGCCGATTCAAAACCATCATGATGAAAACGATTGATGGTAAAGGGTGCGCACAGCTAGAGCATATTGCGCTTAATCAAGACACAATTGAAGAACCACTTTGGAGAGCAGGCCTGTCAATAGCATGGCACTGCGTAGATAGAGATGAAGCCATCCATAAAATTTCTAGTGCACATCCATCGTATTCACCTGACGAAACGGAGAGAAAGGCGAATCAGACCAAAGGCCCGTATACCTGTGAGACCTTCGCCAAACTTAACCCGGATGGTTGTAGTGCTTGCCCAAATAAGGGGAAGGTATCGTCGCCGATATTACTTGGCAATGAGATTGTCGCTGCGGAACCGGATGCTCCGATTGTTGAAGAAACGCCCGAGGGTAAGCAGGAGAAATACATTGTTCCTGAACTCCCGTTCCCTTATTTCAGGGGGAAGACTGGGGGTATCTATGCGTCGCTTAAAGTCAAGGGTGATGACGATGAAGATGAAGAAAAAGTAGTAAACATTTATGAGCATGACTTGTATGTGGTCAAGCGTTTAAAAGACCCAATCAAAGGCGATGCTGTATGGATTCGGTTGCATCTACCGAAGGACGGAGTACGTGAGTTCTCTATGCCACAAACAGATGCACTTACATTCGACAAGCTAAGAGACAAGCTTGCATGGCATGGTGTTGTCGCTGCCAAAAAGCAGATGGATGCCATCATGAATTACTTAATTGCTTTCGTAAAAGAGCTACAACATAAATCACAGGTGGAAATTATGAGAACACAATTTGGATGGACGGAACAGAATGATGAATTTATCTTGGGTGAAAAAGAGATTGGTGCAGCTGGAACTACCTATAGCCCACCTTCTAGTACCACTGGCAGTTTGGCTGGGTTTTTGGCTCCTTGTGGTGACTATGACGAATGGAAA
>Ga0247723_1001823_pt1 | contig 12035 bp, 5 predicted proteins | sample MSEWelMarce5H_FC_FD_189079 | JGI IMG/M metagenome (GOLD analysis project Ga0247723, IMG submission 189079) | Subsurface sediment microbial communities from gas well in West Virginia, United States - MSEEL Well Study Marcellus 5H_FC | ecosystem: Environmental > Terrestrial > Deep subsurface > Rock...
CGGTTGTCCTTTGACGTACTTATATAAGATGTCCTTCTCAGCTTGTGTTGTGCCTGCCTCTGGCATACCAACAAATACTTTTGCTAATTCCGCATCAGAATAGCGGCTTGTGTCTTTCCAAAAGAATTGCGTGTCTTTACGGATACTGTCCATGCGCTCAGTCAATTGCTCAAGCAAACGCAAACGGTTCTTACGCGTAGCTTCCTTGGCCAGACGCACAGGTTCCGTCTTTTTAAACAACGCTTTAGCTCGATCAATTGCTTCCCACACAGGGCGTATGCGTGGTGATTTAGCAAAATTCTTTGGTGTTGCTCGGATGTAACCCAACTCTTCCTGCATCTCAGGGAACAGCGCTTTCTGTCCTTGCGGCACAGACTCGGTAGCGCGGATAGCGTCATTGATGGCTTGAATATCCACCTGCTTGACGTCGCGTCCTGCAACGATGGCGTCTACTACGGGCTCGACCTTGTCCAAAATCTCACGCGTAGCTTGGTTGTTATCCATCAGATCAGCGGCAGCATTGAGCGCATCGCGTGCACCGGGGCGCATACCACCCATCTTAGACATCTTGTTACGAACAAATTCTGTACGACGGGCTAACTCACCTTTAAGCGTAGTTGCAGTTTCACCACGAGCTTCGGCAACCTTCTGGGCTTCTGTCTCTTTAAATTGGCGTTTGAGCGGGCCTGTCTCTACACGCGTAGCTTTAACATCCGGCTTCTCCAGCAAGTTGCGCATTGCAGACTTGATACGCTCTTGGAAGTGTTTGATTTCAGCTTGGCTGATTGCTTGTGTACCGGCCTTAACCTGACGGCGTTCTGTAACCGCAGGGCGGACAATCTTGTCTGCACGCATCTGGGCAGGTTGCACAATCACGTCTTCAAACTCCGCTTGTGTGGGTTTGGCGTTAGATCTGGCAACCCAGTCATTGACTGCGTCAAACATGACAGACGCGGCTTTGATTGCTTCGTCTTGGGAGATGGCGGGTTGGCCTGCGGCACGACGGTTCAGTGCGGCTTCTTGAAGCGCAGAAGAAATAAGCTGACCACGCACTTGCTCGGCTTTGTTTGACAACGACTGTTCAGTAGAAGCGGCCATTTCTTTATTTGTACCACCAAGTGTCTGTTCTGTACGCAGTTGCTCAGTGATGTCGCTCAGTTTGGCCATGGCTTCTTGCTGTGCACGGCGTGCGGCAATCACTTCACGGGCGTAAGCGCCCCCTTCTTTGCTAAGCTGCTCAATCTTCTCAAGCGCCGTCTTGCCTTTGGTCAAAGCTTCCATGGCTGCGGCACGCTCTGGTGCACCGCGCTTACCTTGGGCTGGCATTGCGTAGCGGGCTGTGCGGTAGTCTTGGTCAGCCTTGTCTGCTTCTGCAATTAACGCATCAATACGCTCACGTACCTGAGGGCCACGGGCAATCGGCTTAACGCTAGGGTCAACGGCAATAACTGTCTGCCCTTCCAACGCCTTCTCAAACATTGGGTCAAGGTAGTCAAAGTTAGGCTCGGCGGTTTTCTTTTGTTCTTCAACCTGTGCCTCAGACTCTTTAAACATCGCCATCTGGTCTTCAGGTTGTGTAAGGGTCTGGGCTTTAAGCGTCTCTTGGCGCTGTGCCAACTCTTGTTTAGAGGCAGCTTTCTCTTTCTTCTCAATGTCTGACAGGCGCAGCTTCACCCCGGAGAGCAACATGGCATTGTCAGAGGCTGTGAGGTCAGGCATTTTTGTGCGCGTCTTGACCATCTCCGCAGCCTTGGCGGGGTCTTGCATCATGTAGTCAGCAATGTCGCCAAGATCAAACACGCCTGCGCCACGAGCGGCATCAAACTGACCCTGCGCATACTGCTGTATAGACGTATCTGGGGCAGCGGGCGGAGCAATCTCATCACCAAACAACTGGCCTTTGCCACGACGAATCTCAGGGGCGGCTTCTTCTTTGGCTTTGACGGGCTTAACTTCCATGCCCAACTGCTCAAGCATAAAGTCTTGTGGCGGCAGCTTATCTAACTCTGCTTGTTTGGCTATGGCATCAACCTGTGCTTTGGCTTTGTAGTAGTCCCCCGCCAAAGGCTCGATTTCTTTGCTCAGCGTTTTAATCTGTGCGTTGATCTGCGTGTTGAACGCCTTGTCCGCATCGTATGTGGGTGAGTCTTTCGCCACCTTTTTAATCTGCGCAATCAGGTCTTGCTTCTGTTGAGCAAGGGTGTCGTACTGTTGTACAACTTCTTGTGCGTACTCAGGCGTGGCTTTGCGCTGACGCTCTGCCTCAAGGCGCTGTTCTTCCTCGGCACGAAGCTTGGCAAATTCTTCTTGCTGTTGTTGGGGTTTACCCGCACCTTTGGCACGACGACCAAGAGCTAGGTCAAACAAGCCCTGCGCTAACGCACCAACCGCGCCACCATAAGCAGCGGACTCGCCAACGCCTTCAATGATTTCTTGGTCAGGCTTGTATATGCCTTTGGAGATTAAGTTCTGCGCAGCTTGAGACGCGGCTTCTTGTGCGGCCTCTTCGCCACCAGCCATCAACGCACGTTTGACATAGGCTACAGCGCCATCTTTGACTGGCTCAGACACACGTCCCAGTATACGGGCGGGGGCAAACATCTCGCTGATGCCGACCACAGAACCCAAGGCGGTTGCGCCTGCACGTTGTCCTTCTGTGGCTCCGCCAGCCTCGGCACGAGTACGAGCTTCTCCGGCTCCTGCGCCTGCACCAAGCGCACCCATACCAACACGGCCTGCAACACCTAGAGGGCCAAGACCTAAGAACGGGATGATTGAGCCAGCGGCTTCGCCAAACTTACGCCCAACAGTGTCCTCATAGCCAGCCGCAGCTTCAAACGGTTTTTTAGCGGAACTGGCAAGACTTGCAATGCCAGAGCGTGCGGCTTTCTCGGTCTCTTCTGGGAGTAATGCGGATGCGCCAATAGCCGCGCTCTCTACCAAATTAATAGCTCCGGGGGCTAGGCCTTTGAAAAACTCTTTGGCTTGACCGCCAACCGTGGTTTCTTTTCTAGGGGCTTCTTTTGCGCCAAAGGCTTCCGGATACATGCGCTGTGCCCGCTCCCACGTTTGTGCAGGAGTCTCGCCCTCCCTAATGGTTACAAATCTACCGTCTGGTAAAGGGAGCGCTTGTGGCATGGTGTGTCCTAATTGTGCGGCTTGAGATTAACCCCCGATAAGGCCGAACCTACCGGGGTGTTTGTATTATGACATCAAGGCAAAGCGCTGGCAACATTGACAGGTTTAAAACCGCCTGCCAGCTGTTCTTTTTGTAACTGTCGGATAGTGGCGGCTTTAGCTCTTTCTGCGGGATCTTTAGATGTTTCCAACGACTTGAGCAAAGCTTCTCCAGCAAAACCAGAGTATTCTTTTAATAGCGTTTGTATGCCTTTACCCTCAGGGCCCATCACACTTGAATAAAACTCAAGACCTTTTTTGGGGTCTCCACCGCCGATGTTGCCGTAGAACTTAGACTGTGGGTCAGGCGCGTTAAGTTGAGTAATCAAACGAGCATTTGCGGCTGCCTCACCCATCCCAGCAATTTTCTCACGCGACGTATTAGATGATATGGTATTAAAGATGTCCGATGAAATCTTAGCGCCAGTGTTTGTAATCTCACTAATAGCGGCAATCCCAAAACGAGCGGAGGCTTGTCTAGACGTTTCGGCTTTTTCCTCAAACGATTGAGCTTTGTCAAAGTTACCGCGATCTTCTGCACGACGCGCTTGCTCAATGTACTGCATCTCTTTGTTGCGTTCTTTGGCAGATTTTTTAAGATCTTTCATGGCAACGTTGTAATCGTCTACTCCAAGCAAAGCGCCTTTTGCAATATTCACAGCGGCATTTGGTGACTCTCCTGCGGCAATGCCTAAGAAGCCTTTGAAGAGCGCCATCAAACCGGCTTTTTCTTTGTCGGTAGCATCTTGCAGTTCTTCTTTTTTCAAGGTCTGCTCGTAGCCAGCAAACGCAGGGCCTTGTTTTTTATTAAACGCTTCTAGCGCGGCAATGCTGTTTTCTTTGGCTTTGTCGGCGTCTACTTGTTCTTGCAGGACTTGGCGTTCAATGTCACCCACACGTTTTTTTGTGTTGGAGAATTTTTCGCCTAACGCTGTAGCATCGTCAATGGTGGGCGCTTTGGGTGCCTTATAACTTGTAGGCAAGTTAACAACTGGAGGTACCGGAGGCTTGTCGGCAGGGGCTTTGTCGGCGGTGGCTGCCTTGTTTCTGCCCGCTTTCTCTGTAGCCATCAAAACTTCGTCTGGGTTGACAACGTCTTTGGGAGCGCCCATTGGCTTCTGAACAGGCTGCTTAGTCATCTCAGCTTGGTAGAACGCTTTTTCTTCGGGCGTGGCAATACCCGTGTGGATGCGATAAGCAATTTCACTCAGCGTGGCTTGTTTTTTCTTATCTCCCAAGTACCCTGAAAGCCGCTCAAACATTGTTTGATTCTCGGGAGAACCCTCTTGCGTAAACGTTTCGCGAGGCGTAACTGCTTGAAAGTTGGGGATGTTGAACATCGGGTTACTGCTTACAACACTGCCGTCGCCGCCAATAGATCTTGGCGTGCCTTGATAACGGGGAACATGGCCGCCGCCAGACATACGAACCACGGGCTCGCTACGCTGGGCAAAGTCGTACATGCCGCCCTGCGCCATGCCATTTTGTCTTGGAACATCATCACCGTCGCCGTAACCCGCAATACCGCCATCAGCCATGCGCTGCATGTTGGGCGCGGGAATCTGAGCTATGCCTTGGTTCTCTGGAAGCTGTTGCTGAGCCATGCCTGCAATTGCAGAGTCGGCTACTTTGGGCATTTGTTGCCCGCCGCCCTGACCTTGAGCGGCTGTACGCAGTTGTTTGCGTTGATTGCTTTCTGAAACGGCAAGAGAAAGAATATAAGGGTCGCCCTTGTGCATTATGGCGTACTGTTGCAACTGCTGGTCAGGCATCCCGCGCAGGGTAGAGGTGATTTGGTTTACATCAATCATGTTCTTCAACCCATGTTATAGATAGCTAACTCAGCCAGTCCAGCAGGGCGGCGTTCCAAGTCGCCGGTAGCTCCGCCAGCCGCACCAAACAACTTAGCGCCAGTAATTGCAGCGCCGCCAAGACCTGCCACCTGAGACACCATAGACGGCGCTTGCTGGTACACAGTTGATGCTTGCTGAGTCAATGGCAAACCGCGAAGCATGTCAGACATAAAACCCAGCTGCTTGTACGGGTAGTTCTGGTAGTTTTGGAAGTCTTGATACTGCGTGTTCAAAACATTCTGCAACTGTTGTTGCTGCTGACCGCCGTACTGGTTCTGCATCTGGTTGATGCCCATGTTCTGGTTGTATTGCGTGTTGCCAATGTTGGCCAAGTTGCCTGCGGCAGTATTGGCTGTTTGCAGACCTTGAAGTCCCAACCCTGCGCCATATTGCTGTTGTTGAGCGTTTTGCTGGTACTGAGTATTGAACTGTCCCATCGCTTGGTTGTAAGCATCTTGCAAGCCTTTGGCTTGGATGTCGCCCTTTTGACGAGCCAAGTTACCTGCGGCTTGCGCCCGCATCAGATAGTCGCCACTACCACCAAACGCGCCAGAACGAGCCGCTTGAGCTTGTTGTGCTTGCCCTGCAATAGCCGCTTGGCGAGTTGCATCTTGCTGCTGGCGCTCCACTACATTTTGCATGTAGGGGTTCATCATGGCGTTGCCGGTCACATTACCTTGTGCGTCTCTAGTAGTAGCACCACTAAATGCTTTATTAAAATCCGACGGGTTGAATGTGTACTGTGTATTGAGTGCACCTAAACCTGCCATACCTGCCATAGCAGTGGCATCACCCAACTGGGGAGCCGTCTGCATCAAGCCTGCATTTTGGTACGCCTGTTGCTGTAAAGGTGTGAATTGCGCTACGCGATCCCCCATGTACTGCATGTAGGGGTTTTGGTTAACGTCTGTAACCGCTTGGGCCTGACCCAATAAATCCTCAACGTACGGTCTAGCGTAGTCGGGGATTGTGGTTTGCGTTTGCGATATTTGCGAGATTTGCGGTTCAGCCATGATCTATTCCTTAAGCGGGAAGATATTTGTCAGCGCGACTGTTGGCCGCTACTTTGTTTTTGCCTGTGGTTTTACCCCGTGCACGTTGTACACGATCCATCATGGCGTAAAGCTTCTTAGCGCCTGCATCTGTTGAACCGTTGCCCAGCTCAGACACGATACGCGCAGGTATCACGAACTCACCATCGGCAAGGCGTGCGGGTTGGTTCTTAGCGCCAATAGTTGCAGGGATGCTGTCAGACACGCCATCACCGGGGCCTTTGAGCAAACGACCGCCGTCTGAGTAAGAACCCAGAGAGCCAAGGCCGCCGCCTACGGCGTAGCCGCCCATAGCATAGCTTTGTTGTAAACCACCAGCGGCTTCTCCGCCCCCACCGCCACCATCGTTAGTGTTGCTAATAACGGCGTCGGTATTAGTTGTTTCAGCCGTTTTCTTATCCTCAGCAGTTTTCTTAGCCGCATCACGGAACTCAGCATAAACTTCGGACAGCTTGCGCCCTGTGGCATCGGCAACGTCTTGTGCAGAAGCGCCGTTTTCCTGCGCCCACTCATACAGCGCTTGACCTGACAAGGGGTTTTCCGTCAAGTATTTTTTCATCTCACTCAGAGACATGGTGTAGTTGACGTTACCCGCTGCATCGCGACCGGGAGCCACGTAGTCAGGGTTGCGCACCATCTTGCCAGTAGCTGCGTCGTAGTTATAAGGCTTATTTGTGCTGGCAGGATAGCCAAGAGTAGCTTCGCGGTAAGGTCGAGCAACTTCACCAACAGTAGATTTGGTTGGGTACGCGCCCTTACCCATCAAGTAGTTGTACGCGGCTTCGGAATCACCCGTCAAGTTGTTGTAGAGAACGGCATGCTCATCCGCAGTTTTAGGTACGTACGAGGTGTATCCCAAGCTACCGCCACCTTGCGTGTAAGCATTCTTAACTTCGCCCATCCCAGAGAAACCGCCGTATGGACGACCGGGGATATTGGGCTGAACCGTAACTGTTCCGTCTGCGTTGTATGTTAAATCGCCGGGGTTGTTAATATTGCCGTACGGGTTTCTTGTGCCCGCAGGCGCGTTTGTAGTTGGGTTTGTGTCCAGTACTGTCTGCGTAGTTGTTAACGCTTTAGGCTTGGTAATTGTGTTGAAGTCAAATCCAGCTTTTTGTCCGGGCTTGAGTAACTGGGACGCTTTGAAAAGGTCATTCTCAAGTTTTATATCGCTGCCTACCAACTCAGCAATGGTTTTACCTGTTTGGCGCAAAACATCCATTTCAGATAGACCTTTGGATGTCAACAGGGTTTTAGCGTCTGCAATTTTCTTTGCGGCTGTAGCCGCGGCATCGTCTCTAGCAAAGTTTTTAAACTTGCTATAAATGTCTTCAGCTTTACCAACGGTAGTCATAACGGAGCTATTGGCTGCATCTTTATACCACTGTGTTTTGCGGTCAGCGTCAGTTACTTCACGGCCAAGCGTGTTGCGTACCCACTCATCGGCAATAGTTCTCTTGTCGGCAGATTGATACCCGCCGTAATCTTTTATGGCATCTTCAAGAGACAACTCTTTAAAAATTTCTTTTGTGCCTTCAGAGCCAAGCAAGCTCTTGGCACTTTTTTGGAACTCTGCATACATTTCAGCGCCTGTGCGGTCGCCGTTCATGATCTGGTTAGTCCACCAAGACAGGCCAGCGGGGTCTGGATCACGGCCAAGCACGTTGCGGTACACGTTGGTCACCATATTCTGGGCGTTTTGAGCCGCGACAATTTGCGCGGGGTCTACATTAAATTGTAAAGCGGCTGCTTGAATTCCTGCCGCATCTAAATTGTTGTTGGCGATGTAGTCGTTAATGTTTGCGCCTGTGTAGGCGTTTGAGAACGCATTTAAATTAGTGCCTGTGGCAGCGTTGTTCAGTGTAGCTATGCCGGAAGTGTCTGCGACTGTTGCTGCACCGCCACCTGTTGTAGCTAAGTTGGTTACACCCCCACCGCCAGTACCGGCTTGTTTTGCTTGGTATTCTTTTACGTATTGAGTGTATTGGTCGTCAGGGTTCTGCGCCATATAGTCGGTAACAGCCGCACCAAAACGGGAGCCAAGGTCTGCGGCACTGAAATCGCCCCTTACCAAAGCATCAGTCCATGCGTTAAGACCTGCTTGGTCAATTTGATTTGCGCCTTCGCCAACACCGGAACGACCAATTGTGGCGTACTGAGCTTCGATCAAGCTTCGTGCGTCATCGGCAGACAAGCCACTGCCTCCGTTGTTAACTACGCCGCCACCTTCTTCATAGTGCTGCATACCGCCATCCGCCAAAGCCACAATACCGCCACCGTTGTAGCCACGATAGATGTCGGAGAAGCTTCTGTCTTTCCACTCATTGGCTTTGACAGGTGCTAAATCACGGTACGTTTGCGTGCCGGGATCGTATACCTTTTGTCGGATGTACCCTGTGTCTGTGGGCGACGGCATCTTAGTGGTTGTTGGAACCATCATGTCAGCCATGATTGGCGCAGCGGCTGCGGCTAAAGGTTTAAAATTAGCTTTAGCAAAGTCCAACGGGTTGGCTGCAGCAGACTTAAGTCCTGCAGAAAATGTTGATCCGGGGTCTGCAAGTGCGGATTTAGTAGCATCTGCTGCGGCTTGATTCAACACCCCTGTTTTTGTTAGCTCAGTATTGGCCATTTCCGATGCAATTTGATCTGCGCTTAAAGACTCCATAGCACTTTGTTGTGCAGCGCCTACACCAGCCCCCATAAAACCTTCAGACAAACCAGCGCCGCCGTATGCCCCCATACCGGCCATCAAACCACGAGACAAGCTGCCAGTAGCCAGCGTTGTCAAACCGCCCACAGCAATACCTGTACCCGCCGCCGCACCAACACCAAAAGCACCGCCAACAGCCGCGCCCAAGCCGGGAACGAAGAAGTTAAGCGCTGCACCTGCCAACATTGGCAACAGCGACTTTAGAAAGTTAGCTTCGGGTAAACCCGTATCTGGGTTAATGGTTAGTTCACCGCCATGTTTAAGGGCGAGCGCATGCAGTCCAGCAACTTCTCCGGGAGTCATGTGGACAAGCATTGAATCGCCATTGCGACCCTTGGATGCCATGTGATCGGCTAGTACGTGAAGGCTCATAGTTGCCTCTCAAAATGGGGGTTGTTTGATAATATCATGTTGGCAGTGCAGACACAAATGAAAGTGTGGCTACGACGGATTGCGTAGAAGGCTTAGTGGGTGTGCCGGAAGCGGCAAGGTGTTGAATAGTCACAGCAACATTAGGCACCGACCAGTAAATCTCAACGTAGTCACTGGCCTTCATAGTCAAAAAATAGTTCCAGCCAACAATTGAGTGCCCATCCGTACCTCCGTGACTTCCCGGAATAGATACAAAACCAGTTGAACCCGGTATGTCTACCTCGTTTTGACGCAACCAAATATAGACATCTTGGACGTTACTGTTTGTGTTTGCAAACTGCGTACTAAACTGCAAGTTGTAAATGCCCGCGTATTCCACAGTAATCTTAGATGTATTGATACTCACACCATTAGAAAAATCTGTGGTGTTTAACGTCATCAACGTAGCTGTATTAGCTGTCGTTGTTTGGTCTTGGTCGCTAGAAAACGCTCCGTACGGAAACGCTAAATACCTGCCACCGGCATTGCCTGTGATCTCTGTAAGCGCATTTTGCAGTTGGTTAAAGTACAGACGCAAAACGTTTGTAAACTGATCCTGATACCGGCGCTCGTACTGATCCGTACCCAACGGCAAGTTGGGTGGTGCAGGGTTAATGATCCTGTTCTGTGTTGTCATTACCGTCTGCCATCAGGACGAATATCTATACGAGGAGCGCCCAACTGCCAGACCGTGTTGATCTGGTTAGAGCTAATCTTGAAGATCATCTGGCGACCACGCATGCGAGTAAAGATCATGCCAGTAAACTGTTCGGTAATAACATATGTATTACTTTTTGCTACAGGTTGTGAAGCTGTACTTGTAACCCCAGAGCCAGAGTTGGCTAGCCCTTGTAGAGTCATTGCAACTGCCGGTAAAGCACCCGTAGGAGAGTTTTCAGCGTTCTCAAAGGTCAGATCAGGAAGGACGCGCCACACAAAACCAAAATTATGTCCGTCGCCAATGTCAAACTCTGAGGAGGAAATGTAGGCATCAATAGCTGTAGTTGTTCCTGTTTCATTGTTGTTTAGCCCATTCTCGTGATACACCAAGTTGTTGCTGTATGTAGCCGCCAGCGGATAGTCAAGCAAGCCAGAATCCAGCCACGCTGTTCGTGCCATCGTGCCGTAGTACCAGATTTTTTCTAGGTAGTTGTAAATCACGTAACGGTCAATGGTGAATGAATTAGCAGAACAGTAGAACCACCAGACTTCGTTGAATCCTTCGTTAGTGCCCGCAAACACCTGCGCGGCTTGAGACTGATTAAAGTCACCAAATATGTGGCGACGCAAGTCGCAGTTAAGCGTTTGCACACGGCCATCGTAGGAGTAAAACTTATCTACGCCCATCCAGTATACGATACCGGAAGCGATCACAGCGGCGTTGGGGCCTTGAATTGAAATGTTGTCGCCAAGCAACTGCGGTGCCCAGACGTATGGGGGGCCAAGGTACTGAAGCGAATAGATACTGGAATCGGTAAATACTGTAATCTCTTGGCGGGTCTGCACTGTAGCCACAATTTCAGAACCGTGAGACAGTCGGGTAAACCCTGCCTGATTGGTTGGGTCTGGCGTCCAGTTGTAAATATCGTCTTGCGCTGACCAGCGGATCAGCATGGGGTCTAGCACTGCACTGCCATAGTCGTTGCAGCCAAACACAATAACAAAACGAGAAGAGTCCGACACCACTATGTTGTTTTGGACAGTCGGCACGTCAACAATTGTAGACACTGTGCCCGTGCCCGAGGAAGATGTATTAACCGCATTGCCCGCACCATCTAGTAACTTAAACGTTAAGCCGTTTACTTCAAACACATAGTAAGTCACACCAGCGGTGATGCCTGTTGGGAGTGAGCCTCCAGAGAATTGAAGTGCTGCGCCTTCCGTATAAAGTACGGTGGAAGTCACCACAGTCGGCGAAGCATTGGTAAACGACACCGTGCCGCCAAGGGAGTTAAGCAATACACCGCGAGTTGTAAGGGGAGATACTGCGGACGCATCCCAGTAATACAAGCCACCACCACGGGGGCCAAAGACCAAATCTTCGCCGTAGTTAATCTGACTCCAAAGCTGTAGCGCTATAGTAGAAGTCCCGCCATTACCCCACGTACCCGCGCCCCAAGCACCAGCGCCCCAACCCGTCAAAGGCACAGCATACGCAGGGCCAGCGTTAAGTTGGTACGCTGCAACAACCGCCGAGCCGCCCGTTGCCCCTGCCGCAACCACAGATGATGTTGTGATTGTGTAGGAGTCTGCACTGACAAGCGCAATTTGAAACTCAGCGTTTAGGACTGATGCGTACGTACCCGTAACGCCACTAAAAGTTACAAAAGAGCCGTTGGTTGCGCCGTGGGCTACAGCCGTTACAGTTACTGTCGTTGTGCCGTTACCCGTGAAAGGGTTAGCGCCAAGCGTAACTGTCGTGCGGATAGGTGTGATGTCGTAGTACGCACCGCCGTTTTGAATGTAGAATTTAGTATTAGTGCCAACACCCACTAGGTTAAGGTTACTCAGCGTTGTCCAGTTCCAAAGCGAACGGCAAGTGCCGTTAAATGTATTTGAGGAGATGCGTTGCCAGCCGCCTAAAATCTCTGGGTTGCCTTGACGGAAACGGATTTTGTCGCAGTCGTACCAACCACCCTCGGTGGTGTAGCGGGTGTTCTCTTTATTGACGCCCGGCTTAAACAGGATTTTTTGTAGTGGCATGGGCTACCTTTATTTACTGGCAACGCCTTTGGTCTTCTCAAAAGAACGCATACCGGCAATGCCCAAGATGCCTGATAATATCACCCAAAGCTGGTCTGCGTCTAGTACCGGAGGAGGATCCATGCCCAC
>Ga0247723_1001824_pt1 | contig 12029 bp, 17 predicted proteins | sample MSEWelMarce5H_FC_FD_189079 | JGI IMG/M metagenome (GOLD analysis project Ga0247723, IMG submission 189079) | Subsurface sediment microbial communities from gas well in West Virginia, United States - MSEEL Well Study Marcellus 5H_FC | ecosystem: Environmental > Terrestrial > Deep subsurface >...
ATCTCGATGCTTGCGGACGTTCCTGCGGACTCGCTCAATTTCAACACGGCGGCAACCGAAACAACGGCCATCGGAAAGATGTTCTGGAACTCTACCGAAGGCGCGCCGCAAGTCGGACTTGCAGGCGGAAACGTGCAGTTGCAAATGGGGTCGATGCTCGTCGCCTACGTTCGCAATGCCGAGGCGACAACGCTCAACAAGGGCGAGGTTGTTTATTTATTCGGAGCAACAGGCAACCGCGTAAGCGTCAAGCGGGCATCAAACGTAGCAGATTCAAGCTCGTCCAAAACTATCGGCCTTGTGGCTGAATCTATTGGCGCAAACCAAAACGGATTCATAATTACGCAAGGCGTTCTCGACGGGCTTTCGTTAGGTTCTCCGTATGTGGAAGGAGATTCCATTTATCTCGACACGACTCCAGGAGCATTCACGCGAGTAAAACCGACGCAGCCCGACCACATTGTTTTCATCGGAGTTGTGGAACGTGCGAATGCGGGAAACGGGCAGATGTATATCCGACCGCAAAACGGATTTGAGCTTGAGGAATTGCACGACGTGTTGATCACTTCGCCACAAAACAACCAAACGATCCTTTGGAATTCGGCCACCACGCTTTGGGTAAATTCTACGCTAACCATCGGAACTATTAGCGGACTCTCTACCGACTTGGCTACAAGAGTGGCATCAGTTACCAGCGGCATCACCGGCTCGACGCAACTCACCAACATGATGCAGATTACGGCTGCGGGGTATAGCGCAATCACATCTCCGTTGGTAAATACGCTTTATATTGTTGTTGGATGATTTTAACAAATTCCACCGCAGCAAAAATAGGTGCAACCAATGTTGGAACAATAGCGTCTGCAACGTCAGCATTCCGCCAGTTTATGGTTTATGCTGCGACGACCCTTTCGTCGGTTATCTCTGGAACTATAGGACTTATTAAAAATGGAACCGGTGTGCTTACGCTTAGTGGGAATAATACCTATACTGGCGCAACAACTATCAGCGCCGGCACGCTCAAGCTCGGCAGCGCGACTGGCGTGAGTAGCGCAAGCACGCTCAATGCGACTGGGGGTATTTTTGATCTTAATGGTTTCAATGCGACCGTGGCGTCAGTTGGAGTTGGAAATGCGGCTGGAACAATTAGTAACTCGGCCGCAGGATCAGGAACAAATACGCTAACGATATTGAATTACAACGTCAATCTTGCCTCGCTCATTACGGATGGTGTCACAGCAAAGACGGCGGTGACCTTTAATAATAGCGGTGGGATTCCGACGTTTTCCAATGCAAATAACACCTTTTCCGGAGGGCTTATTCTTGCTTATCCGGGTAGTGGTGGAGGCACTCGCCTCTACTATCAAGGGCCCGTAACGAACACGCTCGTGAATGGGACCCTAACCAAAAGCAATTTAGGAACAGGCACCATTTATATTGGAGCCAATGGTAGCACAAGCCCTGCTCAATTGAGGCTTATTTCAGGCTTGGTTTATAATAATATCGTCGTAAACGCAGCAACCTACCCAGATGGTGGTCTAGCTGCATTCCGTCTCGATGGCACTGGAATACAATTTTTTGGAACAATAACATCAGGTTCATCTAACATTAGTTTATCCAGTCAAATAAATGGTTCGGCAACAGCTTATGGTCAACTAACAGGAACAAATGGATTATTGCTCAAAACTCCTGGAGGAGCAAGTTCAACATTTACTCTAACTTTAGCAAATACATTAAACCCAGCAAATAATTACTCAGGAAATACAACAACTTCGACGAGAACAACAATAGCTTTGGCGGCGGTTGCACAAATTCCAAATGGAGTAGGCAAAGGTAATGTTGTTAATAATGGGAGTTTAACGCTTGGTGGGTTTAGCCATACCATAAATGGCATTTCTGGAAGTGGAACCGTAGATGGCGTGAGCGGAACGCCAACGTTGACTATTGGAGACAATAATGCAACTGGGTCTTTTTCTGGTGTAATCAGAAATACTGCTGGGACATTATCGCTAACAAAAACTGGGACTGGTTCTCTTACGCTCACTGGCGTCAATACTTATTCAGGAGAAACATCAATTTCTGCTGGGAGCATTGTCGCTCCAAAAACAAGTGGAGCAAGCACAGGAACTGCCACGTTTACAAATACAACTCTTTCAGTCTCTTTCAATGTTGCTCCAACCGCAGGAATGACATTCAGATATTTCCCCGGAACTACAACTCAAACCTACGCATCGGTTACTTTGGTCGGTGCTCCAGGGCGAACAGGAGTCTATACATCGGCAACCTCTACGCTTACAATCGCATGATAATTCTACCGAACGAACAGGGATGGGCCTTTGACGAGTCAACCTCTTGGAAACTCGTTTATGATGGGAGCACGATCATCTTTTTCGACGAAACAGAGAAAGCGATCTCGACGCAAAGCGTGCTATTCGTAGGAACAAAAGACGAATGCGATGCAGAGATCGCGCGGCTTGGGCTTGTTGACGTTATCGCCCAAGGGAATGATAACGGACTCGACATACACTCTGACGCTGGAGAAGGCGCTTACTGATACTTTCGTTCTTGCGTTGCAGCAAGAGATGCAGAGCGCACTTGTGGTGACAGCCGCCGAGAACTTCGGCACGATGACGTTGCCAGCCTGCTTTGTGAAATGCACTCGCCAGCGCGAGAGCATTATAGACTCCGCGATTTTCCAGTTCTCGGTCGATATTGCCTTGATCGTGCAGGCCGACGACATGGATCAAATGGCAATGGAAAATCTGTGGTCACAAGTGCTCTGCGTATCGCACGACATTACAGGCCTCAAGACAAAGTTGAACGCAGTCCGTCCGCAATACGCTTTTGTTTTCGGTATCCTTCGTGACGGGCCGGTTTCTCTCTCGTCAAACGAGCGGCACTTTGAACGGTCGGTCACGATCACCGTTCACGCCGCGCTTTTCGCAAGTTGACAATTTTCACGAATTACTATGCCAGCAACCGTCATCACTAGCTCTGTCGCCTCAGGCGTCGAATTCGGCCTTCTCCAAGAGACAGGTCTTTTGCTCAACTCATTTTCTCGCTCGGTTCAGAGCGACAAAGCAACTGTTATGGACGCGCTCGGCGACACCGTTGCCGTGGCTTACTTCAATAAAAGCGCAACGATCAGCCTCGACGGCGTCATCAACGGCGGCGTTGCTTACGAACTCGCAAACATCCTTACTCTCGCCAACGATACAACGTCCTACGGCGTTTCTGGTGGTGCAGTTATCGTTGATTCTGTTTCCGAAACCACAGGCGCAGGCACATTCAAAACGATCACGGTCTCCGCGACTCAATACCCAGAGATCGTCTAACAACCTGGCTCATGCCGCTGGCTCCCCGGCTAAAGGGAGCCGCCTTTTTATATATGGACTGCAATATTAAATTTTTCCACACAATAAACCTAAAAGCTGCGGTGGCCCTAGCCACGCTAAATTTCAAGATGAATAAGCCACCGGTCACTCGACTGGTTCGCACCGACGGCAAGGAGTCCACCGAGTTCTGGTTTGAGGGAGTGAACGACAAGGGCCAAGACGCCTCGCAGGTTTATCGCCAGATGACCAAGGAAGGCGACGAACTCGAAGCCAAAGACCCAGAGAATCCGCTTTGCTATATCCGCGCCGCATTGGCGAACCGCGATGTCTTGGTGGATATCATCCGCAACACTCCGCGCTTGATCGAGGTCGAGCACAACGGCAAACGCATCGCCATTTCGGAAAATGCTTCGGACAAGACCAAGCAGGAAATGACCAGATTTTTAAAATAATTTATATGAAAAAAATAAAAGACAACGAACTGAGGGCAGCAATTTTTGGAGTTTCAGTTGAGAAACTAGAAAAAGACGACGAAATACTCCGCATCCAAGCAATGGAAGACGGCCCGAAGATCGTGAACGGGCGCACCCTGCGACCGATCACCGCGCTTACGATCTCATGGATGCAACGCAACGAGGTATTCAGCGGCGAAATGGATCCGGTTTGGAAAGCGGCTGCATTTACTTTCCTGCACTCAGAGCCAATGAGCACGATCCGAGGCGTCGTCAACGACCGCGCAATATTTATCAACGCTGTGGATTCTTGGATCGAGAAGAACATGACGCACCATCACGAGACTGGCGCAATGTCGGACGAGATGAGCAAGGCTTTTGATCTTTACAACTCCGCTTCTCCAGCATCTCAGCCAGGGGAAGGCGCAGGAAGCCCAAACTAAACAGCCCCAACTGGCTTGCTATCTACGCCTACCGGCTAGTCAAGATAACAGCTTGGGGCTTTCGAGAGATCATGGAGGAACTGCCATTCGCGGTGGGGCTTCAACTTCTGCACGCTGACGACTACGCGAACGGTCGGCATTCCGCTTGGGCTAACAACAACGCCCGCGTTGATGTTGACGCTCTCGCCACCATAGAAGACACGCTCGCAAAATATGGCAAAATTCAAATTCGAGAGCTTGAAATTTGAGCAGATCATGAAGGACTACGCAGAGATACGCGAAGTCACGATTCCTGACGCCGTCATGCTAAACGCTCGCCTTCTTTGCGTGGAATTGGCTAGAAGGACGCAGCCTTTCGGGGCAGACGACAAGGCGAAGCTTACAGGGGAGAAGGCGATCACTCGCGATCTGGTCGGAGGGCGGTCATCAAGCGCAGTTCATTCAAGGCGTCGCGCTGGAATCTTTGGAATCATTGGCGCCGCAATGCAGGAAGCAGGTGGCTACGCTTGGTATAAAACAGGCGAAAACGTCCGCTTATTTGTCGGAAAAGATGGATACGCATACGGAACCGAAAAGAGTTATTTTAGACCAGATGCTTCGATGACCGATATGCGATCCTTCCACAAGAAATTTTTCGTGAATGGCAAGATGTCATCCGCAGGATCGCGCGATAAAACAATCGGACGCTGGAAATTCTTGGATAAAATGTTTGTAAGCGAGGCCACGATGAACGCCTACAAAGAAACCGTCTTGAAAAAGGTTGGTATCGCCAAGGCAGGATGGGCATCGTGCGCACTCAAGCTCAAAAAGGTGAACAAAGGCAGTTTGATCGCAGGCTTTCCGAAGTGGGTTACACGGCATACTGGCGACTTCGACAACGGTCGCGTGCAGGACATGACAGCAGATAAAAAAAACCCAAGGGTTGAAGTTACAAACAAAACGCCTTGGGCAAGCGATGTTATTCCAGTGAGCGAGGAGTTACGCGCAAAATCAGTCGTTGCAACAAAAATGAAAAAGCAAATGGAAGCCATCCTAAAAAAGAGACAAAAAGGACTTATAGAAACATAACGATATGGCCGACGTAACAGTAGAATTTGGAGCAACAGATACAGGACTTGAGAAGACACTTAAGGCCGTTCAAGGCGAATTGAATGGGCTGAAAGACAAGGTTAAGGGCGGCGAGCTGTCCATGACTGAGCTTGAAGGCACGATGAAGCGCATCGGTCAAGTGACGTCGATGGAGAAGAATATCAAGGCCATCGGAGATCAGTCCAAAGGCACAACCGACAAGGTAAAGACTCTCGGAAAAGCGAGCGAAGAAGCTGGAGAGAAGGCAAAGATCGGCTTCGGGAAAATAGCCGTAGGGGCAACGCTCGCCGGAGCCGCCGCGAAGCTGGGATCAATGGCGATCGATGGCGCATTTGCCGTTGCACAAAAGACCGTGCAGAGCTTCGGGGCCGCGCTTGATATGGGGGGAAGGCTTAATGAACTTTCAGACAGAACTGGAATTGCGGTTGATAAAGTCTTGCTGCTTGAGCGAGCATTTCAAAACGCCGGACTAGGTGCAGATTCTGTTGGCCCTATGCTTAACCGAATGCAAAAGGCGCTTATTGATGCCGAGGATGGAACAAGCAAAGCCGCTTACGCATTCGTTGATCTCGGACTTTCTCTTTCTCAACTCAAAACACTATCGCCAGAACAACAACTGAGCACGATAGGTAAGGCTATCGCCGCAATTCCAGACCCAGCGCAGCGTGCAGCGACGGCGATAGAGATATTCGGAAGATCAGGCGGAGCACTCAACCAGGTATTCGCCAATTTCGACGACGAGATCGAGACAGCAAAACTGCAACTCGGATCGCTGCCGGACATAATGAAAGCAGGATCGTCGCAGTTCGACCGCATCAGCGACAACCTTGTTGTCGTGGGTGGCAAGTTTATCGAGTTTGCGGCTGGTCTGCTAGATAAGGTCTCGCCTGCACTCGACGCCGTTACAACCGCGCTCTCGATGATCGACGCGGCGGGCATAGGTCAAGAGCTCGGAGAGTTTTTCGTCGGTGCGGGCGAAGGAATGAAGTTGTTCCAGAAGGCCGTTGACGAGTTTAAAGTGGGCAACTTCTCCGAAGGCTTCAAAGCGGCATTTGAAGCAATCAAAATGCAAGCGATGGAGACGGGCAACAGCATTTATTCGGTACTAGTTGCATCTTTCAAATCGGCGGGGCAGTTCATTGCCACAGTATTCGATCCAGAGGGAATGTTGATGACGTATATCACGGGCGCATTCAACTTAGTCGCACTAAAGGCCGCCGCAGCTATCGCTGAAAGCATGTCAGATATGCTTCCCAAAATAGCAGGATTTTCGCCATTAAGGCGCGGAATGGAAGAGTTTGCAGCCACGGCAAAAGAAGATGCGGCGGGACTATTCGGGGCAATGTATTATGACGCAGAGTCGTTAGGCAAAGAACTAGCCTCAGCCGGGTCTGAATTTTCTGAGAACTTCAAAAAAAACATGGTCGGAGTCACTCCGCTTTTCGATACGACTATTAAAAAACAGGAGGAGGTAGTTGCCAAAAACAAGGAGATCGAAAAGAGCGGGGACGCAGCATTCGGGCCAAGGCCATTCAATTTCGTAGAAATATCGAAAGAGCAGCAAGCTGAGATGGATAAGGCTAAAAACGCTAAAGCCGAAGATGAACGCGCCGCCAATGCCGAAAAAGCAAGGCAGGAAAAACTAAAGGAATCAGCCGCGCTCAAGCGTGATGAAGTCGCTCTCCAGCTTAAAATAAACGATGCGATTGCGTCTGGTAACACTAAAGAGGTAGAGCGATTGAATTCTGAAGCCGCTTTAAACAAGAGCATCCAAGACATGATCAAAAGCGGGATGGGTGATGAAGAGGCTACAAAGCTCGCCAACGAACTTGAGCGAGCATCGAGAGCCGCTGACAGGACAAAAAACTCACTCGCCACCAAAATCGGCGCAGATATTAAATCCAAGCAAGACTCCGAGGCCGTTGACCCAGGCGGAAAGCTGATGAAGAAGGCGCAAGAGCAAATTGCGGCGGGCCGATACGGTGCTGCCGAGGCAACCGCTCGCCAAATTAAATCACGCGAAGAGGACGCGATGATCCGCGGGACAGGCAAAGGTCGCGATACTCGCGCGATCCAAGACATCGCTCGCGACTACGGCCTCAGAGGGAGCGACAAAGAGATCCGCGACGAGCTTTACAAGATCCGCACCGAAGGCCAAGGCACAAGCGACAAGGTCAAAAAATCACTTGAATCTACTCAAAAGCGAATGGGCGAGGGCATGAAAAAAGAGGCCGAAAAGAAGGTCGAAGAAAAGAAAACTCCAATGACGCTTGAGGGCATGGTCAAAATAATTCAAGAGGCCGTCGTCAAGCTCGAAATGAAACTGCCACAGCCAGTAATGGTCTAAAAAAATGCCACATATTTACCACGGAAAAGATACTTTAATTTTAACGGACGTTCAAAAACAGGACTTCCCGTCCGGCCTTTCGCGCATTGACGCAACATACAAGTGCCGCACGACCGAGGCCGACAACCTCGCGCCGCTACTCGCCGCTGGTAACCGCTTGCCGGAATATCCGGCTTATATCATTCGTCAGAACCCGACGCGAGCTGCTGGTCAAGACGGCTTCACAACATTTACATCGAGTTCTTTTGCAGGGACACTCTCAACGAGTGCAGGAATACCGGTTGTTTTTGGCGCAAGTGTTGGCGATTTTACTATAAATTATACCTTATTCACCATTTTTCAAGCAAACACCTTTTCAACCTCAACAATCATTCGCCTAAAGATCTTATCGGATACAATAACTCGGACTTTTACAATGCTCCCAAATGTTTCCGTGACCACACTTGCTACCCCAGCAGAGACTGTTTCGTTTAAGATTTTATCTGGCACGACTTCTGAAGCAGCATTTTTAAGCCAAACCGGATCTACGCTTTATTCTGTAATTGGAAAAACTCAAATAATAAATGTGAATCGCCAGTCATTTGGAGGAGTTGATGAAGTTCAAGTTACATGGGGGCTGGCACCTGGAGAATATGCTGTTGTTCGAACAATATTTCCTTAAATAAATGAATGACTTCCCAAACGATTTCCAGACCGTAGCAAAGGGGGGCGACCAACTAAAGCCGATCTCCTCTTACGCACTCATGCAAAATTTTGTCTGGGCGAAATTGCAAGCCGATCCGACGCTTGTTGATCAGGTCTCGTCAATGGGCTTTACGGGCTTCAAGCTCAAGATTCCACCCGTCCCAAGCAGCGGCACATACGTCCTTGGCGCGGTGGATGGCACGTTGACGTGGATCGCCACCGAGGAATGCCCATGATCTTAGGCCGCACATCAGCCGGAGACATCAAGATTAAAACCGACGGCGGCCTTCGCGCTGTTAATTGCGCGTGTTGTGTTACTTGTTGCCCATTGCCTGATAGTATCAAGGGCAAAAAATTTGCAGTAACATCGGTTTCATGGTCATCAATCGTTTCGTTTTCGACGATGGATGCTTGCGGGTATTTTTCAGCACAAACAGCAGACGGTTATTCAATTAATTTTTCTCGTGCAAATATTGATCCTCCTCCTGGATGTGAATGGGATGAACTATGGATTGGGGTAGTTTACAATGGGGGGCCGATAGGTGATGGGAATCCATGTAATTTACTTAGCTCATTTATTTATGCCGTAAACCCTTCCGGCACTCATCCTGTCTACGACGATTATGGCCCAGCGGGATCGGGATGTGATGATTGGACATTAACGATTTCAGAAATGCCATGACCGAGTTTGAGAGATTCCGTGCAAATTTTGTCAAGCGATATGGGGAGCGCGAAGGCATCGACCGCATTTTTCAATTCAAAAACGCCGCAGTTAAATTTTTACGCCACGGCGCACCGACCACGCCACCGGAAGCCCTCGCCGCCCGACAAGAGACCTGCCGCGCCTGTCTCGAATGGGACGCGCAGGCACTCAACGCCACGGGCCGCTGTCGCAAGTGCGGATGCTCGACCTGGGCAAAGCTCCGCATGGCAACCGAGCGTTGCCCGATAGGAAAATGGGAAGCTGTTGACAAAACACCCGAATAAATGGCACGCGATCTTTTTATTGACACAACGAACCGCCGATTGGCGACCAGCTTGACGAGCTTGACGCCGTCAATAACGCCACGCTTTGTAAAGGGCGACAACGGCGCGATCAACTTGTATTTTTTGGAGGCGACAAATAACGTATCCGCTCCGTTCAACGTCATCGACTACACCGGCACAAGCGTAAAATTCGGCGTAGGAAGCCGCACAGGCACGCCAGCATCCGGCACATTTACTCTCTCGTTCGGAGGCCAGACAAGCGGAGCGATAGGATTTAGCGCGACCGCAGGCGCGATCTCGTCCGCGCTCAACTCACTCTCGACAATAACCGCCGCAGGATCGGTCAGCGTGGACGGCACGATGGCAACGAACTTCGTCGTTTCTTTTAACAGCGCAGGCACGCAGGGCGCGATCACCGGCAACTTCGCCAGGTTAATTCCAACCACAACCGCGCTCATCGACGAGCGCATTGCAGGAGACGCGACCAACGCCGAAATCCAAGAGCTTCAACTTCGTCTCGCTCCAGCAGTCTACGAGCCAACGTGGACGGATCTCGGCACGGCAATGACCGTCAGCATTGCAACCACGCTCACCGGCTCGACGCTCAACAACGAAATTCAGCGCGTGACATTCTCCCGCGCTCCGTATCTCGGCAGTTATCGCTTTACGATTCCGACCTACAACGTGGATATCGCCAGCACCGTCACGGATGGCGTATTTATTACGACGAGCAACCACGGACTGACGCTCGCCCAGCCTGTGGTTCTAACAGGGTTCACGGCTCTTACAGGGTATACGGCAGGCATTCAATATTTCGTGCGCTCAATTCCACAGACGACTGAATTTTTGCTTGGCGTAACAGCAGGCGCAGTTGCGATCACTACCGGCACAGGCACGGTGACGACAGGAAGCATTGCCACGACCGTCCTACGTCAGACCGATCCGCTAGACGCAAGCACGACCGCCGCGCAGTTGCAAACAGCACTCCAAGCACTCGACTCCATCGGAGCAGGTAACGCGACCGTTGTCGGAGTTCAGAACAGTTATTACGATATTAATTTCGGCGGCGACAAGGGCTTCACTGACTTGCCGACGCTCCAAGTGCAAAGCGGATTGAGCGCGGCACCAGGCAAAACAGCCGCTGTTGATTTTTGCACGTTCGGCGTTCGCGATCTGCTCCTTAACGCCACCTCGGTAACGACCGAAATTGAAGTTGAACTTACGACCGCAGGCGAACGAAGCACGATCATTCTCCAATCCTGCACGCTCACCGAAGAACTCATCAGCCAAGGCGGATTGAGCTAATGGACAGCCACGCTTTCCATTCGCTCGTCGGCACGTCAGCGCCCGCAGCCGCTGTCTTGATCTCGTTCTCGGAAGTTGAAGCCTGGTTGCGTATTGCTTCCCTGCTTCTCGGAATTTGCATCGGTGCAGTTTCGTTGTATAAAATGACTCGACCCAAAAAACCATGAAAACACTACTCGCAAAATTGAAGGAACCGTCAACCATTCGCGGTATCGCCATCATCGGCAGCGTTGCCGGTTTGAGCCTAGACCCGTCGAAGTGGGACGCAATAGGGGCGGCGCTTGCGTCGATAATCGGACTTATCGAAATCTTCCGAAAGGAAAAATGAACGCCAAATCCATCGCGCTTTGGATGATCGTTCTTTCATTTGCGTTTCTTGGAATGGCTTTCCTGACTTCATGCGCTGGATTCAATAATCCGGCTTTATGCGTCAAAACGGATTACGGCACTTTTTGTTATGAGTTACCAGAAATACCATCGCTCAAAAAATGACCTTTGACGACCGCTCGGAGATTCAGCTTGCAACGCTCCACCCAGCGATTCAAAAGGCCGCACGCGCCTTCCTAGGCGTTGCAAAGGTCATCTGTGCAAAGGTCGGTTGTGACGTTAAAATCATCAGCGGCACTCGGAGCTATATGGAGCAAGATGCGCTCTATGCGCGGGGCCGCACAACTCCAGGAAAAAAGGTCACGAACGCCGCCGCCGGACACAGCAATCACAATTTCGGTATCGCTTTTGATATCGGCATTTTTCGCGGCAAAGAATATTGCGGCGAACATCCGCTCTACCACGAACTCGGCACGCTTGGAAAGTCGCTCGGCATGGAATGGGGCGGGGACTGGAAATTCGTTGACGAACCCCACTATCAGCTACGTCCGCATTGGGCGAAGGGCATGACCGAGCGCGATATGCTCGCCAATTTACGCAACCGAGTATCCAAAAAAATAGACGTTCTTGCTTGAAAAAAAAGAGACAACCGACGGTTGAATCGGATCGAACGGAAGCACTCGCAGAAGCGAAGCGCATCCTCTCGGAGCATTACGACTGCGGCCTCGCCATCGTCTCTTGGGAACAAGGAGGGGAGACCATGCACGGGGAATTTGTCTTCGGCAACAAATACGCCGTGGAAGGACTCGCAGGCGACTCATTCAGCATTTTATTTCCAGACTTGGAAGAAGAAGAAGAGGAGGACGAAGCATGAAAATGACACTTGAATACGACGAAACAGAGCGATACGAGCACGAGGTGGCCTGCAAGGCGCTTGATATTTTGATCTTGGTGGATGACATCGACCAAGAACTTCGGAGCGCCTTAAAGCACGAGTGCGGAGCGTTTGCGAAACTCGACGAGGACACGATGGAAGCCGTCCGCGCTTGGATTTGGGAGG
>Ga0247723_1001825_pt1 | contig 12025 bp, 27 predicted proteins | sample MSEWelMarce5H_FC_FD_189079 | JGI IMG/M metagenome (GOLD analysis project Ga0247723, IMG submission 189079) | Subsurface sediment microbial communities from gas well in West Virginia, United States - MSEEL Well Study Marcellus 5H_FC | ecosystem: Environmental > Terrestrial > Deep subsurface >...
TGCGGGGGGGCGCATGTGATTTAAGACACACATTAAAAATCCCCCAAAATCTGCGTGTCGATTAGCAAATGTCGGTGGGGTATGGTAGTGTTCTCTTAAATCAACGAAAGGTCGTCAAAATGCCAACTTTTGAAGTTACTTGCCTCCACTATGAAATCTGTGGTTCTACTGAAACCTTTTACACCCAAGAGGAATTCGATCTCTATGGTGATGATTACACTTGCGCTGAGTGCTATGATCAACTTGAAATGTTTTCTCATGGCTGGCGTGATATTACTGCAGATCACATGAATACACGCATGGCAGATGCGGAAATGGGAGATTTATAATCTGAGGCGGCGTGTCGGCTTGACAAATGTCAAGCTGGCCCGCATATCTGCGGGGTCGGGCGTGTCGTTAAGACTGTGATCTAAATCACCCTGGAATTTTGCACCCAATGTCGGTGCCTCATGCTATCATTCTCTTAATCTAACGAAAGGTAAACTCATGGGAAATTTAATCGAAGCCCTATGTGCCGTATGCAATGCAACTACCAACTTCTATCCCGTAAAGCCTAATGAACTATGTTCTGAGCATTATTTTGAGTGGGCAGAAGAAAAGATGTATATGGAATTTGATAGATCTACCGAGGATTTATATGTCTGAGGTTAACGCTATAATAACCCCCATGAAACTAAAGCGCTCCAATGATCGTAAAGTAACTAATCTAGTTACTAAGAATGGTAAGCAATCCGCTATTGCCAATACTTTTGGCCTGCCTGCAGGTAAAAATTACTCATGCCCTGGCGCTACTTCTATTTGCGAAAGCGTATGCTATGCAGGCAAACTAGAAAAGTTATTCCCTACCGTTAAAACTAATCTTCTGCATAACTGGGAACTTATAAGCAATGCAGATTTTGATACAATGCAGATTCTATTGTCCGACATGATAGATGAATTTATTATAGACTGCGAAAAGAAAAATGCGCCTAAGTTATTCCGTATCCACTGGGACGGGGATTTCTTTAGCGATCTATATGCATATGCGTGGCAGAATGTAATTCTTAATAATCCTGATGTTCAATTCTGGGTATATACACGAGTTAAGTCTGCCGCTCTCATTCTTAAGGATATCCCTAATCTATCACTCTACTATTCTACGGATGATGATAATAAGGATATCGCTCATGATCTAAAACTTAATGAGGGTATCCGTCTTGCTTATCTTGGCAAGACTTTTGCCGTTACCGAAAGCACCATGAAAGAATTAACTGGCAAGCCTGGCGCTAAGTGCCCTGAGAATAATAAGTCTATTCCGCTTATCTCTTCTAATGGTTCTGCATGTGTTTCATGCGGTCTCTGCGTATATGGCAAGGCAGATATTAGATTCTCTGCGAGTAAAAAATGATAGATATACTTTCTGCAATTTTTGGAGTAGTAGGAATCTTATTTATTTTAATTCCTATTTCAATATTTATATTTGTTTTATTTTTTGTTAAAGCTGATGTAGATCATGACGGACATGATGATGCAAAATGGTTGTGGCAAAAATAAATATGAAATAGAAATGGGGCCCGCATATATTGGGGGGTCAGGCTTTCTCTTACGAGCCAATTTAAAAACCCCTTGAAATTTGTGAGGTTTATCACAAAATAATCTTTGATTATTTTGATTAAATGTCGGTGGCTTAGGCTATAATACTCTTATCCAACAACGAAAGGTAAAACATGTCGAACATCATGAAAGTAGAACACGCAGTAAAGTTTATCGCAGAAATTAACTTAGATAAAGTACCTGCCCACTTGCTCCCTGCCCTTATCTCTCTTTCAGAATCAGATCTGCAAGAAATGTGTTTAGGCGCAACTCTTAACGCTATCGAAACTACTAGCATGCTAGAAATTGCAAACGAAAACAATTCTTGGGCTGAGGTAAAACTAGCCTAATGTCAGTAGTCAATGGTACAATTCCAACAACAACGAGCAAAGGAAAATAATGGGATACACAACCGCACTTGATCTAGCAGAGGAATTATCACTAGAGGCAGGACTTGCCTATCACTTGCAGGGTAATCACTACCCACCCGTTCCCGTATCTATGGTGCAACCTTGCATAGATGCGATAGACGCATTCTACGATGAGGAGTATAGTCGAGAGATTAACCTTCCCGAAGGCGTATTTTGGAGAGGACAATCCTCATGCCCTGCGTCTGCAATAGTAGATGCTCACCACCTAGAAGCATGGCTACCACAATACGATGACTAGCGACCTTGGTGGCGTGTGATAAAGATCACACGCCACCCCTAGTTAAATGATATTAAATGTCAGACCCATGCGCTATAATAATCACCTAAACGAAAGGAAACAAAATGGAAACACTAGAAATTGGTCAGCAATACAAAACGGCACAAAGCGGTGTCGTAGGAGTTATCAAACAGATTGACTCTCACCCATCTGGCGTAAAGCGTATTTTGCTAGATGTAAATGGATCAGAACGCTGGACAACCGCTAAGTAAAACTTAGGGGGGCAATTAAAGTCCCGAACCCTAACGACCTGAGCATGTCGCTAAACTGCTCAACCCAACCCAACAACGAAAGGTAACAAAACATGGCACGACAGAAAGCAATTTCAGTAAAGATCGCAACTCCAAAGGTAATCAAGGCACTAGAAGTATCACTAGCAAAACTAGAAGCAGACTGGTCATCACAAGAAGCAAACGAAGCAAAGTACCAAAAGGCTTATGAGAAGTGGAAAAAGGAAGTTATTGACTATGCGGTAGCCAATATCAAGAAAGCAGAAAACTTCCGTACATCTTATCGCTCATGGAACAATAGTCTTAACATTGACTACGACCTCACAGTAGCAGAAAAGGACATGCCAAAAGAGCCTACTAAGGACTATCTAGTTCTACATCAACACTCATACTTAGAGCAGAAGCAGGAAATTGAGAACGCTATTCGTATTCTCAAGATGACTGATGAGGAAACAGTTTCCACATCAACCTATCAAGCGGTGGCTCGCTATCTCTAATTAAATGGCAGGGGGCTAGACAAAATCTAGCCCCCAATGCTATAATTAAAATCCCTACTAACAAAGGAATAAAATGGCAAAGAAATGCCGAGTAGAGATCTATGACGAAATTAAGTCAAATGATCTAACTCTTTACCTGGAAAGCGTAATCGACAGCGAACAGCTAGCTCAAATTGTTTTTTCTAATATCCGCCGATTTTCTGGCAACGTAAGGGCTTTTGCGGTTGATCTATCAACTAAGAAAAAGTCTGCAGCAGCAATGCTTCCAATGGAAACAGTTTCATTTTATAAGTCGAGGCTCACAGTATAAACTGCGGGCCTTGGCCCGCATATATGCGGGGTTATCCACAGCGTTACGAGCTAATATAAAAAAGCCCTGAATCTTCTAACTAGTCTTGTAAATGTCGGACCAACCTGCTATAATTCAACTAATCTAACGAAAGGAAATCATGGCTCACAATCTAGAAACCCAGAATGGCGAAGTTGCTTTTGCCCTACGTGGCGCACCTGCATGGCATAACCTCGCAAATCGTATCTTCTCAGAAGATGAAGAAGTTACAACACTCTCAATGCTACAAGAGGCAAAACTTTCTAATTGGAATGTTCGCTTGTCTCCAGTTGCAGAACACACTCCAGAAAATTGGAATGATAAGTCAGGATCGCAATTAGTTCTCCGCACAAATCCTTTTGACTCTACTACCGACATTCTTTCAGTTGTCGGATCACGCTATAAGGTTGTTCAGAATGAAGAATTATTTGCATTTGCAGATAACATTCTAGACGGCTCATGCAAGTGGGAATCTGCTGGCTCAATTAAAAACGGCAAGGTTGTATTTGGCTCCCTTACTGTACCTCGCACAATGGTTCTTGATCCTCAAGGTGCTAACGATCAGACTAAGTTATATCTAATCGTATGGACATCACATGACGGATCAGTTGCGGTTCAGGCTGCAATTACTCCCGTTCGTGTAGTTTGCCAAAACACTCTCAATCTTGCCATGCGTAATGCTAAGCAATCTTTCAAGATTCGCCACACGCAGACCGCAGAAGGTAAGATTCAGATTGCACGTGAGACACTAGGTCTTACATTTAATTACATGGACGAATTCGAGAAGCAAGCGCAAGAATTGTTTGCCACCGAAGTTAGCGATAAAAAGTTCCATGAGATTATCCGCACACTATATCCAAAGCCAAAAGAGGATTCTTCAAAGATTGCTCTTACTAAGTGGGAGAATAAGGTTGTCCTTCTTGACGATCTATATTTTAATTCACCTACTAACGAAAACATCAAGGGTACTGCGTGGGGTGTTCTTAACACTCTAACTGAACGCCTAGATTATTTCCGTTCATCTCGTGGTAATTCAGACAATCTAATGGCTAGTGCTAGTGGATTTGATCCAGTCATCACGGCAGAAAAAAATCGCTTGGCTAAGCAAGTTCTTGCTCTAGCAAAGTAAAACTAAATAAATTCCTGAGCATGAATTAAAACTGCTCACCATTTGGTCCATTAGCTCAGTTGGTTAGAGCGCTACCCTGTCACGGTAGAGGCCGACGGTTCAAGTCCGTTATGGATCGCAGGGCCCGCATATCTAAAGGCCAAATTAGTTTGTTACGACTCATATAAAAAATTGCCTGAAATCTGTTGACATATGTCAGTGGGAACCTGTACAATATTGCCATAACCAACGAAAGGGATAAAATGTCAGAACGTGTAAAAGGATATGTAGGACAGATAGTAGACGGCAAAAAGCTAGCAACTATTGCTAACGATATTTATAAGGCGCAGTATAATGAGTTTAGTGCATGTACTGTAGACAATCTATTGTTTATTACACTAGAGGAAACAAATGCATTCGGAGATCACAAGTATGCCCTAGTATGTTCAGAGGGTGTTGGCTGGGAACAAGATACATATGGTTGCCTAGAGGTTCCGACCAACATTGGTCAAATGGGTCTATGGAATGGCCGTGTCTTTATTTCAGTAGAGAAGGTCAAAGAGTGCCTAACTGATGAGACTGAGGATATCTCAGATTATATTAGAACCTTCGGCTACCGCCTTGATTCTAATTGTTCCCTATGGCAGTCTAAGATGTCAGAGGTAGGGAGTACAATACTCGCATGACTACAGAATACAAACCATACACAATATCAGAAATCGTAACTAGAATCTATGAGGACAACTACTCTCATTTTGATTTCATGGAAAACATGAACGGCGGGGATTGTGATTGCTCCCTACATCTTACAATGAAAACTATTGAATACTATTGGGGGGAATAATGGAAACAACCAATGGAACTAAATATGTATTTGTCTGCGATCCAGATGAATGCGACACATTAATCGAAATTACCTGTGTTTCAGGATTTGATTTCCCTAATGGTGTAATTAAACACACCTGCCCTTGTGGTAGACAAATGGCATACATCTCTGCTACAATGCTCACATCAAACCAACCAACGAAAGAGGAAAAAATGGAAACAACAACACTACAGACAATGACTTTGGCTTGGCAGAATAATGGCATTGACGAAACAACAACTTATACCGAAAATGATGTTCGCTCTGCTATGTATAATAATCGCCGTCATGCTGAAAAACAAAATGAGTGGTTCAAGAAAGAATCACAACTTCGTACTTTGATTGAAGAAGTTTATGCAGATTCATCAGAACAGGAAGTTCTATCACAAATTGCAGATATCTTTGATATTCCTTTAACTAAGGAAATTGAATACACCGCTTGGGTTCGTGTTGATCTTACTGTCGAGGTTGAACTTGGTGGAGATCTTGATGCCATTGAAGACTTTATTTCATCTAATCTAACTATTGATTCATATGACTCTTTAATGCATGTCAATAATCATGAGGTTGACCGAATTGAAGAAGGTGAATACTAATGTACTTTGAACTAACTGCTAAAACATCTAAATCATTTAATCATTCGTTTTGGGATGCTGAAGTAATGGGGCTAGACCCAACTGCAATTGGCCCGTTGACTTTCAACATAGGAACTGGTAGTATTGAGAAGGTAAGCAACCTGCGAGATAAACACAATCTAACAGAATCTTATACATCACAATATGAAAATACTGGTTACTAGGAGATACAATGTCAGACTACAAAGATGGCTTTACAGACGGAGTTAACTTTGCCCGTGAAGTTATCATCGACAATCTTCGCCAATGGGCGGAAGACCATGAAAGCGGAGAAGTATTAGACTGGATTGCAGACCGTTTAGAAAGAGGAGATGCACGTGACTGAAGATCTAACTAGATGGATAGCATGTGATAAATGTGGCGACTCAGCGCAAGCTATGTGGCTAATTAAAATGGTGGCAGGGGAATTATATTTCTGTGGTCACCATAAGAATAAATTCGAACAGGGACTTGCCAAAGTCTCATACGAAATGATAGAATTGAACAAGGTAGAGGAAGAAATCAAACTAACAGAAATGGCGGAATAAAATGGGAGACAGAGCAAACTTCGGGTTCGTTCAACCAAACGGAAATACAATTGTGCTCTATGGGCACTGGGCAGGCTATAACATGCTAGCAAATTTAGCAGAGGCCGTAGTTAAAGCACAGGGGCGCTGGTCAGACCCTTCATACGCAACACGAATCGCAATCAGTCATATGGTTGGTGAGGGCTGGGCCATGGAGACAGGCTGGGGGCTCCATGTAAATGAGATTGGCGATAATGAGCATAAGATTGCTATCGTTGATTTTCAGCAACAGACATTCAGTCTTCATGAAGAGGATTCATATCATAATGAATCTAATAAAGTTAGAGGCATGAGCAATGAAGCAATCTTTACACAGGACCTGTCAGCATTCTGTGAAAAGTATTCTGATAGTTTAATTAAAGTCTAATCTTTGTGTGGGTGCCCCTAACAAGTCAACACTGTTGGCCAGGGGTTAAATAAGGCATATGGTTTTTACTTTCGTTGGTACCATAGAGCAGCCCTCGCAAGCAATAGCTTGGCCCGCAAAGATTGAGGGTATAAAATTTCTCTTACGGAGTCAATATAAAATAGCCTGGAATTTTGTGATCTTTACCACATAGCTAGAAAATGTGGTGTGGAACACACCTATTTGCTATTCCAATTGTCAGTGGTTCAATGTATAATAACAATATGAAAACAACGGAAGAATATAAAAAATATCTAGAGGCACAATTAGAGCATTATCGTCTTGGCATGGAGCATGCCTATACAAAAGATCAGTATGACTTAATGGAAGCAAATTGGAAAGCAATCAACGAAATCTATCAGGAGGTTAAATAATGCCAAATTGGGTATATAACGGATTGACTATTGAAGGCAATCCTGATCAAGTAAAATCTCTAATTACTCAAATGAATAAGCCATTTGTTATGGTTCATGATAATTGGAATGTAGCAACACAGCAAATGGAAGTAAAGCAAACTACTTATCCTAATCCTGTATTTGCTTTTCATAATATCTATAATCATAGAGATGCTGGTATTACTGATGAGGTATATCTTGGACAGCCGCCTCGTGATATTACATTTGAAGAACAAATGCAATTCAAGACAAATGACTGGTATTCATTCAATGTTCGTGAATGGGGAACCAAATGGGATGTAGCCATATCTGAGGATAATAAGTATCCTGATACAACTATTGAGGAAGCAGTCAATGGTGAGAACTATGTAGTTCATTATAACTTTGAGACTGCTTGGTCTCGTCCTGTTCCTGCCCTTGAAAAACTATCTGCCCAATATCCAACACTACTCTTTACTTTATCATATGAAGAAGAGACGGGCTGGGGTGGGGAAATGGAATTCCTTCGTGGTGAGATTATCTCAGAATCAGAATATGACAACATGTGCCGTGAATGTGATAAAACAGATTGCATGGAATGGTGCGAAGAATGTGAAGATGAAGTCTGTATAAAATGTCAGTACAACATGGTAGAATCATGCTCCACACATGGAAAGGTAGATAATGACTAATCAGTTAATAGAATATATGAAGTTACATTTAATTAGTTTAAGACAAGATTGGGATGACGCTATCAATAACATAGAATTAATTGATTCTGAGTATCATCCTTCAGATGATTACTTTGAAGGAGCAATTGAGGCAACAGAACATTTGTTGTCAGTGGCAACTGATATACTCTCTAATAACGAAAGGAATACAAATGGTTGATACTTTTATCCTCCCCGATTCTTGCACGAAGGCTATTAATGCTGGAGTTCCAGCAATTGATGTGCTCCATGGGGAACTAAAGAATCTAATGTACACATACGAAAGAGAACTGGACAATAACTCAGAACTGCAGGATAACCCAACTTATAAGTATTTAAGTGGTTACCTAGACGCTTTGACATATGTCTACATTTTGGCACAGCAAATCGATTTCGACGTCACAGATTGGAATAATCTAAATGGAAACAATTGATCTAGAGCAAGTTGAGTCAACTCTATCAAATGAGGATCATGATCGAAGTCAGCGTACTCGCATGCAACTCGATCAGATTATCTCAACATTAAGCAGCATGGAGGTCTCATTCTCTCTTACGTGGCTATATGTTTGGGATGTAATGAAATACAGATACTCTTCTATGTCTGAAGACAATGGGTTCCATAAGGCTAATCCTAAATATACAATCGATGATGTTTGGAATGCTCTTTGGCGGGACCCCCGCTTTACTTTAGAGTATGGAGTCGAACAACTAGATGATGACATCTCTGATTGGTTGATCGAGAATGAATTCATCCTAGACGATGAAGACATGGAGGAGGAAGATGAATAAAACAGATCTAGGAATCTTCCTAATGCAGGCACAGGTTTTAGCTAGGTCAGATAATCCTCTAGACCACATCATTGCCAGGGAGATGATTGCTAAACTAATTGAAGATAACTCTGGGGAAGAAGAAAATTCGTAAGGGCCCAAAAAGTTCCTTACGACTACAACTAAATATAGGCGGAAAAGGTATTGACCAAATCGGAAATATCTTATATAATAAATACAAACCAATATCTCGAAAGGATATAACAAATGACAACAAAGCGTGAATATCTAGCATCAAAGGGCATCACAGTGGGAGCCCGTGGACGTTTCTCAGGCGCTGCAAAGGTAGCCCTCCAGGAAGCTGAAAAGGCTGGGGTCAAGTTCTCAGCTGAGAAGACGACCAAGAAGTAATAGCGTTGGGGAGGGTCCAGATTTCCCTCTTGACTCTCCCCACATATTTTGATACAATCTAAAGTTAATAGAAAGAGGCGGACATGGCAAAGAAGATGTTAGAAACAAAAGTAGCGGAAGTAATAATCGAAGGCACAGATAATAACTGGTTTAATCCAACTCTTGTAGCACATGCTCTAGTTACAAATAATCCAATATATACCCAAGACAAGATCATGGAGTTAATTGTAGAGATCATCAAGCAACAGGCCGCCAGATTCCGAATGGAAGCGGCGGAAGGCCAAACATCAGAAGGTCTAATTCTAGCCAATGTACTCAATGAAGTTATAGAAGAACAAGAAGCATATATGTAAGACCGAACAGTTAATATAATTAGCTAAGTATTACTCTTGATATAGGCTAAGTTATCCACAGGATCTTCCACAGGTTCTGTGGATTTCTTTTTGCTGTGGGCAATGGGCCAAAATTCCCCTTTACGACGACATATAAAAAATCCCTGAAATTTCTAGCAAAATGTCGACAAATCTCTATAGAAATATAGACAAATAGGTACAAATTGGTACAAAATAATAACAAATCTAATAAGAATTATGTACAAATTCTGTACAAAATGTCGACAATATATGGGCCAAATTTCTCCTTTACGAGAGCTATTTACAAATCCTGGAAGTTATGCTATAGGCCAATATAGAGTATATGGGCAAATCGGACATTACGGGCATATGATACAAAGGGCTCAATTACACATATAACTATTTATCGACAATATAATAGTATTTAGAGATAAATTAATAGCCAAATGCATCTATGATATCTAGATTCAATGGCTCAAATAAGCCTTCTAAGGGGGTTTTAAGACACTTTAATATTCGGGGGGATACTAGGATATGGATCCATTTTGAAGCATTTCAGAGCTAATTGCCCATAGCCTTACATTATGCATATAGGATCCACATTGACACATAACTTTATCTGAAGGCTTATTCATTGATTTAAATTCTAGCTCTGATTTGCATTCTGGACATATATAGCTGTATATAAAATTAAAGCGCATGATTTATCTTTCCACAATCCTTGCCTACCTAATCTAAAAATATTTTTGTAGCAAGATATCAGGAGCTAAAATCCATGGTGAAATGTCTTTCACATACGGATATAATCACTCCTGAGTTCTTGTCAGGTTGATCATACTTTGACATCTTGTCGCAAAACATACACATTGGATATTCCATAATATTTACTCCTTGGTATGATTATAGCATATATTCTAGTCAACTACTTTGGCATTGCCTTTAATTGATCAAAAGGAACTATCCATGTCTTATTGTTATACTTAGATAGATACTTATCTTGCATACATTCATATCCATATAACCATCCTATAGCTTTATAGGGAGTACTTCTTCTTTTCTCATCCCGCCCCGTCCTATTCTTGATGGCCATGCCATCTATCATTAGGACATATCTTAAATCAGGATTATCTCTTTTAGTAAATCTCAATCCACCCTGTGGATTAAATGAATACCTAATCTCTCCTACTCCAGGTATATCTAATTCAGTCTTCCATTTGTTAAAATGAGGGATAAAGTCAGATTTACCAAGCATTCTGGCGAAAGCAAGCTCTGATCCAGCACATACAACATGCTGCCACATCTCCCAAAGATCACCTTCTGCATAGTTTATATTTCTGCTAGGGTCGCCAAAATATGGCTTCTGACGCTGATACCCAACTTCTACACAGATGCCTTCTTCTTCAGCCGTTAGGCTGTATTCCCATCTATTACTCAAATGTCTTCTCTCCCGCCGAATTTTTCACTAATTGCGATCAATATAGTAGCATATATTCTAGTCAACTGCTTTATGATCTAACCTTAAGCTCTCTTGTAATCATATCTTCAGCTTCTGATCTTGTATGACAATATCCATAGGTTAATATGTTTCCATTGTTATATATAGTCCATTGATAGGGTAATGGATCAAATCTAAAGTTTGATTCAAGTCTCTTAGGATTTCTACCATTGTTTGGTCCCGCCTTAAATTTAGGAACATATTCCTCTATATCGTAATATAGATTATTTATCTTCTTTATCAATATCTTCTTCCATATCTATATCATCAAGTTGTAATTCAAAGTATGCTTCAAAGTTATCTAGGATTCCCATTGCCTCCGCCTTTCTTCTACAAATTCCTTTGTTCCAAAAAATTGCTTTACTCCGTCAATTGTATAGGCTAACCCATATCCTTTAGACTCTGAGTATTTTTTATACCAATTCAAGACATCTTCTCTTGGGTCATTGCCAGCATTTGTAAGAATAATATATTGAACCCCATCAGGAGTTGATAACAAATTAGGCATGCTTCCTGTTATATTGGGCTTTAGCTCTTCTGGAATCTCATCATTGACTAACCAATTACATGAAAAGGTTTTACAGAAATTAGGTCTATTTTCATAGATCCCGCATCCCTCTCCACTTTTTACAAAATGACATGGAACTCCGAAACCCATAATATGCCCATAGACATCTGCATAGGCATATCCATCACAGCATTTAGTACAGGTACCACAACTTCTAGCGCTATTTATAGATATTTCAATCATGTTTCTATCCAATGAGATGGGACCATGTATTTAGTCCCTGATTTAACAAGGTGTGCAGTATGATAGTATGGGAGAGAAGATGGAAAAATAATTACGCTACCAGCTTTCGGCTTTACCCCAAAATTCATTAAATCTTTATTCCTTTTATCTGAATAGTCAGGAAAGGGCCCTCTTTCGTTACTGCTTTTTAAATCTTTTAAAGTAAAAGAAATCTCGCCACCCTCGTAATTGTCATTTAGATACATAAC
>Ga0247723_1001826_pt1 | contig 12022 bp, 16 predicted proteins | sample MSEWelMarce5H_FC_FD_189079 | JGI IMG/M metagenome (GOLD analysis project Ga0247723, IMG submission 189079) | Subsurface sediment microbial communities from gas well in West Virginia, United States - MSEEL Well Study Marcellus 5H_FC | ecosystem: Environmental > Terrestrial > Deep subsurface >...
GAACGCCCACGGTCAACAAGGCTGCGTTGACTCCGGGCAACACTCCGCCCTGACTGTAGAGTTGATATAACAATGCAGCAGGTGATCCTAGATCACCAAGATTTTGCAAGTTAATCAACGTACCCAGTTTCTGCAGATCAGCACCAAATGTTGGCAGGGCCAGACTCATGTTTGAAACATCGCCAGTGGTCAAACTGTCCATGCCTGTGTAGGTGGGGCCAAGGTATGTGGCAGAGTTTTGATTGGTGTTGATCACTTGATTGGTCAGTGCCACATAGCCAGTTGCCGAACTAAATGCCTGGCAAAACTTTGAAAGATCGTTAGCACTGATCACTGTGTTGGCTTCAGTGGCAACTATGCCTGTGACACCCGGAGTCACATACCCCACTGTGATATTAGTAATAGTGTTGGGCAATGCATCTGACAACGCCGGGCAAGTGGTGTTGGCAATAGTGTACATCACATTCAATGTGGCATTGGCCAGCGGTGCCACGTTGCCTGGAAAAGGCACATTGGCAGGCGTACCACCAACGTTGATTGCTGTGTGAATGTTGGCCACCCAGGGCTGTGCATTCCAGCTAGATAACTGTGTGAGCAAGGCAGTGTTGACACCAATGCCTTGATTTTGATTGATGCCGGCCAGGGCAATTAATTGTAACGGGGTAGTCATGCTGCGAACACATCTCCTGAACCTTGGGCAATTGATGTACACCCACCATACCCGTCCCCGACTCTAGCTATGGGACGACCATTGACATATACTGATCCTGACCCACCACTGATAGTGGCCGAATGCGAGGGACAACTGTCGCCACCTGGTTTGACATGCACTGTACAACTGTCACCTTTTCTGGCAGCACCTCGTCCATTGACAAAGACATCACCCGATGCTGACTGGACATTGTGTCCAGAACAATGCGGTACGTTGGTGTCACCTTGTCGGGCTACTGCGGGCATGTTCTATCCTCATTAACTGTTGCAATCGATCATTCCACTGTTCTATTTCTTCATGCTGTTGATCTGTGTGTGGTCCTGGTGGAATTTCAGGTACAAACTCTATTACATGTTCAAAATCTCTGGGGATAGCCTCAAACTCTGTGTAGGTTTCAAGGCTCCCACCACGCATTATCACAAAGCGGTGTGTCACGTCATCAAGATTTGTTTGCGTATTGGCTTGATACCAGTGGTTGATTCAAGATAGCTGTCGCACACTTGCTCTCTTGTTTCGGCCGTCATTACAATGTTATTTTTATTTATTGTGACGTCAACTGCGAGTTCTGTGGTAAACAAGCTGGGCAGCAATTGTATTCCCTGTGGGCCAGGGATAATGGTCAAGGGCTGATGTATTACAATTTCTGTGTCTGTCTGTGCAATAACTTTGCCAATTAGTTCATCACCATTGGCGATTTTAAATGTGTAAACTTTGTCGTTTTCGAGTATCATTGTAACCTTTGTTTGAGTTCGGTAAATCCACCCACGTATTCTTCATCAAGAAAAATCTGTGGGACTGTACGTGCTGAGGGTACTGCTTCTAATAAATCTTCTCGGGAATAGCCTTCTCCGACCTTTTTTTCTTCAAATACAATGCCACGTTGTGTCAACAATGCCTTGGCTTGATCACAAAATGGACAATGATTTTTACTCCATACAATTGCTTTTGACATAATTCATCCTTTTGTCTACTATATATTGCTTTTCAAAATAATACAATTACTTTGATAAATAATAGTGTAGTTCGCGATACTGGACATATCCAACTACTCTAACGTCGTGAAGGACATCAGCCATGTATTTAACAACAAATTTTTACGTCTACGCATATTTGCGCAATGACGGAACTCCATATTATATTGGTAAGGGCAAAGGGTATCGTGCCTGGACAAATCAAAAAATCATTTCTGTTCCCAAAGATAGATCACGTATTGTTGTAGTTGAACAAAATTTAACTGATATCGGTGCGTTAGCACTTGAGAGAAGATTGATACGCTGGCATGGTCGTAAAGATAATGGCACTGGCATATTAAGAAATTTAACTGACGGAGGCGAAGGTTCTGCCGGATTAATCAGAACCCAATCTCAGAAAGAAGCACAACGATCCAAAATGAAAGGACGTGTGAGTAAGACCAAGGGAAAACACAATGGGCAATATGATCATACTATACATGGGTTTCAACATATCAACGGAACTATAGAGCATTGCACTAAACACGAACTTTACACAAAATATAATCTGTGTAAAGTTAATGTTCATGCATTGTTTGGAGAAATTCCTAAACAAAGATCAGTCAAGGGATGGTCATTGATTTACAAATCTGGTAAGGCATCATAGTTGATCTCATCGCTCATAACCCCCACTACATAGTTGGTACTCTCTGTTTCTTGTAGAGCCGATTGTTTCTTGTGTGTGTCAACGTGTTTGTTGAACCAAGGTATTGGTGTGGAACGTGGATGCGGTTCCGCATACTTGATGCCAATTTCTTTGAGTGCATTGTTGGCAGTGTAGTCCACAAAGTCTTTGAGAATGTTGGCGTTCAATCCAATCACCGGACCACGACTGAACAAATATTCAGCCCAGGCTTTTTCTTCACGTATGACATCAAGATACATGTCGTAGACATCGGCCAGGCACTGCTCACGAGCTTCGGCAAAACGCGGATCTTCTTTCACAACTTGATTGATCAAGAACGCAGTCCAATCTCTGTGCATGATTTCATCTTGCAATATAAGACTGATGATGTTGCCATTGCCCATGAAGATTTTGTTTTCTACCATGGCCAAGCTGGTGGCAAAGCTCACCATGAAACGAAATGCTTCCAGGGCATAACTGGCGTTGAGTGCCAACCATATGGCACGTATGTGTTCACCTTCGTCAATCTTCTCGCCTGTTTCCTTGCGACAGTTTAACAAGTGCAAGCGGTCATAGAAGTAACCAACATTTGATGCCATGTCAACAATCTCTTTGGTGTCATGAATGGTGTTGAACACTTCTTTGGGCACGTTGTAGATGTTGCGGATAATGTGGCTGTAACTGCGTGAGTGAATGTTGGTTTCAAAGAATGTCCAATTGTACACCAAGGCTTCTAGTTCTGGTAGACTTACCACAGGTGTAAAGATTTGGCTGGGGCCGCGTCCTTGCAAACTGTCAAGAGCAGTTTGTCGTAACAAATTGCTAGTGAAGATATGTCGCACAGTGTCAGATGAATCCTTGAAGTCCGAGGCATCTTTGGTCAAGTTGACTTCTTCAGGTACCCAAAAGAATCCCCGTGCTTCTTGTTCGAACTTCACTATCTTGTTGTATTTGACTTCTTCAAAACGTTGAATGGTGACAGGTCCTGCGGGATCAAGAAACATCTTGCGCTGTAGGTAATCTGTCTTGGTTGTTAGATTATATTGTTGTTTTGACATAATATATGTTGTTCCATTTAAATGCTATAACTTGCACGATTCACAATCATCGTCATCCCAGGCGGTCACAGCCAACTCATCCAACTCTCTTTGCAACTGAGCTTCGTCGTCGCCTTCTTGACTCTTGGAACCATGTTTGTTCACAAGACTGTAATAGAATGTTTTCAACCCCCAGTGATGTGCCTGCATGAGATTACGGGCAATCACTGTTGTGGGTACTTTGCGATTGGCAAAGTGTGCGGGATTGTAGAATGTATTTGTTGAAATACTCTGATCCACATACACCTGCAACACTGCAGCGGTCTTGAGATAGCCATCGCAGTCAGTTTGATCCCACATCAATTGATATCTATTTTTAAGTCTGTGATACTCGGGCACTACCTGTGTCAGTGAGCCAGCTTTGCTTTCTTTCACTGCGATCAAACTCATCGGAAGCTCAATGCCATTGGTACTATTGATCACAACACTGCTGCTCTCAACAGGAGCGATTGCCATGAGTGTTGCATTACGTACTCCATGTTGTTTCATATCAGCACGTAATGGTTCCCAATCAAGTTCTGGTGAAAAGTCTGCTAATTCATTCACACCCTCGGCACGTAGTTCCCAGGGAAACTTGCCTTGACCATAGCGTGTCTTGGCACTGTCAACACAGGCACCACGCTCACGTGCCAGTTCAACTGTGGCTTCGGTGAGATAAAATGCCTGATGTTCGATCCATGTTTTGACTTCTTTGAGTGCATCGTTATTGCCGTATTGTAGGCCACGCTTGGCATGCCAGTAAGCAAGATTAGTGACACCAATGCCCAAGGGTTGTATTTCATCATTGCTCAACTTAGACTGTATTGATAAGAAGTCTTGATAGTCTAATATGTTGCACAAACTACGCTGGAGTATGCGGCAAGCACGACGCATATCTTCTGGATTCCGGAAAGCTCCCCAGTTAATACTGCCAAGGGTACAAAGAGCAATACGACCACTATCGTCATCAAGACGCTTAAAAGGCCGAGTAGGTAAAAGTATTTCACAGCAAAGGTTACTCTGGTAAATGGTATGGTACTCAGGATCAAACGGCCCTTGGTTCATGACATTGTCAATGAACACAAGATAGATACGTCCGGTGTCTGTGCGCTCTTTGAGTATGCCAGATTTGAATACTTCATCTGCACTCATTGTTTTGGTTCTTAGATCTGTACGCTGTTCATACTCAACATAGAGTTTTTCAAATGCCGCAGTGTCACGATAAAACGCTTCATACAAGTCTGGCACTTCGTTGGGATCAAAGAATGTTATGTTTTCTTGATTTTTGAATCTTCTCCAGAAGAAGGCCGAGAGGACGACTCCGTAATCCATGTGTCGGACTCGAGTTTCTTCAGTGCCTTGATTGTTTTTAAGCACAATAAGATCATCAAACTGATGATGCCAAATAGGATAAAATACTGTCGCACTTGCATTACGGATACCTCCTTGACTACAACTACGTAGGTCACCAAACCATTTTTTCAGGAATGGTATCATGCCGGTGTGCATGATTTCTCCGCCACGTATGGGCGAACCCAAGGGACGAAGTCTGCCAATCTCCAAACCAATGCCTGCACGTTTGCTGGCATACTTGGCCATCATCTCCCCGGAGGCGAAGATACTGTCCAGATTATCATCGGATCTAATAAGAACGCAAGAACTGAATTGTTTTGTAGGTGTCCCCAAACCAGCAAGAACAGGAGTAGCGAGAGTGAAAAGACCATCAGATGCCGCATTGTAATATTCCTTGATAAATTTCATTCTGGCCGTTGCTGGCTCTTCTCTATGCATCACCGTGGCAGCGGCCACCATGTACCGCACCTGTGGAGTTTCATAGATGTCCTTGGTGCTGCGATTTTTTACTAGATATTTTTCAATTAGTTGTTCAATGGCAGCATAACTGTAGGTTTCGTCACGACTGTGATCCAGCATTTCATTCATGCGATTCCACTCGTCCTCGCTGTACCATTCCAAGAGCTCAGGAGTATACAGCCCTGTGGCTACATTTGTTTTGATAATTTCGTAAAGGTGAGGAGGATCATAACTGCCATATACATCCTTCCTCAACATACTAAGACGTTGCTTGCCTGCCACGTATTGATAGTTGGTGTGACCCACATCAGGGTTTTCTTCTACATCAATAAGATCAACAATAGCTCTTAGGGTTATTCCGTCAATTTCTTTTGTTGTGATACCATCGTAAAAATGTAACTGGGCTTTGATTTCAATCATGCTCTGACTGACATCGGCGGTGCCTTGGCACACTTTGGCAATTTGAGCTTGCCATTTTTCCAGGGCCAGCGGTACCCGGCTTCCATCTCGTTTCTGCACTGTAATTGTTGCCATGTTTCCTCTATTTTAGTTTTTGTTTTAACTGTTGCTGAGTTAATTCTCTTCGTATCTTACCGCTGTCAAGGTAGGTATTTAAGATGTCATCGTGACTATAATTCAGTATATATTTTCTCTTGTTGATCAGGACTAAATTGCGCTGATCCTCTTCGACCAGTCGCGAATCCTGCAAATCCGCACGATCTAGCATGGTTACAGTATACATGATTCCCAGCCCTCGTGCAACATCACAATAGATATTGTCACTCAATAACTGCCAGGGGTCAGGCCAATCTCGAAGATCATCCCAGTGCAAATGATATGGGCACCAGGCAGTTTGAAACCACCATTGATTGATGTTCAGAAGACACTCGTCCAAAGGCAAAGTGGAACAGATTTCTCTCAACCTGTTCCACTGTTGAAGTCGTTCTTCAAATGTTGTGGCTCGCATCAAGCCAGATGTGATATACTATAAGTCAATGTGCCAGCAGTACCAGTGCTGGTAGTGGCATAGGTCACCGACACAGAATCCCCTGCCTGTGTGGCAGCAAGAGTAAGGCCTGTGCCCAATGCGGCATTTTCACTGAATTCGTCATCATAGAACAACGAGGGATTTGCCACCACTATCATTTCACCAGTGCGGAAAGTGGTGCCTCTTATAAATGTATATGTCATCTTAAAGGCTTTGAATTTTTGCGAAAGAGACTGGCTGATGCTGGCATTGGTAGTAAACAGTGTGGTTGTTGATGAATTATCAGGCAATGTCACCACCTCTGCTGCATTCATTTGATAATTGCCCAGGTCTAAACTGTAGCCGTTGTCAATGACCACAACCGGAGCATCCAGAGTCTGAATCCTTGGAATACCAGTTGCCTGCACTTCGGCTTCGCTGCGATCAAATAAATCATTGCAACTGACATTGGTCGCTGCATTCAGATAGACGATTGGATCTGTGGGAGTTCCACTGAATCTTGTACCCACATCATAAAAGGTATTGAATGCCGACACACACTGTTCAGAATTGTCAAATATTACGCCTCGTTTAAAGATGTTGTCAAAACTACATCCAATGATACGTACACCTTCGGGAATACTGGCACCAACGGCAGTGAGAAGAATACCTTCATACAGTGTATCAAAATGACAGTCATTGAACACAACACCTTGTATAACATCAGAGGCTGTAACTGCCCAAGTGGTTTGAGTAAAAAAGCTCTGTTGAAAACTAACATCATTGGTGATTAAGCTGCCGGTACTGTTAAAGGTTACTCCGGAGATGCTGCCTTCAAATCCAGTGGCAATCATATTTCTACTGACAGGGCCAATAAATGCACAACCTGTAAATGCCACGTCTGTGGCACAGTCAACCAAAAACACATCGGTGTTTTGATAACTTTCGAACCCCATTCTGACTATGGAAATACTTGTGGGAGGGGTGGCTCCGTTGTTGCCAATTTGGGCACCGGTTTGTTGCAGACTGTCGCCGGTTCTGGCCACATAGGCATTGAGTGTGGAGACGTCCGACGCCACATCCAAAGTGATGATACTGGATTGTGCACCTTCACCGTAGAGATAAGCATAGGGCGGGATAATGATTGTTTCTTTGATTAGATATACACCAGCTGGAAAAAACAGTCCTCGGCGTGCTGCTGGGTTGTTGCTGCGGCAATATAATTCAAACAAAGCACGATTAATTGCTTCGGTGTTGTCTGTGATACCATCGCCCACTGCACCAAAGTCTGTGACTGTTGCAAAATCGTCTAGTCTGGACTGCAGACTTTGTGTTACTGGAGATCCAGCTGCTGGGCCTGTCTGGACAATATAACCAGCAGATTCACCTCGGTAGGTATAAGAATTCTGTAATTCAAAAAGATTAGAAAATTCAGTGAGAATTTCAGTGTTGCCAACAACTGGAGCACCTTCTTGCAGAGTGCCATTGCCAATGAACAGTCTACGTTCGTTGACGGCATATCCTAGCTCTGCACCCGCTAATTGGGGTAGATCTTCTAACAGTCCTTTTCTATGGGTGATTCTGCTTATTTGAACGATGGCCACGTTGTGTTCCTTTTACTTAGATCCAGTATTTAGCTGGTCAAGTAGTAGAGCTCCAATCGTTTCCACCACTCGTTTGTGTAATGATCAAACTCCGCACCTTCTAAGATGAATTCCTGATACTGGGGTGGGCTGATGATGTTTAGCTGTGCATCTTGCTCGGGCTTGACACACATTAGAATCACCCCTTTGCGGATGCTGCTGCCGTAGACTTCATTGTGTGCCTGGGCATAGGCTGCGAGCTGCAGGAAATAATCGTCGATCCATTCACGCTTTTTGGGTTTATTAGTCTGCTTGTAGTCCAGGATAGCTTCCTCGCCGCAATGAATGCCAGCACCGTCTGTGGTTCCTGCATAGAGTTTAGGAAAATAAAGAGGGATTTCTACTCCCCAGAATTCTGTGACGTGATCTCGCAGACCCCGATCAATCACAACTTTGGCCATGTTTTCGCTGGCCCAACTAAAAGGATTGGTACTGCGTTCAGGAGTGGCACCATACAGCACATATTTTTCTAAATAGGTGTGCATCTTTGTACCACGATTGGCAGCTTCGGTGGTGATGGCCTGTGCCTGTTGATGTCCCACACGATTGCGCCAATTTTGTAGAGCTTGTCGGGCTTCCTGGGGTTTGGTCTTTTCCAGCACTGTTGTGACACTGGGCAGACGACTACCATCAGGAGTTTGATAAAGACGACGTCCATCCTCGCTGGTACGACTCAAGGGCTGATAATCATATTTTTGTTTTAGCATTAGACTCGGAAACTCTCGCCACATCCGCAGCGATCCTTTTCATTGGGGTTGATAAATTCAAAGCCTTCATTTAGTCCCTGACGCTTAAAGTCCATGGTCAGTCCGTTGACATAGGGTACGTCTTTGCCATTGACCCATATTTTCACTCCATGGCTATCGTAAGTCATCCAATCTCTTGTAGCAGGTGGTGTGTCAACATACTCTAGTTTATAAGCCAGGCCCGAACATCCAGTGGTGCGAACTCCAATAGAAATTCCTGCACCCTGGCCCCGTTTCTCAATATGCTTTAACACTCTCTTTGCTGCAGTTTCGGTCAGTGTAATCATAGTATCCCCAAGTATAACAGTATTTAAACTTAATTGCAACGCTGCAGAGCAATAAATATCTGATGTTGACAGTCTACATTCATGGCGCCACTGCAACGGCACAGAGTTTTAATTATATCCGAAGCAGCATAAAAGGCCAAGATCTATTATTGGAATACGACAGCGAAAACGGATTCCAAAACAATCTTGATCAAATGAGTGAAACCATTGCCCAGCATCCCGTAAAAGATCTATTTTTCGTTGGGCACAGTCTGGGCGGAATTTACGCATTGAGTCTGGCCGAAATATTCGCACAACAAGTATTGGGCGGCATTACCATTTCCACACCCTATGGTGGATCCGAAGTTGCCCCATTTTTAAAATACTTTGTTCCATTCAATAGATTATTAAAAGAAATTGGCCCTACATCGCCACCCATTGTGCATGCCTCAGAAATTGAGCTGCCAGTGCCTTGGTGCAACATAGTGACCATACGCGGCAACTCACCTTGGATCGCTGCACCCAATGACGGAGTTGTCACAGTTGAATCTCAACGCAAACATCTGGGATTTGATTATATTGACGTAGCAGCAAATCACTACGAAGTGCTAATGGATCCAGAAACTGTGATGATTGTCCGAGCTCGCATCAAGCAAGCCAACAAAAAATCTATTCAATCCGTTAGAATCCTAGACGAGGACGACGGACATCATGATTGAAATTATATACACACTTGTATGCACACACATCACTATTTTATGTGTGACTCTTTATTTGCACAGATCACAGGCACATCGTGGGGTAGAGTTTGACTCACGGGTGTCGCACTTCATGCGCTTCTGGCTGTGGCTCACAACTGGCATGGTCACCCGGGAGTGGGTAGCAGTGCATCGCAAACATCACCGTTACAGCGACGTTGAAGGTGATCCACACAGCCCGCATATATTTGGCATTGCTCGGGTGTTCACACAGGGCGCAGTACTGTACAAACAGGCTGCCAAAGATCCCATGATGGTTGACACATATGGTGCTGGCACTCCTGATGATTGGGTTGAACGCAACATCTACAGTCGTCATTCCAGTCTAGGCATCATGTTGATGTTGGCGGTTGATGTTGTGCTGTTTAATGGATGGGGCATTGTGATCTGGCTGATACAAATGGCCTGGATACCATTCTGGGCTGCAGGTGTGGTTAATGGCCTAGCACATTGGTGGGGATATAAAAATGGAACAACTCGAGATCAATCTAGAAATATTACTCCATGGGGTATTGTTATTGGCGGTGAAGAGCTTCACAATAATCACCATTTGGACCCTGCTAGTCCCAGGTTTTCGTTAAAGCCCCTGGAGTTTGATGTTGGCTGGTGGTGGATTAAAATACTGGAACGCTTGGGATTGGCTCGCGTTCGTGCTTCTGCTGATAATCCTCTATAGCGGCTTTGATAGCATCTTCTGCTAAAATACTACAATGGATTTTAACCGGTGGTAGCGCGAGTTCCGCCGCAATGTGGGTATTCTTAATTGCCGCCGCCTCTACCAGACTCTTTCCTCGAAGCCACTCAGTGATCAGCGACGAGCTTGCAATGGCTGACCCGCAACCATAAGTTTTAAACTTTGCATCTGTGATAACATCATTTTCCACTCGGATCTGAAGTTGCATGACATCTCCGCAGGCTGGAGCACCAACCATGCCAGTGCCCACTGCAGGATCTGCTTTGTCTAGCTTGCCTACATTGCGTGGATTTTCGTAGTGATCTATGACTTGATCTGAGTAAGCCATGGCTTATTTTGCAGCGGCACGTTTGGCCATCTTGTCAACTACACTCTGGGCTTGGTCAGGATTCATTGGTTCTTGTCCAGCAGTTTCATCTTCGGCACCACGGAACACCACTGTACCATTGCGATCATCACCGTTGACACTGGCAATAATGTTGCTGAGTGGAGGTTGCTGTGAATATGTTTTGAGTTGATCAACAGTGAGTGGGATACCCATTTGTTGAGCTAATTTTAAAAACCCAGCAATGGAAAAACTCTTGTTGACATTTTCGTCTTGAGCACGATTAAGGAGAAACTGGCTTAGTGCAGCCAGTTTTCCATTTTGCATACCCGCAACTTCATTGATGCGCATTATCTACGCTTTCTGCCAAGTCCTGCACCGGGTGCTGGCTCTTCGATGTCAGCATCAATATCAACATCTATATCACCTTCAGGGGGCGGTAGTTCGCCGCCTATGTCGCCACCCAACTCATCGCCGGCACCGGGAGGTGGTAATTCACCATCCACACCCGGCATTGAGGGAATGCCGCCACCTTGAGCTTGTCCTGTCACAACTGAAAGAGCTTGCTCAAGTTGAGACTTGGCACCTTGTAGGCTTTGTAGCATTGTCTGCAGTGCAGCATTGGCATCAGTGTTGAACTGATCAGCTTGTGCTGTGCCCACTTGATTGCGGATTGAGTCAACCAGCGCAGGCAGTTCTTTAAACTGCATTTCACTGACATCTTCCAGCATGCCTTGCACTGAGTCAACCATGTCTTGTGCAGCCAACACCACTTGTGCCTGCTGTACTTCGCTTTCGTGCAGTTGTTGGGTGCGACGTGCAGCTTCAAGATCTTGCAGACGCTGTGTGAGTCCTTGCTCCATGATCACCAGGCTCAAATAGGCCTGGTTGCGCTCGCTGACATGGAATGCCGGGGTTGAGCGATGCTCGTTGACAAGACCCGATACACGAGTCAACATTTGACGAGTTTGACCACGTGTGAGTTTATCAAATTTAATCTTGTTACCAAAATAACTTTCGAATACTTTAGCGATTTGTTTTGATGGACGCTGTGCGGCCAGTTCGTTCAGTTTCATTTGAGAATCCTTTAAGATGCAAATATTTAGCCGATTTTATACATTTTTCCAATTCAGCTTTGATCCATTTTTGTCGTGCTTGCCGGTGCTGTAATTTAACCGCGGCCAGCTCACGTATTTCTGAGCTTTTGGTACGATCTTTCACAGCAGTCCTGCAATTAATACCATTTTCAGTCGTTTGTAAGCGGCTGTCTAATTCTTTAATTCTACGAGCTAAATTCAACAGATTATGATTGTCTGCAATACAATAACTAATAGCATGTTTGGTGTTGCAAAATATGCCCACGTCGGAGTCTTGATATGCCACTTTGA
>Ga0247723_1001829_pt1 | contig 12001 bp, 26 predicted proteins | sample MSEWelMarce5H_FC_FD_189079 | JGI IMG/M metagenome (GOLD analysis project Ga0247723, IMG submission 189079) | Subsurface sediment microbial communities from gas well in West Virginia, United States - MSEEL Well Study Marcellus 5H_FC | ecosystem: Environmental > Terrestrial > Deep subsurface >...
AAAACAAGAAAAAGCCAATTTTGCTCATGATAAAGCAATTTTAGTTGATGATTCTAGCGGTTGTATCAATCCCTTTAATGTTAAAGGTGGTCATGGTATCCTTCACACAAAATCTTCTGATTCTATTCAACAAATTCACGACACCATTCGTGGAATTAATGGATTACACGCATTAAAATTTGGATGGGATTCGATGGGATATTATGCTTGATATTTTTCAACCAACTTTACAATGGATAAAAGATGACTGGAATTCTAATCGTTTTCGGTTTGTTATTGAGTTGCTCGCTTGGGCTATTAGCATTGGTTGCTCCATCACGATGGCTCTTACAGTACCCAACCCTCCACTTCTCGCTCTTTATCCTGTGTGGATCCTTGGTTGTGGCATGTATGCTTGGGCTAGTTATACTCGGAAATCTTTTGGCATGTTGGCTAACTACATCCTGCTAACTACCATTGATACTGTTGGTTTAATTAGGATGTTATAATGTCAATTCAGAATTGGTTTTCTACTCCATTTTTTCATCAATCTGATACTGGTAGTTTAGAATTAGCTACTTCTTTATTTGATAGTCATAAAAATAAATTTGTGCTTGTGAAAAATAATCTTTATACAACTCTTAAACAATATGATCCATATTGGTGGAGCGAATCTACTATTGATTTGACGGAAGACGAACAATCTAAACCACTAATTAAAATGTTCAAACATGCAGCAGAATCTTTTGCGAACGAGATTGGTTATGATTTAACTAACATAGACCTTTATGTTGATAATGCATGGATGAATATTATGAAAAACGGTAGTGCAGTAGAAAAACATTCTCATAATGGTGCATTATTTTCTGGTTGTTATTATGTTAAAGTTCCAAAGGGATGTCCTTCTATTAATTTTTACACCCCACTAGAAAATCAAAGTATATTAAAACTACCAATTAAACAATTTAATGAGATGTCAAGTCCTTGTGTTAAATTTTATCCAGTAGATGGTGATGTTTATCTATGGCCATCTCATATAAAACATGATGTTTTTAATCATAATTTAAAAGAAGAGCGATATGTTATCGCTTTTGACATAAAACCAACATGGATATAAAATGATATTAGAAACAGGTATGCAAAATTTTCCAGTATTAGTCATGGATAACTTTTACAGTAATCCAGATGAAATTCGAGAGTATGCTTTATCATTAGAATATTTTCCTGCACATGAAAATCGTTATCCAGGAAAACGAACTAAAGCACTACATGAAATTGATAAAGCATTTAATGATTTTTGTATTTCTAAATTTGTGAGTTTATATTATGATTTAGATAATACAGCTGTTCAATGGTTTGCTCAAACAAATTTTCAATTGATTGAACCATATAATGAAGATCCAGAAAGTTGGTTAAATAAAAACTTTATACATACTGATGGCAATTCTGTAATAGCAGGTATAGTATATCTCAATCCCACTGCTAATATTAACTCTGGCACCAATATGTATCGCCCAATTAAAAATCTGGGACATATAGATACAGACTCTTTAATTAGAAAAAGATTATATAATAATGAACCTGTAGAACAAGAATTCATAGAAAAAATTAAACATCATACTTCTAATTTTCAAGAAACCCTAAGTGTTAAAAATGTTTATAATAGAGTAGTTGCTTATGATGCTAATGTATTTCATGCTGGAGCAAATGTGCATGTTGGAAATGAACCGAGATTAACTCAGACATTCTTTTTTCATGAACTTACTGCAGACAATACCAGAACACCAATTGATAGAGTTAGAAATTATCCAAAACCAAAATGAATATATTTTATCTACACGAAGACACTAAAGAATGTGCAAAACAACATCTTGACAAACATGTCGTCAAGATGATTTTGGAATACGCACAACTTTTGTCTACTGCTCATCGTCTTCTTGATGGATATGAGTATGAAGGTAAGTCTATTTCTGGTCGTAAAGCCATGCGTTGGAAATTAGATGATTCTCGTGAAGATAATTTGTATCTTGCATCACATATGAAACACCCATCAGGTATTTGGTGTCGTGAGACATCTGCCAACTACATGTGGTTATACTCTCTCTGGCGAGATCTTATGAGAGAGTATACTTTTAGATATGGTAAACATCATGTTGCCGAAAAATTGATTCCTTTCCTTGATAATTTACCAACAAACATAAAATTTGGTGGTATGACCCCAATGCCACAGTGTATGCCTGAAGACTATAAAGTTCCGACTGATTCTATTCAGGCATATCACAATTATTACATCAATGACAAGCAACCATTTGCTGTTTGGACGAATAGACCAATTCCAGAGTGGTATGTTTGTGAATGGAAAGAAAGAAATCACAAAGCAGTGTATCAAAAACAAAACGATAAAATAAAATTTAGAATGGTTCCCGCATAATGAGTTTAAATACATTTAATAACTACGGATTTATTGAGCATGTCTTCACTGACAAAGAATTACAACCAATTCGTGATGAGATTGATGAAATTAAAGCAGATTTTGACATGCATCAACCACAACAGTGGAATACTCGCCTCAGTGGTAACCTAAAACGAGAATTTGCACTGCCAAAATCACTAAAACATGCTGAAACACTCATTTTACCACAGGTTGAAGAGTATGTTGAGTTTTTTAACTTTCTTAAAGACTCATTTCTCACAAGACAAGAGGTAGATTTTAGTTTAAACTCTCTTTGGGTCAATTTCCAAGCAAAAAATGAATTTAATCCACTGCATAATCATGATGGGTTCATGTCTTTCGTTATTTACACGAAAGTTCCATTTAAAATGAGAGATGAGTTGGCTGCATCTCCAGGAATTAACTCGAACAACAATGTTCCAGGTCATTTCCAGTTTTCTTACACTGGAATTCTTGGTGGCATCAGTAATCACTATGTTCCAGTTGACGAAAGTTACGAAAACACGATGATGTTGTTTCCTTCCAAGTTAATGCACTGTGTTTATCCGTTTTTTACATCAGATGAATACAGAATTAGCGTGGCAGGGAATGTTTACTGCACGAGGAAGAATTCCTCTCGCTAAATAGAGGTGTGAGGAGACATAATGCCAACATATAGTTTTAGAAATAGAGAAACAGGTGAGATACACGATGAAATCATGCGCATTGCTGCTCGTGAGCAGTATCTATTAGACAATCCCCATTTAGAGTCAATCATAACAAGTGCACCTGCATTTGCTGGGGATCATATCACCATTAAAAAAGATACAGGTTTTAAGGAGGTACTACAAAGAATTCATTCTCTAACTCCAGGAAGTCAATTAGATAAAACATCATCCCAAATTTAAGGAATCATCAATGGCTCGTGCAACAGCTGCTAAAAAAGTAATAGATATCAATCATAATGAAGAGCGTGAAACGAAACCAATTGCCAGTAATCAATTAAGAATCCGATTAGATAACTTAAAAACATTTCAACCATTAACAGACAATCAGAAGAAATTCTTTGACGCATACAAGCGTGGTGATTATTTCGTGGCACTTCATGGTGTGGCAGGAACAGGTAAAACATTTATTGCTCTCTACAAAGCAATTGAAGAAGTCCTTGACAAAGCAAATCCATTCAATAAGATTATTGTAGTTCGTTCTGCAGTTCAATCTCGTGAGATTGGTCATCTTCCAGGAGATGTGAATGAGAAGATGGAAATCTATCAACAACCATATCGTCAAATCTGCGAGACATTGTTTGGTCGCAAAGACGCATGGGATAGATTAGCAGAACAACATCACATTGAGTTTATCTCTACTTCGTTTATTCGTGGTATGTCTTTTGATAATGCAATCATTATTGTAGATGAGATGCAGAATTTAACATTTGAAGAAATTGACACAGTTATGACTCGTGTTGGTCATATGTCAAAGATTATCTGGTGCGGAGATTACCGTCAGACTGATCTAAATAAGAAAAAGAACGACATGTCTGGCATTCTGAAATTCTTCGATATTGCTATGCATATGGGTGCTTTCACTAAAATTGAATTCACTCCTGACGACATCGTTCGATCGTCTTTGGTTAAAGATTATATTCTTGCCAAATTAAAAATAGAAGATATGGAGAACAAATGATTACAGCAGAACAATTTGCACACTTATTCCCAAGAGCACAAGATCCTGCGTCTTGGGTAGAGTCGATGAATAATGTATTCCCAACTTATGATATTAACACACCTCATCGTATTGCAGCATTTCTTGCTCAGTGTGGCCACGAGTCTGGTGGTTGGACAGTATTTGAAGAAAACCTAAACTATTCCGCACAGGGGTTAAATGGTATCTTCAAAAAGTATTTCCCTACACTTGAATCAGCACAACCATATGCACGCAAACCAGAAATGATTGCCAACAAGGTTTATGGTGGTCGCATGGGTAATGGACCAGAATCATCAGGTGATGGATATAAGTATCGTGGTCGTGGACCAATCCAGTTGACTGGAAAAGATAACTACAGAGCATTTGCCAAAGAGATGTTTGAAGACTGGGAGAATCTATTCGAGAATCCAGACTGGGTTACATCAGATCGTGACTTTGCTCTTATGTCAGCAATTTGGTTCTGGAATAAAAACAAGTTGAATGTCCAAGCTGATGCTGGTGATATCAAGTTAATGACCAAAAAAATTAATGGTGGTTATATCGGTCTTGAGGATAGAATTAAACATTATAATGAAGCGATTCACCTTTTGGTGGGTTAATGATAGAATTATTCTATGTTCTGGTGATGACACATATCACCATCGTCTGTGTCACGCTGTATTTACACAGGGGGCAGACTCACAGAGGTATTGAGTTTCATCCGATAGTTTCTCATTTTATGAGGTTTTGGTTGTGGTTGACTACAGGTATGGTTACTAAACAATGGGTAGCCATCCATCGCAAGCACCATCAAATGTGTGAGAAATTTGGAGATCCTCATTCACCGCATGTGTTTGGTATTTGGAAAGTTTTATTTGGTGGCGCAATGTTATATCATGAAGCCAGTAAAGATAAAGTTATGGTAAACCAATATGGAGTTGGAACACCTGATGACTGGATTGAGAATAACTTATACAGTGCTCACTCTAGATTAGGTATTACTATTCTTCTGGTGTTTAACATAATTGTATTTGGTTGGATTGGTTTATTGTTATGGGGTATTCAAATGATTTGGATTCCATTTTGGGCAGCAGGTGTTGTGAATGGTATCGGACACTGGTGGGGATATCGTAACACTGATACAAAAGATAGATCTCGTAATATTTCTATATTTGGTATAATCATTGGTGGCGAAGAATTTCACAATAATCACCATGCTGAACCAGCTAATCCAAAGTTGAGCAGAAAATGGTTTGAATTTGATATTGGTTGGATGTGGTTTAATATATTACAGAGATTAAAATTAGCAAAGATAAAATGAAGACATTTATACATCATGAATTTGGTAAACTTGAACGAGACACGAAACCAGATGGTACAAGGTTATACAAAACCCCATCGGGTAAATCCTATCCCTCCGTTACAACAGTCACGGGATTGCACTCAGCAAAGGGAATCATGGAATGGCGAAAAAGAGTCGGAGAAGCAGAAGCCAACCGAATCTCTGGAAGAGCCAGTGCCAGAGGTACAAGAATCCACCAACACTGCGAAGACTTTCTCCTTGGAGAGCATGTTGAGCCAGATATGTTTGATGCAGAGATGTTTAACTCAATCAGACCATTGCTCGACCAAATCGACAACATCCACTGTTTGGAAACACCATTATGGTCTGACCACTTACAAGTCGCTGGCACAGTTGACTGTATCGCAGAGTTCCAAGGTAAACTGTCTGTCATAGATTTTAAGACATCCAGCAAACCAAAAGACAGAGATGACATTCATAATTACTTTATGCAGACTGCAGCATATGCAGTAGCTTTTGAAGAAAGAACTGGTATTCCTATTGGAAGACTAGTAATTATTATGGCAGTTGATAGTGATGATCCAAGATGGTTCATTGAGAATCGAGATAATTGGATTGGTGGATTCAAGAAGTTGCGACTAGATTATCGCAATATGAAAAACATTTGACTTGTGAATAAATACAAGGTATAATAGGGATCTTATGGAATACGAAATTTACATAGATAATAAGTTATATAAGACTATCACCACTGAAGGTGGTTATAGTATTAATGATATTAGTATCGAACTTCACAAAGACGATGCTGATGGAAAATTGACTGGCTTTGATTTATCGAAAGGTTTTTCAGTTAAGCCAGTTTAATGATATTGCTGTATGAAGCAAAGAGAAAGGTGTTCTGGACGGGAGTTCGATTCTCCCCACCTCCACCTGAACATATTCCGAACCGAGTTATCGGTAGCAAAGCGAAACGCTGAGTATGTTCAGATGGGGGTGACTAGGTTTCGACAGGGCAAAGAGTAACAGAGTGGACAGCACGACACAGATAGTCGTAAAAAGTAAAAAACCGTAAACGCAAACGACGCACAGTTCGCATTAGCAGCCTAAACACTGCTTAGGGTTTCGGATGGTTTCCTCGTAACAGAATAACCATTCACTAATTTTATAACATAAGGATTAATAATGAATGTATTGCCATTGAAGACGCAGGTACTGGTCGCAGAGAATAAAAAAGAAGACACAACTGAGTCTGGTATTATTATTGAAGGTACTCGTGGTACTGGAAATACAGCAAAGGCAACTGTTCTTGCAGTTGGTCCAGATGTCACTGATGTTAAAGTTGATGATGTTATCTTGTTGGATTGGTCTAAAGCATCTCCAGTAAAAATTGGTGATGTACAGAGAGCGATGATTAAAGAAGAGTTTATCATCGGTGTGTTCGAAAATTAACTAAGGAAATTAAATGAAAGCATTTATCGCATTGTTAGCACTGGCATTTGCTTCTGTATCATTCGCAGCAGAGCCACCAAAGAAAGAAGAAAAGAAAGCAGAAGTTAATTGCGTGACGAAGGATAAGAAAGGTAATTGTCCTCCGCCACCAAAAGGTGAGAAACCAACACCTAAGAAGCCTGCAGAGAAGAAATAATTTCTCCTAAATAATTACACAGTGGGTTGAAGGATCCCAATAAAACCTTCATTACACAAACACAACACAAGGAGTATTTTATGTCTAATATGACACCTTTCGAGATTCGCCTAGAACTTTTAAAAATGGCGAAAGACATGCTTAACGATGACTACTACGGTAAGCGTGAAGTAATTAGCAATAGCTGGCATGCCCAGTTAGAAGTCGCTAAAATAAATGGTGGTGTGCTACCTGAACATCCAGGATTCCCAGCATATCCATCAGAAGCAGAAATCATTGCAAAGGCTCAGACCCTAAATGGTTTTGTTTCAAACATCCCACTAGATACAAAGACTACTAGCAAAAAGTCCACCTGATAGGGAATTGGATTGCAGGATTCACACATTCTGCAATCCTTAACTGGTTTAAGGAGATCACTATGCATAAACGAATATACAGTTTAGCAATAATATTTTTAATAAGTGTTACATTATTAGTGAGTGCAAGTTTTACAAAAGACAAAATTATCGGTGTAACATATACACAATTAACACCAGAAGCCAAAACACAGGTTGATTGTTTGGCAGAAAACATTTATTATGAAGCAGGATATGAACCACGAGATGGAAAAATCGCAGTTGCGATGGTTACATTGAATAGGGTGCAAGATCCCCAATTCCCAAAAGATATTTGCTCTGTAGTGAAACAAAGAGTAAAATCAACTTGTCAGTTCTCTTGGTACTGTGAACATGACAAAAGAATCCGAAATAATTCAACATACATTCAAGCACGAGAGGTTGCTTTGATGGTGTATGCTAACTACGAAAAGATGCATGACATGACAAGTGGTGCATTATTCTACCATGCGGATTATGTTAATCCACGATGGAAACTTGAACGAACTGCCGTAATTGGTAGGCATATTTTTTATAAACAGAAAGATGGTATCTAAATGATGAACAAACTGAACATTCAACTTAAAGATGGCGGAGACGATTCAGCACACTCGTTTTATCTCCTCATGGAAGAGATATCATTACAGTCTGCAAAGACATTGGTTGAATGGATCTTTGAAGCAAACTTTACTGAAGAACGACCAGATTTACTCAATCTGATTATCTGTTCTCCAGGTGGTGACTTGAACGCTGCATTTGCAGTTATCGATACTATGCGTGGTTCAGCAATCCCTATTCGCACAATTGGTTTAGGACAGATTGCTTCAGCAGGATTAATGATCTTCCTTGCTGGTGACAAAGGGCATCGTATTCTCACACCAAATACTTCTATTCTCTCCCATCAATACACATGGGGTGCTTTTGGCAAAGAACACGAATTATTCGCAACGGTAAAAGAGTTTGACCTAACGACAAAGAAAATGATTAGTCATTATAAAAAGTCTACTGGTCTTGCTGAATCAAAAATCAGAGAGGTATTGTTACCACCTCAAGATATTTGGCTCAGTCCTCTTGAAGCCAAAAAATTAGGATTATGCGATGAAGTTAAAGAACTTTCTTAATTATGTAAAATTCTCAGGTGTCTGGATTGGGTTTGTTTTAAATCCTTACCACTGGGAATTTCGAGTAGAAAAATCTGGACCAACTGATATGGATCCCCATGCATATATGGCATCTGTATATTTTGGACCATTTTGGATTAGAGCTATCTTAGATGATGGATCTTGGTAAACTAAAGGGGATTATTATGAATGATAATGTTTTTGTTAGTTGTGTTACTCTTGCATTAGTGGCACTTATTTGCTCAGTTACGTTTTATCAGTACAGTGAGTTGAAGTCTGTTGAGAGAAATGTAGAATCAGCGATTGTAAAGGGAATTGATCCTGTTGCAGTTCGTTGTGCCTATGCAAACCAATCAGATGTGGTCTGTGTAGCCTATGCAGCTTCTCATCAACAAGGGTTTCCTACCCCGAAATCCTCTAAGTAAGTAACTACTTACCTAACCAACCCTCTAGGATACAGGTGTTCTAGGGGGTTGTCTTTAATTCGTAATTAGCGTATAATAACTCTATTATATCGTTGAAAAGGAAGTAAAAATGGGTCTGCTTACTGTTGGTAATCCAAAGTTGTTAAAGGGTCAAAAGAAGGGTTATTTGTCCTCAGTGTTACACTTCGCACCTGCAACTTTATCAGGTAAAGAAGTGTGTCCAAAGCGAACAGCTGGTTGCACTGCTGCATGTTTGAACACTGCTGGTCGTGGTGGCATCTTTAAAAAGGGTGAGACCACTAATGTGATTCAGCAAGCACGAATTCGTAAGACCAAAGCATTCTTCGAAAATCGTCAAGCATTTCTCAATGAGTTGACTGTTGAGATTATCAAAACAAAAACCAAAGCAGAAAAACAAGGACTCATTCCAGTCTTTCGTTTGAATGGTACTTCAGATCTTGCATGGGAGAAGTATGAAGTTGCAAATGGCAAGAACATTTTCCAAATGTTCCCAGAAGTCCAATTCTACGACTACACCAAAATCAACAATCGCAAAGTTGCACACATTCCTAACTATCACCTGACTTTCTCTAAAGCAGATGGCAACGATATGGATGTTCGCATTGCATTGTCAAATGGCATGAATGTTGCAGCTGTGTTTCACAAAGTGCCAGAAACATATCTTGGTCGTCCAGTTATCAATGGTGACGAGACAGATCTTCGCTTCTTGGATCCAAAGGGTGTTATTGTTGGTCTTAAGGCTAAGGGTAAAGCAAAGAAAGATACCACTGGCTTCGTGGTAACTGCTTGACTTGTAACTTCATTTAAGGTATAATTATATTATGCAAATGCTACATACATCACTCGGAAAATCTAAGAAGAAGAAACCAACTGCAAAACAGCGAGAGCTAGATGCATCTTGGGAAAAGTTGTTAAAGAAGTATGCCACAAAGACTGTTGTGAAACCAAAGCAACAACTCAGTGATGTGTACTCGCTTGGGAAACCTGCTTGTCGTGAGACACCTAAGATTCCAAGTCTTCCATTTAGTGGAGCACCTTGTTATAAAAAGCCAAATCCAGTCTACACTGGCACTGCCATTAAGGGTATTGGCACGATGCACAAGTCAAATGCAGTTCCAGTCTTCTCTGATGAGCAAGCACGAGATATTGCAACTATGAGGAGAGGTTAATGAAACACATTATGAAGATTCGTCTTCGCAAAGACGGCACATGGGAAAATGTTTACGATGATGGTTCTTCTGATCGAGAGTTTACTCATTTGTCTAATGAGATGTTAGTTAAGATGCATCAAAGACAGTTAGCTGAAATTGCATCTGATTATTTGGATCAAGCAGTAGAAGCATCGGGTTACAAAGATGCCAAAGAAGTTATTGCACATATTAAGGGATTATCATGAGTGAGTTTTGTGTTAAGTGTTCTGAGAAAGAAGCAGAGATTGAACTTCTCCGCAAACGACACCATGAAGAAATGCAATGTATGAAAGCAAAGATTCAAAAACTAGAATCTGAGAATGAAGCACTCGTCATGGATGTTGCATTCTATGGTGGCAACATGATTAACTTGTCTTGCAATAACAAATAAGGTATAATATATTATGACACTGATTGAAAAGTATAGCGACTTACAAGTCCAAAAAATGAAATTAGATAAATTCTTCTCTATGTTCCTTGAGAAGTTTGAACGACAGATGGATCCTGATAAAACCGATACACCTGTCTGGAAACTCTATAAGAATAAACTCAAAGAATATGAAAAGGTAGATCATGAACTTAAAGCAACTCAGTACTGGATTAATAAGGAACGAAATGTTTAAAACTGCAAACGAATTCTCTCTTCACATAGAGCAGATGGTTCGTGATAGCAAAATGACATATATGGATGCTGTTCTTGAATATTGTAAAGAAAACTATCTAGAGCCAGAAGATGTATCGAAGTTGATTAACAAATCTCTGAAAGATAAGATTGAAATGAATTTTCGTGATTTGAACTACTTACCAAAGCAAGCACAACTGGATGTGTAATGGATGGATTTAAGGCATATCGTTATTACCTAGCAATTAAACTTCACTTTACTACAGACAGATTCAATGTTTTTGAGAACAGAGGTAATGTCCGTGGCACTCGTGAAGCATTTAATGCTCGTAATGACAGATACATATTTGAGAAGTTAGCAAGCAAACGACCAGATGATAAAGACATCATTCAGTTCTTTGTTTCAAACTTTGCGTATGGTAACGACCAAGCCATTTATGCTGGTCAAGAAGCAGAAGACAATTATTTACAATGGCAAAAACGAAAACAGTCCATGACTAAGATTTTCGTTGATGACTTAGCAACACTAATAACACATGTTGAATTGAACAAATTAAAACCCACTGCAATATTTCAATTTACAGAAAACGAATATCCTGTAGCACTAAAATTATTTGTTGGAGGTAAAATTGCGATAGAAACATTAAATATAATAGACGATATGACTGGAATGCTGGACGACTGGGTAACTCATCCATCTGTAAAATACATTTGGGAAGATGAGATGCGTAGGATTAAAAAGTTGACTGGCTTCGTGAAATACGATAAAATAAAGATTGGTAAAATCTTCAGTCATTTTAAGGAAGAACTTGCAGAGTAATAATATGGGTCGCACATATCATAAAGCATCAAGAAGTTTTGATGACACAGAATTTGGTAATCGTTTAGGGAAACCTGCCAAACATTCAAACGGTAAAAAAACTGGTGGAATGAAAACGCTAAATAGTTATGTTGAAGAAGATTATGATAATTTAACATTCGATCAGGATGATGAATTTGAACTAGATGAAACAACAGATACTAAAAATACTTAACATACATTTAAATACAAAGGAAATACGATGGATATTCAATCATTACGCAAAATGCGCAACTCAGACTTTGGTGCTATCTCTTCAGCATTCGAAAAAGTCGCAAATCCCCAATCAGAACAGAAATCTTTTACCGATGATCGCTTTTGGCGACTCGAAGGTGACAAAGCAGG
>Ga0247723_1001830_pt1 | contig 11999 bp, 14 predicted proteins | sample MSEWelMarce5H_FC_FD_189079 | JGI IMG/M metagenome (GOLD analysis project Ga0247723, IMG submission 189079) | Subsurface sediment microbial communities from gas well in West Virginia, United States - MSEEL Well Study Marcellus 5H_FC | ecosystem: Environmental > Terrestrial > Deep subsurface >...
TATTATTATGATACAATTTAAAAAACAACTCGTAACGCCTGATTTGGCAAAGGTTTATTTATCTACAAATAACCAAAACAGAAATGTAAAAGAACGAAAAGTAAACAGGTTTACTCACGATATAATGTTGGGTAAATGGAAAGATGATACAGGCGAAACAATTAAGTTTTCAAAATGTGGCAAATTGATTGACGGGCAACACCGATTACTTGCAATAATTAAAGCTAATAAACCTATAAACATTCATATTTCTGAGGGTCATGATTATTCTATATTTGATGTATTAGATACAGGTACTTCAAGAAGTGTATCTGATGCCTTTAGTATTGCAGGTATTAAAATGGCTAATACTATCCCATCTATTATAGCTACTTATAATTGGTTAAAAGGTGGTTCAACAACAACAAGGGTTATTAACCCAATATCAAACAATCAAATTTTAGAGCAATATAATTTAGATATTGAACATTGGAATAATATGGCAAAATCTGCACATACTTTATATATTGCTATAAATAAAATTGTTGCACCATCTACAATAGGAGGTACTTATGCTTACTTATTTGATATTAATGCAGTCAAAGCAAATTTATTTTTTAATCAACTATGCTCAGGATATGGGATAGAAAACGAGTCAATTACTTTATTAAGAAATCAATTAACTAAAGATAAATTAAGTATGTATAAGATGTCAACTCAAATGAAGTTTGCATTTATTATTAAAACTTGGAACGCTTATGTAAGTAATAAAACGATAAAGCAATTAAAGTTTAATCCCGATTTAGAACCATTCCCAACACCATTATCAATTTAATTTAAAAGCCCTCGTAATTGAGGGCTTTTTTTATTGTATCGTTGCCTGAGTAAATATCCCATCGACCTTTCGGGTTACACTTCTTATATCAGTCTCTGTTACAAAAACTTTCGTAGCAGGTTGCTGAGTTGGTTCGTTTGTAGTTTGACTTCCTCTTATGTTGGGAGGTTGTACTGAACCGCCACCGCCTGAGCCACCCGAACCGCCTATTGAACGTGAACCACCTATTGTTGTTGCTGCTACTTGTGCTATACCTAAACCTGCTCTAATGTTTGCTAATGTTCTAAATGTTGTTTTAATAGCAGTACCACCATCGGGCAATAATGACCATGCAGGATTAGCATTGTAGGCTGAAATCTCTCTTTGTCTATTAATCAATATTCCTGCTATTGCTGCACCTTTCTCAACTGCTAATGCTGCTATTGCAACTGCTTTGTTTTTCCCTGCTAATTGACCTAATAAGTCAGCGGTTTGATTTGCTATTCCTAACTTAGCATCTTGAATAGATTGTGTTGCTGCTATTTCTGCATTTGCTAAATCATCAATTCGTTGTTTTTCTAAATCATCTTTTGCTTTGTCATCTTCTTTTTTCTTAGCATCTATTTCTTTTTGTTTTTCGTCTGCCTCTAATCTATATTTTTCATTGATTGTTGCAATATCTTTACTAAGGTTTTCTCTTATTAATTTTTCTGCCTCAGCATTACCTTTAGCAATTAACATTTTTTCTTTTGCAGCATCTTGTAAAGCATCAATCTCTTTTGCTTGTTCTGAGAAATCACGCTCTCTTTGTTTTTCTGTTTCGTCTGCAATTAGTTTCTTTATCGCCTCAGCATCTTTCTTTTCTTGTTCTACTCTCTTATCGTGTGCCTCTTTTCTTTTCTTTGCAAGTTCCTCATTTTTCTTTTGCTCATTTTTAACAACCTCATTTTGTCTATTAGTTTCCTCAGCATTTAAAACTAATATTGCATTTCTTAAATCATCAAGTTGGTCTATTTCTTCTTGACTTGCTAACTTTTTTTTCTTTTTCATTTCCAAAAGGTCAGCATCTTGACGAAGTTGTTTGTATCTTAAATCAAATATTTCACGTTCTTTGCCACCTTGTGCCTCCAATAACGCTATTTGTCTGTCTATTTGTTTACTTGACTTTTCATTTGATTTAGCTTGTGCATCAATCGCCCTTTCAGCCTCAGAACTTATGCCAATAAAATCCATTATAGCATTTTTTGCTATTGTAAATGCAAGTCCTAACTTTTCAAGTCCTGGAAATAAAGCAAAGACTACCTTTTTTACCTTATCAAAGTTTGCTATTAATAAACCTATTGCAGCAACTATTAATCCTATTCCCAAAGTTGCACCTGCAATCCTTAATAGTTTCATTGCGCCTGTTGTTGTTCCAACTGCTGCTGCATATCTTGTTTGAACAAAGGTTAATACTTTTAGCCTAATAGATTGTAACTGAGTCATTGCAGCACTATCCTTATTTAAAGTATTAGCTACTTGTTGAACCCCGTTAAGTAAAGCCACCGCCCCTTGTATCTTAACTAATTGTTTTTGGACATCCTCATTCTCAGAACCAAACAAAGCCATTGCACCTTGTGCTGCTGCAAAACCGCCCGTTATACCTGTTGCAATATCTATAAACCCATCAAGTTTACCCGTATCACTTGCAAGGTTTTTTACTCTTTGATTAACGTCTGCTATTGAGTCTTGAAGTTTACCCGCCCTTGCTGATGCCTCATCAAATGCTTTGCCCGTTAGGTTGCCACTTGCTAACTCTTGTTTTAACTCCCTTAATTCCTGTTTAAGTGATTTGGTTTTTTCGGCTGCTTTGCCTACGGAGTCGCCTCCTTTTATATCTACCGTTAATTGTACGTTCTTTGCCATTATGCTATTTTTGTTACTATGATTGTTGAACCTGCTTTACAAGTTGTTATTGCGGTTGTTTCACTTCTAAATCTAAATTGTGCCGTTCCACTATTTGCACCCGTTATTAAAATACCCTTACCATTTGAATAGTTAATAGTAGTATTTGGTACACCACTTGAAACTCCTAATGATGTATCATCTGCTACACTTGAACCACCTGATATAGTTCCCGTTGTCGCTAATTGATTAAAAAATGACATACCTATTTGAGTGACTGCACTACTTACATCTAATTGGAAACCATGACCCGTTGTTGCGGCTGCGGCTAATGTAAACATGTGCATATCAAAAATATACTTTGAATTTGCAACATAAGAAAATGACATATCAGTTAAATTTATCGGTGTAGTATTGGCAGCAGTTGCGGCATCTCCTGCTAATGATAATATAGTTGGACTACCACCACCTATTGTTAAGTCTCCACTACCTAAAACACTTGAACCATTTATAGTTTTGATATTAGTAGCACTTACTAAGGTTGCTTGTTTTGCATCTAAAGCCGTTTGAGTTGCGGTTGATATAGGCTTATTTAAGTCACTTGTATTATCCACATTTGCTAATCCTACATCAGATTTAGTTAAGTCTATATTTCCACTACCTAATAATGAAACGCCCTCAATAGTTTTAATGTTTGTGCCACTTATTAAAGCATCTTGTTTACTTGCTGCTAAACCACTATACAAGCTATTTACTGCATTATCGCCTGAGTTAGTTCCACTTGTATTACTTAGTATTGTTTTCTCTGCATCGGTTAAATTGTTTTCAGTCTTAACATAAGTAGTTCCGTTTGGAATGTCATCCATCGTTCCATCAAATGTTCCACCGCCTCCTCCTAATCCTATCTTTTTTACTCCCATTATTCTAATATATATAAAGTTGTTCCTATTGCCGTTATCTCCTCAATTAAAGTTCCTGTGTAATCATTTACTATTACCTTATGTCCTGAGTGTACTTTACTAATATAATAAGCCTTACCAATATTCAAACTATCTTGAGGCAAAGTAATTGTTACATTCCCACCGCTTGTATCTACGTTCAAGAATAAAGGACTACCCTCGCCACCTGTTAATATTAAATCACTTGAAGTGTTAATAGTTCTATATTGCAACATTACTAACCCATCTTTGTCAGGTGGTATATAAGTCACACCGCCACCCGTTAAAACACTTCTTTGTTGTATTAATTCGCCACCTCTTACCCTATCATTTAGATTGCCCGTTTCGTGATATAAATCAGGATTAACTCCCCATGCACCTGAGCCACGCCCACCCCTTGTAGTTCCATTTGATTTAGCAACCGCATCAACAGGTGTTAATTTTAAAAACGTGCATTTAGTAGTTTCTTTGCCATTATAATCACTCATTTCATAAAGTCGGTAGTGATTACCATCTATTTCATAAATAGGTCTTAAACTTAAATTGTGAACATCAAACGGGGTTAAGTTGACATAACACTCAAGCATCTTACTATTTTTATTATTAACCTCTTCTAATCCACGTTTGTGATACTTATTGTATAATCCTTGATTAGATACTATGACTTGACCATTTGGATTAGTAAAGTAAACCTCTTCAGGTGTTGCAAAACATAAATCATTATCGGGGTCTGTTAGATTATCAAAGTTAGATAAACTTGGGTAAGTTAATTGTGCTGTTCTGTTAGTCCCTATTTCATTATCGCCAAAATCCCAAACATCGCCCGTTATTAATCCATTGTAGTACATTATTTTAGGCTTACTCTTATCGTTTCTTACGCCTAATATTTCATCGTCTTTTACATCGGTTGCTAATGCTCTGTATTGTCCGCTATTAGGGTCTGAGTTCTTAGCTACTACCATAAGACTAAAAGGTATCTTAACTTCTTTAGTACCTTGCAGGAAATCGTTTTGTACATCAACTGTTACATCTCCAAATACTCTACCTGTTCTTTGATTGTAAAGGTTATTGTAATAGTCTTTGTCTAAGTCATAAGTAAACTTGTAAAATTTTTCTTTCGCTCCACCTATCGGTTTAATTATAAACTCTTTGTTATAATCTACTTTGTAAGTCCAATCTATTATTTCAGAAGTATAATAGTCATCTCTCGGTTCAATTAAGTAAGTAAGGTAGCCTCCTGAGTTCGGGTCGTTAGCTCTAAAATAATAAGGTTCAATATACATATTAAACATCTTAACCAATCCCATAACGAAATCCTTTTGAGTCATTTCAGGAGATAGTAAGCCACTAACATTTACATCATCCCCTAAATAATAATCTTTGTTTAATTTAATGTCAAATCTTGAAAAATCAAAACTAACTTCTAATCCTTGAGTTGATACAAGCGTACCTCCTGACCTCCACTCTGCCCCTAAGTTTTCATAAACAAACTTGTAATCAACACCTGACTCAAAACGATACCCAATCTCTTCTCTTAAAAATGCAACCGATATACTTGCACCATTTAAGATTTGAGAACTTGTTGTATAGTATAATACAAACCTTGCCTTATAATTACTTGAAGTAACAATATAGCAATTTAATAATAAGTTTGAGTTTGCAGGAATAGTTGAACCACTAACATTTTTAAACACAATATTAAATTCAATGTTTATATCATAGTTAGATGTAAAGTCAAAGTTTATTATTCCCGTTGTATTATTATATTGGTTTAGGTTATCTTGTAATTCATTTGTAAATACTATCGTGTTATTGGTGTAAAGATTACTTACTTGTCTATTGCTTGTAAATCCTTTTAATCCACTTGATGCTAAGTCACAACTTATTAAAGCGTTTTCAATTTCGGTATCACTTTTAATCATACCATTTGAATTGCCCTTATAGACTAACTTTTTAAAAGCATCTGTATTTATAAAGTTTGAGTAGTATCTAAAATCAGCCTCACTCCAAATCTTATCCCATAAAGTTTTAACAAAAAACCAAAGGTCATAATCCGATACTTTCCAATAGTCTTTGACTTGAATAGTATTTACTATCACGTCTGTCTGTCTGCCATTCTTAACTTGAGGGTAAACATACCCACTTGCATTACTCCAACTTGACTCAATAACCGCCTTTGTATAAACGTGGTCATAATCGGACATATCTAATTCAGACATCTTACGACCCTCAATCGTTTTAAAAAAATCAGCATTTTCCCCATAGATAATAAGTTCGTATTCGATTAACTCTTTAGTCTTGTTGATGTTTACTAATTGAGCATACCCTGTAATGACAGGTAAACTATCTTCATAGTATGTAGCCTTTACTTTTTTAGTCGGATTATAGAACGGGTCAAACTGAACATTGCTTGATATAAACATTGAAGCATCAAAGTAACCGCTAAATACTTGATTGTTTACTCTGCTACTTGGTAATACTATTGTCTTGGTAAAATGCGACTTTCTTTGATTAGGGTCTTGAACATCATAAACGGATTTCGTAACGGGTACTAAATCTTCATCCATTAGTTCAATCTGATACTCCCCTATTTCTAATATTCTATCCATTAAAATCTTTGTCTATAACTTGCGTTTGTAAATTGAACATCTATTTCTTCTATAAACATTCCATCTTTGCGGGTGTCCTTATTAGTGTACGAACTTGTACTTATTTTAATAGGATATAGTTTGCCATTCTGAAAGATAAATGCTAAAGGTGTTTTAACCATTTCAGCAATCCATTGACTCTCTATTGTGCTAATATAGTCTGTTCTTAATTTGATTGTACTCTCTATTCTTGTATTGAATGCTGTGTCGCCTGTTTCATAACTTGAACGGACAAATGAATTACTAACTACTGCACCCCCTTGTTTTAAGTAGAAGTCTTTTGTAACTTGGTATGACTTATCATTTGCAAAGTTGAAGTTGTAAGCATCAAATCTACCTATCTTGTTTAACCAAAATATTCTTACAGGTGTGTACTTGTAACAATCCCTATCCACTTTAAACGTTAATAGTTCGCTTGTAGGGGTGTTTACGGTATCTAATATCTGTATAGTGTACTTATCAACTGCATCGGTGTAAATCGGTTGTGTACCACTTGTTAAGGTTAAGTTGTTAATACTGCCCGTTCCTACATTAATCGATAAGAATAACTCATCTGTATTAGTTGTTCCCGTAAAGGTATTGTTTTTTACATAAGTGCCAATTAACGAACCATTAAATCCATAAGTCTTTATCTGTATTTTAGCGGCTGCAGTTGAACCTGAGTCTTGCATAAAACCTAACTCGAATAAGTCGCTTGTACCTATTCTTATGTCAGCACCACGCAACCCCGTACAAAAGTATTTATTTGCAAAAGCGTCTATAACATAGTCACGAATATAATCAGTCTTAAATGTATCTTCATACTCAAAGGCAGTATTGACTGCTATTAATGTGTTGCTATTTACGGGGCTACCACTTGCAACATTCGTATTAGTAGTTCCTGATAGTTCTGCAAACTGAATGTAAAACTCTTTAAATACATTAGCTGCTTTATAGATTTGAGGGGTGTTACCTACTATACCACTTATGTCATAGCTTACCTGATTCTGAATTGTTCTTTGTGCATCAAAGTGTGCCTTATCACCATAGATTGATTTAGGCTTAACATATTGAGCTATTGCCTGACCTGCTACTATTGGTTTAATTTGATAACTAAATATCGGTTGTACGTTGTCTGTATCAACTAAAAAGTCAATGTGATTAAATGCTGATACAAGTCCGCTCGGTTGTTGATTGATTGTAATTGCCACACTTATAAAACAAAGTTAATAGTTTATTATTGCTACTCAATAGTTAAGGTCAAATTAATGTCCTCGCCTAAAGCATCCTCAATTCTTGCAGCTAAGTCGTTAAACGCTGCCTCATTAAATGTAGGTTTCCAAAATGGTTTCTGATTAACCCCTTTTTGTTTTACTGCAAATGCCATTCCTATTGCTGCCTTTTCAATAGTAAATTTATTGTTTCTTGGATATTTAGGATTGGCAGGAACACGAGGAATGTATAAAGCTAAACTTTTAATCATATCCCTACTTGGGAATGGTGTTTTAAAACTAAACACTCCACTATTCTTTACTTGGTTTTTTAAACCTCTTACACCCTCATCAAGATAAATATAATAATCATCTGCCGTAAATCCAATCCCTATATTTAAACCATCTACTTTTAATTCAGTAGTAGTTATTGATTGACCTAATAATGGTTTGACTGCAAACTGACTATCTAAAGTTTCAACGGCTTTCTTCTGTCTTTCATCAGCCCATTGTTTTAAAACCTCACTTATTGTTTTAGTTATTTCAGCACTCATTTTATATCCGTTTTAAATATGTCAACATCTTTTAAGTATGCCATGTGATTAAGAAATTCAAAGATAGGTGTCTTAAATATCTCATTCCTTTTCTCAAAGCCTACCATTTTAATTATTACATCATACCAACCCCACTTTAAGCTAAACCAAGTACTAACTCCCCCTCCTGAAAATAGCTTGGCATATCGTTGTGAAATTTCAGCATAACAGCGCAAAAAAAAACAGCGATAGGATAAGCTACCTCAATACTTAAATCGTTTTGAAATTCGTTTGCCCTATCCATTACATCTCTTTCATCTGTGCAAAGTGTAGCTAATATCAAATGTACGTTCTCAATTATCTTATCGGGGTCTTGGGTTAAAGTACCCATGCTTACCCATTGTTCAACATTCCAATGGTGTACTTGCTGAGTAACCTTATAAACCTTACCATTCAATTCAAACTCTTTAACCCATTCATCATCTTTCATTTTAGCATCTATTAAAAATTGATATTTAGCTAATCTTTTGTCAAAGTCTTTAACTAACCATTGACTTGATAGTGTTTTGGGTACTCCCTCAAATATATCGAGTATTGCCATGCCTACCTCATAAGCGTTACCATCAAAATGTTTAAAGGCTGATTGTAGTTTTTGAAATTGTAGTATTGTTACGTCCTTAAATGTCATTACTTATAAAACAAATTTAATTAATGTTTATTGCTTAGGTTCTTTAGGTAATTCACACCAATGAGTAACATCATCTAAAAAGTTTTCAGATGATTCGCTATAAAAGCCTTTTACATCATCATAGTATTCAGCAACTAACCACCGACTATTTTTAGGGAAACTTTTTGGGGCATACACTAAAAAACTGCCACTACTAACATTTGGCAACTTGTCTTTTATATTAAATATTTCTGTCATATTGCAAATATAATATTTTTTACCTTAAATGATACTTACCATAGTTACGTTTCTCTACATAAGACTTCCATGCTAATGCTAAAGCCATTATAGTATCGTCATGAAATCCATCTCTTGCAGTGTATCTTACTCCCGTACTTGTAAACCTATATTCAAATACTTCCATCTCATCGGTTATAACTCCTTTAGGGTACTTGATTAATCCTTGATGAATAGCACTTACTAAACCCTCCATTAATTGTTGTTTAGATACGCTTGTAAATTTGAATCCCTCTAACCCTCTTCTATGTTTGATTATATCCTCAACAATAGGGTCACCCACTCCCGTACTATCAATATACCCTCTACTATCTTTAGGTAACATTAATATAGTGTCCTTAGTATGTTGCCATGACTTTTGAAACCTATCTAACTTTGCCACACATCCATCTTCATCTAATCCAATTATAACTGAATAGTCATAACTCTTTGCTAAATCTATTCCATAGTACTTAGGTGGTTTAGTTGATAACTCACTTATGTTATTTCTAATGTTGTCACTTCCAAATGGATTGTCAGCGTTTTGCATCGGGTTAGCTAAGTACTCTTGTTCAAATACAGGCAAGGGTAACATCATTTTAGCCTCATCAATCTCATCTTTAGGAATATAAGGGTTATCGTAAGTTGTAAATTTAAAAGTTGTCCATGTATCACTTTGTATTTGTGATAGTGAATAGAAATAATCAAACCCTCTCGGTGTTGAAACAAACATTGCTCTACCTACATAGTCAGTTAGTGTTGCCCTTATAACTCGTTCCCACCCCTCTTTTAAGTTCTTAATGTATGCTGCCTCATCTACTATAACCATGTGGAATTTATGACCTCTTAATAAGTCTAATTTCTCACCCGTAAAAAAACGCAACTTACCACCTAACAATTCAATAGTTAATTCACTTCTATTTGTTTTAGCTATTGCACCTAACTTGTTTACCATCTCATCAAAGAATACTGAGGCTAAGTGATAGGTCGGTGTAATGTAGGCTACTTGTTTATTAGCTAATAAGTGTAAGATAGATATAGTTTGTGAGATTAAAGACTTACCCCACCTACGACCACATAGTAGTACTATAAACCTACTATTGCAATCTAATACTTGTTGCTGACTTTCGTGAGGTTTAGATAGGTTTAATTCCATCTACATACTTTACTATTATTTCGCCCTTAGTTTCCGTTTCGTTTGTTTCTTTAAGGTTGTTCAATCTTTGAGTTATGCTTGGATTGTAGAACCCTAACAACCCTCCTGTTATTTGGTTTTCTCTAATCTCTTCTTTAATCGCATGACAGATAGTTACGAAGTCATTATAAAGTGAGTCTTTATTTACAAAATATTGATGTACTTCTCCGTAATGTTGTCTGCAATATCTTTTAAATCCCTCTAATGTATAAGGCACTTTCTGAGGGTCTGCCACTCTCTCTCCGTCCTTACCTACATATTGAACTTTAAGCCATTGTTTAGCCTCTTCTTTTAGACTTTCTTTGTATTGCTCAAATGCTTGTTTTAATTTTTCGGGTGTTTCAAATATTCTTGTTGGGTGCATAACTATTAACTTTCTAATTCAATTAATTTATTTAAATACCATTGTGCCTTTCTCAAATCTTCCACTCCGTTTTTATGTTCAAATCTATCTAAGTACTTTAATATATTTCCTTTTAAATAGCCTTTGAACTCTCCTTGAGTTAAGTTGTCTTGTAGGCGTTCTATTGTTTCTTTAGACTTACTCTTATAGTGGTCAGGGTTTATGTTGTCTTTCAAGTGACTAAAGTCAGGTTTGTGAAAGGGGGTTTCTTTTAATATGTCGTCCATTAGTTTAATTCTCCTTGAAAGTTGTAAACATCATTTGTAAAATATACCTCGCCATTCTTTTTGATGTAACCTCCCCGATTGTATTTAGACTCAGGCAAAAAGTTAATGTAGTTATCTTTAGGTGTTGATACTGCCCTTACTGATATTGCAGCAACTCCACTAAATGAAATCTCACCATAACCCGTTCCATCCATTCTTAACTTACCACTCACTTGTCTATTGCCTCCACCCATTGTATGTAAGTTGCCCTCAAATTCGTAGGTCTTGTTTTGTTTTTCTTTTGCACAACTAATTAAAGTTATTGCAAGTATTATTAATATTTTTTTCATATCTTAATTTGTTTGTTTCAATCATTGTTAATAGTTCCTCATTTGATAATTCCTTTAATATCCTTACGGTTGTTGCGTGGCTATCGTCTTGGTGGTAATTATTTTCTGATAACTTAACTACTATAAAAGGTCTTGGACTAACTAATAAAGGAGGCTTACCATATTCAGATAAACCCCATGTAATAATCTTATCCCCTTTTTTATAATGTGACCACAAAACTCCCATAGTTGAGAAGTCATCCTCTTTGCCTTTGCGTGGCATCAATTCGTAACCTTGCGTTTAAATGTATTCGGTAAATGTCATATTCGTTTCCATCCGTATTTATCTAATTGTTGTTGTAGTCAAAATGGCAAACTATCCTCTTCACTTTCATTAACTTGGCTTCGTGAGTCCGTTGGTTTAACATAAGTATCGATTTCAAGATAGTGTGTAGGCTTACCCTCTACTATTGTCTGTTTCTTTTTTAGGTTGCAATTAACCCACTCTTTTCCCTCCATAGCTTTGTTCAATGCTTGTAGGTCTGATTTTGAAAAACTAATTTTAAGCATTTTGCCGAACTTAGTCTCAATCGTCTTTGCGTTTCCGCAGTAAATTTTTTCGTTCATTATTTTGTTGTTTTTATATTTTGATGTGGTTCGTTATCTGTAACCTGTTTGGGTTTCTCTTTGGGTTTATCTTTGCTTATTTCAATATTAATATAGAACATTGCAAATATACTATTTAATTTTTATTTAACAAAATATTTATTATCTGACATCTTATATCGTAACTCTTTTGCATCGTGTAATCCTTTGCATAATCTTGCAATCCTAATGCGTATTCATTACGTTGGTGTTCACTTCTTATAAGTAACTCAATAGCCTTACGCCATTCTTTCGCACCATTTACTCTTATGCCTTGATAAGGTTTAACATC
>Ga0247723_1001831_pt1 | contig 11986 bp, 2 predicted proteins | sample MSEWelMarce5H_FC_FD_189079 | JGI IMG/M metagenome (GOLD analysis project Ga0247723, IMG submission 189079) | Subsurface sediment microbial communities from gas well in West Virginia, United States - MSEEL Well Study Marcellus 5H_FC | ecosystem: Environmental > Terrestrial > Deep subsurface > Rock...
GGTTATAGTGTTAATCAAATAGTTTATTTAGATTCAACTGGAACATTTCAATTAGTTGATACAACAAACGCAACCCAAGTCGAAAAATCTTTTGGTATTATCACATCAGTGAACGAACCCGAAGATGGAAATATGACGGTTAAACCATTTGGTGAAATCAAAGGAGGTTTAACATTAACAGGATTTTCAATCGGAGATGTATTATATTATGATGCAACAGCGTCGAATACATCTTATGTTACAGATGTAAAACCAACAACAAATCCATTACCAATTTATATTAAAATTAGTGATACCACAGGTTCATTAATTGGTGGTCAAACAAGTGGTGGTTCTGGGGGTTCGGGTTCAGCAGGAACTGCCGGTTCTAGTGGAACATCTGGATCTGATGGTACATCAGGATCATCAGGTACATCAGGAGTAGATGGTGTTTCGGGAACTAGTGGAACCTCAGGATCATCAGGTACATCTGGATCTGACGGTTCTTCGGGAACTAGTGGTGTTGATGGTGTAAGTGGTACGTCAGGTACTAGTGGTTCTTCAGGTATAAGTGGAGTAGACGGTACGGATGGTTCATCAGGTACTAGTGGTGTTGATGGGGTTTCAGGTACTTCGGGTACATCAGGTTCTAGTGGTATTTCAGGAGTAAATGGAACAGATGGTTCTAGTGGTACATCAGGTGTTGATGGAGTTTCAGGTACATCGGGTACCTCGGGTTCTAGTGGTATTTCAGGAGTAGATGGTACGGACGGTTCCTCAGGAACTAGTGGTGTTGATGGAGTTTCAGGTACTTCGGGTACGTCAGGATCATCAGGATCGTCAGGTAGTGACGGTACTTCTGGCACCTCGGGTGTTGATGGTGTTTCAGGTACATCAGGTACATCGGGTAGTGATGGATCTAGTGGCACTTCGGGAGATAGTTTATTTGCCGAAACGGGTTCGTTTTGGGCAACAACAAATGACATTCAAATTACGGGGTCTTTAAATGTTGACGGTACAATTACCGCAAGAGAATTACATATTACATATGAAACATCTTCGGTAGTATATACATCAGGATCAACAAAATTCGGAAATACAATTGATGATACACATGAATTTACAGGTTCATTGTTCATCAGTGGATCAGTAAACATTACAAGTGGTAGTTTAATAATAGACGGAATTGCATTTTCAGCAATGACATCAGGATCATCAGGTACATCGGGTACAAGTGGTGTTGATGGAGTTTCAGGAACTTCTGGTACTTCGGGTAGTGATGGATCTAGTGGAACTTCTGGAACATCAGGATCTGACGGTACATCTGGAACTAGTGGTTCTGACGGATCAAGTGGTACATCAGGTGTTGATGGGGTTTCAGGTACTTCGGGTACATCAGGTTCTAGTGGTATTTCAGGAGTAAATGGAACAGATGGTAGTTCGGGTACGTCAGGTGTGGATGGGGTTAGTGGTACTTCGGGTACGTCAGGTTCTAGTGGTATTTCAGGAGTAAATGGAACAGATGGTTCTAGTGGTACATCAGGTGTTGATGGAGTTTCAGGTACATCGGGTACCTCAGGTTCTTCTGGAACTAGTGGTTCAGATGGTTCATCAGGTACATCGGGTGTTGATGGTGTTAGTGGTACAAGTGGCACATCTGGATCTAGCGGTTCTTCGGGAGATTCATTATTTAGTGAAGTAACACCCGGCACATGGACAACAACAAATAACGTATTAATTACAGGTTCGTTATTTGTTTCAGATACGGTACGTGCTGAATCAGGATCATTTAACTATATTCACACAATTTATGAAACCTCTTCGGTTATTTACAGTAGTGGTTCAACTAAGTTTGGTGATACATTTGATGATACACATACATTTACAGGTTCAGTTAATATAACAGGTTCAATAACATTAAACGGTCAAACAATTGGTACAGGTAAATTAGATGAAACAGCATTTAACGCTTACACATCTTCAGTTACCTCATCATTTTCAGGAACATCATCTTATGCGATATATGCGGAAAACGCGGTTATTGTTTCAGGCGCAAATAAACAATTATATGTTTCTTCACCTTCAACAACTTGGTCTTTCACACATAATTTACATGAAAGATATCCAGTTATAAATGTTTTTGATGATAATGGTTATATAGTAGTTCCTGAAACAATAAGAAGTATAAATCAAGATTTAATTGAGGTATATTTTAATGTTGCCACAGCGGGACACGTAGTTGCGTCTGTTGGTGGTGCAGGAACAAGTGGTACTTCAGGAACTAGTGGATCTAGTGGTACGGCAGGAACAAGTGGTACTTCTGGTAGTAATGGAACAAGTGGTACTAGTGGAACAAGCGGTTTATCAGGTAGTGATGGTACGAGTGGAACATCGGGGTCTTCAGGTATAAGTGGTGTAGACGGTACGGATGGTTCATCGGGAACAAGTGGTGTTGACGGTGTATCGGGAACTAGTGGTACAAGCGGTTCTTCAGGTTCAGATGGTTCAAGTGGATCTTCAGGAATTAGTGGTGTAAATGGAACAGACGGGTCATCAGGTACTTCAGGTGTTGACGGAGTTTCAGGTACCTCAGGAACCTCAGGTTCTAGTGGTTCATCAGGAGATAGCCTATTCGCTCAAACGGGATCTTTTTGGGCAACAACAAATGATATTCAGATCACAGGTTCATTGACGGTAGGTCAGGGTACCGATGTGGTAAATTCATATTTATTTTTAACAGACAGTAGTTCACTTATTTTAACAAGTGGATCAAACATAATAGTAGAAAACGGTGGTTATGTAACGGCCGCTTTCTTTGGTGACGGTGCGGGTTTATATAACATTCCGGCAAGTGGGGTAACAGGATTAAACTTAAATTTAATTAGTAGTGGTAGTGCAAGTGCGTCAATTTCACCTGATGGTTTACAAATAAATGTACCAACATCAATTACGGGTGCATTAAACGTTGATGGTATTATTACGGCAAGACAACTAAATATTGATTATGTAACGTCTTCGGTACTTTATACATCAGGATCAACAAAATTCGGTGATACTTCAGACGATACTCATGAGTTTACTGGTTCATTGTTTATTAGTGGTTCGGTAAACATTTCAAGTGGTAGTTTAGTAATAGATGGTGTATCATTCGCAGCAATGACATCAGGTACATCAGGAACTAGTGGTTCATCGGGAACATCTGGCACTTCGGGTTCAGATGGTTCTTCCGGAACTAGTGGATCAGATGGTACATCAGGAACTAGTGGTTCATCAGGTAGTTCAGGAACCTCTGGTTCAAGTGGAACTTCTGGTTCTAGCGGAACTTCAGGAACCTCCGGTACATCAGGTTCATCAGGTTCATCAGGTTCAAGCGGTATTGTTGCGGGTGAGATTTATTATTTTAATCAATCGGTTCCTTCGGGCATAAACTCATTTAGAGATTTAAGTACATCACCAACCGCAGCATCACAAACAGGAATTACGGTAAATGTTGTAGGTCAAACAACAGGTACAACCATCTCAACATTTATTACACCTGAATTAGGATTTTCAGTTATTCCTGGTGGAACCCAAAGATTTCATTTACATTTCTTAAAACAAGCATCTAATGATGGTTTATATGCACAAGTTGGTATTACTTTAACGGATAGTTTAGGAACACCAATTGGTCCTGAAATTATTAGTAACCCATCTTACGTTGGTTGGAATGATTCGGTAACATCAGTAGAAGTTACAACGGATTTAGTATTACCGACAACACCTATTGATGCAACAAATAGAATGAAGGTTAGAGTAATGATAGACAATCAGGACTCAAATCTTCATACAGCAACTTGGTTTACAGAAGGTAACCAAGCTTACTCATTTGTAATGACAAGTGTTGGTGCGAGAAGTGGTTCGTCAGGTACAAGTGGTACATCAGGTTCAAGCGGAGATAGTTTATTTGCTCAAACAGGTAGTGTATGGGCAACAACAAACGATGTTGAAATTACTGGATCATTAAATGTTAATGGTACAATTACTGCGAAAGAATTAAACATTAACTACGTAACATCATCGGTACTTTACCAAAGTGGTAGTACTAAGTTTGGTGATACACAAGACGATACTCACCAAATAACAGGATCATTATCAACTACAGGTTCTGTGATAATTAATGGTGATTTGATTGTAAATGGTACAACAACATTAACATCAACTGATCCATTAAGAGAATCACTCATTATATCTGGTGCGATGGCAATGATGCAAGCTCAAATACAAGCTCAAATCGTTTCGGCATCAATATCAATGGGTGGACAAGTGATGATGTCACAACAACAAAACGTAAATGTGATGGATTTGGGTGGTTTTTAAAAAAAACACATGATTAAAAGAAAAATATAAAAAAATTAATAGAAATAACTCGAAGATCATTAAAAATAAAGTATTTATAAACTAAACAAACAAACGTAGATGGCACAAATCATTAAACACAGGAGGGGTTCGTTAGCGGCCCTCAAAAATACAACAGCAAGGAACGGTGAATTGATCATCGCAACTGGTTCGGTTGGCAATTTACAAGGACCCTTTATCTTTATCGGTTCCCCAGTACTTTCCGACGAAGGAGTTGCAGGTGCATTTAATGCAGTCTCTAAAATATACCAAGGAGCAAACGCACCGAGTATTCCCGCTGGAACATACGGTTCTGGATTAGATGGTACACCATTCTACGCTAGTTCTGAAAATAAATTATACATATTAAATAACGATAACGTCGGTAATACAACCATGAATTTGGTTGGTAACATTGAAGGTAATACCATCAGTGGAGTTACAATTACCAATTTAACAGGTACTACTGCAACATTCGGTAGTCAAGTTAATATCAGTGGTTCAATGAACATTACTGGTAGTTTCTTTTTAAATGGTGAAGAATATACTTCAAATAGTTCAGGTACATCAGGTACAAGTGGTACAAGTGGATCTTCGGGAACTGCGGGAACAAGTGGAACATCGGGATCTAGTGGTTCTTCTGGAACTGCTGGTACTAGTGGTTCATCTGGCTCATCAGGAACAGCTGGCACATCGGGTACATCAGGTTCAAGTGGTTCTGATGGATCTTCGGGCACATCAGGTTCTTCAGGAACAGCTGGAACATCAGGTACAAGTGGAACTTCTGGTTCTTCTGGTAGTGATGGTTCATCAGGTACATCAGGTTCTAGTGGTTCATCAGGTACATCTGGTACTTCGGGATCTAGTGGAACTTCAGGTTCATCTGGTACATCAGGATCAAGCGGATCGGATGGATCTTCAGGAACAAGTGGATCATCTGGTACTTCTGGCACATCAGGTACAAGTGGAAGTTCAGGCACATCTGGTACAAGTGGTTCTTCTGGTAGTTCAGGTACATCAGGTACGAGTGGAACATCAGGTACGAGTGGAACATCAGGTACATCTGTAACTGTTTCAGGTACAAACAATACAATTGGTAAATTTCAAACAGGTGTTGGTGATCCAACATTAGTTGATTCAAATATTACAGACGACGGAACAGTCGTAACGGTTAATACCGATTTAGTTGTTGATGGTACAATTACAGCAAAAGAATTACGTATTGATTACGTTACTTCTTCTGTATTATATCAATCAGGTTCAACTAAGTTTGGTGACACAATGGATGATACCCACGAATTTACGGGTTCATTATTCATTTCAGGTTCAGTAAACATTTCAAGTGGTAGCTTAGTAATAGATGGTGTATCATTCGCAGCAATGACATCAGGTACAAGTGGTACAAGTGGATCTTCGGGAACTGCGGGTACTTCAGGTACATCAGGTTCAAGTGGAACTTCTGGTACATCAGGGTCTTCTGGTAGTGATGGTTCTTCGGGTACATCAGGATCAAGTGGTTCTTCTGGTACATCAGGTACGTCAGGTTCTAGCGGAACAAGTGGATCATCAGGAACATCTGGTTCTTCTGGTAGTGACGGATCTTCTGGAACATCAGGTTCTTCAGGAACTGCGGGAACAAGTGGTACATCAGGTACTTCTGGTTCTTCTGGTAGTGATGGATCTTCAGGTACATCTGGATCTTCAGGATCAAGTGGTACATCGGGTACATCAGGATCTTCTGGTACAAGTGGAACGGCGGGTACATCAGGTACATCGGGTGCGGCAACAATCGATAATAATGTTGATGGTTATATATTAACCGCAACAGGAACTAACGGTTTGGTTGAAGGTCAAAGTGGTTTAACATATAATGGAACAGTTTTAAATGTTCAAGGTGGTGTTAACGCTACTGGTACATTGTCAGGTTCGTTTACAGGTGACGGTGCGGGATTATATAACATTCCAGCATCAGGAGTTACAGGATTAGAATTAAATAAAATAGTAAGTGGTTCAGTAAGTGCATCAATCTCTGACGGAGCTTTAAGAGTAAATGGTGACACATATATTGATGGAGTATTAACTGCAAAAGAATTTAATGTAACATTAGTTTCCTCTTCTGTGTTGTATCAATCAGGATCAACTAAGTTCGGAGATAGTTTTGATGATACACATTCATTCACTGGAAGTGTTAACATCACAGGCTCAATAATGTTAAATGGTGTTGCGGTTGGTACAGGTAAATTAGATGAGTCAGCATTTAACACATATGTGTCAGGTTCAAACTCACAATTTGCGGGTACATCATCTTACGCAATATACGCTGAAAACGCGGTAATTGTTTCAGGTCAAACTAAAACATTAAATGTATCATCAGCTTCAACAACATGGTCATTCAACCACAATTTAGGTTACAAATATCCAGCAATCAATGTATTTGATGGTAGTGATAAAGTTGTAATTCCAACAGAAATTGAGGTTATTGATAGTAATAACTTAAAAGTATACTTTAATACACCACAAACAGGTACAGTAATTGCAACTATCGGTGGTAATGGTTCATCAGGTACATCAGGTTCTTCAGGAACCGCCGGTACTAGTGGAACATCAGGATCAAGCGGTTCTTCAGGAACATCTGGATCTGCTGGTACATCTGGTACATCTGGTACAAGCGGTTCAAGTGGATCTGACGGATCATCAGGTACATCAGGATCAAGCGGTTCTTCTGGAACGGCGGGTACATCAGGTACTTCTGGTTCTTCTGGTAGTGATGGTTCATCGGGTACTTCGGGATCAAGCGGAACGAGTGGTTCTTCGGGATCAAGCGGAACGTCAGGTACTTCAGGATCATCGGGAACATCAGGTTCTAGTGGTTCATCTGGTACATCAGGTACAAGTGGAACTTCTGGTTCTTCTGGTAGTGATGGCTCTTCTGGAACGTCAGGTTCTTCAGGAACTGCTGGTACATCAGGTACAAGCGGTACAAGTGGAACTTCTGGTTCATCAGGAACATCAGGAGATAGTTTATTTGCACTAACAGGATCAATATGGGAAACATCTTACAATGTTAATTTCAATGGTCCGATGACAGCATCTGTGATTTCATCATCATTTGTTGGAAACGGTGCAGGTTTATATAACATTCCAGCGTCAGGTGTAACAGGATTAGAATTAAACAAAATTGTTAGTGGTAATGCAAGTGCTTCGATAGACAATACCGGCTTATATGTTAATAGAGACGTATTTGTTGATGGTGTTATTACAGCAAAAGAATTTAATATAACATTAGTATCATCATCAGTTCTTTATCAATCAGGCTCAACCAAGTTTGGTGATTCATTTGATGACACACATCAGTTTACTGGTAGTGTTTACATTACAGGTTCAGTATTAGAAATAAGTGGTGGAGATTTCATCTTAAACGGTACTTCATATATTTCACAAACTTCTGGAACATCAGGTTCTTCGGGTACAAGTGGTTCTTCTGGAACTGCCGGTACATCAGGAACTTCAGGTTCAAGTGGATCATCAGGAACATCAGGTTCAAGTGGATCTAGCGGTACATCTGGCACAAGTGGTACATCAGGATCAAGTGGTTCTGACGGTTCATCAGGTACATCAGGTTCAAGTGGTACATCTGGCACAAGTGGTTCATCAGGTACAAGTGGAACAAGCGGAAGTTCAGGTACGTCAGGTACATCAGGATCTTCTGGAACCTCAGGTTCAAGTGGAACAAGTGGTTCTTCAGGTTCTGACGGTTCATCAGGTACATCAGGTTCTTCTGGAACTTCTGGCACATCAGGTACGAGTGGTACATCAGGTTCTTCTGGTTCATCAGGAACATCAGGATCAAGCGGATCGTCTGGTACAAGTGGTTCATCAGGAACTTCTGGAACATCAGGTTCTAGCGGTACAAGTGGTTCTTCGGGTAGTGATGGTTCATCTGGAACATCAGGTACTTCGGGATCAAGCGGAAGTTCAGGTACATCAGGTTCTTCAGGATCTAGCGGTACATCAGGTTCATCAGGTACGTCAGGTACTTCGGGATCTAGTGGAACTTCAGGTACAAGTGGATCATCAGGTACATCAGGTTCTTCAGGAACGTCAGGTACAAGTGGATCATCAGGTACATCAGGTTCTTCAGGTGATAGTATATTTGCACTTACCGGATCAGTTTGGGAAACTAACTTAAATGTTAAATTCAATCAATCAGTTACTGCATCTGTATTCACAGGTTCATTCATAGGTGATGGTAATGGTTTATATAATATTCCGGCAAGTGGTGTAACTGGATTACAATTAGATAAGATTGCGAGCGGTGCTGTAACTGCTTCGGTAACCGCAGATGGTTTACAAGTTAATAAGGACACATCAATAACTGGATCATTAAAGGTTAGTACAGATACATATGTTGGTGGTAATTTATATGTATCGGGCAACTTAACATTACAAGGTACTGGTTCATATCTTAATATCTCATCTTCTCAAATTGACATCGGTGCAAATATTATAAACTTAAACACATTTGCTCCATTTGAAAGATTTGCAGGTCTTGCGGTTTATGATTCAGGTTCGAATGTGGGTGTTACAGGCTCATTACTTTGGGATTCAACAAACAATGTTTGGATTTACTCACATCCTGACCATTTAGGTTCTGTGGCATCAGCACGTTTAATTTCTGGTCCACTTAACACAGGTTCGTTAGGTAATGAAGCTGCTTTAACTGCGGGTTACTTCCCAATCGCATCAGGTGACGATCATATTAGTGATTCATTGTTAAGTTACTCAGGTACAACGTTAGGATTTAATACAAATAAGTTCACAGTTGAATCGGTATCGGGTAATACTGTAGTTGCAGGTACATTAAAAGTATCGACAAACGGAAGTGACTTGGTAAGTAGTACAAGATCAAATGTTACATTTAAAAATGCTAACGACATATTTGGTGAAGTACCTACAACAGACACAAGTGACACAGTATCAACAATATTGGGTTATAAAACGTCAGATGGTAGTTTGACATTTACAAACATAATAGACGGAGGAACGTTCTAAAAAAACGTAATAAAAAAATTAAAAGGAAGACCTAAAAAATCTTCCTTTTTTTTATTCTTATTAGAAAAATAAACTATTTATAGTGATATGGCAACAACAGTTCAAATTTTAACAACAAATTACAATGGTGAAAATGCGACAATAACATTTTCACCATGCAGTGGGGGTACAATTAATTTAGGTACAGTAACTGTACCATACAATTACGTTAGTGATAATTACTTAGGCGATTATTCTTTATATTTTGCAGATTTTGATCAAACATGTACGTTTAGTATTCCGTGTTTATCAACTCCAACTCCAACCCCAACAATTGTCGTTACGGCAACACCCGTTCCAACAAGTACGGCGACACCAACTCCGACATCTACTGAAGTTCCATCAACTCCAACTCCAACAAGTACCGATGTTCCGGAACCAACCGCTACGGAGATCCCACCAACGCCTACACCGACATCAACACCAACACCAACATCGACAGATGTTCCACCGACACCTACAACAGAATCAACACCAACTCCAACACCAACATCGACAGATATTCCACCGACACCTACACCAACACCTACAACAGAATCAACACCAACTCCAACACCAACATTTGATCCATATTTTTATTATTCAGTAATACAATATGATTGTTCTGATAATTGTTCTGTTATTGGACCTGATTTAGTTGGTAGATCAAGCGCACCTTTATCAACAACTGACGGTGTGTACTATAAATTATTAGGTCAACCAAATGTATACCAAGTTCAAACTGAAATAACATCGGCACCTATGATGTACGATCTTGATTTTGACACTTTTGAATCATCTCATTCGGATTGTACAATGGCTTGTGGTATAACATCACCAACCCCGACACCTGAACCAACGGAAACACCAACACCAACACCAACGGCAACGGAAGATACCATTACATTTAATATAGCACTAAATCCATGTGAGTCTGGCGGTAGAAATGTTTCTGTTGACAATATTGTGGGAGGAAGTGGTCAATATGATGTAAGCACAATATTACAAAATACGTCTAATGATGCGTTAAATGGATCATTTACTTCAATTATGGGAGATAACTATAATTACGGATTTACACCAAATTCCACATACTATGTTGCGGTTAGAGACACCAATAATAATAGTAATGTATTAGTTTTTAGTTTTACAATCGATTGTCCTATAATCACTCCTACACCAACCGCCACGGAAACACCAACCCCTACACCAACTAACACACCTCCACCTCCACCACCAACGGAAACACCAACCCCTACACCTACGGCTACAGATATTCCACCAACTCAAACACCAACTCCAACACCAACATCAACTGATGTTCCACCGACACCTACTCCAACGGCTACAAGTACACCAACTCCTACACCTACAGCAACACCAATACCTTTTAGTATGACAGTTTATACTGGTAATAGTTTGAGTACTGCATGTGCGGCAACGACACCTGTTACTGTTTATTATAATGGTTCATTAGGTATAGGAACAATATTATATTATGGACTTGGTAATACAAATCCAGTTTTACCAATAACATATTTAAAACAATTTGATAATCAGGTTTATGTAGTTGGAATTGAAAGTGTTGATGACGGAACAGTTACAGATATCGTACCTTGTCCGACACCAACCCCTACATCGACAGATGTTCCACCGACTCCTACACCAACTAGTACCCCTGTTCCACCAACGCCGGTACCAACTAGTACACCGGTACCAGATCCAACGGCAACACCTGTACCAAACCCAACCCAAACCCCAACTCCAACACCAACATCAACTGATGTTCCACCATCTTGTGTAACACAGGTTACATTTGATGTAGATCAAGCCGGTACAGTTGGTTATATAAATTGTTGTGGAACACCAGTTTCTAATTTTTATAGTATTGGACCACAAGTAATTAATGATTGTATTAGTTATGGAACAGTATCAGGAACAGGTGCTTTAATTTCATTTATCACATATGGTAACACATCTTGTGAATGTATACCGCCAACTGCAACACCAACACCAACGGCAACACCTGTACCACCAACTAGTACTCCGGTACCACCAACTAGTACCCCTGTACCAGATCCAACAGCAACACCTGTACCAGATCCAACAGCAACACCCGTACCACCAACTAGTACCCCTGTACCAGATCCAACAGCTACACCTGTACCACCAACTAGTACCCCTGTTCCACCAACGCCGGTACCAACTAGTACACCGGTACCAGATCCAACGGCAACACCTGTACCAGACCCAACCCCAACCCCAACTTCTGAACCACCACCATTAACTATGTTTACAGGTTGTGGTAGAGGAAATACATTAAGTGGTGTTTGTGATGATGCGGCAAATAATAGAACATTCTATTCTAATTGTGGACCATTTGATTTTGCAGTAGGGTGTTATGTTTATGTAGATACATTTCCTAATCCATTAGTTGGATATGATTATGTTTTTATAAACGGCTCAACGTGGAATATTAATAATAGTACAGGACAAATAACTGCGTTATCATCAGAACAATGTTAAAAATAAAATACAAAAACCATGAGATATAAAATAAAAG
>Ga0247723_1001832_pt1 | contig 11984 bp, 23 predicted proteins | sample MSEWelMarce5H_FC_FD_189079 | JGI IMG/M metagenome (GOLD analysis project Ga0247723, IMG submission 189079) | Subsurface sediment microbial communities from gas well in West Virginia, United States - MSEEL Well Study Marcellus 5H_FC | ecosystem: Environmental > Terrestrial > Deep subsurface >...
GCTAATTAGTCATTATTGACGGTAGTTGACAGCCCTCTCTGGGCAATGGTATACTTAAGTATCACCTATCTGGAGAGGGCTTTGTCATGACCTGTATTGCTGTAGTAAAACATGAAGATAAAATCTACATGGCTGGAGATCGTGGTGCATCAGATGATGGAACTATTCTAGCACTTACTGCTCCAAAGGTTTGGAAGATTGGTCCGTACTTAATTGGGTATGCAGGATCAATGGACGGAGAAAGAATCCGTTATAACTTTAAGCCAACACCACCAAACATTAAAGACACAGATAAGTTTATGCAGACAAGGTTTATTAAAGAACTCAAAGAATTCTATAATGAGTTCTGGGTTGACACATCTAAAGATGGAGACCTTGGTTTGATCATTGCAGTTCGTGGAGAAATATATGAACACAGTTCTGGGGATATGTCTTTATCTAAGTATATGCTTCCTTATCTTGCTATGGGCTCTGGAGCAGAGTATGCTTATGGGGTTTTATATGCAACAGATAAACAAAAAAATGCAAGGAATAGAGTAATGCAAGCAGTAAATGCTGCTATTAAGTTTAACCCATCTTGTATGGGACCAGTTGACATCGTTAGCCTTTAACGGTATACTTATTATATGAATCATAATCACGACGATCTATCTCCAGAAGAACAAGAGTTTGGTATCTGGTTAGAAAACGGTATTGAAAGAGGATGGATCACTGAACCATTTTGCAATACACATGATGGAGATCCTTATATGACAGAAGAAGAGCAACAAGAGTGGGAAGATGGCGGAGATCCTTGCCAGGTAGTATTTAAAATTAAGGAATAAACTTGAAAAAAATTATTTTTATTGTATTTGTTTATTTATTAAACTTTTCTGTAGTTGACACTGCTAACGCACAGGAATGGAAAAGATACCAAGAGTTTACAACGGCTTTAGGAAATCAATTTTCTGCACCTATGAGAACAGTTCCTAATCCCCAAGCCACAGATAGTTTTGATGTTATGGGATGTACCTCAGAACCAATAGATCCTTATGTTGTCGTTACTGCTGCTCACTGTATTTGGGGAATATACGGAGACAAAAAAAATAACTATGCTTATAACGGTGGAGTAATCTGGATTCAAGAACCAGGCAAAAGAGCCGATGATCCAAATGCAAAAAGAGTAAAAGTCATTTCTGTATTTAGACCAGATTCTATTGGCAACTCTGTAGATTTTCCTGTAGGGAAGACTGAGTCTCAGGATGATATTGCTTTTCTAGTTTTAGAAAAACCAATTGTAGATGTGGTTAAGCATAAGATTGCTACACTAGATCAGATTAAATTTGCCTTAGACAATAAGTTGAAAATGCGAGTTTATGGTTATGGATTAAATTCAGTTGCTGAACAAGACGCCTATTATGCTACACCACAAGAACTAAGATACAATGTTTCTGATCAACTTGATCCACGAAAGTTGGAGTATGATTTTGTAACTGAGTCCTTACCTAGTGGCTATACTCACCATGTTGGATTACCAAAAATGGTGATGGCAATGTCCCCAGTGTGCGGGGCTCTCGGAACTTCTGGATCCCCAGCAGTAATTGAAATTAATGGGGAAGAATTTTTGATTGGCCCAGGGTCACACTCTACTGGTTGGAACTGCCCTGAGTTAAAAAATCATGACGCATATGAAGCCAAAAATAATCCTTTTTACAAATACAGAAATATTTCTTCACACATAGTAATTGCAAACTATCCAGAACTCTTAAAAAAAGCAATTGATTTGGGAAACTCTCAGTCAAAAATTATTTTAGAGTCAGGACTAAAAGCCAAGCAAGAAGAGGATGCAAAAATAGTTCCAGTTGTATCTGCTGTAGAGAAAACAGCACCTACAGCAACGATTTTAAAGAAATCAACTATCACCTGCGTCAAAGGCAAGGTAACTAGAAAAGTTACTTCATTAAATCCTGTATGTCCAAAAGGATACAGAAAATAGACATTGGGGTGTAACTCAGATGGTAGAGTGCCGAACTGTTAATTCGGATGTCGCAGGATCGATACCTGCCACCCCAGCAAAGAAGATGGTATAATATAAATGGAGAACCTATGTCAAACCAAAAAATAAAAAACATTAGAGATTATGAAAAAATAGAGGGACACCCACTATTAGTTAATTTCCCACTGCCAGTTGAAGAGATTAATTGGGAATTTATCACAAAAGAAAAATATCAAGAGTTTGAGAACATCCTAACTCAGGATGTTGTATTTTTTGAACCAGTGTTGATAGACAATTTTTACCCACAAGATATGTTTGACGAACTTGTATCTATACTTACAAAAGAACCACTAGAAAAAATTGATTATTCTAATCAAATGAATAAGTGGGAGCAAGGATTTGAAATTCCTAGAAAGTTTATTGATTACGCAGTAAATAAGGCAAAAGAAATTATTGGTACTGATGATATTGAATTTGCTTATAATATGTATGCTCACCACCAAATAACTGAAGATGGGCGTGTTCCAAAACTTCCTCTCCATATTGACTGGGCTCCAGGTCCATACATGATAGACTTACATATTGGAGGAAATCGTGATTGGGGATTTGTTGCAAGATATAAAAACTTTGTAACAAAGCCAAATCAGGCAATAATTTGTCAGCCACAATTTGACTATCACTACAGACCATCATGGGGTAGTTCAGATATAAATGAATATTATCAGGCATTCTTTTTGCATTTAATAAATAAAAATCATTGGTCTTGTAAGAGTGACAAGCCAGGTGTATCAAGATCAAAAGAGTTAAATGAAAGGCACAACTTTGGCCTTGAGTTTAGAAATTCTGAAGATTTTATAAACTTTCAATCACAAAGAAGAGGAATTTTTGAGAAACATTATCTTTCAACTTTGTTATCTAAAGATGTACCATTACCACCTTTTGATGAAAAACCATCAGAAGAAGATACCCATATTCATCAAAGAAAGGGTGTCAAAATAGCAACCACAATAGGAGATAAAAATGGCAACAAAGGGTAGTCTAGAAGCAATCATTGAGATTGCAAAGAAAGAAGTGGGCACAATTGAAGGCCCTAAAGATAACGAAACAAAGTACGGTGCATGGATGAAGGTCAACTTTCAACCTTGGTGCCAGTCGTTTGTTTCTTGGTGTGCGTTTACTGCGGGAGTAAAATCATTTCCAAAGTCAGCATCAACAGTAGCAGCATCAGATCAGTTTAAAAAAGAAGGTCGTTGGGCAGATGCTCGTAATGATGATCCACAAGCAGGAGACTGGATTTATTTTGATTTCCCAGATGATGGTGTAAATCGTATTTCACATGTTGGTCTTTGTATTAAAAACAATGGCGATGGAACTATCCAAGTTATTGAAGGAAACACTTCAGGAACTGCAAAGGGAGACCAGCGCAATGGAGGCATGTGCGTAGAAAAGACTCGTGCATATGTAAAGAATAATAAGAAGAAGTTGGTCAACGCTGTTGTTGGTTGGGGTCGTCCAGTTTACACTGGTGAAGAAAATACTCCACTACTAAACAAGATCGCTGCATCTGCTACCACTGCAGCACCAGTTAAGAAGGCAGCACCAGTTAAGAAGGCAGCACCAAAAGAGATTAAGCCAACAACAAAGAAGCCAGCAAGTGGCGATAAGTTAAATCAGGTAAAGTAAATGGAATCAACTAAAAGAACACTACTAAAGACAGCAAGTTGGGAAACTTTTCACCTTGTTGGAGTTGCTGGAGTAATTTACTTATTTACTGGTGAATGGGAGTATGCAAGTCTTGGTGCTCTTATTTATATTGGTTGGGAAGCACTTGGATATTTCCTACACGAAAGAGTCTGGGTAAAGTTTGGAAAGAGGATCAAGTAATGCGTATTAAAATAATTAGGTTTGTTGTAAAAACACTAGGCTATGAGTGGGGCGGAGATAATCTCAACGCACCAATCTGGACAGTAAAAGCAAAAAAGAAGAAGTAAATAATGGCATATGTGATAACAGATGCCTGTGTAGACATTAAAGATAGGTCTTGTATTGCTGAATGTCCCGTAGACTGTATCTACGAGGGTGGAAGGATGCTTTATATAAACCAAGATGAATGTATTGACTGTGGCGCTTGCGAACCAGTGTGCCCAACAGATGCAATATACTTTGATGCTGAACTCCCAAAAGACAAAACTGAATATAAAAGAATTAACCATGAATTTTTTATACCAATTGGAAACTTGCAGGGAGCAGTTAATCATACACAAACACACTTAGATCACCCAGAAATTAAGGATAGATGATGCCAATATACATATACGACTGCATGCCCTGTGCGAAAAGACATGAAAAGCAAAGATCAATTTCAGAATCAGACCCAGGGTACACTTGTGATGATTGTAAATCTAGCCTTGTTCGTGTATACACTCCAGTAGGAGCAGCGTTTAATGGATCTGGATTTTATTCCACTGACAATAGGAAAAAATAATATGCAAACAATCTTCGTAATGATACCAAGTTTGTTTGATCCTTCAATTCAAAAAACTGTAGAGGATTGTTTAGAAAAAGCAAAATACCCAGAAAGAATTACCTTTGGTCTATCTTTACAGGGTGTTGATGACGTAGACTTTTCTCATATTAAAAATGAAAAAAGAATCATTATATTAGATAGTAATATAGTATATGGGATAGGGAAAACAAGGTATCAACTTCAGCAACTGTACAACAACGAAGACTACATTCTAAGCATAGACTGTCACACTGGATTTGCAAGCAACTGGGATGAAAAACTTATAGATCAACATAGTCTTATTCAAAACGATAAGGCAGTAATTACACAGTTTCTTAGCGAAAGGTTTATGTCAAATTGTATAAAATCTAAATATATATATTCTAAGGATGAGGCCTGGTGTCAAGAGTATGTACATTCATCAGATCCAGAATTTATAAAAGAAAGACATCTTTCTCAACGAGCAGCGCCACACTTTATATTTGGAACAAGAGAATTGGCCAAGATTCCATATCCGTATATGTATTTCTGGGGAGACGAGGACCATATATTATCTGTAAAACTTTTTTGCAACGGATTTGACATGTATGAACTTGACCGTACATACTTGACGACAGTACCAAAAAATGCAAAAGACTGTGAAGATAGAAGTAATTGGTTTTTGTCTGCAATAAAAAAATATCAGCCTGATACAAATTATACGCTTTCGCAGGGTGCAAATGTTACAGACAGTTCTAAGATAGTATATAAATCAGACGACCTTGAACTTTCAAGGCATTTGTTTTATCCTGGAACCAAGACAGTGATAGACAAGATGTATGAAACTGCTAAATTAATTAAGGATGAGTTTAGTGATGTCCTAATAGAAGACTTTAGGAATACTCCTAGATCAATAAAAGAATATTTTTCTTTTCATAATATTAGTGAAAGTCAGGTTGCATCAAAGATTGACAAACACTATGAATAGGCTGTATAATTATAGTATGACAAAAACTATAGAAGAAAAAACAGAATATACGCTAACTGCCAATGACCGATGTGATTCCTGCGATGCCCAAGCCTACGTGCAGGTATCTGGAGTAACGGGAGAACTAATGTTTTGTAGCCATCACTACAATAAAATTATGAATAATGCTGTTGGGTATGACAAAATGATGAAGTTTATGTACAAGTTGGTTGACGAAAGAAGTAGGCTAGAAAAAGAATGAAAGAGTCATAGTTGAAAACACCAATAGAACAAAAAAGAGAAGAAGAGTGGAGATACATATATCATGGAAATCATGATGTAAGTTCGATAGCCGAAAGGCTTGGCTCTTACTCAGAAAACCAATGGTGGCTAGACAGGACTCGTCAGCAAACTCCACCATTTGTTCATAGAGAGACGACTTCTTTGTTTGTATCTGAATTAATTGGGTGGGAGCAGGGAGATGATTTTGCTCCAGTGTTTAGACTAGAAGACTTAGAACTATGGGAAATGATAAAGCCAATAATTAGTCATTATGAAGAAAAGCATGATGGCAAGATGGGCAAAGCAGTATTCCTAAGACTACCAGCAGATAGGGTTGTATATCAGCACTATGATGAGGGCGATTATCTAGGGCTTGTTCATAGACACCATATAGCAATAAAAACAAACGACAAGGCAATTTTCTTAATTGATCAAGAAAAAAAGAATATGGAAACTGGAGATTGTTGGGAAATAAACAATGGCAGATTTCATGGCGTAATAAATAATGGGGACACAGAAAGAATACATCTTCTTTTTGACATTCTGCCAAATAAGTATATTAAATAGGAGATGAAATGTTTGAATACTATGTAAAGAAAGTAACAAAGGTCGTTGATGGAGATACCATTGATGTCGATATTGATTTAGGGTTTGATATTTCTTTTAGTTCAAGAGTCAGGCTGGCTGGTATTGATACCCCTGAGTCTCGCACAGCAGACAAGGCTGAAAAAGCCCTGGGACTGGAAGCAAAGGCTTATTTGAAGCATGCTATTGACAGTGCTAAGTCTGTTGTGATCAAGACAGAGAAGATGGACTCATCTGAAAAATATGGTCGTATTCTTGGTTGGGTTTATCTTGATGGGGACACTATTTCTATTAATGATAAGATGATTAATGACGGTCATGCTTGGGGATATATGGGCGAGACCAAAGTAAAAGATTTTGCAGCCCTTGCAAAAGCAAGAGCGAAAAGCGGTAAATAATGTCAGCCGAAGATGAGATAATCAGTTCATTAATTCTTAATGGGGGTTTAGAGTTTACGGGTATAGACATTGATTCTGGAGAGATGTTGTATAACTTTACAAACAAATTAGAAAAATTAAACCCAGAACTACACAAAGCAGCACAACATTATTTTCATTTAGAGATGATGAATTTGTGGGAAAAAGGATTTTTAGATATAGATCTTGAGTCAAAAGATCCAGTAGTTTCAATAACAGACAAAGCCCTGGACAACCAAGACTTGGATACTTTAAATAAAGAAGAAAGGCAAAGCCTTAACGAGGTTATAAGGATAACTAACAAAGAATGGTAGTATAATTAGTTAAGGGGTAAAAATGGAATATTTAGTTGGCTCCTTTACTACTTTTGTTCTAATATTTTTAATATCTTTTATTAAAAAAGACGATAGTAAAGAACAAAAAGTAACTGTAAGATATAGCCAAAGCCACATTTTTGATCTAATTAGTCCACTCCTGCCTGAAATAACTAAGAAAACTAGGGAAAATAAAAATTCTCAATCACATAGACATTATGAAAAAAATAATGTAAAGGTTGTGATTGTTGATGGACTAGCCTATTGGATAAAAGAGAACGTATTTTATAAGTCAGAAGTGCTTACTGATGGAGTAGATCCAGGGGAAGCCCAACCAGTTGACACAATAGGCATGAGTAGTGTAGAATTAGATAAAATGCTGTTCATAATGGACAAATTAAGGGAAGGCTTAGACAATGATAGTGGGAGTACAAGGAACCAGTAGTTTTGAAGACTACAACGTATTTTTGCGTTCAATGGGAGTTGCCCTTTCTGGCATGCAAGAAGCCGATCAATATTTTTATATATACTCTGCTGGGCCAGCAAAAGTTAACTCTATGATTATGGAGTTTGTAAACTTGTCTGAAAGAGGAATGAAAAGTAGAGGCAAAAAAATTAAGTTTTATAAGGTTGCTCCGACCTGGATATCAGAAAACATTAAAGATATAAACTATTTTGTTTTCTTATCAAAAGAAAGAGAAAGTGTTTCAAAACTAGTCGGTGAAGCAAAACTAAATAATGTTGATGTTGGAATTTTTAACTACTAAAAAGGGGTATGGAAATGAAGATTGTAGAATTAGATCAAATGGAAAAGATTGTTGCAAAGGATAAGTCTTTGTCTTGGGATGGCTGGGATGTTGTTCATTCTTATGTTTCAGACAAAGGAAGAACATCAAAGTTTGGAAAGTTTTCTAATGGTAAATGGTACCTGTTTCGTAAGTTTGTTGTAGGCTCTGACGGATGGGAAATACCCGATAGATTTGTTAAGCAATAATGCATAGGGATAAATGGAAAGACAATGCCTTATGCTTTGAGTATGACACCAACATATTCTTTGAAAAGTATGAAGAGGAAGAGCCACTAAGAAGTGCTGTCGACCAACTTTGCTCTAAATGCCCAGTAGCAAAAAAATGTTTTGCTGTTGGTGTTTCTACAAAAGAGTGGGGAGTTTGGGGCGGTATATACTTAGAGGCTGGCGCAATATCTAAAGAGTTTAATAGTCACAAAAGCAAGGTTGATTGGGGAAACACATGGAAACATTTAACAACAGAAGAGCAAAGTAACTAGTGGACATAAAGTTTTATCCAGGATCTGAGGCAGTTTACTTTAATACTGAACCGCCACTTTCTGCAAAGGAGTTAGTTCCAAAATGGTACAAAGATATTAAGCCAGATGAACAACTAAATGTAAAAAACTGTATACCATTTTTAGATACTCTTTCATACGGATACATACAAACAACATGGGCTGACATACATGTAGAAAAAGGAATTGATAGGCCAACAATATCTTGCAATGGACTTCCACAACTTTTTAGTATAAGAGATAATTCTGATATACAAGTTAATGATAGTTTTTACAGAATTGAGTTTGTGTGGCATAGGTCTTGGTCTGTTCAGTTACCAGAAGGATATAGTGGACTTGTTACTCATCCTCTGAATAGACTGGATCTACCCTTTACTACTCTTTCTGGAGTTGTTGATTTTGATCAATATCATCATTCAAAATTTGGAAATATTCCTTTTTATTTAAACAAAGATTTTGAAGGGGTAATACCAAAGGGTACTCCAATTTTTCAAATTATGCCAATAAAAAGGGAAGACTGGAATTCATATAAAGAAGAATATGATAAAGACTCATGGAAAGAGAAAGAAGACAAGAGAACATCTATAAAAACAGGCTCATACAAGAAACTGTTTTGGCAAAGAAAAAGTTTTAAATAGAAAAATAGTGTATACTTGTATAGTCGAAATGGAGATTTTTATATGATTATTCAGATTATTGGGCTTCCTGGCTCAGGTAAAACAGAACTTGCAAAGGCTTTAAAAGAAAGAATTAATGCTATTCATCTTAACGCAGATGAAGTTCGTGCAACAGTAAACTCCGATCTAGGATTTACTCCTGAAGATAGGCTTGAGCAGGCTCGTCGTATGGGTGAGATGGCAAGACTTATTGCTAAGCAAGGTGTTGCTCCAGTTATTGTTGATTTTGTATGTCCAACAGATCTAACTCGTGTAGCATTTGGTAAGCCAGATATTCTAGTATTCATGGACACAATTGTAGAAGGCCGTTTTGAAGATACCAACAAAATGTTTGAGCGTCCTGAAAATGCAGATGTTTCATTCATTAGTCACAATTTAGATGCAGAAGAAAAAGCATCTCACATCATTGATAAGTTTAGTCTTCATGATTGGTCTGCACCTACTACTCTTATGCTTGGTAGGTATCAGCCTTGGCACGAAGGCCACCACGCCCTTTATAGGGAGGCTGGTAAGAGAACTGACCAAGTACTTCTTGGAGTCCGCAATACCTATAACACAAGTGAAAAGGACCCACTTAAGTTTGATCAGGTAAAAGAATATATTGCCAAGGATGAGTTTATGGATGGCGCATTAGTATTAAGACTACCCAACATTACCAATATTGTATATGGTCGTGATGTAGGATATAAGATTGAGCAAGTAGATTTGGGGGCAGACATTCATGCTATTTCGGCTACTGAAAAACGCAAGCAAATGGGTCTTTAAACAAATAGAAGATGGTGGTCGAAGAATGAATGAAGCAGAAGAGCGACTAATGTTTGGAGATAAAGATCGGCGTAAAGAAAAGTAGATCTCTTGCCAAGTCTTTGACATGGAGAGTTGTTGCTTTGTTGACAACATTTATAACATTGTACGCACTAAGCAAAGACATTAATATGGCAACACTTGCAACCATTATAACTAATGGTGTTAACTTTGTTGCATACTACTACCACGAAAGAATTTGGAATACAGTAAGTTGGGGTAAAGAATGACAGTAACAAAGGCAAGATCATTTACCAAGGCATTAAGTTATCGTATATGGGGAACACTATCTTCGTTTGCAGTAGCCTATGTTATAACAAGAAGCGCAAGTCTCTCAGGAGCCATTGCATTTTGGGAAACGGTAGTTAAAGTATTTATCTACTACGCACATGAGCGTGGTTGGAACTATATACAGTGGGGTAGAAAGTGAGAAGTTTGTTTAAATTTAAAGCGTTGGACAGACCAATAGAGTTAACAGTAAAAACAAAGTCTCCGCAAAAATGGTTACTCGTTGATAGAGAGACTGGTCAAATTTTTCAAGGTAGCGAGAAAGGTTGCTGGGACAGGCTAGACCCAGTAACAAAGGAGGACTAGTGTATACAGATCAAATGAAAAGAGCCTTTAGGTCTATTCGTGCACCAAAGAATTTTAGCCTAACTCTTATTGACAATGATAATTTTATTACAGTAAAAGCAAGTGAGCCAGATTTTATGAGGTTGAACTCAGAAGACAAACTAATTGCAGTTGAATACATGATTAGAGTAAAGAAGGCTTTAGAAGACAACGGCGCAATCGTCCTTCTAGTTCGTGAGGGCGGAAAAGAAGTTTGAAAAATATTGTTGTAATTGGCGGTGGCACAGCAGGATGGCTAACAGCCCTTGCTGCACAAAAAAGGTATCCAGAACATAATGTAAGTGTTATAGAAAGCACAAAGATTGGAATACTGGGAGCAGGAGAAGGATCAACGCCAAACTTAATTCCATTTTTAAGTTCATTAGGTATATCAGTTTTAGACTTAATAAAAAAAACAAATTCAACAATAAAACTTGCAATTAAGTTTAACAATTTTAACAGTGAAAATAAAAATTATTACCATGGGTTTGCAGTAAATAGGTTTAACTTAAAAACAAAAGAAATACTATTAAAAAACAAAACAAATAACAATACCCCAATTCTAGATCTTTTTTGTATGGCAGATGACCTACCACAAGATCAATACAAAACCTCTTCTATGGCATTAAATTTAAACAGACTACCCTTTGTCAGCAAAAATGAATCACCAAAAGATATTTCAGATTTTGACACATACAACCTTTACTCTTTACATTTTGATGCAAGGGCAATGGCAAAGTACCTATCAGAACTTGCAATTAGCAGGGGCGTTATCCATATAGACGCAATTATTCAGGACTTTCTCCAAGATGTCAATGGAGATATTGTAAAGATTAAAATAGAAAATGCTGCAGACCTACAGTCAGACTTTATCTTTGACTGTTCTGGTTTTGCTAGACTAATTAACAAAAATGTTTTTAATACTAAATGGAAAAGTTTTTCAGAAAACTTGCCAGCAAAAAAAGCAATCCCATTTTTTCTTGATATAGATAAAGATAACATACCAGCATACACAGAGTCTACCGCTATGGACTATGGCTGGATGTGGAAGATACCTTTGCAGCATAGATATGGTTGTGGGTATGTTTTTGATTCAGATTATATAACTGAAGATGAAGCCAAAAAAGAAATTGAAAAAAAACTAGGACACGAAATACAATCTCCTAAAACTTTTAATTTTGATCCAGGACACTATGATACTATATGGAATAAAAATACTGTAGCCATAGGACTCTCCTCTGGATTTGTTGAGCCATTAGAAGCAACATCAATTATGCAATCAGTAAAAATATTAGAAATTGTGTTCAGAAAAGATTTTGATATATTTAAAAATAACGAAGAGCAAACAAAAATTGTTAATGAGCAGTACAGCAATGATTGCGAAGAAATACGAGACTTTCTGTATATGCATTATATGACAGACAAAACAAACACTGATTTTTGGAAACACTTTACTAGCAATAATAAAATGCCAGATGGATTAAAAGAAAAGATTGAAAAGTTAAACAAATTTGAATACAAGGTAAACGAAGATCTATCCTTTGATCCAATAAGTTATTACA
>Ga0247723_1001835_pt1 | contig 11977 bp, 9 predicted proteins | sample MSEWelMarce5H_FC_FD_189079 | JGI IMG/M metagenome (GOLD analysis project Ga0247723, IMG submission 189079) | Subsurface sediment microbial communities from gas well in West Virginia, United States - MSEEL Well Study Marcellus 5H_FC | ecosystem: Environmental > Terrestrial > Deep subsurface > Rock...
GTCAACCATGCAAATAATACTAATCCCATAGCCAAATCATCGTTGCTGCCCTCTTCGGCAGCATAACTATCACGAACACGAACAAATGTATTCAGTTCGGCAATCGTATCAAAATCACTGATAATAAGTTTATCGTTTTCAATTAGTGTCTTTAAGTTGGCACAACCAATCTTCTTGACTGATTTTGTTGTCTTGACACCAAACGATGTTGACCGTTTGAATCCTGAAGAGATAGACTGACCTTTGATGTGATGCTGTTCAGTCTTGTAAATGTTCTCATACTCCAGATCATAATGTAGAATATCCACCACTTGTTGACCAATGTTGTTGGTTTCAATCAGAGCAAACGCTTCATTATACTTCTTGGCCAATGAATAGATTATTGTTGGAAGGAATAATAGGGGTATCTTGTTGCTGCGAAACTTGGCTACCTGACGGTAGGGAACTTGTGTCACATCAAGTATATTTATCGCAGAGTAATCTAGCAGTACACCCTCTGAACAATCCACACTTGCAATGTATAAATGGTTGGGTATAGGTTGTTCGTAGATATCCAATCCTTCTTCTGTATGAATTGGATTGTGGAATGCCAATGACCTGAGTTTACTGCCTGATATCAACGTAGCATTTGAACCAATGAACTCGGTTTCAAACTCTTGTCGGAATTGTTCTTCAGAAGTGTTTCGTATTGTTTCTTCTTTCCACTTTGCGTCACGACCTGGAACTTGTGACCAGTGGACTTCAACGGTCTTGTATGTGGAACGGTTTTCAATCGCATCTGTCCACATCTTATAGAATAAATTCAATCCATTAGGTGTTGAAACAATAATAACTTTGGATGTTTGACCAGAGGAGATAACAGGATAGGTTGATGTAAAGAACTCAACTGCCATGTTGTGTGGAACAAATGCAAACTCATCTAAGAAGATTAAGTTGTATGTACCACCACGAACACCTGCTGCTGATGTGGCATACGCAAATATCTTAGAACCATTCTCTAGTTCAAGAGAACCTTTGTTCCATGTCATGATACCTTGTTGTAACCACGATGGTAGATATTCATATGCCTTTTGAATACGACCTAGAATGTCACGTGCCAACTGACCTTTGTTGGCAAGAATACCAACAGTATATTCTTCATTGAAGATTGCTGCCCATAGCATATATCCGACAGTGGTGGTTGTCTTACCCACCTGTCGTGGCATCTTTGCAATGGTAAATCGGTTATTGTGAAATGTGCGAACCATGTCCTCTTGAAAATCCCACATGTCAAATGGGATAAGACCACGGTCTACGTTGACAATCTTGACGTATGTTTTGATAAAGTATACAGGGTCATCTGCACACTTTGCGATTTCTATTACTTGTTCTTCTGTATAGGATAGTTCAGTGCCTGTTCGTTTCAGGCGGGCATTACCAAGGTATCCATCATCCATAATTTATTTTGTGATGCTTCTCAACATCCATCCATGTTTTTGATGCACATCTAAAATGTCTTGTAAAAAATTACCAACAGCAGGTTCGTTTGCATTTTCAGCAGCAACAATACCAGCACGAAGATGAATTATAAAACGGTCATTATCGGAAGCAAGGTCACGCATCATTGCTAATCCATCAGGTATACTTGTGGATTCTTGAATGTCGGCAAGTTCAAGCATACGAGCAATTGAACCTGGTGCATATGAATTCAATGCACGAATATGTTCTGCGATAGGGTCTAACTGACCGAATACTGAATTGTAATATGTATCTAAGAAAGCATGGTATTGTGGGAAATTAGAACCTTCAACATTCCAATGATATCCATGTGCCTTTAGATACAAAGCAAAGTTTGTCCCCAAAATAGTTTTGAGTTGTTCTATCAAAGCTTCCATTATTTGTTCCTAACTAGTTTTATTAACTCTGCGGTTGAACCAACAAAGACTGCCTTATCAATACTTAGTCCACTCGACTGTGCAGTTTCTTTGGGTGCTAAATCTCTTTTTCGTTTTTGTATCTCTAACAAGTCTTTATTTAGGTCACCCAAATTCTTTATCAATCCAGCAGCAACTTCATAGGCACGTGGATGTTCTGTATCTCTCGCAACAAGAAGTAGTTGGTCGATGGCAGAGTTGCCTTTGCTAATCAGTTCTCGTATATTTTCTCTGGCAAATTGTGCATCAGACACAACAGGATCATCGTGGTCTATCACCACTGGAACTGTTGTTTTTTGTTCAACAATCTGAATGGGTTCTACATCAAATAAATCGGATAGATTTTCATTTAGTTTTTTCATAATGTATTGGGATAGGTTATAATCGTTTCAGAGAAACCAAACTCATCATCTGGCATTGCATCAATTGGATTAGGTCTGGTCATAATATTAGTTACTTCGATTGCATTCGATGATAAGGATGCTACATTAAATACAGCATTACTGTAATCACCTGTTAGTCTATTACCAACCGAGATAGTTTTATTCAATCCAGTAGCAACTAAAATTCCTGTTGATGTATTGCTAAAATATTCTACCGTTCCAAATACACCATTTGCTTTGTCACGAATAGTTTCACCTTGTGCAAACACACCAAACCCATTGGCATAGTCAACTTTGACTTTTTGTATTTGCTTATTGTTATTGTCAATATACAAGTTAGTGTTTGCCGAACGAATAATCTTACCTTCTTTTATTGGTGGCCAGATGTATCCCTTAACAGTAAAATCTAAATCCCACAGTATCAAACGAGTAGTCATAAAATCACCCTCATAATCTACAGTGGAATTGACCGAGTTTAATATGATGGGAACATCATACTTTTGATCCATCGTTGGATTGAAGTTGACTGTGACAGTAAAGTCAGGAGTAAAGAAAGGTAATATCTGTTCTAGTATCTGTGTTCCATCTTCAGTATTACGAACATAGATGGATAACGAAAACTCAAAGTTGTAGGGAACAGGAACATACTGTGTATTTACTTTAGTGGATGTTGAACCAGAAAAGTTTTGTAACGTAGTTACATGTTTACGTGTTGGGTCATACGACATACTTTCCATGTTGAAAGATATGCGTGGAACAATCGTAGCAATAGATTTTGTTAATGTGGGGTCAGAAGTAAGTCGTGTTAAATACTTTTCTTTCGCACCATAGGACAGAGGAACTTTCCATCGTTCAAGTTCAATACCCGATTGAGTATGACGGACACATTGAATGTCATTGAAGAGTGTGCCAAATGCAACAACAATTCTTCGTATGGTTCTATTATAAAAAGGAGCATTACCTAACATTATACTTCTCCAAACGGATTTTGTTCCGTAAAGTCAATGATAGAATCGGAGGCTGATTCTAGTCTATCGTTATCAGCAATATCTTCAAACACTGTATTCATTGATGGTGAATCATATACATGAATAGTCCATTCGGCATTGCTTGTAGCACCTTTGACATTGCCAGAAACGAATTGACCTTGAACAAAGTATATGTCTACCGAAGCATTCGCATACATTTCACTTACATATGCCGAAGCAGTTGCAAAGTCTGTATTTGCTCCTTGATATAAAATTTCATCTTGAACAAAAGTTCCAGAACCATTGGTCAATGAAATACGAACACGTGGATAGTTGCCACGAATCTGGTCATCAACTTCCTTGACACCAGTGCTGATGTATTCGTTAGAGAACACGAACTGTTTTAGTTTCAATGCATATACGTAAACATTACCACCACGACCACGACCCAATGTATAAAACATCGCTTGGTCATTTTCATGTTCAACGAATGTAATCTCAAAAAAGTTTTGTAGTAAAGGCAAATAGATTAAGTCACCTTCACGTGGTCTTTCATATCCCATGTTGGTGTATCTAAATCGAGCACGTGAAACTAACAGTGTTACTTCATCTCGAATTTCCAAACCAAACTTAGACATGAAGTCACCTTCACCCTCCATGCCAGTAACATTTTCGAGATACATTTCGATGGGATATGCAGCACGATATTCTTTGGTTGCATCCTCACCATAGAGATAATCTATTTGGTCACGTGTTGTGCGAGGCATGTAGTAAACATCCATGCCATAAATTTTGAGAGCTTCAATAACTAAATCCTCAACGAGCAGTTGCTCAGAGGTTATCTGATTTGCAGGAAAATTATTGAAGTAGAAATTGGTTGCCACGGTTTACCCCGTGAAGATTTCAGATGGCAGTGAATTGAAGTTGTAGATTTCGTTTTCTATTTTTTCAATTTCATCATGTGCTTCTTGCATAATCCTCGGACCATCAAGTGTCACACCACCTGGCAATTGAATGCCAGCAAACTTACTGAGATTGCTTCCCCACTGGTATTTGATTTTAGCAGTGGCATATGCTTTTAAATAACGGTCATTCCATACATCGGCAAGACCTTCTTTGGTTGCTTTAGCTTCAGCAAAATTTGCTATTACTGGACTGCGAAACTCTAATGAAGTTGGTGATGAAATTCTAGCCACTTGTTTACTTTCACCATTGATAGTAATAAAATCGTTCTCCAATAGTTCTTGATCGAAGATTGTTCCTGTTCCTGTGACTGTATTTGCTGTAGTATTCGAACTCATCGTTCCAGTGAGTATCATTGATTCTGGTTCCATCTTACGATAGCACTCGGCAATAACATAGTTACCAGGAACTACATCACGTGACCAATCAATGTCTAGGAAAATTTTATTTTGTAATCTATTGAAACGAAACTGTGGTGTTCCAGAGAACAGAAGATTTAATGTGCGAAGATGTTGCATCGTAATCTCATACGACACATACGATACTGATGTGAAATCATAGAGGTCATGTAGACGTAACTGATAACGCAAGTCAAACATGTTGATTGATGCGCCAGATTGGTCAAAGGGGACGATACCAGTAACAAAAGTAACAGCATCAGGACAATAAATCCAACGGCGATTAATGTCTTCTTCTGTTATCAAGTGCTTCATGAAGATTTTCTCAACACCATCCCAATGATAGTCGTTGAAGAAACTTAACGCATCATCAATGCGGTCATCTACTTGGTCATCATCAACATTGATTTCGATGACAGGCCAACCTAATCGTCTTAGGCAGTATTCTTTAAACTGCTTTCGTGTTTGAGGTTTGGCCATGTGTTCATATTACCATTTAACAATAACAATACCCGAACCACCTTGGCCAGCATTGTTTCCACCACCGTAACCACCTCCACCACCGCCACCACCAGTGTTATCAGCAGCAGGAAAACCAGCACCAGGATTTCCAGGTGCAGCATTACCACCACCGCCAGGTGAACCAGACGGACCACCGTTAGTTCCACCAAATCCCCAACCAGAACCAAAACCATTATTCTGCGAGATTCCACCACCACCGCCACCATACGTTGCAGGAGTTCCTGAAAGAGCAGATGATATTCCTGTGCCACCATTACCACCACGTTCATTATTACAACCAGCATTGCCTCGTTGACCAACAGCACCTGCACCACCACCTCCTGCTGCGCCACCACAATCTGTTCCAGAACCATCACCACCATTGTTACCTTGACCTGGAGTTCCTTGTCCTCTACCTGCATTATTCGGTTTGTCACGACCAGAACCACCACCCGAACCACCGTTTCTTCCGTCACCACCACCGCCACCACCGCCACCAATAGCAGTTATTCCTGGACCAAATGAAGAGTTTTGACCTTGACCACCTTCAGTGTTATCACGACCAGCAGAACCACCACCACCAACTGTAACTGCAATTGATGGACCTGAAACTGGATAACTTGTTCCTAATAGAACTCCACCCGCACCACCACCACCCATACCACCACCGCCGCCACCTGCGACAACGAGATAGTCAGTTAGCATAGTTAGTCCAGTAGGAACTGTCCATGTAGTGCTTCCTGTGAATACTTGAAATCCTGGTTCGGCTGGTGGAGCGGCACCACCTCTTCGTATATTGAATCCACCTGTTCCAAATATTTTACTTGAACCTGCACCAAAAGTAGTATTGATTGGCATTTTGTTACATTCCTCTAGTTAGTAAAAATCACCACAGCAGGATAACCCCACTGTGGTGAGATAGCATATTATATATTAGTATGCGCTTGTAGCACCGTTAGCAAATGCCGTATTGGATGCCAGAATGATATACGAGTTTGCACCCCTCTTTAGAACTGAGAAGGAATAAACATCGATACCGTTAGCTGTTCCACCAAATGCAGGATTGACGTTACCAGACCAACGAGTGCTTGTTGTTTGCAGAACACCGTCAATCATCAAGTTAGCACGATATGGTGTAGCACCTTGAGAAAGCATAATACCAACCGAAATCATCTGACCTGTAGCCAAGAAACTATTGAGATCACCACCTGGTTGATTGTTTGCACGTAAGTCAAAAGAAATGTTAGCAGTTGGGAAGACATCAAAATAATACGATGAGTTATTTGCAAGAGCAAGAATAACATTACCACCAATAGCAGTTGAATAAATGTTTGCTGTTTCAGTTACAGTCTGGATGTTCAGATTACTACGAACTGCCACTGCACCAGAAATCGCACCACCACTGTTTGCATTCAACGAGTTATTGGCACGTGTGAATGCTGCATTGGCAGTGTCAAACATTGTGTTGGAATAAACCAACAAGTCAACACCTTTGACTGCTACCGAAGCAGGTGCTTTCAGGTTTGCATTCATTGTATCAATCGCAAATGAACCATCTGCAAGATTGACGTTGTTTGTTCCACCAATATCTGGTGTGTAACCTTTGAACAGATACCATTCTTTTGTTGCGAAGTCACGGATAAAACCAGAGTGTGCATTTGTTCCGTCATTGTAGTGACCAGCTAAACCAATATCAAGAATGTCGGCAGAATAGTTATTCAAGCCTAGTATAATCATTGTGTCATTCGCAACGATAGAACCCGAAGAAATAGAAACGGTGTTACCTGAAACAAACAAGTTACCAGAGATAGATGTATCACCATTAATTGTTAGGTTAGCAGAGAAAGTAGTTGCACCACCAACTACGCCACCAGTGTTTGCATTCAACGAGTTATTGGCACGTGTGAAAGCAGCAGCAACCGAAGCGTTTTGTGTAGTGTTTACACCGTCATTTAAAAGAGTCGCAGTATTTGAAGCGAGGAATGCAGCAGTAGCAGTATTAGTTACTGAAGTAATATTTGTATTTTGCGTAGCATTAATACCATCAATATTGTTTGCCGAAGCAAAGGCAGCATTGGCAGCATTGAATGCAGCAACTACGGCTGGATTGGTAGTAGCAGCAGAACTGATGTATGTGTTTGCAGCACTGGTGAAGTTATTTGCTCCAATAGAATTTAACCCTAGCTTCGGTCCAGTAACCTCACCATCAGTAATTCTATTATTTCCTATTCTTTGTGTGGCCATTTTCGTTTTCCTTTTTTTATTATAGGTTTTGTTCTATATTTAGCAAAATAAATAAATTATTGTTATCAGTCTTTATTTATAATAATCATCTCCTAGAAACTCTAGGGTATACATGACCATCTTTAGGTCTGACTCCATAATTTTTTTTCGGATACACCTCATCAGTTCGTATCAATTGATATATTGCATTACCTTTTATAGTTCCCAATCCAGTACACGCATCCCAACCAACAGAAGCACGATAGGCAGGAAGTTGCGTGTTAGCTGCATAGAATCCAATGTTGCCTGTTGTTATATCATTAAAGCAATGTGGGTTGGAATAAAACAATTGATGACAGAAACCCATCCTTTTACCAGAAAGTTGATTGAGTATTGCAATCATTCCAGCAATCATTGGTGCAGTAGCACTTGTTCCACCGACTTGAATAAAAGTATTAAGTGGACCATAAAAAAATCTATATCCAGTAGAAGAATCAGCATTACCCGCAATATCAGGTATCCCTCTAACGGTTAGTGGAGCAGAATTCAATACTGGAAAATAACTTACGGTTAGATTGTTTTGATAACTTGGCAGACCATACAGAATACTTACACCACCACCAGTTGCCGAACCATCGTGATTCCAAGTGGTTTCTAATTTTATTTTATTGTTTGCATGTAATAATAAACTTGTTCCTCCTGCTGCAAGAACATATGGACTTGATGCTAAAGTTCCAATGGTTGCAGGATACGCACCACCATACGGACCAGCTTGTGCGCCCCAATCTCCAGAGGCAGCAACTACAGTAATACCCTTTACTGCACACGATGCCAATCGTTCATTTATTGCTGCAAAAACACCGTTGTCCGTATAGAAAAGGAGCACACCCAATTCAATGTATATCCAACTAATAGAAATAACATCGGGATTGTTTTCAGTATCCGACAGTATGTAATCAAACAAATCAACATAGTTTCCTGAACCATTCGGTGCCATATAATTAACTATATTGGCTTTTGGTGCAATACCAGCAGTTAGAAATATATCCAACATAACTTCAGTGGCAGCAGGATCATTTATATCGTTCGTTTGTCCAAGCAATAAAACATCTTTAACATTAGGAGATTGCAATCCAATGTTTGAAAAACTAGAATCTATATTCTGTTGTGTCCAACCACCATCAAATGATATGATACCTATAGTTCTACCATGACCATTAAACGCATAACCTCGTTGTGATTGAGGAAAATTATATGCTGTAGAAACTCGTTGGGGAGTTAGAAATTCTGAACCTGCAATAGCACCAGCAGGAACTATACCCTCATCTACTTGTGCGGGATCAAGTGTTGGTCCAAAACATCTAAATAGTTTATCTTTTGAATAGTTATCCAATCCAATTACCGACACAATAACATCATCTAGTTCTGTTGGAATAGTTAAATTGTCAGAAAAACTTCTATAGGTTTCTGTGTTATTAGTATAATTATTTAATTGTATATTGAATGCTTGATTGAATAGACCCACAGTACCAGACAATTGAACTTTGGCAGCATCAACATAACGACCAAGTATTGTTAGGTTATAGTGTTCGGCAAACTGAACAATTAAATCTAAATCAGAATCGGCCGCACCAAATTTTTTGGTATACTGTTCATTGGATAGAGTGGGTAAACCAAAAGCTATAATGGAGTTGGCATAATCAGTAATTGATTCGGGTCTTCTTACATGTATATTTACGTAGATAACTTCATCAACATTTGTTGAAACAATTGATTGAATATTATCTGTTATCGGTCCAGAAGTATTTGCTCGAACAATAGTCGATGTGAAATCCATATTACACCTCTAAAGGTAAATACGTTACAGTTACAGTTACTGTATTAGTTGTTCCACTATTATTGTAAACTTTTATATACGCATTCGAACTAACTGATACATCATCATTATAACCAATAAGTGATGGTGTAAAATTCGTTACGTTAGCAGTCGTTCCAGTTGTAATTGCTTCAGCAATAACACCACTTCCTGGTGCTGGATCAGTTGTTATGCTACGAGTAAAGTCAGCATTACGTCTAGCAATATTACCGTATACAGTTACCCATGCACCAGTTGACACTGCAATTTTATATAATCCATATCCCTTTGCCATTGTAACAGTAAGGTTAGCAGTAGCATTGGATGCCAAACTTGCGGTTGTAGCAGAGACAGTTGTTCGAGCTGGCGATGAACCAGTGTTTGCTTTTATGAATGCAGCATTAGCTTGGTTACGTGCAAATACGTCCGTAGTGCCTCCACCACCGCCAGCATTCGCAGTTGCAAAGGCAGCATTGGCATGGTCGAATGCCGCATTGGAAGTGTTGCGGGAATATGAATCTACACCAGCACCACCAGAATTGGCAGCAGCAAATGCAGCATTCGCATGATTCCACGCATACCCAATGTTAATATTACCTGTGGAGAACGATGCATTTGCTGTGTTCCATGCATAGACAATATTAGTGGCTGAACTATTAGCAGAAGTAAAGGCAGCATTGGCATGATTACGTGCATACGTATCTGAGACAGCACCGCCAGCATTTGCTGTGATGAAAGCAGCATTGGCATGATTACGTGCGTATGTGTCAGTGCTACCACCAGCTAATAAGTTATTTGCAATCCCACCACCAGCAGTAGAAAAATCAATAAACGCACCACGTATGGCACCACCAGTTTCAAAAAATCTTAATTTATTCTGGTAGATATCAATTGTTACACCACCATTCAAAACGGTATTAGTTACTGGTTTATCTAAGAATAACTCTCCACCCTCATCACCACCTTGATTCAATGCCCTGAGTGTTCCTGTAATGTTTAATTCACCACCAAATGTTGCTCCAGTAGTATTTGCGAGAGCATTGTTTGCTTTTGTAAATGCAGCATTAGCAGTATTACGTGCAGTAATATCTGTAGTAGAATTAGCAGCAGAGTTGGCAGCAGTAAAAGCAGCAGCAATAGAATTGTTCTGTGTATTATTAATACCATCAAGAGCAGAACCAAGAATATAAGCAGCATTCGCATGAGCATATGCAGCATTCGCATGATAGAAAGATGAATTTGCAGAATCCCATGCACTGTTTGCTCCATACCATGCAAGATCAATATTGGTATTTTGTGTAGTGTTTACACCGTCAATATTGTTTGCAGAAACAAAAGCGGCATTTGCTTTGAAGAATGCTGCTAGAGCAGTGTTACTAGAAGAGTTAGCAGCAAGGAATGCAGCATTAGCAGTATTACGTGCATACGTATCGGATGTCGCAGCAACAGCAGAATTGGCAGCATCAAAAGCAGCATTCGCTCTAATCTGAGTATTGATAATAGTGGAAGCAACATTAGCATCAAATTTTGCAAAACTAATAGATGCATCACTTGTGACATATGCATTCGTTGCCGAATAAAAAGATACGACACGAACTACTTCACCACTACCAGGACCTTCAGTTATAAATGAAACTGTATTAGAGTTGGCATCAACTGTGTATGCGCTAGTAGGTTGAACAACACCAGCAATAGATACCAATAACGAAGCAGCACTTCCAGGATTAAACCCTATATCAAAAGTGCTAACGAATCCATTTGCAGTTGCTTCGAAAATAGATGGTGTTACTGGCGCAGGTAGTGATTGGAAATAAGTTACACTAGCATTAGTGTAGAAAGAAGCAACACGAACTGCTTCACCATTAGTAGGAATATCATCAAAAGTAATAGTATTCGCAGAAGAATTTACTGTATACACACTTACTGGTTGAACTATACCAGCAATGGTTACCATCACTGCTTCATCTGAAACAGGATTAAACCCTATATCAAAAGTTGATACTGTTCCATTTGATGTTGTTTCAAATACAGCTACGGTTGCTGAACTTACCGCATTAGCTTTAGCGAATGCTGCATTGGCTGTATTACGTGCATATGTGTCTGTTCCAGCACCACCTGTATTCGCAGCAAGGAATGCAGCGTTAGCAGTATTGAATGCTCTATTAGAAAAATCATAAAGATCAACACCGTCATCACTAAAAATATTTGCACGAACAGTTCCATTGACAACTAGTTCACCAGTTGTTTTATCAAAGGTTAGTTTATTATTACCACCTAGTGAACCAGAATCGTTAAACTGTATTTCTTTATTGAGTCCAGCAGGACCAGAAGAAGCACTTAATGATGTAACTGTTCCTGATGGTGTTGAGTAGTAAAGAACTCCATCACGTGAGTTAATGGCAATTTCACCATTAGCCAAAGAGGATGGTGTATTTCCAGCAACAGTGGAGTGCCTAATTTGAAGTGTTGTGTTTGCCATTTACTTTTAGAAAGAACTGCCATCTGGAATATTATTCACAACTTTGGAATTGGTTTTTTTAACTTTCGGCAAAACGGTTTGAATTTCTGTAGGCATAGATTCTTTTTTCTCTAAAGTGCTTTTTAAATCTTCTATCTCGGCATTGCTTTTTTCTAGTTGTTTTGTAATGTTTTCAATCGTTTTAGATTGTTCATTAATCTTTAAAGTTTGTTCATCAATTATTTTAGTTTGTTCAAGTATCTTAGTGTTTAAAGATGCTGCTTTTTTTAACTCATCATTCAAAGCAGCTTGAAC
>Ga0247723_1001836_pt1 | contig 11977 bp, 11 predicted proteins | sample MSEWelMarce5H_FC_FD_189079 | JGI IMG/M metagenome (GOLD analysis project Ga0247723, IMG submission 189079) | Subsurface sediment microbial communities from gas well in West Virginia, United States - MSEEL Well Study Marcellus 5H_FC | ecosystem: Environmental > Terrestrial > Deep subsurface >...
CTACTGTGGTTGTTCCCCCCGAAATAGTTCCCGATACGACTAGATTATTGGAGATTGTGGCAGAAGAGGTGGAGAAGGTTCCCGTCAAGTAATTGAAAGTGAGATTGGATGATGCACCAGGCGATCCTGATTGGTTGAATGTGATCTGGGTATTCGTTCCCGCAGCAGGACCTGTGGGCCCTGTGGGTCCCGCAGGCCACGACGGTCCCACGGGGTTCCCCGACATATCGCTGTACGTGACCATTCCTGACGCAGTTGAAATAATTACGCTACCCAGGTAGATACTTGATCCGCCGACATACAGATGACGCCATGGTTTCTCTTCCGATCCCAGGTTGTGGACATTGGAGGTCGCAGGTAAGAAATCGCCCGAGAGAGTCACAATACTCCCACTTGTAGTGTAGGTAAACCCGGATGCTCCTGCAACTGTTCCTCCGCTTCCCGTATAAATAATTGATCCGAGGATTCCACCTGCAAATGGTGTGGTCGTGCGGTAGAGGAAGCGTCGGGCGGCAACTGCATACCCGTCTTCGAATAAATTATTGGAGATCGGGAGCCAGTTTGTGCCGTCCGTGCTGCTGGCGATTGTCGCGTTAGAGTCTCCAACCGCTATCCACTGAATCCCGTTCCACGCCACACTCCAGCAATCATAGTTGAACGGCTGAGTCCCCGCAAGAGACCAGTTTATTCCATCAGAGCTGTTCGCAAGGCAGGCACCAGACGCACTGGTTCCGCCTGCGACCCACAATGCTCCGTTCCAGGCCACCGAATTGCCCCAGCTCTGAAAAATGTTGGAACCGACATCCGCACCCGTCCAATTGGAGCCATCGGGGGAATACGCAATGGTAGAGGTTCCTGAGACTCCCGTCGCAACCCAGAGCACGCCATTGTATGCAATCGCCTGAACTCCGGCATCACCAAAGATCGCGTTGGACGGCTGAGGAGTCCAGTTCACGCCATCGTAACTGGTCGCAAACATATTGGATCCGCCACCCACGGCTACCCAGTACGATCCTCCCCACGCAACTCCGAAACCGCCATAGGAAAAGATCGGGCTGGCTGACGTATCCGCCGCTGTCCACGTCATGCCGTCGTACGAGTAGGCAATAGACGCCTCAAGGGTTCCCGCCTGCCCGCCTGTCGCTACCCAGACATTACCGTTCCACGCTACACCCCACCCATAATCAGGGAAAGGAGACGAAGAGACTCCTGTCCAGGTGATACCGTTTGGGGAGTAGGCTAGGGTATTGGATCCGTTGCCCGTGGCCACCCACATAGTCCCATTCCATGCGATACCCCAAGCGTACCCGTTCCCACTTGGTGCACTAAACACATTGCTGTCGGTGCCTACCCAGTTGCTGCCGTCGTATGTATAAGCAATATCATATGTCCCATATCCGCTGGCGACCATGAAGTTCTCAGACGTAACATTGACCAGGCCTGACGGTCCAGTGGGGCCCTGGGGTCCAGTAGGTCCTAGAGGCCCTGTAGGTCCCGTGGGTCCCAGAGTTCCTGTTGGTCCAGTGGGTCCAGTAGGTCCGCCCGAATCACCTTTGGGCCCCTGAATACCCCGTACACCTGTGGACCCCATTGGTCCAGTGACTCCAGTTTCTCCAGTCGGTCCAGTGGATCCTGTTTCACCTACCGATCCTGCAAGTCCGATAGGACCGGTCTCACCCGTAGGCCCTTCAACTCCGGTCGGTCCAGTTTCTCCAGCGGGTCCAGACGGTCCTGACTCACCTGTCGGTCCTTCAACTCCTGTGGGTCCCGTTGGCCCCGACTCGCCTATTGGTCCTGTGGGTCCCAGATCTCCCTGCGGTCCTGTAGGTCCGGTTGCTGCCTCTGGTCCTGTCGGTCCTGTCGGTCCTAGATCGCCTTGGGGGCCTGTAGGTCCCGTTGCAGCCTCTGGTCCCGTGGGTCCCATTGGTCCCGTCGGTCCATCGGGGGTTCCAGGAATACCCTGAGGCCCCGTTGCACCGATATCAATCGCAAACGCAAAAGGCCAGTTCACAATTGGAACTTGGCCGGGAACACCTGCGAACAACCCATTTCCACTGGACAAAACAACATTAGATCCATTCGGAGACATTGCTACGCCATACCAAAGAGTAGAGTTTCCAACGTCTGTTTGTAGAAACCAGTTGGATCCCTGGTCGATGCTCCAATACACTGCTCCGTCAATACCGTCTACCGCAATAGCTGTTGAACCGTCAGCTGAACAGGCGATGATCGTGTACACTGGAAGACCACTTATTGTTGTCCAGCTCACACCACCGTCTGTGCTGAGAATGGAAGACTCGAAAGGACCACCGCTAGGTTGAACACTCTGGCTGCCGTAAATCACATTTCCGTCGGCGGAACACACAACCCTGTAGAATCCATAGGCAGGGCTGGTGGTTGTCCAGTTTGCACCCTGATCACGGCTCACAAAGATTGAGCCTGCTGCACCCGTTGAATCTGCACCAGAGGTGGCTACAAGCGTCTGACCGTCCGCCGAACATGCAACTGAATTAAAGAAGTAGTATCCATCAGGAGGCAGATTCGCAATAGCATAATTGGATAAAAAGTCATTCACGACCCAGTTTGAACCGTAGTTGGAGGACGTGTAAATGAGAGTTCCTGAATACCCGATCGCAAAGGATCCGTCGGTCGAACAGGCCACGGCGTACCATGGGGGTCCAACATCTCCCGCATACCATGTAGCCCCTGCATCCACGGAGACATACATAGGTGTAGGTCCACCCAAATAGTCATACCCTGCGGCATACACTATTTGTCCGTCTGACGTCGAGGCAACAACGTTCATGTTATTGATGAATGCCGTTGGCTGAGCAGGGGTTCCCGTCATCGCCAATGTTCCTCCAGACAGAGTTCCCGTATATAAGGCAGTAATTGTTGAACAATACACAAGTCCAGAATCGTTAACAGTTGCGGGATTCCAAGGTTCTACGGGAGTTCCAAGTATCCATACTCCGGAGGCATAGCTAGGAGAGTACGTAACAGTCTGAGGACCGTAGAGAGCAGCTCCGCAAATATCAATGTAGGTATCTCCTATCTTCCCAATATTGGACGTAGGAGCACCCACGCCCGTCAGAATAGATACACCTGTCGCACCGATCTCTCCCGAAATACCGTTTGTTCCCGCCGGACCAGTTGCTCCCGCTGGACCTCCAACACCTGTGGCTCCCACTCCACCCACAATATTTGTGATAAACGGCCAGTTTGTACCGTTCGTATCTACTGTTCCATTTGACTCACCAACCATGAATGTTGACCCGTCGGGTGATATACCAGACGACAACCACTGCCCAACGCCCGAATCTTCTTGCGGTATCCACGTAACACCAGAGTCACGGCTTACATAAATGTAGCCGCTCAGCGATGTAGCTACAAGGATAGAACCGTTTGACGAAGAGGCCACAGATGTCCACGTCTCAGCTGAAAGAGACGTAACAAACCACGATACACCTGAATTTGGAGTTATATAGACTTGTCCAACTCCATCCTGCGACGCAATTGCGTTGACTCCATCCGCTGAACACGCGACCGAATTCCATCCTCCACCCGTCAGATTCTCTGTTCCATCCACCTGCGTCCAATCAACACCTGCGTTGGAGGACACATATATCCACCCTGCATTTCCAAGATTGTTCCTGATCTGGACTGCATACAGTGTCTGGCCATTCGACGATGACGCAACGCCTCCCCATTGTCCAGTAGGACTTCCAGCGTAGGCAGCCCAATTTGAACCGTAGTCAACTGAATTGTAGAGAACGCCAGCAGTTCCGTCTGGACGATTAATCTCGGAGGCAAGTGCGACCGATCCGTCGTATGAGCAAGCAATGGACGACCAGAATCCGTATGAATCCGGGTTTACCGAATATGACCATCCAGTTTGAGCGTTTGAGATAGCGATGTTCTGGCCACCAGTATCATTCGATGCAGCCACTGCATACGCATACTGCCCATCTACTGAGGACGCAACACTTGTCCAGTAGGCGGGTGCAATCTGCTGAGCAGTAAACACCCAATTTCCATCCAAAAACTGACCGTTAAAGATCTGACCTGGACCTCCACCTGCTGTATTTTGAGCAACATACATTGTGGTTGAAATACTGCTCAGAGCCGCAATTGTTGACCAAACTCCTATAAAGGGGCACACAGGTGTCCACTGGTACTGTCCATCCATGTTGGAGTTGTAGACGATGGTAAGCGATTTTGGACCGTACAGCTCATTGTTTGCCGTATCAAGGAAGGTATCTCCATAATTTCCGATAGTGATATTTGGAAGGTATGGTGCACTCAAGAACGACTGACCCGTATTGCCTACTGGTCCTGTTGGACCTGTAGGTCCAGATAATCCCTGGTCTCCCTGACTACCTTGGCTACCATTTGAACCTGATGGACCTGTAGCTCCAATTAAATTTGTAGATGGAACCAGACCTCCTAGAACCGTCACTTCAAACCAAGGGTAATTAGCGACTCCAGTGTATGCCGTATTTGTGCCCAGAGAGGTGATTTGTTCGTTGTTAAAGGATGATATGTATTCAATCTTGAGACATGCCTGCATAATGTTGGATGGACTTACAAATGCTTCGGCAATACCGTTCTCCGCTAACTGTGCCGATCCAATTGGAGTTGGGGTCGTGGTTACATCGTACCATCGAAAGGACACATATGCGGTTCCGATGGATGTCCAGAGAGGTACGGAGCCTATGAGGGAGTATGTCCGCGAAGGACTGAGTGTTAAAACACTCGTTGATGCATCAAACACAATATCGTCTCCAAACGATGTCGTTGTTTGGTTGAAGCCAATGACGTCTCCCACTGCCGCAATGTACGTATTGGATGTCTGAGGAGACTCCGACGTCATGTCGCCACGAGCATAACTCGCGATCGCTCCAATTCCCTGCGGACCCTGAATACCCTGGATACCGCGATAGGAGACTCCGACATACGGCAGCGGGCGACGAGATGCAATGCCTGAACCTAGCGAGGAAAACCCCGATGTATTGATAACAGACCACGTAACTGCATCAGCACTGTACGCAATCGTTCCCTGTGTTGAGCTTTCCAAAGGGGTGAGATTGAGACCCGTCATTGACCAGTATGTTCCGTTCCACGCAATAGAGTTGATTCCGGCAGATCCAATCTGGGCATCCGAGTTTGACCATGATTGACCGTCAATGCTTTCGTATAGAAGATTGTCTGCACCCGCAAACAACCAGTAAAGGCCGTTCCAAGCTAAGGCCTGCGTATAAATATCACTAGCTCCACTCACCTGGTTAGCCGGAATAATTTGGGGGGTTCCCAGTGTGGCGGTCGCATTGGACCAATCAATACCATCCGGGCTCCACAGAAGAGATTGCGAATATACTCCTCCAGATACATTGACGCCCGCTGCAACCCATACATTACCGTTGTACGCCACCGCATTTCCTGAGTAACTGAAATTCTCGCCGGTTACATTCGGAGAAAACGACTGACCGTTATCGTCACTGTAGATGATACGACGGTCACCTTGTCCCAGAGCTACAAACCGCTTGCCGTCCGAGGCAATAGCATTTCCCTGACCCACGTTGGAAAACTGTGATGCTTCCGACGCTAGTGTCCACGTCTGAGCATCCTGACTGTAATAAATCGTGCGTCCACCACGATCAAATGTTAGAGCAACCCAAGACGTACCGTTCCAGCCAAGGGCCTGAATATTTCCGTTCACTTCGGGAGGCGTCAGAGGAGATGACCACGTGTGCCCATCCGTACTTACTACAAGCGACGAACCAGCCGCAACCCACACCGCTCCGTTCCAGGCAACACATGTACCGGTCGCAAGGGTATTCGAGTTTGCAGGGTACCAATTCGCACCATCTACGCTCCACTGTATAGTGTTCCCCGATGTGTCCAATCCGACAGCTACGAGATAGTTCTCGGTTACATCATCGTTCGCAAAGGCTGTGTGTCCGGTGTTGTTGTTAATCCCAACAAAGTTACCGTTCGCATCAACTCCAAAGGGTGTTCCGCCAATGTACACCGTGTTCCTTCCAAAATAAGCTTCCTTGAACGGAAATTCAGGGCTTCCGAGGTTAAACACATTGCTTTGCGACGGAATAATATGGGTAGAAACAACACCCTGTGGTGTCGTAAGTTGGGGTGGTGCGGGAGGCGTCACCACGCGAACAGGTTGTCGCGGGGTCAGGCCCGATGCCCTCATGAAGGAAGCCATCGTATTATACTAGATTGAATACAAAAAGCGAAAATCGATTACGTGACTTCACATACGTTTATCGTCACTATGTGGTTCCAATGACTGGTTCACGAACATCATAAGCGGGGTTCTGCACAGTCTCGGGAACTCCCGACATGACCCGAAGCATTCCGAACGGTCCGTTGGACGGATCTGTAGTCTTCACCGATGGGCGAATACTCTTCGGCAGAATTCCGATCGGGCTGGACTCGTGGAGCAGGCCGTCCACCAGAATCGTGAACACTGCCGTCAAAATCAGGGACACGACAATATCACGGGTGCCGACAAAAGCAATCGCAAAGATCAGAACCTGGCGAAGAATAGAGTTTGTGAGAAACTCCTTCTGTGTCTCCGACAGATCAATCGTGATAAACTTGCTCCCAATATTCAGAAAAATCATCATTAACCCAACAAAGAGTTTGTTGCCGTTAATGGATTCCAGTAACATGTTCTTTCTCTATATTATTCATTCACAAGAAGAGATTAGAAAGGGGCGGCATCACGGAGAGTAAACTTCTCGCTGCCCGAACCGCCCTCCGACGACACGACCTTGTCCGCTCCTGCCTCGGGCTCCTTCATGCTCGCACCCTTCTTCTCGGACTTCTTCTCCGACTTAGAACCGGTGGGCAGCGGGGCAGGAGGGGGAGGAATATCCTTACCTGCCGTCTTCATGATAGACTGCAGGGCATCCTTCGCATCCGAGACCGTTGATGAGTCAAGTCCCGACTTCTTTATGGCGTCGGGGATCTTCTCATTCTCATCCTTGTACTCGCGAGCAGGAATCGAGAGAACGACCGCCAGGGCCGCTAGAACCGCAACCAGCAGGGAGACGGATGAGCCGAGGTACACGACTCCCGCCAGAGCCGCGAGCTGAGCAACGGGGGACGCCAGGAGAGAGGAGATTACACGGGGAGCAGGGCGGGTCGCAAACACGATGTACAGCACTAGGATACCCGAAACAATGAACTGAGCAGTCTTGGGCATCGTGGTATTATTACTTTATCGCTGATTTTTTCTACCCGTAGTTTCACAATGGCGTCCTACGCATCCTTAGACGAAGCGTTCGGCGGATCGTATGGAAAAAAGGGACAAATCAAGCAGGAGGATAAAATCTATAATTCTCCGACTCGCCGCACCGAGAGTGCTCTTCAGCAGCATTCGAAGGTCATTGGTGAACTCACGAAAACCCTACCCATTGCGTCTCGCGAATCTGATGAGACCGATAATTACGCCCCCGCCATGATCGGCGGAGGACGATCGGGAACAAATCAGATTGAGCCATTCAGTGTTCGCGATTACAAGGGTCCTCTTATCCCTGGAACCCCTGGATTCGCTTACGCCCCTCCCGAACCAACATCCGACCGCCGCGACGGATACGATACCCGCGTGGAAAAATTGCTTCGTCGCATGGAGCGCGACAGTTCAGGAGCTGAAACATCTACGCACGATCTCCTACTTTACATTTTTACAGGCGTGTTCATGCTCTTTGTCCTGGACACCTTTGTCCATATCGGCAAACGGTCGAAGTAGATTCTTACTGATCGCCCGCCGTCCAATGCTGGACATCATACGGCCAGTTGTAGAGAACACTCTCTACAACTTGCATGAGGTTGTTGAACGTCTCCTTGTCCCCCGCCAGAACGTCTGCACGCGAGACCATCACAACAGGGTAGCAGGGAGCATCAAGTTGGACGAAGTGGAACTTCTCATCATCCACCTTCAGCAGGGTGAAGACGTTCTGGAAATACTCCAGAACACTAGTACGGTCAGAGAGGAACAGCGTAGAGTTCGATGCCGAGAACGCAGACTTGTGATTAATACGCCAGTCATTGTGCGTACCCTTGCTGATGGTAAAGATCTCATCCTTCAGGGAGTTGGCGTTGTCGCGGATCACACGGAGCTGGATGTTGACGGGCATTCTGTTCTTACTTGTTTGGGTATGCTTCTTCCTAAATCTAAAAACGGCCGATCCGTTTTACCTTTTTGTGGTTCTAGTCTAGGTTGGTATTTATTTACTGACCGAAATAGGCCAGAATCATCATGAAGAATTTCAGGAAGTCGCGGCACTTCGTGGAGTTTGTCGCGCGAATGTACTCGCCGAACTCCTCGATATGTGCACAGTCTTCGTCAAACTTGATCGAGTCTAAGATTTCGTCCACCCGTTGGCGAAACACGGAATCGTAGACGTCCAGATGGTCGTAATCAATAAACTTGTCTGCGAGAATCTCGGTAAAGGTCTTGAGTTCAGCCAGACGCTTCTCTGGCGGGGGCAGTGGCGGGAACTTGGAGGAGTTAGGGGTCATCTTCGCCTTGCGAGGCATGGTGGATACAGCTAGATGATTGAAGGAGGAGAGAAGAGAGTTCATGTTGGTTTCGTTTTGTGCGGTTCGGGAGGCTCTTCCCTTTCTAGCCCCCTCGCCGATCCGTTTTTGTTCTTGCCTTAGGCCAGCATGCTCACGACCCAGACCGTAGCCGCGGCCGATCCCTGGGCTGCTAGGTAGGTCAGAGCATCCGCCGACGGAATCTTGCCCGACAGCCACGACCACAGAGTAATTGCAGGGTTGAAATGGGCCGCCGACATTTTTCCAATGACGCCAATCGCTAAAGCAAGTGCGGCTATAAAATAGAGCGGGTGAGCCGTGAACACCAGAACGGAAATAATGAGGAGAGTGCCTAGGTATTCTGCTGCGAATCCATACATCTCAGTTCTATTTGTATAAAACGAATGAAGTTTTTGTAGCGGTTAGAAACAGCAGCATTCTCTTCCATGGCCACACTCACTTTAACCCGCAACGGGTACAAAGTCCCTAAATCCACGATTGAAAACCTCGACACCCTGCGGAAAGAACTTACTGTGAAACCCTACGTCCCCTCTGTCTTTGTGAACCCCAGGTACGTCAAAAAGTATCCCGTTTACCACGAGACCGAGAACTTCATTTACGTTCCCAAACAGTTTGGCATCAAACGATGGGGCGAACCCACTCCTGAAATCACCACAGTTTCCTCCCCAGACCGATGGACCTTCGCAGGGTCTATCCGTCCCGCCCAAGTAGAGGTCGTGGACGCTTATCTCAAACCCGAACCCCACGATGGAATGATCTGTCTCCAAACTGGTGGCGGGAAAACAGTGTGTGCCCTCTACATTGCCTCCCAACTGAAAGTCAAGACCCTCATTATTGTTCACAACACCTTTCTCAAAGATCAGTGGGAAGATCGTATAAAGGCATTTCTTCCATCCGCCACCATCGGCCATCTCCAAGGTGAAACGACTGATGTGGACAAAGATATTGTGATTGCGATGATTCAGTCAATTTCTATGAAAGATTATCCAAAGGAAATCTTTAGGGGATTCGGTCTCACAGTGATTGACGAATGTCATCACATTGCCTCTGAAGTCTTTGTCCAAGCCTTCCAGAAAATTACGTCCAAACATATGTTGGGTTTATCTGCGACCCCTGACCGCAAGGATGGTTTGATGTACGTCATTGAATGGTTTCTCGGCCCCATTCTCTACAAATCTGAATCGGGTGATAAAGTGGACGATCTTGTCCGCGTAGAATTCTACAAGCACGAACCCCCTGATCTGGAATTTAACCGTATTCTCCTCAATAATCAGGGAGTGATGAATGTGGCAGGAATGGTGAATAAATTGGCGGAGTTCAAACCTCGTACCGAATTAGTTATCAAAATCCTCAAAGATATTCTGGAAAGCGAACCCGATCGTCAAATCCTGGTTCTCTCGGACCGTGTTCAGCACTGCAAGGATTTGATGGCTCTCTTAGACCCTGAGAAAGCTGCTATTCTTGCCCAAAATGTAGCATCCTCCAAACGCACAGAGTTCTGTGCGTCCAAGAAAATCTTGATAGCAACCTATTCCATGTGCAAAGAAGGCTTCGACGTCGCGTCTTTGAATACGCTGGTGATGGCCACCCCTCGTCCAGACATTGACCAAATTGTGGGACGGATTCTACGCACTGAAAAATCCAAGAGAACGGTTCATCCGCTGATCGTGGATATTGTGGATTCCACATTCCGCCGCCAGTTCCAAGCTCGTTTGAAACTTTATAAGGACCGAAACTATGTGGTAGAAGAAATGGAAGTGTAAGTCTAAGTCTAAGTATAATATAATGCCCGCCCACGATCGCCCGAAACGCCAGAGTGTGAAATCTATGACCAAGACCGAAAAGGCAGAGGCGGATGCTGCTCGTAATAAGGAGGCAGAGAAGGCCCGTCGTGCCGCAACGACTGCTGCTGCAACCAAGAAGCGTGCCGTCAAGGTCACGGTGGACGATATTTCTGATCGTTTTTCCAAGATGCACATTGCAGGTCGTCGTACCCGCCGTCGGCATCGGACTACACGCCGAAAGGCCCGTGGATCTCGTGTCCCTGTAGCGTAATCTCCCTGTACTCGCGACTTCCAGTACTCAAGAAATGCCTCAGATGTTTGCTCCAATCAACAAGTTCATACTTTCGGTTCACTAGAAGATCGACGCCGTACGGGTGGGTAATACGATCAGAAACAGCGAACTCAATATGGTCGTCGAGTGACCAACCATATTGACTTACAGACCAACGCAGAGTTTTCGTAATATTGAACCCTGCATCCTGTCCTGCGGGAACAATCTTTTTATGCGTGTGATTGATCAAAAACTCGCTCATTAAGTTATTTGGATGGATACACCCACACAGTTAAAATCATTGCGAGTAGGAGCAGCGAACTGAAATATCCTTGAAACGTCTGACGGTTCTCGCGAGTAATGTCTAGTCCGAACATATTGAGAAACGGGTCTATGATGGTCACATTCTGACCATGATAATGCCGCTCAACACGGGTAAAAGGACAACCGTACCCTGCTACATGGAAAAATGCGATGGGAATAAATACGATGATCAAAAAAGGTCGGATAGCAGGGCGAGTCGCAAATACTGCGATGAACAGAACTAGAAGAAATTGATGGAGACCGTAAAGAACCCAGCCAAGGTTCATGACTTACTTACTTCTTACTTCTTCTCAAGAAGAGAACGGCTGCAAAGAATGTAGATGAACAGAGAGTTCACAATCGGAATAGCGAAGGCGAGCAGGCTGCGAACCAGTAGCATCCATCCCTTCTTACCACGCGTCGAGAGGATCAGGACGACATCCGATACCACCACAAATCCAGCTAGTAGAGCAATCAGACCGAACATAATATAGAAGTAGCGGCACACCGTCGCACTCGTGATCTGCTTCATCCAATCGGGCTCGGACACAGGTAGGACCTCCATCTCTTATTTATTACTAGGTTCTCAAATATCTTCATCATAGTTGTAGGCTGCCTGTTCCACGAACTCTTCGGCATTAGCTACACGAGCCCGCATATCCCCGTAATCGCCGTAATCGTATCCTACCTCTACATCCCCATTCTGCGGAATCTCTCCCTGCGGCCCCACATCCCGCTCATCATTCAATCCTTCTTCCGGTACATCTCCCGGGTTCTCCCTTTCTCCAGGAGCAACCAACGGATTGTCTGGCTCGGGCACCTCCGTCTCCGCCTGAATTTCCCTCACAAACCCATCACGATCCTCTTTTGTAATGAGGTAAGGAGCAAGACCTAGATCACGAAGAGTATTGGTGATCTCACGCTGGGTGTCGGTCATATTACGCATACGCGACTTGAACACCTCACGCTCCCGAGTAGTATACCGATCTACCGCACTCCTTGTCTCTGCCGCTGACGACAACAACGATTTCAG
>Ga0247723_1001837_pt1 | contig 11976 bp, 11 predicted proteins | sample MSEWelMarce5H_FC_FD_189079 | JGI IMG/M metagenome (GOLD analysis project Ga0247723, IMG submission 189079) | Subsurface sediment microbial communities from gas well in West Virginia, United States - MSEEL Well Study Marcellus 5H_FC | ecosystem: Environmental > Terrestrial > Deep subsurface >...
ATTTAAGTTACCCCTACCACCTACGATAGATGAACTATCTGCACAAGATGTATTTCCACATCCGCCAACTACTGACGAGAATATACCGGATGATGTATTTAAGCATCCGCCTAAAACTGATGACCAATCTGCAGTACTACAGTTCCTATTACCACCCAAGACAGAAGATAAAGATCCAGTTGAACAGTTTGCAAAACCAGCACCGACAATTGATCCACCACCGGTAGTAACGTTGCAACATCCACCTCCTATAAAAGAACGGCTTTGTGTAGCGCAGTTATTTGATCCGCCAAGAACCGAACTTGCGTATCCGCTCGCAGTATTATCTCTTCCACCTATTGCTGTACTAATAGAACCACTTGCAGTATTGCTTCTTCCCATTGCTTGAGAATATGCTCCAGAAACCGAAGTTCCTTTACCTGAGCCAAAAGCATATTGGCTCGACGATGTTATAGTAGCTCCGCCTACTGCTAGTGAACGTAATGCCTGGTTTGTAGCACCAAACATTGCACCACTGTTTGTGCCTGAAGAATTAGATCCAATACCAACTGTAAACGAACCATAACCGCTGGAGATATTTCCACACCCACCACCAGCCATTGAGAATATTCCAGTGGCGCAATTGTTACAACCACCTAGAACACTTGAATTTAAAGCCGTAGCACAATTTCTCTCACCACCGCCAACAATACTCTCCGTTCCACTTGCGATGTTTAAATTACCACCACCTACAAAAGAATAATTTCCTGTAGCACAATTTGATTGGCCTGCAAATACACCGCTATAAGTACCAGTCGCCTTGTTTGCGCAACCATTACCAATAATTGAATAATCACCAAAGGCGCAATTGTTACGGCCATTGATTACAGTACTATAACTTCCATTTGCACAACCGAAAGCCCCATTACCGACAAAAGAAAATTGTCCCATGGCTTTAACTGATTGCCCACCACCAACAAAAGAATAATCACCACCCGCACAGACATAATACCCGCCACTCACGCTTGATCTTGCACCAATCGATTGGTTATTATTACCGCCTAATACCGAGGAATATCCGCCACTTGCCGTATTACGATACCCACCGCCCACATAACTTCTTGTTGCGGTGGAACAATTTTGGAAGCCCGCACTTACGCCAGACCAAGAACTACCCGCCTTATTACAATGTCCACCACCAATAACTGATAGATAATCCCCAAACGTATGGTTACAAAATCCTCCACCAATAACCGAACTTAACTGTGTCGCACAATTGCACTCACCACCTCCAATAAATGCATTTGTACCGGTGGAACAATTTTTTTGGCCGCCGGTAATTACACTATAGTTACCGGATGCTACCTGGTCTGCTGCTGATCTTGAGGTTTGCAGATCAACAGCATATTGCCCACGTGCATTACCACCAGTTGCTGTTCCGTCCGGGATTGCAGCTATAATTGCACCAGACCCTTTCGGGATAAGTGCAGCATTCTGGTCTGCGGTAGCACCGCTTGGTGTAAGCCATGTGGTTGTTTGTATACCACCAACTCCTTCTACCCAATAAAGCAAATCCGAAACGTCCCAAGTAGATCCATTGTAAACATCGATCTTTCCTATTGTGGAGTTATAGATTGCTAGACCAGCTATCGGTCCAACTATTGCATCTCTTTGTGTTTGCGTTAATCTCGGTAAAACTATACCTCCGGTTGTGCCATTGATTTGTACAATAGCTGAATCAGCCATCGAGGTATCAACTCCAACAACTTGCCTTGGCGTATAGGTTAATGGGTACAGGGAAACTCCCTGTGGGTTGTAAATTTCGTATCCGGCCATTTATATAATGTGGAGATTTTCTCCGGATCTTTAGCAACTTGTGCTTACAGATCCTCCAGCTATATATCGTCGGACAACCTTAGGGGTTTAAGTATTATTAGGGTAAATTAATCACAAAAATTGGTAGATTCCCATTCAGGATAGACAAATATGTCCCCGTGCCATTGGTGTGATCTGAGTCTTTTGTTAATCAATATTCTTTTAGCATTAGACAGAACACCAAGCCACCAAGAAAATGTTCCTTCAGATAGAACAAGGTTATCGAATCTTTCTGCATTCTTTAAGATATCTGATGGATGTAGATCCAATAATTTTAGGTCGTACTTTTCTTTGAGAAAGATAACATCCAGGTGGTCTAGTGTATCCGAACAGATATAACCTTCCTTAAAATTTATTCTGGATATTGCATCATCGTAATATTCCAATGGAAGTCTTCTTGGAGAATTATCGCAGTCGCCCAATCTCATATGGACAAGCAGGGAATCGTTCTCTTTTTCCAGCCCGTCTAACTTAATGGTTTCTTTTATCCTTTCTTTATACTCCAATAAGAATTCAGGATATTGGAAAGAAACAGAGACAATATACCCTGAATGAGGTATAACCTCGCAATTCATTAATTCGATGTAATTTTGATCTACCAGGTTTAATAGGCCTGATTTATGCTCTACCCCTTCAGTTACAAGATTTACTAAATCGTGAGACATTTTTGAAATGAGATAGTTAGTAGCTGGATCTATATTTAGTCCATGCTTCAGTGCAAATATTCTAGCTGCAGAATATTGAAGTAGACAATTACCTAATCTCCCCTCGTATTTAATTCCTATCATTTTTGCCCTTTATCTGTTCGAATATATCGTTTTTCAATTTGGTTGTAGACCAGCCATGATCTCGGTTTATCCAAACTATGTGTGGTGAATGATCTCCCTTAGTATATTCTTTGTCAGAATAATCGGATCCAAGAAATCTTACTTCAGGTTTTGATAGGTCAATTAGTTTTTTTAGTTCTTCCTCCGTCCTATATGGTTGAATTAAATCCACATATTTTATGGAATTAAGTATTTCAAACCTTTCCCAGAATGTAAGTACAGGTTTCAATTTATCAGATCTTTCAATAGATGGATCCATATGAAGAGCAACGAGTAATTTATCGCAATGATTTTTTGCCTCTTCAAACATCCTAATGTAACCAGGATGCATTATATCAAATGATCCAGCTATAAACCCCAATTTAGGAATGGAATTATAACTATCAAATGACTCGGGAGTCATAGCTTTATCGTCAACAAAAATATCATACGAAGGCTTGCCTAATTTTAGCTCGTGATACTTTAATCCCCAACCAGACAACTGGTTTTCTGTTAATTCACGGTATTCCTTTTCTACTGAATCAACATCACCTGAAAAATATCCCATCCCTCTTGCTGTATAGATTGCGATCTCGTGGCCATCTTCAAAAAGTTTATTTACTTTCTCAATCCTAGATTTTATTGGTGTCGATTTAGCGTATTCTCTTCCATCAGTATGGCAAAGGGTGTTGTCTAGATCGAAATAATATTTTTTTTTCATATAACTGTATGTAAAATTATTTGGTGTACGCATTCGACAACGCCATAATCTTTACTATCGACCCAAAAACTGCATGCTGATTTTTCTTTAAACACTGTGTTCAGTAAGTTGTCGTGATCAAATCCGGATAGTATTACAAATTCCAATCCAGAACTCTCACACAGTTTTGCACAATTGAGTATATTTTGTGAGTTACCAGAAGACGAGATTAGAATGATTAAATGCTCCTTTAAAGCATAATGCTCTATGAATTTAGGAAAAGCATTGTCTTGTCCATAGTCATTGGTATAGCAGGTTAACTGGGATCCATCCGAAAAACATAGGCTTCTCTTTCCTAATGCTTTCGTATAATCCTGTGAAATGTGGGATGCAATAGCATTACTTCCACCATTACCAAGAACTATAATATCATGATGCCTATCAACTAATTCTTTTAATTTATGTAAGCTTTGCCCGTCCAATTCGGATATTGCCTTTTCTATTTCTTCTATTTTCATATGGTATTTGATTTAATCCCCTCGCCAGATACCCAAACCTGCGTGATTGGACTATAATCTTTTAGTATCGATTCACTCTCGGATTTCGCCCCGAGTACAAGAAAATATCCGCCTGCACCTGCACCGCATAATTTATGACCATATATTCTAGGATCAGATTCTATTTTTCTATCTAGATCACCCAAGTTTCCATCAGAGCAGATGCTAGATGATGTTAACTTCTTATTTTTCCATGATCTATTAAACACAGATATAAATTTATCCCGATCGTTTGATAATATTGATTCCTCCATATCATTAACATCGTCCAGAAGTGTTAAACTTTTGGAATGATCTATGGTTGAAAGGATATTCTTTGACTGCCTAGATATTCCGGTAAAAATGAGAAACATGTCAAATTCTTCCAGAATATTTCTTGGAAGATATTTGATTGTTGGCGGATTCCCTTTCGAAAAATTGATTCTTTTAAATCCACCAATTCCAGCTCCGTAAAAATCCTGCTCACCTACTAATGGATTGAATTTCCTTTCTATCTTAAGTGCAAGCTCACAGATTGCAAAATCTGAAATACCAGTCCATCTTAATCCGCAAATATTCTTTATTAAAGACATGAGGTAAGATGAAGATGTTGAGAGACCAGAGCCAGTTGAAAACACATCAGAGTTCATAGTAAGACTCATTTCTTCAACCCGCATTTCATCAAAGCAATTTTTAATTAGCTCATTCTCGATTTCATCAATGGAATTTACCTCCTCTCTATATGTGTGATTTAGGATGTATTTACTCGTGTGGGTTTTAAACCCACCCAAATCACCATGAGACGTAACGTAAGTCCTTAGATTGGACGGGAATGATATAACCGATCCTGACCCATAGGTATCTAGGAAAGTAGGGTGATCGGTTGAACCGCCGACCAATGATATCCGTAATGGGCAGGAGCTGGTAAGGATCATTTCTTTTTATAAGTTAGCTTTCTATTTCCGTTTTGTATCAGATCAAATCCTCTTTCCATAAGCATTTCATGAACCTTATCGTGATCGTAATCCAATACATCATCATAAATGATAAATCCATCCTTGCTCATTCTCGGGATGAAAAATTCGGATTCTGAAATAACCGAATCTAGATTATGCGGACCATCTATATGAACGAGTGCATATTTATTAATCAGCATCTTTTCCATGTTATAGATTACCACACCATCTTCGAATCTTTTCATGAATTCTGTATCCTCCAGAATAAAGTGCTGGTAATACAAATTATTGTGGTAGCAGAACGAATAGATCTCAGAAAGAAACGATGACATCATATTGTCGTTATAGTCGCATCTTTCTTTCTGCGAATTTGCATTGTAGCATCTTTCACCATGCGTATACATGATATCTCCATATGGATCTATGCCTAAAAAATATCTTCTATCATCATTAGCTAAGCATGATTCCATGATGGTCTTAATCCCACCACCTAATCGGGTGCCAACCTCAACTACCAATCCTTCAACCCCTTTTATGTGCGAAGCAGCGAATGCTAGCTGATTGTAATCCAAAGAATCTCCTTGGATCATTTTTTCCCATTTTTTCATATAATTTTCTTTGTTTTATTTTCCTTCTAAAAAAATCTCATTGAATTTTCTCATCGTTGTCTCTGGGTTGTAATCGGAATAAACGTTCCAATCCTTATCAGGACGCTTCTCAAAATTCATAAGGATATTGTATAGTGTATTCGGATCATTGTAAAGATACCCACGATCACCAATTAATCTAATGTGGTTACGATCTGAAGATCCGCTCCATGTTATAATAGGCTTATTCTTTAATGCAAATTCTCCGCATGCACAACCGAAGCTCTCACCCTCGTTTCTTGCGTGTATCATAGCATCGCATGTTTCTATAAATCTAGATTTGGTGTGCAGATCAGCAGATGCACCAAGCCATTTTATCTGTGGATGATCATAGAATTTTTCGGTGTTCTGAAAAACGAAATAAGCATTAGGGCTATTATGGACAACATTTTTAACAATCTCGGATGCCCATGGAATACTCCAGGTATCGTATCCACCTGTTCTACCAAATACGGTTGCGGATTCCGGAATTCCTAATTCTTCTCTCATATTGGAATCAGCTGGAGGCAAAGGAGTAATCATGCTTGGAACTGAAGGATACCTGCCTCCGGATGCTTTTTCGGAAAGCCATTCTGAAACATAAGCATACACATCTCCATGCGGCTCACAAACTGGTGCAGCAACAAGGATCAGAGTTTTACAAACTCTAGAGATCAATCCATCGTTATTACCAAACTTCTGAACATAAAATCCGTAGCATCCTTCCTTCTCAAGAATCGGATCTAGCATTGGCATTGTTACCGACCCATTCCAGTGCCAGTCATTAGGACCACTACGCTCAAGCTCATAGACTGTATCAAACCTATCCTTAAATTTTTTAACCACCTCTGGGTGTGTAAAGGGGTGACCTATATTATAGATGATGATTGACTTATTACCTAGTATTTTCTCATTATAATCTGCGAAATCATACATGGTAATTTCCGTTCCCCTTAATCCTAGATGCGGAGAATAAAATGCTACTTTCTTCATTAGTCCTCTAATTTGTTGTAAATGTATTCCCTAATCCAATCATAATTATAGTATTTTTTAACTAAATATTTCTGATTTATTAGGCAGCTTTTATAGAGCTTATCGTTATACTTCAGGTTCTCGAACTTAGTTAGAAAATCATATCCATCTTTAAATACGGTTTGACTAGAGAAGTAATCACTAGGTTCAAAGGGGAAAACAAGATCAGTTTCTTGCATCATCATAAGTGAATTTCTAGATAGACCCTCAAAGAACCTTTTACATAAATGTCCGTTCCCGTTTAGGTTCAGGAAAAACTTATATCTAAGGAAAGTATCTAGAAATGTATCGACCGGTAAGTTGTGGAAATAGGCAATAGAATGACCGATAGAATTTAAAATGTATCCTCTATCAACGTGTTCATCCGGCGTAGCTGGATCCCTGTTAAATCTTTGTATACCTGCCCAGAAGCATTCATTTACTCTTTCAGTCGGACCTTCCTGTGATTCCTCGTAGAGAACCCATGAAGCATTTGGCTTGCCAAACATCATGAATGGGAATGGGTGAACACGATCGTCATAATCATGCTTCCACCCAGTTCTGTATTCTCTTTTAAAAACTGCATCACATTGCATTCCTTCAGCATCAAGCCAATCTAATCCTCTCTTAACGATAGCCCTGTCGCTTCCGTCTAGGTAAATGTATTTTTTGATCCCCTTATCCGCTAATTTTGTGTAGATCTCCTTGAAATATCTTCTTCTTTCATCTATGTTAGGAGTGTATCCTGGGTCATTAAAAGAATGAACTGGCCAAACAAATACAGCATAGTCATACGATGAATCCAATTCTTCCCACTTCGTTAATGCCTCTATACCGTATCTTGACTTAAGATCGTTAGCACTTGGTATAGGTTGCAAGCATTTCATTTGATCCATCGGAATGTATGGCGAAAAGTAGTGTGAATTGGAAAATATCTTTGCCGCAGAGGGAAAGTGTTTTTCTATGTCAATTATTATTGTTTTTCTCATTTTCTAGAATTTTTATTATGTAGTTTGCACGTGCCTTTGTTGTTCCGTTTTCTAACAGCCATTTCCTTTGAGATTCCAAAAGATCCGCATATTCCTTTGTCGGAGATCCATCTATTACCAGCCTGGACATGATAGAATCCAGTTCTTCCTTAGTGGAATAGCTTATGGTAGGCAAATCAGATGGCGAGCAATGTTCTGGTTTTTTGTCATAGTCTCTGAATAGGAGAACTGTTCCTGCAGCCATTATTTCATAATGTCTTAAGCAATCCCATCCTCCTTTTTTACAGGTTAATCCGAACCACGATCTCCTAAGATCGTTGTAATAGTCATCCTCCTCTGTAAACTTATGATGAGAAAATCCTCCACCTAGATCATTAATATTTCGGAAGATTGAATGGTCGGGAGCTGTTTTTTGAACCCACTGATCCTTAATAGAAAGATCTATTTCAAATATCCGACTTTCTGGAATACCAAATCCGGTTGGATAAACCGAATTCTTCTCATTAATTCCCTCAACGAGTTCCCTCTTGAACGATCTACTAAATTGTGTTCCTATTATATCTTCTCCCTCATAGTGTATCTTACGAGGAGCACCTCCGTATAGATCATGTCCATCCAAAACCCAGGAAAAGCCATCTGCTAACTTATCAATATTTGGAATTCTGACTGCTTCATTATAGATATGTCCATCACCATATAATACCGCATCAAACTTTGTATCTGGGTTTAGATTTCTTAAAGAATCTGGAATATTATCTATTGGGGTGGTAAGTAACGAAAATCCCCTGCCATGCAGTTGATCCTTAGGGCTAATTGAGAAATCGTGATACATTATTTTTTTAGCAGGAACATCGACACATTCAGATCCAAGTACTTCACGTAATCCTCTTAGTATGGATACCTCCAATAAATCTCCTTGTGCTGTGGGATTTACCGTTGTTATGAATAATATTCGCATGGGTAGTAGAATTCCTTTAACTCTATTAATTGATCTTTGATACCTGTACTTTTAATTTCGCCAGTTAATGACTTGTCCTTACCTTTGCCAGACATTGGTATTATTTCTATCTGCTTATCGAATAGATCGGAGATCAAATGGAGCAAGTCATATTTAGATATCCTCTCGCCCTCTACAACATTAATTCTTTTAAAACGATCCCAGTCATTTATTAGAGAGGAGCACACTTTGGCCCACTCTAATGTTGTTATCCCATTCCAAATAGCATCGGTAAATCCGTAGGTTGAAGAATTTTCATTGAGCAAGAACCAATCAAGTAAACTATTGTGCCCGGACAATTCAGGACCTATAATAGAGCACTTAATAATCTTAGTTTTTTTGGCTTTAGATAGCAAGAAATCTACTGCTTTTCTTTTACTTATCCCGTATTCATCCTGATCCATTTCGCAATCAGTTGATGGATGGATAATTCTGCATGACGAATTTAGCTCCAGCCATTTCGGTAATTCAGTATTAATAGAAAATTCCTTTGACTTCTGGGGTATTGATCCAATGCAATTGATTATGTAATCCCCAGTAAAGTTGATTATTGCATCTTTAAATTCGTTGCTAGGGAATCTGTGGTTGATTGTAACGATATTATTGGATTCATCCTGTGAAAGATACTTTCCAACCATGTGTCCAAGCATACCATTATGCCCCAGGACAAGTATTTCTTTTTTACCCATTTCAGACGGTGATCCGTAATGTGATCCTGTTATAAAAAGTTTACTGCCATCTTTGCATCTGATGAAAGCATTAGGGTACGGATCTGCTAGTGACCTGATTTTATCGTGCAATTCTTTTGCTGATGAAAATGAAAGATCTGAGATTAATATCTCGCTATCCTCCTCCTTCCTCCTCCTGTGTGGTCTATAAACTGATTCATCCTGAGTGGATCTTGTTAATTTACCATCCTGATAGTCTGAAATTACCTGTGATATACCTTCGGAACCAACCAGTATTATTCTATTAAAAATATCGCTAAGTTCACCAGATAAAGAGAATTCTTTTTGGAAAATTATATCGCCGGCATCTAATTCAGAGTTCATAAAAAATAATGTAACTGCACTTTCAGTTTCACCGGAAATAATTTGATGCTGGATAGGCGATCCTCCTCTGTATTTAGGTAGCGGTGACGGATGTAAGCAAATACAATTGTCTCCTAAGATATATTCATCAGGAATTATTTCACTCCATCCTACGAAGAAAATAAGATCATATTCTTTGGGACTTATAGCTAACAATTCTTGCTGGCTATGAACTCTATCAAATTGTTCTTTATTATCCAATCTTTCAAATATCTGATTGGACCAATCCCTATATGATGCAAATAATATCCTCATTCCACCCATCTTAAAATTTCAAACCCCTCTGCAAAATCTGTGTTTGCCTGTATTCCTCTAACGGAAGCTAAATCCGTTATCATCTTAGGACTTCGGAAAGCTCTAACCTGTGTTTTTAATATCTGATAAGCTTCTAACTTTTTATCTATGTCCAACTTTTTAAAGTAGTTGGGCTTAAAGTTATGATAGTTATGATTCCATAGATCCTGGATCTGTTCATAGACCATAACTCTAGGAACAAAGTAATTCACGTCGTGCGGTCTAAGTGCAGTTAAAGCAGCTTCGTAAACTACCCTATGATCCTGGTTGTATGAGGGGACCGGAATATACAATTCGGTGGGTCTGATCTCGTTAATCGCTTTTTCGATTGATGGGATTAATTTCTGGATCTCGTAATGGTTGACTTTATTTGAAAGTAGTTCATAAGAGAATTCGAATCTTTGTGAAAGACTCACTAGCTCCTGAAGTCTTACGTCTGTGGTAGGTCTGGATTTAACCCATTCATAGTCGATGTGGGATTCATCATACCCACAATACAATATAAAGCAATCATCTGATATAGAGCTAAAGCATCCTAGAACCTCATCATCGATATGGGGAGCAATTATCAAAGTTTTTTTAGCACTCATTGCGGTTGGAAATAATTATATTTTTGTAGCATTTGATCGAGTTCGTTTTGATCTACGACAACCTGATCGCTTACATACTCTCTAAAAGGTAATTCCCCGTTATACACTTCTGAATAGTGCATCATGTAGCTGCCATTCATTGTTTTTATCCTTGGTGACTCCTCGGCTGAAAACATCATCTCGTGTATTTTTTCGGATATTCTTGGTGCACCTAGAATGAATTTAAGGCCAAATTTCTTTTTGTAGATTTCAAAAAGATCCAATACTCTGAAAGATTTGATATTAGGTATAACATTGTACCCGGTTAGTGTTAGACCAAATTCTATAAGATCGATAGCTTCATCTGTAGTTATCATAAATCTGGTCATCTCCGGAGAATATAAGGTTAGCGGATATCCTTTACGGATTGCCTCCCACATTAAAGGTATTATACTTCCGGTCGAGTTTAGCACGTTACCATAAATTGCTGTTGAAAGTCTGACGTTAGATTTCTCAGCGTTCACGATAAAAGATTCACCAGCTACGAATTTCATAGATCCGTATAAAGTGGTGGCTGCTCTAGATTTATCGGAAGAAATAAAACAAGCAGATTCAAAATTATTTTCTTCAGAACATCTTCTTGAATTGATAGCTCCTTTTATAATAACCTCTATGCTTTCCTCTACATTCTGATCAACAGCTTCAATCTGTTTAAGCGAAGCAGCAAATATACCAATGTTATGGTTTTTCGAGGCTCTTCTCAGCAGGTCGTAATTTCTGATGTCTCCAATTATACAATTAACCTTTGGGAATTGTTTTTTAAGGTAATAGTGCTTGGCTTCATCCCTGCTAAAAATGGTGATATCATTTTTCTCATAGTATCTCTCTATGATTTTCTTGCCTAGATATCCAGCTCCGCCGGTTATGAATATTCTTTGATTCTTAATCATCTTTTTTAATCGCTAGTGACCGATCTGAATTCGTATCCGTTTGGTAGTCTAAAGTGATGTGTTCTGGATTCACCACCTCTGTGCGTAATCATCCTTTCCGCAAACATAATCCCGATTTTAGAGTGGTTCCAATCTTTCCATCCATCTTTAATTTCAGGGTTTCTTTCGCCAAGGGATCCAGCATACTTCTCATAATTTTCATCTGGTAAAACACGTCTCACTTCCTCCGTAGAATATCTCCACTTCTGTCTAAACCAAGGTTCAGATTTAGCGCATTTATCTCCTCCATCTGGTCTTAATGGACTCTTCCACGACTGATCATATTCTCCCTCTTCTGATTCGTAATATGCAAGATTGTGTAGTCTGAGTTTTAGAACAAAATCATCATCTTCAAATCCACCACCGATGTATCTTTCGTCCCACCATCCAATTTCTCTGATTAGTTCTTTGGTGTATGCGATATATGCAACACTCCATTTAGATGCTGCTGCATAACCATTATCAAGAAGCCAAAGCATATGTTCAACATCCTGAACCTTAGGCATTACTCGATCGTTAAGAAACACCATTATTTCAGTTGGTGAACTAGCTATGGCA
>Ga0247723_1001838_pt1 | contig 11972 bp, 8 predicted proteins | sample MSEWelMarce5H_FC_FD_189079 | JGI IMG/M metagenome (GOLD analysis project Ga0247723, IMG submission 189079) | Subsurface sediment microbial communities from gas well in West Virginia, United States - MSEEL Well Study Marcellus 5H_FC | ecosystem: Environmental > Terrestrial > Deep subsurface > Rock...
CCTCCACTACTCAATGCTTTGTTTATATCTACATTCCCTAACAACAAAGATGATGCTCCTTTAATAAACTGCTCCTGAGTTAAAGGTGTTTTTGTATTAGGAGCAAAGAAGTTAAGAGGTCTTATTTCTGTTGTTCCATCATCATTTTGGAATGTAACATTTATACCACCGCCTGTACGCTTAAACCCTTTTATTCTTGGGTTCATGTTTGCAAGTGATTCAACAGCAGCAGTTATTTGTTGGTCATTACCTCCCCATAATGCCCCAATACTTTGAGCAGCATTCACAAGTCTTCTTCCTTGTTCACCTGCTTCTATACTTGCCTGAGTAGGCTGTGGTCCATAAGGAGTAGTAGCAGTGGTAGTAGTAACTCTCTCATTAGCAAGCCTACTCTTTATCTGAGTTTTAACCCAATCCCTAGCCTCTGCTTCCTGAGCCTTAAAGTTCTTGCCATTCTCGTCCAATGTACTTAACCCTGTGCTTGGGTTAATCTTTAAAAGTATTTTGCTTGGGTCATTGTCAGCCTCTTCTTTATTGAACGTGTATGACGCCTGACCGTACTTGCCAAGGTTTTCTGTTAGTACTGAAGATAAATTGTATGGGTTTGCAAAGTATGAGTTCACCTGTTGGTCAATGGCCTTGTTAAATAAGTCTATCTCTTTTTTAAACTGAGGACTCTTTCCATCATCCATAGCTAACACGCCCGTAAGTTTCTCAATAGTACCATAGGTACTTCTGCTAGCACTTTTATAGATAGTTCTTACCACTTCGCCTAGTCCTTTTACCGTTTTATCCATCGCACCATCTACATCAAACTTTGGAATTTCTGATTTTATTTTGCCCATGAGTACGTTTACAGGAACTAATGAGTTCTTGTCTAACTCAAGCTGTCCTGTTTTTTCATTCATCTTCATCATGCCTATATTAACCACACCTGTTACAGGATTAATATAAGCCTTTGAATTTTTAAAGTCTGCAAATCCCTCTACCAATGCCATATTGGCCCCGGTCAATGCTTGCAAGTTTCCTCCGGGCATCAACCCCTCCATCCTTTTCTTATATACCTCTTGGTATGCCTTTTGTAAATTAAAAAGAGTTTCTGTCCCGTCCTTGTAGTTTTGTCTGCGCAATGTGTAGTCCTGTAGCTTCATCTGACCTGACTTCAATAACTTGGAGTCAATCTGCTGCTGCTGCATCATGTCGTGAGCAAAAGTGTTTGTAAATATGTTGCCATCTTCAAACTTACCCTGAGGAGACTCCTGTGTGTACTTCATAAAGTCACGGGTGTCCTTGTCTATCTGAGCCTTCTTCTCCTCACGTACTTTGTTGGCATTAATAAGCATATCACTAATGCCTTTACCAACCACAGACCAATCTATCTGTTTCTCAACCTGTTGGTCTTCGTATTTATAATAAGTTCCTGCCATGTTAGTTATTTATTTATTGGGCAAACATACTTTCTTCACCCGGTAATATTTGAAATGGGTTCTGTGAGTATGGTTGTATGCCTGAACCAAAACCTTCTTTTCTTATATTTTTTAATATGCCTGCATTTTGACCTGTAATAAATGCTTGAAAATCATCAGGCTTCATAGTTGAAGTACCTGTTAAATCAAGTCCTGAATTTTTCATTCTACTAATAATTTGTTGTAACGATAAAGGGTTTCCACTTAAATCTTTAAAAGAACCACCTAAAGTACCATTAGCAACAGCTTTATTATAATCTTGCTGTAATGCTGCATATTGTTTTGCTGAATCACTTTTAGCAAAAAGAGGTATTAAATTTATTGCTTGACCTGCTACATTAGCAATACCTGCTACTCCCTGTTGCATAGACTGAGCGGATAAGTTCCTTGCAGCAGCGGCAGCCTGACCTGCACCCTTCGCCTCCTCTAAATCCAAACCTGCTGATAGACCTTGAAGCCTACTCTCTTCGGCAAGCTGCTTGTTTTCTAAGTCTGTCAACTCACGACCCATTGCTGTACGAATGCCTGCCTGTGCTTCGTTCATCCCAAGTGCAACCCTACCTGCCGTGGCAGCAGCACCTCTCTCACTCTCCACGCCTGCCTGTATAGCCTGCGCTCCCTGAGCAAGCAAAGCATCTCTTTCTAGTTCGTATGGCTCCTTCTTGATGCCCTGCTGTGCGTAGAAGTTAACCTCAAGCTTCTTCCTCGCTTCATCCATTGCTATAGATGCGTCCTGCTCTGCTTTACGTTGAGCCTGCTTCTGTTTGCCTGCCTGAGCGAATGACATTCCAGCGGAGCCTGCAGATACCGCCAAACTTGATATACCTATTATTGCTGCCGTTTCTAAACCCATTTTATAACTTTTTAATTAATTCAACAGAGTTCTTGCACCCTATTGAATAACCATTATTTAAAAAATAATCAATAAGATTTTTGTTATTATTATTCCCAAAAACATAATTAAACCCTGACTCTTTACAAATAGAGGTCAACCTTTTGATTAACAAATCTATTGCATCCTTTCTCTGTGGCTTCTTCGTGTACTCCTTGTTTGATATTATCCAATCCACCCATGCCACCTTACTATTTGTCAAATACATAAACCCAGCACACACCGGGACATCACCGTCATATACAATAACCCCACCTTTTCCATCATTTGGAAGGAAGTCCCTAGCAGGTGCATTCCACCCCCATTGGCTCCACCAACCTACGAGTATGGCCTCGTAGTCTGACTCGTTCAGTTCTCGTATATTAAGTTCCATATTCTTACAAAGGTATCGAATTTAAGGAAAACTTTTCATCACATCAGACTGAACGGCAAAGAGTTCAACCTTGCTCGTAGAGGTGCTAGTCAAATTAAATATGCAGTAGTGACCCAACACACCATGGGACTCAGCAACAGATTCCTTGACGGTAAAATAGTACGCCGTACCATTGGTCATAGGGACAGGAGTTTCTCCACTTGGCGAGTTAACTAAAGATATTATAATTCGATTTACAGGGGGGTCTGTGGATAATGTTCTAATTATTTGTGTAATCTTACCTGCATAGTTGTTCCCCACAGATGAAAGGTTTATAAAATACAAAGAGTCTCCAACACTTATGATACTGTCTATACTTACTAATGGGTCTGTTGGAAAATTTATTGTAGTAAAAACACCACCACTACCAGCAATAGAGCCACTGTTCCCAATGCCAGTCACACTCCTTAATGCTAGCTGCCCACTTGAATTGTTCCTTATAAATGCAAAGTACGAAGCCTCCTTCTTTTCAAACCAAGACGCATTTATAAACCCTGAGTTCTGAAGGTCTGTCTCTAGCGTCACACCCCATGTGGCATCCCCCTGAAGGTTTATCGTCTTAAATAACTTGTTCTCTAAAGGAGATGTGTTAAACACACTCTGAAGTGTTGCAGGAGTAAATATGCTATCTGGTTGGTTTATCTTGATGAAGTACCTGTTATAAAAGGTGTTCCTGATTGGGTTGACGTTGTGCTTATACAGGTCACCCCCTTTGAATGAGTAGAAGAAGTTGTTCATCCCTATCATCATATCCGGATAGTAGGAATAGAATGACACCCACCCGTTCACCAACTCACTGTATGTTAAAGTATAAGTCATAGTCTATTTTTTATGATGAACATAATATGGTACAGCTAGCAAATGAATTAAGTGTTGTTAAAATAAGTCCCGCCTCAGTAGAACTACTTGTAGATACCACCTTATAATCAAACCCATCAAAACCACTTGCAGGTGCATAATGCAACCCAATTGTAGGAAGTGTAAGAGAGTCATCAAATGCTACTAAGATGGTATTGATTACAACATTACAATCAGCGCAGTCTCTAACCTCAGCAATATACTTCGCGTAAGTAATACCAGAACATTCATTTTCGCATTCAATAAGTGAACCATACGCTCCCGTACCATCACCCGGGTTAATACAGGTGCCTTCCACGCAATTATATGTCACAGAAACTCCACAACTTTCAACACAGTCTCCTAGTGTTGGATATGTTCCCGTTCCATCGGTTGGGTCATAGCAACCACCTGATATGCAATTGTAACTTACAGGAGGTGTTGTTCCACAAGCCGTCCCACAGGTTGCATAGTTTAGTGTGGTAAGTATGCGTCCCGGACCACCTGAACTTAAAGAAAGCAGTTCATATACAAAATCACCAAGTTCACCACTTGCCCCTATAGGCAAGTAAAAGTTCCCAAAAACAGGAACGGTACCGGAAGGCAATGAAACCACCACACTTGCTGTTACCAACGTACAGGTGCCACAGGCGTACTTGTTAGCCAAATACACGTCGTACTCTATTACACCACATATAGCCTCACATTCTGCTAGTGAAGTAAACTGACCCAATCCCGTCCCCGGGTCTAAGCATACACCAGACTGACAGTTGTATGACACACAAGATGGACATATCTGTCTTGGAAGCAAGACGCATCCAACCTGCTCCCTTGTTATTACACCATCTGAGTACAACCCATTGGTTGCACAGATAGTTAACTCCTCATCTTCATAAATGGCCGTAGCTAATTCTAATGTTGGCGCATTGATGTAATAGCTTGAACTTATTCCCATAATATTTATTTATACACCGCAGTTGCAGCACGAATCTCTTAAGCTTGTATCTGAATAGCACAAAGTAACAGGAACAGATGCCCTAAAGTCCCATATCAAATATAGATAATTATTTAGAGCAGGCACAGTAAATTCCGCGTAGTTGTTTGTACCACCACCTTCATTAGGTGTTGCTGTTGTAGCCAAACTTAATAACGTACTAATATCTGCAGTGTTATTGTTGTATAAAGTACCACTCATTAGATACTTAAACTTGTCACTTGCAGGGTCAAAAACAAATGTGTCCGTTGGGAATTGATTTGATATTAATGCAACCGTGCTACCCTCTGGAGGAAACGCTCCTGTACCAACAAGGTCGGTGGTCACGTTGTACCTTGACACAAGTGGGTTCTCAGTACCTTCAGCGAACACTACAAGGCTTGATTGAAGCGGTGAAACAAAAGCCCCACTCGTGAACCTATACTGAGTGTTTATGGTCTGACCTGACTCAAAGTCATTGGTTAGAACCACCTGTATAATAGTCAACTCTTCAGCTTGGCAGCAGTTTGCAATTACGTCTAACTCAATGTTTCCAGTGTACACAATCTCAATGGTTACGGTCTCCACTGATATTTGGTTCTTGTCAAACGTAAGCGTCCCTGCGGTACTTATCACGCCCGTGGTAAAACTAGCCCCATTGTATGTGGCTATTATTTCAAACTCAGCACCTACACTAATTTCAACCGGGTTGAAAACAATGTCAGTAAGGCCAACAGTTGGTCCAAGGTCTACGCAGTACTCAAATGTCTTCTGCTCTTCTACTTCTGTTGTGAAGTTAAAGGACTGAGTTATACCACAAGCCAAGCAGTTAACGTTGAATGGCAACACCCTGTCGTTTGAACTGAGTACGTACTCGTTCATGTAAGGGTCAAAGCCTCCAAGCTTCTGTGTGTTAAAGTTGGTGTTGAACTCATCCCTAAACCACGTCCTCATGTTTAAATCTGAGATGACTTTTAATTGCTCATTAGAGTATGAGTCACCCTTTAGTTGGATAACTACACCTCTCTTTACATCCGTAAAGAACCTGTCATAACCCCAACGAACGTAGCTTTCAGGGTTGAAACTTATTCCGTACTTCTCACTCCTAGCAATCTGATTACCTAAAACCTCAGGCACCGATGCAATAACACCACCACCCGTTGAGTCAGATATTAGGTTCTTGCCTGTAAGTACGTAGGATATTTTGTCTTCCTGTAACACAAGTACATCCGTACTCCTGCCGTCCATTACAAATATGTTTCCAAAGGAAGGCTCTAATATCTTATAGTTTAGCAGTCCTAAGTTGAACTCGTTGAGTTTGTTTATGTTGGACTCCGAGTTGTAAATACCGCTGTAGGTGATATCGGAAGACCTTTCGGCCCTCTTGTAGTCCTGAGCGGACACGCTAGTAACCCTGTTACCAAAGTTAAACGAGTTGCCTACTATTGAGTCAAGTATCTTATAACTCTCGCAACCGTTACCAAAGGAGTAGCAGTTGAAGAAGGTTGTGTTTATAATTGCAGGGGTTGACGTTGATATGTTTTGATTTTGAACGTTTCCTGTGTGGTTACCATTAACGATAGGAAGGGACAATTCATTCTCAAAGAATACGTCAGGAAGTGCATCCGATGGCTGAGTCTCAAATATTAAAGTTGAGTCAGACCTAAACACAGTAATATTGGTCTCAACACTTGATGCACGCTTCTTGCTATTCACAACCCCGGTACAACTCTGTGTTCCTGTAACCATCAATGACAACTGATTAGTTACGGTGTTCCTATAGAACCTGTAATTGTTATTACAGAACTCAAGTGGTATGTCTCCTGATGTGTTTGTTATTGTATCTATAAATACATTATTTGGAACGCACGCTCCCGAGCCTGCAAACCTTTGTCCATCATTTAATACCAACTCAACGCTGTCCCCTATAAACCATTCATACATATTGTCGTACGTGGCTGAGGATACAAGGGTTACATCTAATGAGTTTGACCTTGCCTCACACTGCGCTCCTACACCAATCCTGTTCTGTTTAAAGTTTAACACAATCCTACTTCCTGCAGGTACATCATAGTCAGAAAACTCCCAAGTTGGATTAGATGGGTCAAATCCTGCCGTTCTAGCAGTATTCATTGGATAGAAAAGTATTGGATAGTTCCCTGCAAGTGCTGTCTCTTTTATTTTACCCGGCGCAATAATTGCATCTGGGTCTTTAACGATGCTAAAACTATTTGGGTTAATCTTCACATACACCCCTGCTGGTATTGGCAACATGACCGTTGGGTCTAGTTCACTAGGTATCTCAAGGAAGTTAGCAGCCTGAGTTGACTTGTCTAAAATCGTTGCATACACGCACGTAGTAGTTGGTCCACTTGTGTCTGACTTTACAATCAACCTGTCCCCAACCTCAACCTTCCTTGCGTTCTCTCCTTCCAATAAAAAGTATGCGTCGTTATTGTCAGGTGACTCAAAAAATATGCTACAAAATATTGTCTCGTAGTTCTCTTGGTCCGGCTTGATAACAAACTTATACCTCGTTGCCCATGATGGCGGTCTCTGTGTTGGTGGTATCCTAACCTGTATAGAGTTCTTAAATGGCGACAGCCCACAGCTTACGTGAACGGTGTTGTTTGGACTAACCAGTGCCGTTGATGCCCTGTTAAACTCGTCCATGTACACGATACCAACCTCGTAGTCCCTGTTGCTGTGTAAGCTTTGAATGTTTGAAACCTTCTGAAAGAATGCTTCAAATAGTGTAACCTTGTAGTACTCATAAAATGTTTGAGTAGGAGTGGTAAGGTCATCAACGTACTGCATTGCCACTAACTGAAGGCTTATGATACTGCTCCCCGGACTTGTGATTATACCAATAGGGAAACCGGTCCCATTTATACCACTAGCCTTTTTAAAATACCCATCCAAGTTATTTGGTAAGGCGCAGTTTAAAAAGTCTGTAAAGGTTGTCCCATTACATGAGTTGGCAACCGTCTGTATGTTCGCTGTGCTACCTATGGCATTCAAGAACTCAAGACTTGACGCAAGTGCGTACACTGATGAGTAGGTGGTAGGTAATGTAAAGCTAAAATTTAATGTTATGTTGTCCGTGGTCTCAGTAGGAAATGGAGTGTCACCTGAGAATTGAGAGTGCAATATGGTTATGTCTAAGCTAATTGCTGAACCTACCGTAAGGTCCTGACCTGCTAGGTCAAAAGAAAATACAGAGTCCGTGACACTAACAGAAGAGCCATCTATTGAATAACTTCCTACTCCTAACGTGTCATTAAGTGACGTGTTTGCAATGTCTTCTGAAATTAATGATGTAGTATATTCAAGCTTTATTGGGTTGCCTAAGTTGTCAACAAGGTTGTAACCTTCAACGTAGTTCCCATACATCAACCTGTTACCCATAAGCGTCTGAGCCTTCGCTAGCCTTGGAACGTTGTCATACAACCTTAGCAACTCAGACTCTGAAAGGATGGTAAATATCTTGCTGTTAGTAAATTGATACGTCCTATTAGAGTTGTCTGTAAGCCCAAGTTGAGCCTTATTAAGTTGCTCAATAACTTTTATTATGTTCCCGTTTACCTTCTTAAAAAGCAACTCTATGGACACCACAAGAGGTCCTCCGGTGTTGTACGTTATGATAGCAGAGTTACAGGCGTTCACCATACCTTCATTAAGGTAACTCTCAATGCTGAAGCTAAACTGCTTTGGTACAAATGCAGGCTGAGACCACTGAGATGTGGCACTATATTCCCCATCCGCATACCTGTACCTGTACGCGAAGGATATGAAACGTGTGTTTAAAAAATTCTCTTGGCCTGCAATAAGTATTGGCTGAACACCCGGAGACTGTACTGGTGGTTTCTTTATTACCAACAAAGACTCAGCAGTAATCCTGTCAATGTTTGCCACAGGGTTTGGATAGTTCCTCTTTATGTTTATAAACCTTGGAGGGTTGTATCCATCGGTAAACAACAAGAGGTCATTGATTATGTCAACGCCTGTTATCAGGTAGTTCTGGTTAAAGTTTAGCGTAGTGTTCACATTTCCACCATCGTTGATGCTTATTACAACGTATGTCAATATATCCGTAAGGACATTGTATGCCAAAATAAGGTCAAGCTTTCTTGTGGGTGCTAAGTTAAAGTTAGGGTCTGTAACAAACCAATATATGGTCTCATTTGCACTGTCTTCAATGGCACCAATACACTTCGCACTACCACTCAATTGCGTTCCATTGATATATGAAAGCCTTGTAAGGGCTAGGTTTCCTTTTGTGTTTTCAATGACACCAATCTCAGAGTTCTCCGTTGAACCCATACGAATGTTCATGGCGTCAACATACTCACCCTCAGGCAAGACACGTTCGTCATAAACCTTATTCATCCTGCCTCCAACAAAATTCCTTGTAATGTTTGCCATGTTATTTTATTTGCTTGTCCATTCCCCTCATGTTCATCAACAACCTTCCCGGATGAATGTTACTAATCCTAATCTTTGCATTGTTATACAAAGCCCTTCTTTTCTTTCTTGAACGGTTGACCACATACTCCTGCACACCAAGCTTTGAACTAAGTATGTTGTACTCAATGGCTGCGTATATGTAGTCCTCAAAAAGTTTATTTACTGTGATCAGTGTGTCGTCACCACCCTCCATACCATCAGATACGTACTCAAGAATACAAGACTCTCCTACCATTGACGAGTCAAAATTAATCACACCGGACTTCCTGTCAACGTTAAACGTTGGGTTAAAGTTGGCAGTCTCCGTATTTAAACCATAGGCGGTGCCAATGTTGTAGTCAAAGTACCACATACCGTCATAGTTCCAACCTAGCTGACCATTGTACTGATTTCCTTGGTTTAAGTATATGCTCTTCTTATGCATCGTAAGCCTGTCGTAATCAATCCCTGAGTACTCAGGACTGAGTGCGTTACCATTCTGGTCAAATAGAATACGACCCATGTTGTCTTGAAGGTAAGCCTTGGATGAAAGTGTTTGAATATTTTCGGACAATGGACGGAGCCATCCATCCTTATACAACGAAATGCGAACCCAGTTCACATAGTCGGATGGTAAAATAAATATGAGGTTATGGCTAACCTCCAACTGCAACATCTTAATCTCCTTAAATGCGTCATAGTTTAACTCCTGAACCGCACGCTTTGCATGAAACAATACCTTGTAACGCTCCTCGTTGTTTACCAACGAGTGGTTGCCTGAGTACATCAGCAAGAAGTTTGTTACAATATCTGCAAGGCTTACGTATTGGTACGAACCCCAATTCTTATCTTCGGGGACTACACCACCATTTTCATAATATTGATACTGAGATATATAAGCCATCTAATATATTTTTATTGTTGCTGACTACCTGTAAGCTGTTGGTTTTGCTCCTGAATCATTGCATACTGAACAACCTGCTGCTCCCTAATTGATATACCACAGTACTGCAAAATCTTCATAGCCAACTTGTACTCGTCTTCTAAAGGTAATTCAAAGTCCTGATAGTCCGGTTGAGACTGGTTGAACACCGGCTCCCCATTTGTCAACGTGGTAAATGTCCACTTAGGAGTCTTGGGGTAACTGAAGTATGTTGCCTTTATTGAGTTTACTCCATTGATTGTGGAAGGATAAACGGTAACGATACCCTGTGACAAAGTATATGAAGGGTAGCTAACATTCGGAGTTGTCAACGGTGAGTTTAGCAACAAGTTTATTTTACCAACGGAAACCTTCTCAGCCTCTCCCAACCTAACATTTGTTGTTGGATGGAAGCAGTATATGTTGCTAATCATAAACGACTCGTTACCTGTTGTAGACAGAGACGGCAAGTAGTACCTATTTGTGTCTACCGCAACCTGAGTGAGTGTCCTTTCTACATTTGCAAATAGTTCAAGGACTTCTGCTATTGGTTTAAGGATATTAGCATAGTCGGTACCAGACCTCCTTAAGTTCTCATTATTTATAACGCTGTTGTATTTGTTAAAATAATCCTCATATATCTCCATCTGTGCGTTGGCCGCATACAGATTAAAGTCTGCTGGAGAGATATACCCATAGTTATTTTTATTGAGTACAGATAAGACAATATTTCTTACTGCGTTTATCATTATCTATTTTTTACAAATATACAAAAAAAAAGAGAGGCATAGATATGCCTCTCCAAACAACCAATAATCAAAAAAGCACTATGCTAGCGTAGCTTCAAGCATTTTTAAAGAGTCAAGACCTTCGTCACTCTTTAGGAAGTGTCCTGCCATAGTGTATGGGTCTTCACCAAACGGAACGGACATCATCTTCTTCTTGTTGGTGCTTGTGTTGTACCATATCTCCTTGTCTCCGTTCCTCAAAACTAATAATTTATTTTCAAAAAACATTCTAATCTTAGCCTGATACTTTAACTCAGGGTCATTTAGAATGCTTAGAAATTCTCTTGGTTCATTCTTAGCAAATACAAGTAGGTCCCTCCTTAACTCTGCCGTTGAAACCGTTGACGGGTCCTTGCCAAACATTACCCTTGTAAGCAATTCAATTTGGTCTATTGACAACTGACGTGCCTCAACCAACGCGTCAACCTCAACGTTAAGGTCTTCAACTTCTTGGTGTGCATCCTTTTCCTTATCTACCTCTACGAATATCATTCCGTTCATAGGATGGTAATGCAAAAACATTTGAAGCACAGGGTTTGTGCGTGGAACTCTTAAGAAACCATCTTCAAATATGATTGGTTCAATGATGACGTTCCCGTCCTGTTCGTCTTCAAATGGTGACTTTTGATTTGATGCGTACCGCAACGAGCGGTTTAAATTATTTTTTTCATCGTACCACATCAATGGAAACCTTGGGTGGTTCCTAGAAGCTAGTGTGTACGAGAGTGGGTTACCTGCGGTTAACCTATATACCTTATCCGAGACTGTAATACTTTTAGCCATTTTATTATATTTGATTTGATTTAAAAAAAGGAGAGTGTCTTTGAAGACACTCTCCATAAATACCTTATCTACTAACCATAACGGAAGAGAACAAAGTTATTTGCACCAAGAGTACAAACACAACGCTCAGACAAGAAGTTTACCTCCATTGCATCCAAGTCACTTGTTGCTGCTCCACCGGCAGAACCTGTAATCCATGTTTTATACCTACGGTCTTCAGCTTCAGAAGCACGGTACCTTACGTGAAGGAAAGGCCTCTTAGCGTTCTTACCCATGATTTGGTCGTAAACAGATGTTGAACCTGCAGGAACCATCAATCCGGTAATTGTACCAGTTGCTGTACCAGCAGTTGTGTTCAAACCACCACGCATGGTTGGGTCGTTTAGGTACTTCCAATCAGACTTGTAGAAGTCATAACCTCTACGGAAACCTGTGAAACCTAAGTTCAACGCC
>Ga0247723_1001839_pt1 | contig 11971 bp, 14 predicted proteins | sample MSEWelMarce5H_FC_FD_189079 | JGI IMG/M metagenome (GOLD analysis project Ga0247723, IMG submission 189079) | Subsurface sediment microbial communities from gas well in West Virginia, United States - MSEEL Well Study Marcellus 5H_FC | ecosystem: Environmental > Terrestrial > Deep subsurface >...
GCTTCATCTGGGTCAGCATTAATCCACTGAGTTCCGTTAAATTTTAAAACTTGTTGAGCCTCTGGCGAACTGATAACAACATCTGACAATCCATCAAGGGAGTTTGCCGTTGGAGCTACCCACTGAACACCTGTTCCAGTAGAAGTTAAAATATAACCATTCGAACCAGCACTACCACCTGCCGTTAATGAGCCAGTGAGAGTTGCATTACCAAGTGATGGTGATGTTAAAGTCTTGTTTGTTAAAGTCTGTGTTGCTCCCAGAGTAACAATACTCGTTGGAGCTACGATATTCGACAGTAAGGTATTGGCCATATGATTATTTAGGGTGTCTGGTTATGGAGTTACTGTTTGATTTCCATTAGGGTAATTGTAGATTTAGTTTGACCACTACCGTCACCATAAGAATAATAACTAGATGATGTGCCAGAAGTAATTTTTCTAAATTGTGTTTTATAGGTAACTGAAGAAGTGGTTGCAGGCGAATCTAAATGATTGAAATTACTTCTGTAGAATTCGTCTGTTTTATAAGCGGACCAACCTTCAACGATAATACTTGTTGAGTTCCTTAAAAGTTGTGTTTCACCACCAGAATTAGTCCCACTTCCATTATAAATTGTTTGCGAAACAATTACAAGTATTTTACTAGTACTTGAAGTTGGCGTAATTGACGCAGAAAGACCAGAATCTATAAAACTAGCAGAAGTTGTACTTGCTTGAGTTGAAAGAGTAACATTAACTACCTGAATCACAGAACCAACAGGCATTCCACTTGCAGGAACTCCAGTATCGCCACTTAAAATTAAAGCCATTACGCACCCCTCAAAAATGCAATGCTTGCGAAAGTTTCACCACCAGAAGTTACATATTTTGTTGAACCACTTTGTTGTGATACAAAAGATGTTAGTGTTTGTCCAGCAGTTAGATATAATAAATCAGACCCAGCTACTCCGTGAGCAGCTGCAGTGAAAGCAATTTGATATGCATTGGTGTAGGCGATAGAGCCATTTACTTTCCAATAAAAATTCCAATATCCAGAAATGTCACCACTCCAAGCAATAAAGCAATTAACTAAGTAATACCCAGTTACAGGAACTGTAAATGTACCACTAGAATATGCAGAAGCAGTATCAAACTGTTCTGTATTAAAAGAAATTTGCGTTTCTGTATTATTTGATACAGTTAAGTTAGTAGCCAATGCTCCACGAAACATAGGAGCAGCAATACCATTATACTGAAGCTGAACATTACCACTGTTGTCTGGTGTCATCACCAAACCAGAAGAAGTAGAAGCGTTGATTATTGCTGTCATTATGCTCCCCTTACCCAAGCAGCTGAAAAGTTATTCAAGTCAGGTCTACCTGTTAGAGTAGTTATATTTCCACCAGTATTTTGCCACAGATACATTTCAATATAATCAGTTGTTCCATTCAAATAGATAATACCATTCGCAGAAGAAGTAACATATCTTTCTGAACTTAAAGCTGATTGTCCACCTAAAGTGCTATTTCCATTTTTATAAACATAGCAAACAAAAATACCACTAGAACTGCTGTATGTCATTGTCATAGAAGCAGCAATTTGATAATAACCAGCAACAGTTGGAGTAAAGCGATAGTTAGTTGTATTATCGTAACAGTTATTTGTGTCGTATATTTCTTGTCCTACCTGAACTTTTACAGTAACGCCACTTGAAAATGATTGAGATGTATTTGGATACGCAGCAAACAGAGGTGCGCCAGCACACAATGTGCCAGAATTCGCAGCAAGCGTAATTGAAGTAGAACCAGCAATCGCAGGAGCCTGTAGTAAAACTGAACCTGAAGTATCACCAAGTAATAACAGCGAACTCATAGAATTGCCCACCTAGTTCCAGATTGAAGAGTAACAGTTACACCACTGGCAATTGACATTGGACCAGTAGAGGTCGCTGAAGTGCCAGTGTATAATGTTGTATTTTGTGTAATAGATTGCGTATTAACAACCATAGGAGAATTAATGGCAAGCCCAGTTGCCGATCCTGATCCTATCATTGTAGTTGGAATTGTTGTTAGACTCATGCTGTATAACTCCCTGATTGTAAAAACTTAAGAACAGTGTTACTTCCATCGGTGGTAATTACGGGAGCTCCTGTATATGTTCCTGAATAACTTGCAGTTGGGATAGAAAGAATAACAATTCCAGAACCACCAGCACCACCTACTCCAAAAGTTACACCACTAGTGTGGTATCCAGAGCCACCGCCACCGCCACCACCTGTGTTTGGAAAACCAGGCTCGCCAAATCCACCAAAATCTCTTGCGCCAGGAGGTGTACCTGTACCTCTACCACCGCCACCTGATCCACCAGTAGAGGTTCCTTGATTTTGATAAGGTCTAGCACCGCCACCACCGCCACCACCATAAGTGGAAGTTATACCACCAATTGTAATAGAAACTCCTGCGCCACCATTTCCTCCTGCTCCACCAGCACCATTGGCTCCATTACTACCCGCACCGCCTGCGCCACCGCCACCGCCAGCAGATCCAGAAGATGAACCGCAATTACCACCAGAGTTTCCTTGTCCAGAAGTACCAGATGCGCCAGAAGAAGATCCGCCATGACAGCCAGCACCGCCACCAGATCCGCCAGTTAAAGCAACACCAGTATCACCGCCACCGCCACCTCCACCTAAGGCAGTGATATTTCCAAATTTTGATGGGCTTCCTGGATTTGCGTAGTTAATTGAAAAAACACCTGCGCCACCTTGGCCAACTTCAATAGGATAAACAACACCCTTATAAACAGTTGTTGTACTGTTTAGAACACCGCCACCACCGCCACCGCCTGATGATGCACCGCCACCGCCACCAACAAGTAAATATGTAACTGTATATGAGTTGGCAGAAACACCATACTGAATCCAAGTTACACCATTATAATATTCTGGTTGATTTAAAGTAGTGTTAAATCCTGCTAAACCATTAACTGCTGTAGGTCTACCTGCTGTAGTCCAAGAAGGAAGTTGCAGTGAGCCATCAGTTCCAACTGCATTAGATCCAACTGCTGCTAAGTTTGCTGCTTTTGTCATTCTTTATCCTAAAAAGTATCCAGAAAAGTTTGTGTGGTTATCAGCTAAGTAAATGTTCGTACCACCACCATCAGAATTAAAATTGCAAGTAACATAATCCCCAGCAGCCAAAGATATTATTCCAGTGATTGAATGTGTATATACATCGCTTGATGATATGTATTGATACACTCTTACATCGGCTGCATTTTTATATAATCGCAATCTAGATGCATTACCACTAGCCTGTTTATATGCCTGTGCTCTAAAGAAATATATCCCTGCAACTGGAGCAGTAAATCTATATGTAGAAGTGCTATAATGACCTCCTACATTATATGTAGTGGAGTTCAAAGGCATAGGAGTATCTGTTGTAAATAATTGATTTCCAACTGTTCCATACGCATCAAAAGCTGGTTGATATGCTTTAGTTACACGACCTGAAGAATCAATAACCATTCTTTGTGTATTGCTAGAACCTGTACATAATGCCATCGTTGAATCTGCGCCACCACCATTAATAGACCATTGGTATGTGTTATTATTAGATGAGTATATTGAATTATATCGCGAACCAGTTGCATTGGTTGAATCAATATTTAAAGATGCTGCATAAACTCCACCATTGGCATTACTTATTCTAACTAGCGCATCTAGAGCACCTGTTTCATAAACATTTAATTTAGTGGCAGGAGAAGCAGTACCAATTCCAACTCGCTGTGAAGTATCAATAGTAACTGCTGTAGTTCCAGCAGATTGAAGTGTAAGTGCAGTAGATGATGGGCTTGTAATTGTAGGAACTGTTTCTGTTCCAGTAACAACTAAATTTCCACCGATAGTTCCACCTGATTGTGGTAGAGCATTCAATACACTTGACACTAAGAAACTCTCAGTAGTAATCAAGTCTCCACTAGTTGCTCCAGTTGCCAAAGTAACTGTTGTTCCATTACTTGCGGTAATATCAGCAGAACCAAGTCTAACACCATTGCGATAGACAGTGATAAATCCAGCAGTGTACGAAGGTGGAGTAAATGTTACTTGACCCGATGTCGCAGTAAATTCTGTAACTGTTCTGTAAGCTGTAGTTGTTACACCAGAAGCAGGGATACCAAGATAACGAGCAGAGATATTTCCTGTTCCACTTGGTGGAGCTGCTGAGAATGTTAGAGATGTTCCGCTAACACTATAAGTTGAAGGATCTTGAAGAACACCGAAAATCGCAACTAATACTGATGAGGTATTGGCAGGTGCCACTGACATTGTAAATACAGTTGTGCTAGCATCGCCTGAGAACGAATCAGTCAGGAATGCAATTTGTGTGGGTTGATTTCCGATGTATGACATTATCTACTTATTCTTGTGAATTAAGAGCTTCTTGTTCAGCTTGTAGTCTTGTTTGACGCTCGGCTGCAGATTCAATATTCGCCGCAAGAACGATATCTTCTTTGGTTCCAGTAATTGGTTGACCAGCTGCGAGTAATCTTTGAACTTCAGCGTTCACGATTTCTTCGATAGCAAGACGACAGCGTTCGTGTACTGCATTATCAATCCAATCTTGCTGTGATAATGCTACCACACCAAGTGCTTTGTTCTCAGCATCGCTAAGATTAATTGTATATGTTACTGACATTTTTATTTCCTTTTTAAAATTTAACCTAATAAACAACCCATAAATGTATTCATATTTGAACCGCCTCTTAAATACGATCCAGAATTTGCGCCAGCATAATAAATTACAAAATCAACTGCATCATTTGCGCTTAGTGAAACTATATATGAACCTGATATAGTGTTATAATTTGTTTTATTAAATGATTGTTGCATATTTTCGCTATATATACTACTATTAACTCTCATAGATAAGTTTACAAATGATGTACTTGTATCTTGCCCCATCATCATCCCAGCATAACTGAAATGATATACACCTGAAACAGGAGCAGTAAATGTATTTGTTGATAAATTAAATGCATTACCTATATTAAAAATGGCATTTGTCATATCAACTACTTGAGTACCAGTACTAGAAAAACTTTGATTAGAACCATTATATACTGCAAACGCTGGTTGTGATGGTGTAGTAACTCTACCACTACCATCAATCTGTAGTCTTACGGCAGCAGCGACATTGTCAAGAATTCGGAGCGATGGCGTAGATGTATTTCCATAAACATCAATACCCCATACTGAACTATTGTCGCTCGAACGACATAAATCAATTTGTGCGCCCTCGTTAGAACTATCAACTCTTCCAATCTTTAGTGGTGTTCCGCTGGAAGCAGCAACTCCAATACCAACAGCACCTGCAGTATAGCTGATATTATTACTGCTGTTTGTCCAAACTCCAACAGTTGAAGAGTCGATTGAGTTAGCGTCTATTTTACTGATTGGCATCGCTTATCCTAAAAATTAACCAATTAAATAACCATAAATCCAACTATGACCTGTATATATAATTGCACTATCAACACTAGACCTTTGCCTAAAAGAAACATAATCGTTTACATTCAATGACAGAAGAATAGTTGCAGAAACTGTTCTTGATTGTAGCGGATCTTTCATTCGCAGTTCTGGAATATCGTTACCAATAATAAATTGAGAACCATTTATAGTCCATGTGAATCTTGAGCCTGTATCTGTTGTGGCATTAGAAACCATAATTGTTGCGCCGAACTGATAAACTCCTGCTACAGGAGCAGTAAATCTATATGTAGAAGTGCTATAATGACCACCACGATTAAGATATGCCGAATCCATTGCTAAAGTGCTACCACTAGTAATAGTTATATCAGCAGAAGTGCCATATGATGCAACATAAGCTGGATTATATGGCATAGTCACACGACCACTAGTATCAATCAATAAAGCAGCAGTACCATCTTTAGCATTTGTTACGCCAGTTCCACTTATTGCGGACATATATGCAAACTTCATATTTCCACTATTATCTAATCCACTAAACCAACCAGTTGAACCACCCCTATTAAAAAGGATAGCAGCTTGATTATTTGCAGACTTTAAATGTAAATATGTATAATCGCTACCTTCTACAACTAATGGATCATTATATGGACCAAAGGTTCCAGATCCAGCACCTTTGGAATGAAGTTGCGAAATAGGAGAAGAAGTTCCAATACCGACTTTACCTGCAGTATAGTAAATATCAGAACTGCTAGTTGTCCACTGACTTGATGTTAGTGCTGCCCAACTATTATCACCACGCAAGTAATTCGAAGAACTTGGTGTTCCTGTTGCAGATAACTGAGTAAGTCCAACCGAAGCAGCAGCTGGTGTAACTATGTTTGTTTGTATAGTTGTATACTGAACCCAAATATTGTTTGTTCCACTTGGGGGAGCAGAGGTAAATGTCAGTGTAGTTCCAGAAACAGTGTATGCACTTGATGGATTCTGAATCACATTGGCGACGGCAACAATAATTTGCGCAGCGGAAACAACTGATACTGGCAAAGTAAATGCAACAGTGGATGCATCACCAGAGAAATAAGCAACCTGTGGTGCGTATTGTTGAACCGAAGAAGTGTTTCCGATATAACTCATATTAAGTAATCTGTAGAGCTGAGACAATTACATCCATTGAAGAAGATGCTGACGAAGCAACAGTCAAAGCATCACCTGTATTTAGAACTAATTTACCATCGGCTCCAAACAATGTTAGCGAACCACCGACAGGAATAGTTGCATCCTTCACGATGTAGTAATTTACTGACGAAGCAGTAATATACATGCTGGCAGTAATAGGGCTGGTAGTCGTATTTGATAACGAAGCACCGATTACTGTTGTTTGAGTAGATGAACCTGCAGTTACCAACACCGCTGGTGTCGACCCCACATTCTTCGCCGTAAATCTTGTAAATGTATTTGCCATTATATTTCCTTATCCTAGTGCAATTGCCATTGCGATTGCTGTTCCAGCTGGGTCAGCGTCCACTGTTACTGTAGCCCACTGAACACCTGATCCAGTAGTTTGTAAAAATTGTCCATTTGTTCCAGCTGAAGAATTTGCTGTTAATGTGCCAGTTACCACAGCACTTGAAAGTGTTTTATTTGTTAGCGTATCGGTAGTTGCTTTACCAACCAAAGTGTCAGTAGCAGCAGGTAAAGTTAATGTTCCTGAAGCAGCAGATGCAGCTTGAAGAGTAGTAGTTCCTGAAGAAGAACCAACATATTTAACTTTACTTAGTTGTAAAATATCATAAACTGCACTGGTAAAATCAACAGTGTCAGTTGGTTGTGCGCTAATATTACTGAATAATTTCCATACTCCAGAATCAGAAGCATCTCTTACTAAACCAGTATGGTAATCTGTTGATGACTGACGATAACCAGCATATAAACCAATATCTAAAATATCGGCTGTATTATTATCAGATAGAGAAATTAAAGTATCATCAATCTGAATAGTTGTTGAACTTAATGAACTTGCACCTTGAGCAAAAGTAATACTTCCATAAACAGAAAGATTATTATTGATTGTTGTAGTTCCACTATGGCCAATGTCGCCAATAGAAACAGTCGTTGCAGCTTCGCCGATTTTAACAGTAGTGGCAGTAGAATTGTATAGTGTTGCAGTAGTAGAAGAGGTAGTTATATCACCACCATTAACTGCTAAGTCTGAAGATACTGTAACTTTACCAGTTCCGTTTGGTGTTAAAGTTATATCTCCATTAGTGTCAGTTGATATAATCGTATTACCATTGAAATTTAAATTATCAACAGTAAGTTCAGTAATCCCAGCTAACGATGTAGATGTTGCTCCAAGAGCAACAGTCGTTGAGCCAATTGTCAATGAACTGTATGTCAATGAAGAATTGGCAATGTTGCTTAGTGTATTGTTTGCGCCACTAATTGTTTTATTTGTAAGAGTATCGGTAGTTGCTCGACCAACAAGAGTATCAGTACTGGTTGGTAATGTCAGTGTTCCAGTGTTAGTGATAGAAGCGATTACTGGAAACTCAAGAGTTTTATTCGTCAGAGTATCAGTTGTAGTTCTACCAACTAAAGTTTGATTTCCTGTTGGGAGTGTCAATGTTCCGCTATTGGTGATAGAACTAATAGTCGGAGTAGTAAGTGTTTTGTTTGTTAGAGTATCAACAGTGTCTCGACCAACTAAAGTGTCGGTGGCCACTGGTAATGTAATAGTTGCTGCTCCACTATTCGTGAGAATCGTTGCAATTCTAGGAGTTGTTAGAGTCTTATTAGTTAAAGTCTGAGTACCAGTAAGAGTAGCGACAGTTGAATCAATTGCGATTGTTCCACTGCTTGATATTGTTCCACCAGATAAACCAGTACCAGCTGTAATGGAAGTTACTGTTCCAGAACCACCTCCGCCACCGCCACCAGATCCACCTGTTGCGCCAACTTGAGTATAAACTTGCCAAGTTGTACCATCATACACCAAGGTAACTGAAACACCTGAGATATCAAGTGTTAGATTCTCAGAAACACCCTCAATTGAAGAGCTGTTTCTGTTAATATACAGATTATTTGTATTGAAGTTTGCGCCATCAGCAACGACAACCCAGTCTCCAGTTGCAGGAGAAGCAGGTAAATTAATTGTAAATGCGCCAGCAGTAGTATCAGCAATATATGCTTGTCTTGATACTGCAGTAGTGTTTGATGTAAGACGGGAGTAAGTTAATAGGTTTGTATTTGTTGCTACTCTAACAACAGATTCAGTTCCATTATCTCGTTTGAAGAATAGGTTACCATCGTATGTGTTTAATGCCAACTCACCAAGCTCTAAATCGCCTGTAGTTGGAATTTTATTTTGAACAGCACTGCGTTTTAGTTTGACCGAATTAGCCATTATAACCTATTCTATGTAGAATTGAAACAACCCAGTATATACTGGGAGTGGGAATTTCACCCACTCATGTATTTAGTTCGCTTTAATAAGAACCACCATCGATATTAAAACCATCGAGAGTAGAAGTCGCTGCACCTGCACCAGTAATATTAGTACCAACATACATTGCTTTAGTAACAGACAAACCACCTGAAAGAATAACAGATGCAGTAGTTAAGTTAGAAGCATCAGTAGCACTAGTAAATGTTACAGCACCATTGGCTGTTAATGTAGTAAACGCTGCAGAACTAGCAGTAGAACCACCAATTGGTGTATTATTGATTGTTCCACCAGAAATAGTCAATGCATTATTAATATATGCATCGGCGATAACTGAACCTTGCCAAGTACCAGTACTGATTGTACCTAATGTAGTAATAGTAGATTGGCCAACATAAGTCGATGCAATATCAATACTATCAGGATTTACTGTAATTCTATCTGCAGTACCTACGATATTAAACTCTGTACCAGAAATCGTTAAACCAGCACCTGCTGTAAATGTTCCAGTACCAGAGAACTGTTGCCAAATAATGTTATCTGTGCCAACAGTTAATACTTCAACTGTTTGAACCCAACCAGTATTACCGTATGTAGTACCATTCTCAACGAAAGTAAAGTCACCACCACCGATTTCAGCAGCAGTATCAAAGTCAGAAGCACGAGTAAGTACTGTTGCGCTAGTGCGAACATACATACCGTTATGCGCTTGAGTAGCCTGATTCTTAACAAGAATACGATCGCCATTAGTTAATGTATGACCATCAATTGCTGATAGACCAGCAGAAAGAGTAAGTGTTGCTCCAACACCTAAAGTTCCATTATCATATGTAACAGTTCCACCAGAAAGAACAGCAAGAGTATTAGTAGTTGCGCAATGTGCAGCTTCGTGAACATGCAATCCTTCAGCAACAGTATCGACATAGTTCTTTGTTGCTGCATCTGTTGGATTAACAGGTTCTGAAACTCCAGTAATAATAGAGCCAGAAACATCAACTTTACCAGTGCCATTTGGACTGATAACGATATTACCATTAGTGTCAGTTGAGGAAATTGTACTACCATTGATATTAATATTATCAACAGTAAGTTCAGTAACACCAGCAATAGAAGTTGTAGTAGAACCGAGTGTTAATGTAGAAGATCCAAGAGTGATATTTTTGGCAGTAACAGCACCAGAAGTAACAGTAAAGTTGTTGGTATCAAAAGATGCTACACCTTTGTTAGATGTAGTTGCATCTTCGCCAGCAACAGTAATTGTAGTTCCAGAGTGAGTTACATCAATTCCTTCACCACCAAGGATAGAGAATCCATGAGTAGAAGGAGTTAATGCGCCAGAATCTGTAGTAACAGTTTTAACAACTGTATCTTTTAATTCAACTGCGCCAGAAGTTACATTAAAGTCGTCAGTATTGAAAGACGCAACACCCTTATTTGATGTTGTAGCATCTTCTGCAGAAATAGTAAGAGTATTTGTACCAGAATTGATAGAAGTATCAATTCCTTCACCACCAGTAAAGGTTAGTGTATCTGTTGCTAGTGCGATTGAATCTGTTCCACTATCAGATGAAATACCAAGAGTAGTAGTAATTGATGCAGTAGTTACAGAAGTTAATTGACCTTGCGCATTAACAGTAATAACTGGGATGGCTGTTGTAGAACCATATGTATTGGCAGTAACACCAGTATTAGTAATAGAAACTGTAGAAGTGTTTCCTACATCAGAATTGGTGATAGTGATACCAGTGCCAGCAGTGATTGCGCCACCGACAGTATCATAGATATACTCGGCTAGAGTATCTGCTCCAATTTTTACACCACCATTAAATGTAGCTTCGCCAGTTACAGTTAAAGTGCTGCTTGCAGCAAGTGTTGTAAATGCGCCAGTACTAGCAGTTGAATTACCAATTGGTGTATTATTGATAGAAGTAAAACTACTATTACCTGCTGATAACAAACCACCAACATATAATGCTCCACCGATACCAACACCACCAGTGACAACTAATGCGCCAGTGCTGGTGTTGTTTGCTACATTACTAGAAGTTAAACTAACTTTACCAGTTCCATTTGGAGCAAAAACTAAGTCGCCATCAGTGTTGGTAGTACTGAGTGTATTGCCATTTAAGTCGAGGTTATCAACTTTAAGATTATCTAATTTACTAGACGCATCAGTAATAAGAGCAGAAGATGCTGTTAGTGCGCCACGAGTGTGATCTAATAAATCAGTGAAATATTTACCACCGATAACTATGTGGTTCGCTGCATCACCAGAAGTTTCTGTTCCGATACCAATGTATAATCGATCACCACCATTAGAGTCGTTATTTGTAAGTGCTGAGTATGCTAATTCACCAGCACCAAGCGTTGATGGATTTCCTGCTGTCGATGATCTTTTTATTCTAATTATTGATGCCATCTTTTATTTCTCCGTTAATATTGCCCGCCAGTTACATCTTGTGCTTCTAGCACTCTTGTGGCTGTCCATTTATTCGTTGATGTTTTATAAACTAAAACTGAACCATCTGTTGGGCTAAGTGCATCGACATCTGAAATAGTTGCGATTGTGGTTGCTTGGCCAGATGGACCTTGTATTCCGACTACTGAAGCAGTAACTAAATTACTGCCAGTTTCTACAGTTGCTAATATATCGCTCATTTTTAACTCTTTGTGATTTCTGGAGTGAGGATAACAAGACCTTCCAACGCACGGATCCTTTCGTTTGTTGAAGAAGTCAACTCGATGTCGTACAAGTATCTACCTGCCTTTACACCAGTAGTAGCTGCAGGAGTAAGTTGTAACTGAACTTTTCCTGCTGTTGCATCGTATATAGATGCGTTAAAACTTATGGCAGTGGAGGATTGATAAGATTTACGAAACTGTGATGCCACTGTATAACCAGTAAGGTTTAATACAGTACCAGTTTGATCAGTAAGTGTGACTATGCTGTTAAATGTAGTCCCTTGATCAATAACTAAATTTGCTATCGTTGCCATTCAAAATTCTCCAGCCTTAACTCTTATATTTATAATTTGCAGGAGTGCAACTTGCAAAAAA
>Ga0247723_1001840_pt1 | contig 11968 bp, 9 predicted proteins | sample MSEWelMarce5H_FC_FD_189079 | JGI IMG/M metagenome (GOLD analysis project Ga0247723, IMG submission 189079) | Subsurface sediment microbial communities from gas well in West Virginia, United States - MSEEL Well Study Marcellus 5H_FC | ecosystem: Environmental > Terrestrial > Deep subsurface > Rock...
ACTAAAACGATTCCGTAAAGGCGAAGACATATCAAAGAAACGCGGCAGACCTAAAAAAGAAAAACCAGCGACGGGAACAAAAGACTTAGGGTTTACATCAGATAAACCACTTAAAAGCGAAGCAGGTGCGCTAACGCCAGAAGAGTTTGAAACAGAACTCAAAGGGCCAAGTTACGCCGATGACATGGGGGCTTCTGCACCTAACCTAGGCTTAACCGCTATAATTAAAAAAATGGTTGCGGAAGGCGAAATATCTGAGCGTGAAGCAGAACTTATTAACGAGGAAATAGAAAAAAGTAAAAACGACGAAGACAATTTTCTTGACGACATAGAAGACGGCGATCTGGATTATGAAGACGCTCGAAATATGTCAATACCTGAGCTAACAGCGTTAACTAAATTAGCTGCTGAAATAGCTGGGTCAGAACATACACATGACGAAGACCCTGTTTTCCTACAGCTTAAAACTTTACCTGCTGCACTTGGCTACATAGCACAAACAGGTACGCCACTAGATGCGGGCATAGCAGAAGCTTTACTTACAGGAGAAAACCGTAAGCTAGTAACCACAACAAAATTAATTGTAGTAAGCGCAAATGCTACGCATCCAGCAGGTTCTGCTAGTGAGTTTTGGCAGGATGAAATGCGCGGGTCACGCGGAATGTATGTTCCAAGCCCTGATCGTACCAAGTCGCATATATTATTAGCCAACCCTGACTATGGGCATCAAGGCGTAAATAATGGAACTATCCTGCACGAAGGTGTGCATGCTGTTACTTCTATGAAGCTTTTTTATATAGAAGATATGTTGAAAGCTGGGCGTGGAAACGAAGTAGAGTCAAAGTTAATAGACGCATACGATGAATTACAAGACTTGAAAGTACGCGCACAAGAAACTTATCTTGAGCTTGCAGACAAAGATAGACTAACTGATAGCTTAAGGCACTTGGCTTCTGTAGGCGCACTAGACGACATACATGAGTTTGTCGCTTATGGGTTAACCGACCCTACAATGAAAGCGCTTTTGTTTATGACGCCGGGTACTGCTACTAGAGCATCCGGTTTTTCTCGTTTTGTTAATGCTTTGATGAACTTACTTGGTGTAAACCCTAAGCTTAAATCAGGCATGAAAGATTTTGTGTTAGCTACTAGTCGGTTAATGGAAGCTAAAACACCGTCTGCTGCAAAAATGGAAGAAGCTAAACAAGACGCAACCGATGCTGTCAAAGCAATGCGCTTGACCGAAAAAGAAATAAAAGCAGAACACGATAAGTTACGGCATGCTAAAGACAGCAAACAAAAATTAAGCATCCTTGGCAATATGGCTAAGCTGTCCCGCGACCCAACTGAACTAGGTCGTTTGTTGGTAGCTAAGTGGAACCGCATGTCGTTAAAAGATATGCGCGAGACCGGCTTTTTAAAATTGCTTCCTACTGATGAGCTTATCAAACGTGGCACTGAGCTAGGTATCGGTTCGCTTAATGAGATAACAAACACCATTGATAAGATGGTTACGTTCCGTGTTAAGTTGTTAAAGCAAGTAGACCGTATTGGGGCGCAGTGGTTAAAGCTAAAAGAACAAGATGCTGAAAACTTAGCTGACGTTATGCACTTCACTACGTTAGTAGCTATAGACCCTACTAAAGATACAAGCAATAAACTTGTTAACGACGAGTGGAAAAAATTAACTCGTGAAGCTAAAGCTGTGTACGTAGCAGTGCGCGATTGGTATGCAAACAACTACAAGTTGTACGGTCAGTACTTAAAAGAACGAGTAGATACTATTGCGGGTGACGCAGACGAGAGCAAAACTCTTATGGCTGCTATCCGTACTATCCTTGAAGCCGGTTCTAAGCTAGCTCCTTACTTTCCGCTTATGCGTTATGGTAAGTACTGGGCGCGTGTAGGTGGGTCAGGTAAGAAATCTATCTTCGTTATGTTTGAAGATTCAGACAGTAGAGATAAGTTTGTAAACGACCACATGGCTGAGCTTGCTGCTAAAGGGGATAAGCGTTCACGCGAACGTATGTTTGAAGACGGATACCTTGATGAAGGTAATAGCTTAGCTGAGCTTGTTAACAAACTGCCTGAGCACAACGACACTATCAGAGACTTGTTTGCTACCATCGACAACATGAAGTCGGTTGATGCTGACGCTAAGAACAATCTAAAGCAAGAAGTGTTTCAGATGCATTTGAACACAATGCCTGATGAGTCGTTCCGCAAACAGTTCTTGCATCGTCAAGGTACTGCTGGTTTTACGTCTGACGCTTTGCGTAACTTTGGAAACCTAAGCCACAAGATGATTAACCAGTTGGGTCGCATTAAGTACGGCCCTGCGCTACGCAATCATGTGTCTGCTGCCCGTGCATCGCTTAAAGGTAACCCAGACAAAGCTAAGTTAGGCATGATTGTAGACCGAGTGGAAGCTCGTGTAGACACTGAAATTGCGCCTAGTCTGGAAGATGATTGGTTAGCACCAGCTATGCAAGTGATTACAAAAACCGCTTTCATGTGGCAGATGACTAGTGTTAAGTCTGCGGTGACTCAACTGTTTAGCCTTACAACGCACGGCTTACCTGTACTGTGGAAACACCACGGCCTAGGGCGCGGCACTATGCAAGCGCTTATGGATACTGCGTCTATGGGGTTTGGTTTAATAGGCAAACTTAAAACCGCAGATGATGGAAGTTTAAAGTATGAATTCCCATCGTTAAGAAATTCTTTAGCCGGTAGCCCTATACTGCAAAAAGCGTACGACGCGTTTATAGATAGCCAGCAAAACCAACAAACACGCACTGCGGATTTAGTCGGTCGCTCAAAAATGCCTTCAAGTCAATACGGGGCAGTGGCAAAAACAATTGAAAACGGCATGACTTTCTTTTTCCACAAAGCTGAAAGCATGTCGCGTGAAATAATGTTTATTGCTTCGTTTAAATTAAACTACGGGAAGCTGAGTAAAGACAAAAATTTAACTGACGAACAAAAGTTTGACCGAGCAGTTCAAAATGCAAAGGGTGAAACAAAAGAAGCTTTGTTTAATTACGAACAGTTTAATACCCCTGAGGCAATGCGCCCTGTGCCGTTACAAGCGGTACTTCAATATCGTAAATTTCAAGTGTTTAGCCTTACGTACTTACTACGTAACGGCAATGAAATGCTATCCAACCTTCCAGCATCTCAACGTGCTGGTGCAGCTAAAGCATTTTTTGGTACGTTGGGTTTGTCTGGGCTTTTAGCTGGAGTTCGCTACGCTTTTATGTACGGCGTAATAATGGCAGCAATACAAGGCGCTATTAACCTGTTTCATGGTGACGATGAAGAAATGCCGCTAGAGATGCTTAACTTTAAAAAGTATTTTGAAAACGTATGGTTACCACAAAAGCTAGGAGGCTTAGGTAACTTTGCAGCGCATGGCCTGTTAGATTCTGTTACTGGGTACGACATGGGTAGCGGGATGTCTCAAGATTTTTGGTTCCGTGACGGGCCTGAAGCGCCTAACTGGAAGACAGCTTGGTTAAATACAGCAGCGGGATTAGCAGGGCCTGCTGGCGGCATGGTCAGCAATTGGGTGAGTGCTATAGACGACTTTAACAATGGTGACAACCTTAAAGCATTTGAAAAATTAACACCTGCTATGTTCAGAGGTATAGTTACTGATATACGCTACGAGAAAGAAGGCGTACGTGGTATGGGTTTAGACCCTGTTAAAGACAGTACAAAGTTCACGCAGTTCCAATACTTCATGCAAGCGTTAGGTTACAAGACCGCACCGCTAGCGCAAAAGCTATCAGACAACTTTGCTATTAAAGCGATTGTCCAGAAAGTAGAAAACCAACGTGGTGCGTTACTACGCAATTTGCTACGCGTTGATGAGTTAGGTACGCAGAAAGAATTTAACAAAGTGCTGGATAAGATTGATCGTTTCAATGCTATGTATCCTGACCGCGAGATTGAAGACGAAGCTATTGATGCAGCGTTTAATCGCCGTGAAAAAATGCTTGAAGATACAGAGCGTGGTTTGTATATACCTGAAGGGTATGAAGACCTATACAAACTTGGACGGCAAAGCGAAAAAGCTTTACGTAAAGAAGAGCGGAAATAAAAAACCCCCGGACAGGCCGGGGGCAAGATCAACCGAAGGAAAAGTGACAAGCGAAGGAGCTAACAACGCCCGTCAGATGCTTTATATCATATTCTCCACACTCGTACACCCCTTACACTGTGTTCAATTACACACTTGGAAACCACGTTGTACTTAAGCCTATTCGTTACGCGCTTAATTTCTTCAGTTGCACTTGGGCAATGTAAGCAAGGGATGAAAAACGAATGCCCTTTTTTAAATTGCTTCCAGTTAATTTGATACAGAACTCCCGCTACCTTCATCTGCTTTCTCCACACCAACGTACGCATCTACGTTAATGAACTCAGGTGCGTTGCAATCAAAATGCATGACGTGAACGGGTGTACCTTTTATCTTAGTTCCGCTAGTCATGCGCCTTGTAGTGCTACCTAGATAAATACCCTTAGTCTGCAACTGCTTCATAGTTTCTTTGTAGTTGAGTTGCCGCTCTACGCAGTCATCCTTAAACGCCTTAGCCACAATATACATCTGCTTGGTATCAGGTTCGTATCGTATGATTAACTCACCGTAAGGTTCTTGGATTGGTGCGGGTAAGAGTTTAGTCCGGGCGTCTGCTTCACCATCTACCACTAGCGTGTTACGTATATGGCGGTTGATAAAGTCACCTACTACGCTTGATGGGTCATCTCTTGGTGCGGTGCTGTCTTCGCGTATGTCACGAATCATGGCACATGCCCACTTGTAAATCTCTTTCATGTTGTAGTCGTGCAGACCTAGCGACTTAGCAATCAAGCCACCCATGATGTTACATGCAACAACGCCAGACCAGAACCGCTCACGCTGGCTAAGGCGTAACTCCCTGTCTATCTTGGCTTGCACTTCTAGTAGCTGCTGCACGGCTTCTTCTTTGTGCCCGACCAGCCACTGTGCGTAGATGTCACCCGCATGCCCATAGTTTTCTAACAGTTGATGGTCAAACATACGCTTACCTTCTTCGGTAGAGATAGCGTCGCTGTAGCCGATTGTGTACTCCATCAAACGCATCATCTCGCCGTCAGGCGTATTCTTAAGACTACCAAGCTTCTCGTAAAAGCTAGAGTTACCGCTGGACAAGGTTATGTTCTGCCACTTCGTGTTGTTCTTGCGCAGCTTGTTAACCCCCGCCTCTACCCTATTCTTGCCCCGCCCTTGTGACATAGCGTATGTTAGGTCAGAGAACTCGTCAGACTTCATGTTGGTAATCTCGTCCATCGTGAACGGTAGATTGTTCATAACGCCAAGCATGTGCATACGGGCGTTCATAGTGTCCTTTGGTATAGCCACTAGGTCTTTGGGGTGTCCGTACACGCTGTTCGCCATAAACAACGCTGTAGACTTACCTGAGCCTGAGTGCGGGAACATGACGTTGATGATAGCCCCGCTAAGCCCAACGAACTTAAGTAAGGGTGAGCCAAACGCAGTAAGTGCAGCAAACGCATTAGGTTCTAGTCCGGGTCGTGAGTACATGTTGAATACTTCTTTCCACTTCTCAAGCGTACCCTTAGCCACCATGTGTTGCGCAATGCTTTCCGTATGGGAAGAAGGGGGGCTGTAGTACACCCCGTCTGCGGTGATCTCCCTGTCCCCGATAATAAACTTGCTGTCTGAATCAGCCCAGCCAAACTGCGTTCTCATAAGCTCTGCCTTTCTTGTTAGTTGTATGTCCTTCGCGCAGGAAAGTAAAAATCCTACAATGTTATCCATCTGCTGACCACGGGCTAGCACACCGTTTTCACCTAAGAATTTCTTCGGCTCGTCCTTACCAATCAAAGCACTTGCGGGTATGGCGAACTCTTTAACCCCATCCCTAGGTAGGTGCAGCCGCATCAACGCCATCTCGCCTTTCTCAGGGTCGGTCATACGCTTGAGTACGAACAGGTCATGCTCGTAGACCAACACAGGGTCATCGTCACTCTTCTCCATGTAGATGCCGCCTTTTTTGCCACGGAAGTATGGGTAAGGGAAAGCTGGTACTTTGTAAGAAACAACCTCCTCTTCCTCTTCGGCTTCAACCTCGTATGTACCTTCATCGGTCGGCTCAGCTTTAGCTATCTCTTTACCTAACACGATAGGTGTAGTGATCTTGCCCTTGTGTATACAACCGGTACACCCATCTGGATTCTCTTTTTCAAACGTCTCACAGAAGTGCGGCCCACCCTTACGCTGTAGGTCATGCACTTTAATCTCAACTTCTTCGGGGTCATAGCCGGGGTAATGCTCTGACATCTTGTGCGCAGCCGATGCCCCTTCCTCACAGAATGCCGTGATAGATAAGGCGCTACGCCATAGGTTGTAAGAAATGGTATCTTGGTTCTGAAAGCAATGAACTAGCTGCTTACACCCTTCACCTTGCGCCGACTTCATCATGATGGTTTTGAAGCGGGAGATGCGGTTGCCCATAAGGGATAAGGTCAGGGCACTCCGTTGTATTTGCCTCCTTGGGGCGAACTTCTTTTCTGTAACACCTAGTGTTACACGTAGCTCAGCAGGCTCACTTAGGCTACCACCTACACCTATTACAGTAACCGAAGATGGTGGCGTGTCTTTAAAGTTCAGCGTGTTAGGTACGCGCAGTATCCGTGCAGGTTCAAAGCACTTGGGGTCTGCTACAAGGCTGTGTATCTTACATAGCTCAGCCAAGCGATCCATCATGGGTTGCCAGCGGTCTTTGCCGATAACCTCTGTGAGCGCCCAGTAAGCGTGTATGCCACGGCCTGAGTTAATTAGTATGGGCTTGGGTAGCCCGATAGTCTTACAGAAGCGTTGCAGTTCCTGTAGTCCAGTAGCTTGGTCTATATAGCCATCACCGGATGCTGCCTTGTCTTCTCCACAATCAATGTCCACCCACAATGCCTTGAAGTACGTTGCATTGTCGCCTGTGCGGTTATCTCCTGTTTCATACTTGGCGCAGCCAAAGTACACGTCGCGCTCGTCTTTGAGCATCTCTTGTACTAGCTCATTTACCTCTTCTCTAGTCTCTACAAGGTGCTGCCTCGTCTTCTTGTTCTTGATGCCTACTACTGCGTACCACCCTTGGGGGGCAAGCACAGCATCTAAAAGGTCGAAGTCAGCCATGTCTTATCTCAGGTGAAAAAAAGGGGGGAGATTTCTCTCCCCCGAAAGCCGCAGGTTGCGGCGCGAGAAACTTAGTCGTCACTCCACGCACTAACTACATCTGCTAAGCTACTTTTTGGTTCTGTAGGAGGCGTAGCTTTCTTCGACGGACGTTTGGTCGGTTCGGCTACTTCCTCTTCTTCCACCTCTACTTTGGCTTTCTTAGGCTTCTCTTCAAACTCTTCGCTACTGTCTTCACCCTTGTCTACCGCTGCCACAGTCAGTACCACGGCTTTGTGCGCTTCAGATGATTCTACTGCATCTGCAACCACTGCCTGTAGTTCAGGATGGCTAGCTACAAAATCAACCGCACGGAAGAAAACAACTTGGTTATCGTCCTCGTCAAACGACATCTCGGTAACTACGCCGTCGATGTTCTCACCATTAGCAATAACGTAGTCGATGTAAGCATTAAGCGGGAACAACTGACCTGCGCCTTTACCAAAGATTGACTTAGACGCTAGCTTGATTTGGTACACATCACCCTCGTTGTTGCCACCAATCTCGTCAGGCAACACAACTGCTACACGACGCTCAAAGCGGCAAGCACGAGTAGCGCCTTGTCCAGAACCCTTGACGTTTTGTGGGCAGGTCTCGCAGGTAGTACCTTGTGGCTTCTTGATACTAACGTCAGGCTTATTACCATCGTTAGACCAGCAGTCAGGTGCAGTAGCATCAGCACTTGGGTCGTATGCTTTTATGTAGAACACACGCTGCGCTGTGGCTTGCGCAACACCAACTAATACTACGCGCAACGGTTCAGCAAGTTTACCTTGTACATCACCATTAACAACACGAACAAACTTACCGTTACGTGGCGAAATACGCTTTAAGCGGCTAGCCTTCATCAACGATTGAGTCAATGCGCTAGGGGCTTTCTTACCTACAACCGCTACATCGCGGTTCTTAAAAATAGAGACTTCGTTTGTCATCTGTTACTTCTCCTTACGGTGATTTTGTACTGGCTATCCAACAGCATACCCTTAGGGAATTTGTCGGGGTTCTCTTCAAGAAACTGCTTCATATTCGTCTGGCTAATACGCTTCTCAAACAAACCATAAGCGTCATTCTCTTTGACGAAGTTGTACATCGACTCCCAATCGTTAGTCCAGTAGCGAGTCGCTACTCTACGCATTACTGTACCTGCTTGGGTTTTGATACTGTCAGCATCTGTTGCTTTGCATATCTCTAGCAACTTAGCTTCTATTACATCCATCTGTGCTTCTAACTGCTTATCATCTTCTTCGTACTTCGCTTTTAACTCTGACCTTGCATCGCGTATCTTTAAGTAGATAGACGATAGCTTACTAGTAGACACATCTTCATCCATGATAGCCCCCTTAGTATTGATACTTAGGTGCGCATGTGACGTCAGTAACTATGTCTGTCGTGCGTCCAGAGATTTTGCGTTTAGCCATGATGACTACTGCACGGGTACGATTAGCTTCGCACTCGTTAATACCAAGAATGACTTCGTTACGACTCATGCCTTGTACTTCTTTATCGACAACGAGTGTAGAGTTTGGCGGGTTGTATGAATCACCCAATGCGCACCCCGTTAGTACAAGCGGGATGATAAGTACTAGTTTGTTCATGTTTAGCTCCTTCGGTTAATAAAGTACGGGGTCACTAGAGTAGTGGGTATTGCATGTCAAAGGCTCTAGCCCCCGCTGCCGGTGTTATTAGCGCCACCTCCGGCTGGGCTATTTTGATTCTATTTCCTGCTTATACAACTCAATAATCTTATTATGGTTTGTTATGTTTCCACGAAGCATGGCGTACATTCGTCTTTCGACTTCACTACCTTTTATATGTACAACAGTCATCGGATTCTTTTGGCCCGGCCTATCAATACGTGCATTAGCTTGAAGGTATGTTTCAACACTAGTGACAGGTGCGTACCAGATTACTACATTTGCTGCGGTTAGTGTTAGTCCATGTGATGCTGCTTGTGGTTGAATTATCAGTACCTTAGTAATTTGGTCGGATTGAAACCTACTAATAATGTCATGCCGTTTGTTAACTGTTACTTGTCCGCTAATAACTTCACAAGTGATACCAGACTTAATCAGATGTGCCTTGAGTAATGCTATCGTGTGAGTGAACGGTACAAACACTAGCACCTTGTGGCTAGCTTCTTCTATGACCTCTTGCACTACGTTGAGACGGTTTGATACATCGAATTCAATAACTTCTTTTTCGTCAGAATAAACCGCACCGCCTGATATTTGCAACAATTTATTTAGTTTTACTGCTGCGTTAACAGACGTAACATCTTCACCATCTGCTGACATAATCATTTGCTGCTTAAGTATCTCGTAGTACTTCTTTTGCTGCGTCGTCAATGGTGCATCACGTTCTACATACGTTACATCTGGTAGGTCTAAGCATTGCGCTTTCTCAAACCGTATCGCTGGTTGTAGTGCGTTATGTACAGTTACTTCCGAGTCCTTGCGTGGTATCCAACGGAACTGACCAACCTTCTCCATCACCTTGTCACGGAACTGACCATAGAACTTAGGTATACCGTCAGGGTTGATTAGCTTAGCCAGACCATACGCATCTACTGGCGACTGTGCAGCCGGTGTACCGGTTAGCATCCACAACCATGTGTCTGGTGTAATCAACGTCTTCAATGCTTTCCAACGGTTAGTCTGTATGTTCTTGTACGCTGACGCTTCGTCTGTAACGATCAAGTCAAACCCACCGTTAGCAATCTCTTCCTTAACAATATCAACACCGTCAAAGTTAATGATGACAAACTCTGCATCACCAAGTATGACTTTAGCGCGTTGGTCTTTTCTACCGTACGCTACGTCTACTGTTCTATGCACAGCGAACTTAAACAAGTCTGCTTGCCATGCTGATTTCATAATCGACAAAGGGCAGATGATAAGCACTCGACGAATCAAACCCGCTTTCATAAGATAGTCAGCCGCCCAGATAACTGCTGCTGTCTTACCCGTACCTTGCTCGTTAAAACAAAATGCTTTCTTGCGTAGTGTGAGAAACGCTGCTGTTTCTTTCTGATGGTTAAACGGCTTATGTAGTCCGGGCCAGTTGTAGTCTCTTGTGATGGTGCTTGGTACGTTTTTAATCTTCAAGCTAGTAAGCTGTTGCGCTTCCTTAAGCCCAAAGAAAACAGCGACGTCATGCAGCCCATCCGGTAGCCAACCGATGATCTTGCTCTTCTTGATCTTTTCGGTGACTAGATGTGGTCGTCTAGTTCTTATCACTATTACCTTGTTGTTTAAGACTTGCATTATTTTTTAGGTTTGTTCTTCTTAACTGTGTGATCTGAGTTACGACTAAACGAACGGTTCTCACTCGGCTTCTTTAACTTCAAGTTGCTCGGTGCATTAGTGCCACCTTTGCTAAGCGGTATCGTATGGTCGATGTCCTTACCTGTACGATCAATACCCTTCTTGTCCATCTCGTTACGCGCACGTTGACGTTCCATCCTTGTGGGTAACTCACCACGTTCTTTTTGTTGCTCGTATTCTTTCTTGTACGGCCTAGGTTTGTTTACGTATGGCATTTAAGTTCTCCTGTACATCATCTAAACGTCGCATAGACGAACTATTTAAATCTTTGTGCATTAACCCAAGTTCTTCGGGTGTTGACTCCCACAAAGGCTTACGGTTTTCTTCTTCTGTATTACGCATGATCTTACCTACTGTAATACTTATTTCCATCATCATTGCATTCTTGTACTGCTCAAATGCTTTGTTTACTTCTAAAGTTACTAGTTTGCTTATCTGTCTGTCGAGTATTCTATATACTTCTTTTTCTACTCGTTCGTTTACTTTGTTCTCTAGTATGATTGCTGAATCTACTGCTTCATTGGTTAGCTCTTCGCTCATCTTATTTTCCTCGGTTATGTGTGCAACTTGTAACTGGGCAGAACTTACATAGCGGCCCTGAGTTAGCATTCCATACATCGTTCTTCATTGCTGCTTCAAGCCTGATTAGCTCTGGCTCCATGACGTTCATGTACGACGAACGCATGATGTGTTCATGTTCTTTCTTTACCATTTCGTTGCTAACCACAAACAGCAACGCAGATTTAATCTCCATCACCTTAGGGAAGTGCGTGAACACTGCACCTGCTAACAAGTCAAGCTGCTTAGTGTCTGCATACTTGGCGTTCTTACTCGTCTTGTAGTCAACTAGGTACGCTTGCTGTTTCGCTTCGTTGATGATTAGTAAGTCCGCGATGCCCCGCCACCATACGTCCTTAGCAAAGAAATCGCATGGCGTGAACTTACCGCCTCTCTTCGCAACACCCAACTTGATCTCGCATTTCTTTTCCCCTTCAATTCTGACGAGAGAGTCCAGAACAGGTTGGAGAAAAGCAAACCTCGCCGGAATCGGAGTGCCTTCCTTGATAAAGTTTTCCGCAGCCGTATGTAATTCTGTACCGTAAATCGTCGCCGTCGAGCCTTCATCCTTAACATCCTTCGCTACTTTCAAGTGATAGTATTTCTTCGGGCATTGCTCAAATGTTTTGATACTGCTGTACGACCATGCTGGTATCACTTTTGCCCCCTTGCGCGTATAGCGTTTGCTGCTTCAATGTATGTCTTTGCGTTAAAAGCAATAACAGCACACGCTTCGCGCTCTGCTGCTGCGACTAGTTTGGCAAAGTATGTAAGACTACCCATGCCACCCGTATGCAGATGACAACGCGGTTCACACTTGCACCTTTCCATGCCAGCCTGTTTTGCCATG
>Ga0247723_1001841_pt1 | contig 11962 bp, 12 predicted proteins | sample MSEWelMarce5H_FC_FD_189079 | JGI IMG/M metagenome (GOLD analysis project Ga0247723, IMG submission 189079) | Subsurface sediment microbial communities from gas well in West Virginia, United States - MSEEL Well Study Marcellus 5H_FC | ecosystem: Environmental > Terrestrial > Deep subsurface >...
TAGGCGAACTAGGCTCATACCCATATTTATCTTGAATTTCTTTTTGCACCACCGCCGCTTGTTCCATAGAACCAGTTTTCAGACCAGTTCCAATTGCGCCATATCCGCTGGCAACAGTTGCCGCCAAATTCTGTGCAATAGCCCTTGGCACTTCATACAAAGGCCGCAAGTCTGCTGGTTGATCTCCAGGTCTAAGTGTTTTTTCTAGGTTTTTGTAATCTTCTGGATTAACAGGTTGTGACTTGCCCAAGAATTTTTCTTTTAGTTGGCGCAAACTCACATCACCAGATATGCCTGTGTCGCCCCTTGTGCCAGCAAATGTGGCAGTCTTTTTGGCCTCTGGTTTTTCGTAAGCTGGCGTAGATTCCCACAGATCAGCAAGGGTTGTGCCCTGTGCCGTTGGTTCTGCGGCAGGTTGCGCCATAGCTTGGGCGGCTGGTGCAACAGGTGCTGCCATAGGTGCGCCTTTGCTTGCTGGTGAACGGGATATTTCCCTGGTCAACCCAGCAATGTCAGCTTCTAACCGCAGTTTTTGTTTTGGGTCAGTTGCTTGAGCTAAATCTGATTGTGCTTTTCTCAATTCAGCTTGCTGAATAGCCAACGCCCCCTGATCTCGCTGTGCTTGCACATTAGGGGGTATGCGAGTAGAGGATGTGTCTGTTGGCGCATCCCAAAGGTCAGCGAGTGTTGCCATTATGGAATTATCCCCAACTGTTTGGCTTGCTTGATTTTGGCACTCATTTCAGCTTGTTGTGCTGGCGACATAGACTTTTTGAGTTTTGCAACGCTATCTGGGGTCATTTCTTGAAATAGCCTGTAATCTGCAAGACTGTTAAATTGTTGCTGTCTTTGCGTAAACTGTACCGCATCGTTTTGAACAGGCGATAAAAAACTTGCCCTTGCCAGCTTCATTTTTTCCATGCCAATTAATTGATCGGCAACATCTTTCAAGGCTTGCTCTGTCATCTTTTTATTGGGATTAGCGGCTTCAGCAATTGCTCTAGCTGCATCTGTGTTTCCACCCGTTAAAGTTAACAGATTTGAATTTTTTGCCAGTTGATCAGTTGCGGTTTTTTCGGCATCATAAATATTCCATCCGACAGCGCCAGCAATACCCGCCGCCAATTCTTTTCGTGCGCCACCAACGCCGACAAATGCTTCTGGTGCAAGTTTCTTAATGTTTTGAAATGTGGCAATGCGTGTTGGCGCTTGTGAGGCATCTGCCAATGTAGTTTTCAAGTCTTCAGAAATATTTGCCCCGCCAGCGCCTAACAAACTAGTTTGTGCAGGGCCAAGATTTGTGGTTAACGTTGGTGCGGCACGTTGAGACATTGGGCCAATCAAACGTTTTTCACCAGTTTGCGGATTTACAATTTCTGTTGTTGGTGGCACTTGCACATCTTGCAAAGTTCCTGGCAAAACTGCCCCAGGCGCATAAGGGCCAAATTGACTTGTTTGCACAACGCCTGTTTGCGCCCCAGTAGAAATTGGCACACCACTTGGCTGCAAAGCTGACAACCGTGAACCTTGGTCAAGGGTTGCAAGCAATTTATCTTTTAAGAACTGACGCAAACCCACTGGGTTGGTTACAGCTTGTTCAAGATATGGGGCAATCAATTGATCGGCTTTTTCCTTTGGAATGCCCAAGGCAACAGCTTGGTCATCAGCATACTTTTTAACCCTTGCAGTCAATTTATCTTTGTCTATTTCGTTCGGGTTTTGTTCTGCCGCAATGATCAATGGGTTGTTAATTAACCCTGTTAAACGATTAGCAATTGCAATCACTTGATCGCCAGCAAACTTCATCCTTGCTGATTCTGTACCTATTTCACCAGTTTTAAATCCTTCCTGTGCGCCAAAAGAACCAGCCATTTCTTTAAGGTATGACAAACCAGTTAATGGCGCTTCTCTGGTAGCAACTGCGGCAGCCTTGGCAGGGTCATATTTGCCATCAGTCATGTACAAACTAGGGTTTGCAATGATCGTCTGCATATTGCGGCGCTCTTTGTCTTTTTGTTCTTCAACAGACAAAGCAATTTGTCCCGTTCGGGCGGCTTGTTGCTGTTGTTGTAGCGCCAGCGGGTTGACTTGTTCGGCTTGCTGATAGGCTTGTGCGCCCCTTGCAATGCCAAGCATATCGGCAAGGGAAGTCTGGGGCACAGGTTTGATTTCTGTGCCAAGCATTGGGACATTAAAGGTTGCCATTTTTGTCACCCAATTGCGTTGTATTGATTCATAAAGTTACTGCCAGAAACATTGGATGTGCCACTTGGTCGAATTAATCCTGCCAAGGATATGGCGTTGCCAAGACCTTGCAATCCCCCCGCCATAGCGTTTGCAGAACCGATCTGACCAGCACCAATTGCAGATGCACCACCAATGCCCAGTTGACCAATGTTGCCAGCGGTGCTTTGACCTAAAGCAGATGTTTGGCCTGTGGCAGTTTGTCCGATACCAGCAATTCCTGCCAATCGGTTATAAACGTTCCCAAGGCCAGTTTGCTGTTGATTAAACTTTTGGGCTTCTTGCCTCATATAGTTATCAAGGGCATTTTGATAGGCGTTACTTGCATAATCTTGTGCAAATTTAATCCCGCCTCGTTCAACATTAGACCCGCCGCCACCAACGTTTAAGGCTTGACGGGTTGCGCCCAAACCTTGGGCTTTCATAAACTCATAGTTTGGCGCTAGGTTTGTTTGCAAATCAGCGGCGGTAAATGGTTTGTATCCCGCTGGCAATTCTGTCAATTGCGGCAACATCGTTCCAATTCTTGACAAAGCACCATAACCAGCCTCCCGATATGGCGCTTGCTGAGCATTCAGAATGTCAAACATTGCCCTTTGCTGATCGGTGGCTGTTTGAGTGGCTCGAGACTGCAAATCAGCGGCACTTGATGCTGCGCTAGCTTGCTTACTACTTCCATAAGCGCCAAGCAATGCACCACCCAAAATGGCAGTACCAGTTGGCCCAATTGCTGAAACAATCCAAGTCATGTCAATCCCCTATTTTCATCAACAGTTATTTTTAGCTTGTTCCTGGCATCAAACAACGCTGATGGGTCTGGCTCAATTAATTCGGCTTCAATCTCGTCAAGATCGGTTTTGTCAGTTCTGTGAATCGTAATGCCAATGGCATCAGTCACAGCCAGAGTCACCCGCTTTGTCCCAGGCTTGGATTCAATCACATCCCCTGCCTGGAGGCGCTTCATGCCGCTTTCTGTCCATGCAATTATCTCGCCTTTAGCACATAAAAAGAAGTGGGGTTCTTTATGAACTTTGCCCACAATCAGCGTACCAGCAGGGCGAAACAGTTTTCGCATATACATCCCAGGGCTAAATTGGTGTTCTGTTACCAATTCTGCCTGTGGCATGGTCACCATCTGGGCCTGAAGGCTTTCTATTTGTTCCCGTGAGACATGGATAGGCAGGTCAAGGTCGTTCAAAACGTGCCCCCTTTGACACCGTTTAAAGCCGTGAAATCGGTGAATTTACCCGCAGCAGGGGTTGTGAGGCCAATGGTGGAACTGTTGATTATGCTGTTGGTGATGGTTACATTAGTGATTGACCCACCCGTGATGTTGGTGTTTGCCACATTCAAGGTGATGATGTTGGGATTCATCAACCATTGCAACCAAGGAACGCTGGGCCGTCCCGTAGTTTCGTCAAGAAACGCAGAATAGGGAATGTTGATGTTGCTGTTTGGAATTGAGGTTGCCATCAGTTATCCCCAGCAGACATTTTCAATTCGGCAGACACGATGACCGTTTTCACAGGGTCACTAATCACCACCTCAAAAATCCTGTCCCGTGACCAACCCAACCGCCGCCACAAGGCACGATTGACATAGTTTCCAATCTTGCCAATGCTGACCCAATGCTCATTTGAAAAAGTAGAACCTCCATCGTTTGACCATCTCAGCATGGCCTGGGGGTCGTTGCCTTGGCCCACATTTAACCCAACCCCTGGCTGAAACTGAATCTGAAAAGAATCAAAATACTGGCGTTGTAAGTCTTGGGTTAGGTGAATGGCTCGGCGCAGTCTGCGAATTGTGTTGCCGTTGTCTGTATATACAGCGTTATCCAAGCTGTAAATCTTGCCGTTTTCAAAGTCACCAACGATGTTTTTATTGGCAAAGAATGCCGCACAGTTTGACCGATGGCGCTTGTAAACCGCTAGATTGGAATCCCAAGATAACCACTTGTGCCAGCTTTTGGTTGACAGGTCATAAACCCAAGTAAGGCCATATTCCCCAACGCTGGGGAAGGTGACCACATACATCTCATGGCCTTCAATTTGATATGTGTAAGCAATGGCATCAGAAACCACAGAATTCAACAATGACTGTTCAACAGCGTGAGTGCTGATTCTGACCCAGGTGTAACCTTCCATCTTTTCAATGGTTGCCGCACCCCTGTTGTCTTTTGCCACACAAGCAAACGTTTCACCCAATCGGGCCAGCGAATACTTGGCAACAATACCTGATTGACTTGAAGTCCCTGGCACACGCTGGAATGGGAAACTGGTAATCCCTGCAATTACGTTGCCCACATCTGTCCAGACCTCGGTGGTCACTTCCCCAATTAAATACACCTGTCGCTGGTTAACTATCAGCGTCACCAACAAGTCAGATGACCCATCAGCCGTGCCGTACAGGGCTTGGGTGGATAGGCTAGACCCCAGATCAGTACAAGCCCAGTTCTGCGTTCCTGGCTCGTTGTAAATGTTGTAGTTGTCAACCACATCGACCACAGATGCACCCTGCCAAGGGCCATCAGTTGGCGGCAATTGGGTGAATGTGTTGGTTGCCACAACCCAGGTATATCGGTTAGGGCCATCCACAATGTAGGCGGTCAAGCCAGTTCCATTGTCAATGTTGTCAGATATAGACACTTGCCCCGTGTTGGTGGTCAACGTCCCAATCTGGGTGGCAACAAATGCCGTGCTGACCTGATACACCTGATTACCCGCCACAGCAATCAGAATGGTTCCGCCTGACATAGTGTGCAAGCCCCGCACCTCTGCCGCTAGAAGTTGTGCTTCTTCAGTCAGTCCTGGCGTGGGGTATAGCGCCACAATGCCCCTGTCCCCAGGCTGCTTAGATGTGTCAATCTCAGCAAAGAAATTGATACATTCTTGATCGCCTTGGTAGATAGATGGCGCAACGTAGGATGTGCCGACAAAACCAAAATCAGGCATTATCGGAATCCTCCGTCCATAATAAAGCCAGCATCCTTAGCCCTGCCAACCATCAGACTGTCAGGGTAGCGAGAAATCTGGGCTGGGCGCATATTCGTGCGTTTAACCGTGGCCTTACCTTGCCCCGCATATGCGTTGATCATGGCAATTTGTACCTGATTGACCTTGCCAAACATCGGCAGCAAACGTTCAGCCAAGCACCACCGCAGGGCCATGTTGTAGCCTTGGGGCAGTTGGATGGTGTCGTTCAGCGTGGCGAATTCTCTAAAGATCGTCTGGGTGAAAAGGTGCAATTCACCTTGGGACGGGTTGGGATACACATAAATTGTCCCCAACAGTTCGGAAGGTTGGTAGTAGATCGCCTTTGCCCAAGGGCCGTTTAATTGCTTGATGCCGATGGATTCGTATTCTTCAAGGCTCAGAATTGACAGGGGATAGTCAAGATACCCGCCAGCAATGTTTGTCCCGCCCTGCTGTGTGGCAACCCGCACAAAGCCAGATTCAATTGACAATGGGCGCTCATAATAGGCCGTAATCGTGGTGCTAGCGGCGGTTTGGCTTGGGGTGACGGTATACGTCCCGCCTTCGTTTACATTGCCCCCAGCGCCCGTTGTGAAGCCCACAATCCTTGTTCCCGCTGTGATGCCCGTACCTGATAGCGTCATGCCGATATTGATGCCGCCAGCGGTCACGCCACCAGATGGGACGGTCAAGGTTGTGCCAGCAATAGACCCCGTGAATGTCGCCCCCATCTGACCGCTTGGGCCAATGGTGTACTGAACTTGGTTTTGTGTGGTCTGGAAAATGATCTCTGACCGATAGAAAACCATCATGTTTTCATTCGACCACTGGGCGATCATGTCGTTGAGCATATCCAGACCATCTTGCGCTTCATCAGCCGTTGGCACTTCACCAGCGGCGACAGCGCCAATGTCCTTCATGGCTCGGGTGATGATGTCAATCGGCTGGGTCATGGCTTGTCCTTATGCTGGCAATTGTGCCGCTTTTTGAGCTTGTGTAACGGCTTGTGCAACTTGATATGCAACTACAACTTCGGGCGTATGCACCGCCGCGCAAATGGCTTTAACTTTTGCATCTTCTGCGCTGTAATCATCGCCTGGGACAACTGTATGGCGGTGAAATGCGCTACTTATTTCAATGCCATTGTTGCGGACAATTTTTTTTGTACGCACTTCAACGATGCCATTTTTAATAACTTCAACTAAATCAACAAATTCCATTTGTTCTGTTGCCATTTTAATTTCCTTCTTTGTCTTAAAAATTAATAGGAAAAAGTAACTGTTGCATCATTAAAATAGAAAAAGACGCTTACATATAAATTGACCGCAGCGCCCGATGTGTTATTAAATGACAATGTGTTTGTTCCAGCAACTGGTGTGTCGCGTGTATCTGATAAAGTAAAAGAAGCCGCCCCACCAGAATAATCTTGCGTTGATGATGCAGTTAAAGTTGCAATCGTATTACCGCCGCCAAGTCCAGAAACATTGTATATTTTTGTTGTTTCAATGCCTGTTCCCTCGCTACGCACAACTATTGTAAAAGCAGCATTTGCGGCAAAACTACCATAAGTCATGATGTTTTGACTTGCGCCAATACCAACAGCAATAGGAGACTTTGTTATTGTTGACCCAGGCTGAATTTTTGAACCATTCATGCCGTTGTAATCGGGTCGTTCACTGCCAGCAAATGATATTTCTGTAAATGAACCAACACCACCAGACACCGACATTTGGTTATCTTCAACTTTAAATCTGCCTGTGCCGTTGGCTATGTTAACAATAGATATTGCCGTTGTGCTTGCGCCAACCAACATTAGATTTTTTGCAATCCAGCCACCTCTAACAATACCAGCGCTTCCTAAAGTAATTGATGTGTTTGTGTTAGCTTCAAAATAATTGTATGCAATAACACATTCTGTTGTGACTGAATTTATGCCGCTAACATTAACTGAAGCTAATATATCTTTTGCATTGGCAACAAAATTATTGGTGGTAATTGTTAAGTTATTACCGCCCCAATAGTCAATGCCAGCAATACCGCAATGAGCAATATTATTGTTCCAAATGTTGCAGTTATTTAACGTTCCCGCTGGATACGCAAAACTTACGCCATTGGTTTCTATATTTAAAATTCCATAGTTGTTGTATTGAATCCAACATCCTGTAATGGTGAATAAATCAGTTGCTTCAAGGCGTATGCCGTTAGCCCATCCCCAAAACCAACAATTGTTGATTGTGATGCCTTGTGCGCCAAGAAAACTAACGGCAGTTCCAGTGCCAATTGCAGATGGCCCACCTGGGCCAAGAAACTGCATATCCCGAATTAACACACGCCCTGCATATCGTGTTGCATCAACACCAGGAGTTCTACCAATTAAAAATGGATTAGAACTTGCCGCAGATGTTTTAATGACTGAACTTTTACCCTCACCAAACATATAGCAAGGAGAAAATGTGCGGCCTACAGTTGCCCCAATAGTGATTGTTCCATTTACTAAATATGTTCCCGCGGGAAAAAACAATGACTTAGCATTATCTTGCATAGAGTCACAAGCAGCCTGAATAGCCGTAGTAACATTAATTGACCCAGTATTTGACTGAACATCAGCAATTTGTGCCGCAGTCATAAAATCAAATACATTCAAGGAAGCGCCTTGAATCATTGAATAAGTTGCTTTAGTTAAAGACATTTTTTACCCTTTTAATTCGCTAATTGATCTTCTGTTGGTTGAGGATTACTATTTGCCCAATATTTAATGTAATCCCCACGACCATCACAATCATTTTGGATAACAATTGTTCCTATTTGAGGCATAAAATCTATGCTTGTTAAATCTGGATACAAAGCCATAATTTTTTCATATAAAGACATTACGCACTCCTAGCCAAAAAACCAGTCATAAATGTATATGTACTATTTCCATTTGTTGATGTGGTTACACCTGTGCCGTTGTAAACATATAATTCGACATAATCACTTGAACCATTAAAATAAATCAAAGAACTTGTCGTTGCGGTTGGGTACATGGTGGCAGTTGCTACGGCGCTTCCCCAAGCATAAGCCGTTCCATTTTTATATATAACAGCAGCAACTCCAGCAGTTATCGCTGTTGTTGTAGTAAATGTTACGGCACAAGAAATTTGATAGTAACCCGCAACTGTTGGGGTAAATCTGTAATTTGTTGTTGGGTCAAAATTATTATTGGTATCAAATACTTCTGTATCTAATATAATTTTTGTGAAACTAGACGCAGTTGTTGATTGGTTTGTATTGGCATAAACGCTAAATGCTGGCCCAAGACTAGATAAACCTGTACCACCATTTGCAACAGGCAAAACACCTGACACATGAGTAGTTAGGCCAATCTTTCCCCAACTTGGCGCAGTTGATACACCGCCCGAAATAAGGGCATTTCCCGTGGCTACATCGGGCAGTTTTGCAAGGGTTGTGGTGGTGTCGGCATATAGCAAATCACCCACCGCATACGATGTTTGCCCCGTGCCGCCAGCCGTAGCTGGGACAACTTTCCACCCAATGACTTGCACCGCATTGGCATTGTCTTTGTAAAACAGTTTGCCATCGGTAATGTTGATTGCCAATTCGCCCGTGGCAAGATTTGCCGCCAATGGAACATTGGTTGCTGTACTTGAAGAATACAGTTGGATGGGGGTAAAGCCTGTTTGTGCCATGTTTAACCTACCATCCGACCTGAGAAATATGTGTAAACAGGCGTTGTCCCACCCGAAATGGCAACGCTTAATGCTGCGCCTGATACCACTAATTCAACAGATACCACTGCGCCAGCAGTCATTGGAATAATTACATTAGCTTGAATGGATGTATACCCAGCCGCAGATTTAACAGCGGCGGGGTTTATCAATGTGCCTTGGTAATCCGTGGTGTTTGTGTTGAAGTTAATGTAAGCAGTAGTGTGACCAACCGCTATTGGCCCAATGTTGACCGTGGCAAAGAATTCATAAATTCCGCTAACAGGCGCAGTAAACACCGCCCCATTGATGTGGGGTGAATACCCATCTAAATGCCGCTCGAAAACAACATTGTCAAATGGCACGGTAACTGCGGTTCCATCACCAGTAACAGAACCAGTTGTGGTGCTAAGTCTTGTTAAAAATGCTGGATTTCTTGGCTCATAAACAGCGCCTTGCAAAATAAAACTTTGTTGGGCTGATTCATTTCTTGCGCCATTCTGTTGGGCAGTTCCCGCCGCCACAGCAGTTGCGCCCAAAACAGCCACATCGCCTTGCAATAAAACTGCATTTGTTATTGCTAAAGTCCAATTTGAACCTTCCAAGAAAATGCTTACATCGTCAAATCTTGGAATCAATACAGAATTACATTCTATTAATGGCGAACTATTGCCAAAAAAAGTTCCTGACAACGGTGCGTTGTAAGGCTGGCATCCAGCACCAATCAAAATGCGTCTTGATGTACCGCTATCATTAGTCCAACAATTACGCATTCCCGAACCGTGAAAACTGCTGTTGCCACTTGTGCGCCTGTATTCCAACGCAATAATGCAATTTGTTTCAAACAAACAGTTATCAGCAATAACGCCTTCTGTAAAACTTCCAGCGGTTTTATTGTGCAACAGCAAACCAATTGCGTTTTGTTCAAAATAGCAAGTTTCAAATCTGATGCCATCTTGTCCATCAACTTCAACGCCTGTTGAACTGGCCCCGCCTTTAAATTGAATTCCAGAGATAACAGACCCAACAATTGAACCTGATGCGCCCTGTATGTAAAAACCCGCCGTGCTCAATGAAGGAAATAAAAATATAGAACTTCTATATCCTTCACCCGTAATTGAAAACATCCAATTTGATGTTGTCTTTGTAATTTGTGAAGTAATTAAATAAGTGCCAGCAGGAACAATTAACTCTAGCGTTCCATTGTTTTTACAATAGTCAAACGCCGCTTGAATTGCCGCCGTATCGTTTGTTACGCCATCACCAACAGCGCCAAAATCTGTGACGCTTACCGTCTGGGCTAATTTATCACCCACATTTGTGGCAACAGAAGCCGTGAACGGCGGTGTATATGAAATATCAAACGCAGTCCCATAACTTGATGCGTTAATGGCGCTAGTGGTGAACTTAACTGATGCACCAACATGAAGCCCCGTCACAAACGTCACAATCGTGGAACTGGTCTCGGTAAACGCATATTGCGCCCCTGGCCCATACTGATTCACGCCATCCACAAACACCGATAAGCTGCCAGTTCCAGGCTGGTACTGCATGGTGGTCAGGGTAAAGATTGTTTGCCCTGCGGTTGCCGTTTGAATTTCTTGCTGGTTGGTAAAGTTGATGAAATTGGAATTGATGCCAACAATGTTGTCCCAAGTGCCAATTTGCACATCGTTTGCATCAGTCAGAACAAATTTGTAAGTGATGCCATCAGTCAACCAAACTTCACCGCTTCCAGGCACACGCCCAGCAGAATTTAAAATAATTGGGTTTGAGTGGGCAATTCCACCGCTGCTGGTGGTGTAAGTAACCGCTGGTGAGGTTGTTCCTGCCAAATAGGTGTAAATTTTGCCGCCCGACAATACCGTGCCATCGTTGTTGAAGAACTGTGCCGCTACGCCGCCGACAGGGGATAAATTGACTGCCATATTGATTCCTCAAATGCTCGGTGTAAAGACCTGGGGCAACCAGGGGGCGACAACGACCCGTTGGGTTGCCGCAGCTTGTTCATCTAATCGGGCCTCGACCTGTGCGCCAATGTCAGCGGTCACCCAGCCAATCACCATATCCTCGGTCACATCAGCAAATGGCACGGTCAGCTTTGGCTCGGCAAACTTCCACCAGCCCTCGGTTTCCACCCCATTTTTAGCGCAGAAATACCGTGCGCCTGTAATCAGGTCGCCATCGGCTTGGATTTCCAAGATTTTCCACATCAGAATGCGCCCCCTGTTATCCCGCCCGTGGCGGTTAAAACGCCCGTGGATGGATTAAATTTCAGTTTAGTGGATGATACCTTGATTGGCAAATTTCCTGTGCTTGTAGTCACCCAAGACAAGTACATTTCTGCCGCTGTGGTGGTGTCATCAGTTATTGCCACATTCGTTGCGTTTGTTGCGGTTCCCGCTGTTGTAGCCGACCCTGCTGAACCGTCAATATTCACCCCTGTCAGAGATTGGGCGCTACTTGCCCGATTGAGTGCAATTGCGGTTGTGCCAACGTACAGGCTTGAATTACCCAATACACCGCTGGGAATTGTGCCCGATAGCTGACCCGCTGGGAGGCTTGTCAGGCTTGCCCCTGACCCGCTGAACGCTGTGGCGGTCAACAATCCCGTGCTGGGGTTAAAGTTGTACTTTGTGGAACTGACCAACGTGGTGGCTAAATTGCCCGTGGTTTGGTCAGCAAACAAAGGATAACGCACCGCATTGGTGGTGGTGTCATCTGTGACCGTGGCATAGGCGGTGGGGGTTGTCCATGTGGGGGCGCTTGCGCCATTAGAGGTTAAAACTTGCCCCGCTGAACCAGTTGCGCCCGACACAGCCAAAGTGCTGCTGAAATCAATAGTTGTGAATTTGCCCGTTGATGCTGTGCTTGCACCAATCGACATATTGTTAATCGTGCCAAGGTTTGTTGGGGCAATCTCAATTGCGCCTGTACCCGTTGGCTTCATGTGAACATGACCCGTACCCGTTGGGCTAATGTCAATCTGTGCATTTGCACCATTGATATTGGTAGAAACACTCAATGAAAGATTGTCAC